>TARA_R100000501_G_scaffold13654_3_pt1 | contig 95070 bp, 94 predicted proteins | sample TARA_R100000501 | Tara Oceans TARA_R100000501 (sample SAMEA2620120) | marine metagenome | biome: marine biome (ENVO:00000447); feature: mesopelagic zone (ENVO:00000213) & marine oxygen minimum zone (ENVO:01000065); material: "saline water (ENVO:00002010), including plankton... | reverse complement strand
GAGCTTCGCGCTCGCCCCGCCTACCGATTAACGCGCGGCCTGCTGCACCCGCGACAGGCGGCTGCTGGCAAGCGAATGCGCCGTAACCTTGCGGCCGTCCGACAGGACCAGGATCATGTCATCGTTCGAAAGAACGCGGCGATAAACGGCATCGGCCTCCGCAGTCCGGTTCGTCGAAAGATATAGCTGGGCGAGGTTCAGCAAATATGCCGGATCGCTGGACAGCTCGTCGCCGCTCTGTGCCAGTTGAGCCTCTGCCGTGCTCCAGTCGCCATTGATCATGGCGGAATAGGCCAGAGCGTCCTTCGCGTAACCGATTTCCTCTGCGGCCGCGCCGCCGAAAGCCATGGTTGCCGCAGCAAGTGCAAATAGGATTTTCATGTCTCTTCTCCCGTTTCTTGAAGAGAGTATTGCACTTTTATGACAGTTTTGCAACATGAATGTCATAAAGATATTTTTTAATAATGTTTCGCTTTTTCCGCGCCTTGCTCCCCCACGCCCGCAAGCGGGGGTCCGGCATCGTTGGAAATGTTACGGCAAAAAAAACGGCGCGCGATCCGTCGGACCGCGCGCCGCATTTTTTTGAAAGCAACCGTTGCTCAGACGAGGTTTTCTTCGTCCTTATCCAGATTCTGCGCTGCAAAATCCCAGTTGATCAGCTTGTTCAGGAAGTCGTCGACATAGGCGCCGCGATCGTTCTGCTTGTCGAGGTAATAGGCGTGCTCCCACACATCGAGGGTCAGCAGCGCCTTCTTGCCGTCATGTACCAGCGGCGTGTCCGCGTCGTCGGTGTTCAGGATTTCGACCGAATTGCCGGACAGGCACAGCCACGTCCAGCCGGACGCGAAATTGCCGGTCGCCTTCTCCTTGAACTTCGATTTGAAGTCATCCAGCGAACCGAATGCGCTATCCACCAGCTCCTTCAGCTTGCCGGTCGGCTCTCCGCCACCATTGGGCGAATAGCTGTTCCATAGGAATGTGTGGTTCCAGCTCTGCGCGGAATTGTTGAAAAGGCCCTGGTCGCCCTTTGCCTTCGCCGCGCGGACGATCTCTACCAGGCTTTTGTTCTCAAGGTCGGTTCCCTTGATGGCATCGTTGGTCTTGGTCACATATGCCTTGTGGTGCTTGCCATGATGGTAGCTGAGGGTTTCAGCCGAGATTGCCGGTGCCAGAGCGTCCTGCGCGTAGGGAAGGTCGGGAAAGGTTACAGCCATGAATTGGTCTCCTGTATATAGATGGGGAAAAGGGTTCACGGGGCCAACGTGCGAACATCGCCGAAGGTCCACCGCCGCGTGTACTGAACATGGCTTTCCTTACGCAGAACGGAAATCCTGCGTCAATTTAGGCCTTGTGCAGCTCGTGCCGCTTCATTGCGTGGCGCAGTTGATCATAGCTTAGCGCCAGTTTCGCCGCCGTTTCGCGTTGGTTGTACCGGCATTTTTCCAGCGCCGCGATCAGGATGGCGCGCTCGTACCGGGCGACCGTCGCTCTCAGGTCGTCGCAATCTTCGTCTTCGACCGAAGTGCGGGACGCCCTCGCTGGCGGGGGCGCACCTTCCATCTCCTCGGCCTTCGCCGGCGCGGGCGGAGACGAAGGCGTCGTTGCGGGCGCACCCTCCAGCCGGGTTGGGCGCCATGGACTTTCGAACGGATCGAAGCGCAATTCGTCGACGGGTTCGTCGGCAAATTCCGCGCTATAGACCGCCCGTTCGACGACGTTCTTCAATTCCCGGACATTGCCCGGCCAGTCATAGGCGGTCAGCGCCTTTGCAGCGCGGGCGGAAAAACCGGGAAAATCGTTCCAGCCGATCTCAACCGCCATGCGCCGTGCGAAATGATCCGCCAGCGTCATGATATCGCTGCCACGTACCCTGAGCGGCGGCAGCGTGACCACCTCGAAACTCAAACGGTCGAGCAGGTCGGACCGAAAGGCGCCGCGCTCTGCGAGGCCGGGCAGGTCGGCATTGGTCGCGCCGACGATCCGCACGTCGACCTGCCGCACCTGGTTCGAACCAAGGCGGGTCAGTTCGCCATATTCGACGACGCGCAGCAGGCGCTCCTGCGCGGGCGCAGACAGGGTTCCCAGCTCATCCAGAAACAGCGTCCCCGTATCCGCCTCCTCAAAGCGGCCCGCCCTCCCCTTCGTCGCACCGGTAAAGGCGCCGGGTTCATAACCGAACAGCTCGGCGTCCAGCAGGTTTTCCGGCAACGCGGCGCAATTGACCGTCACGAGCGGCGCATCCCAGCGATTGGACAGGCGGTGCAGCCGCTCCGCCACAAGCTCCTTACCGGTACCACGTTCGCCGATCACCAGCACCGGCCGGTCGAGCGCGGCGGCGCGGCTGGCGCGTTCGATCGCGTCCAGCAGAACGGTCGACTCTCCAACCAATGTGGTATTCGGCTTCATTGCCAGATATTAGCGTATTTTCCCAATTTACGGCAAACTAAATCCTGGTTAGTTTTTCGTGCTGGCGGGCAACTTTTTCTATCTATCTGATATCCATTCGTTTTGTTTGAAGTACAAAAATTGGCACGCCCTTTGCTAATCATGAGGCACAGAACAAAAAACACTTCACTCCATCGAAAAAGGGACCAACCAATGTACTCCGCAAACGACAACATCCTGCGCTCCGTCCTTGGCGTTTTTGCCGCCGCAGCGCTGACGCTCACCGTTTTTTATGGCGCCGCCGGCCCCGATCCGCGCGCCGATTCATATGCCGCAGCGCCGACACAGGCCGCGGCTGACCAGACGTCGGGCAAGCTTGCTGCCTGACGGGGTCCGGCGGGGGTCGCACTCCCTACAAGTCCCCGACCCCCGCCGGTCCAAACTCTCCCGGAGAGTTTAGAGTTCAACAAGGAAAGTAACCACCATGGGCATTTTCTCCCGCACGCGCGACATCGTCGCCGCCAACGTCACCGACCTTCTCGACAAGGCCGAAGATCCGGCAAAGATGATCCGCATGATCATCATGGAAATGGAGGAAACGCTTGTGGAGGTCCGCGCATCGGCGGCCCGCACCATCGCCGACCAGAAGGAACTGCGCCGCTCCATCATCAAGCTGGAACAGAGCGCCACGGTTTGGGAAGAAAAGGCGGAACTCGCCCTTTCCAAGGACCGCGAAGACCTTGCGAAGGCGGCGCTGCTGGAAAAGCAGAAGGCCGCCGGCGGTGCCTCTCAACTGCAGGCCGAGGTCGATCTGCTGAATGACAGCCTGGGCACCTATGAAGAGGATATCCAGAAGCTGGAATCGAAGCTGAGAGAAGCCCGCGCGCGCCAGGGCGCCCTGCTGCAACGGCTGGAAACCGCGAACAACCGGGTTCGCGTTCGCAGCCTGCTTCGCGGCGGCAAGACGCAGGAGGCATTCAGCCGCTTTGACGTGCTGGAACGCCGCGTCGACGATGCCGAGGGCCGCGCCGATGCCTGGGGGCTGGGCGAGGAGGACTCGCTGGACGATAAATTCGCGGAACTGCAGGCCGATGACGCCGTGGAGGCCGAACTGGCGCAGATGAAAAGCCGCCTGACACATCGCAAATCCAACGAAACGACGGAGGGCTAAGTCATGGATGATTTTGCCGGAATTATTGCCATCCTGTGTATCTTCGTCATCCTGCCCTGGATGTTCCTGCATTATTCCAGTCAGTGGAAGAAGGGACGCTCAATATCGGCGGACGACGAACAATTGCTGGACGATCTCTATCATGTCGCACAGCGGCTGGACGATCGTATTGGCACGATCGAACGCATCATGGATGCCGACGATCCCGACTGGCGGCGGCTTGCACCTGCGAGCCAGCAGGAAACGCTGGACGAGAAAATTGCAAACCGCAGCACGAACATCAGGAGGGCATCGTAATGGAACGCCGCAACCGCTTTTATCGCAACAAGGCCGAAGGAAAATGGCTGGGCATCTGTGCCGGCCTGTCGGATTATACCGGTGTGGAGCCTGTCTGGATCCGTGTGGGTTTTCTGATGTCGGTATGGATTTCGGGCGGCCTTACCCTGCTGGCCTATATCATCACGGCGATGGTGTCCGACCAGCGCCCCGCCGATCTAAGGCATGAGGACGTGGCGGAGCGCCAGTTCGAACGTCAGACCCGTCGTTCGCCGCACCGGTCGATCCGCGACGTCCATTCCCGCTTTCGCGCGCTGGACCGCCGGCTGAGCGACATGGAACGCAATGTCACGACGCAGAACAGCTCCCTGTCCCGTGAAATTGACGCGCTTTAAGTGATCCGCGCGAAAGGTAAGTCGAAATGAGTTTCTGGTCTGCCGTCGTCCTTATCGTGCTGATCTGTGTGGTCGGCGGCGTCATCGCGAACCGTCAAAAGCGGATGCCGGACCCCGGTGAGGGCGATGAAAAGGCCGAGCTGCGGCGGGAAATTCGCGAACTCAAGCAACGTATCCAGGTCCTTGAACGCATCGCAACAGACAAATCGCGTCAGCTGGCGGAGCAGATCGACGACCTCGACAAACTGGGAAAGGACTGATCCCGTGCCAGATATTCAAACGACCCTTATTATTGCCTGCAGCGCCCTCCTTGGCGCGGCGTTGATTACGGGACTGGCTGCCTGGTGCTGGCGTGGCTGGCTGGAGCTGAAGCGCGCCGAACTGGGGCACGCATCGCTGACGGACATGCCCAGCAGCAGTCCGACGAACCGCATCGAAGTCGCCGATCTGAAGGAACGCGTCCGCAGGCTTGAGGCGATCGCCGCTGGGGTCGACCTTTAAGGGAGTTGACCCCTTCCCCTCCCGCCATCACTTACGGTGGATGACCGAATTCGAACGCATCGCCGATGACTGGGAAATCCTGGAGCCCGACGACAGATACCGTCTTCTGATCGATCTGGGGCGCTCCTTGGAAGAAATGCCCGCCGCCCTGAAAACGGACGCAACGAAAGTCCGCGGGTGCAGCGCCGACGTCTGGGTCTATCCTGTCGGCGCAGAGGCGGATTCCCTGAAATTCCTCGCCGATTCCAATGCGGCCATCACAAAGGGCATCGTTGCCCTGATCCTGACGCTGGTCCAGGGGCGCAGCGCCGCCGAAGTCCGCGAACTTGACATCGCGGGCAGCCTTGCGCCGTTCCAATTGGACAAGCATCTGTCGTCGAACCGCACGCAGGGCATCCCCAATATGATTGCGCTGATCCATGAGACGGCTACCCGGCTGACGGAATGAAGCGGCTCATGAAACCGGTCATCGATCAGTTTCTGAAGCTTATCCCGCACATGCGGGAGCTGAACATTCGCTATTCCGCCGTCGGTCGTGATTGGGCCGAGTTGATCCTGCCCTATGACGAACGCCTGGTTGCCTATCCGGCAGAGGATGGCGGACCCGGCATCATTGCATCGGGCGCCGTCTTTACCTTGATGGATTCCGTCGCCGGGTTTGCCGTTCAGGCGGCGCGGCGGGTGCCATCGGGCCTCGCCACCGTCGATCTTCGCCTCGACTATCTAAGGCCGGCACGCCCCGGCGAGCCCATTACTGGCTATGCCAAGGTCCATAAGCTGACCCGGTCCATCGCCTTTGTCCGGGGATATGCGCATGATGGCGATCGCGAGGATCCGATTGCGATGATGGCGGGCTGCTTCATGGGAACGTCGGGCGCGAAGTCATGAGCTTCGAGGATCTCGCCACGCTTCTTGCCGAGTCAGAGGAAGGACCGCTTACCTGCCTGCCCTATGCGCAGCTTCTCGGGCTGCATTACGTCATCGCAGACGCGACGGGCGTTACCGTCACCATGCCATTCCAGAAGACACTGATCGGCGCACCAAAGCCGCCGCGCCTGCACGGCGGCACCGTCGCCGGCCTGATGGAAATCGCCAGCATTGCCCAGCTTGTGCATGAACTGCGCCAAGAAACGACCCGGCCGGGGATCAAGCCGATCAATGTGACCGTCGACTATCTGCGCGCAGGCCAACCGGAGGCGACCCATGCCCGCGCCCGCATCGTGCGGCAGGGACGCCGCATTGCCCATATCAACGTAGAGGCATGGCAGTCCGACCCCGCCCAGCCGATCGCAGGCGGCAGGATGAACGCGTTGCTGACGCGGTGACGCGTGCACGAAGAAGGCAGGCGTGGCGCAGCTTGCAGGGACGGATTTGCCGGTCTAACCGGATGCAGGATATTCAGCACACCTAAACAGGAGCCCCCATGATCGGTCGCCTGAACCATGTCGGCGTCGCCACGCCCTCCATCGAAACCTCCGTCGCCCTCTATCGCGATACGCTGGGCGCAACGAAGATTCACGAACCATTCGACCTGCCCGCGCAAGGGGTTCGTGTCTGCTTCGTCGACGTTCCCAACAGCCAGATCGAGCTGATCGAACCCCTGGGCGAGGACAGCCCCATCCACGGGTTCCTGCGCAAAAACCCCGCAGGCGGCCAGCACCATGTCTGTTTCGAGGTGGAGGATATCATCGCAGCACGCGACGAACTGCGTGAGAAGGGCGCGACGATCCTGGGAACCGGAGAGCCGAGGATCGGCGCGCACGGCACGCCGATCATCTTCGTCCACCCAAAGGACATGGGCGGCGTCCTGATCGAACTGATGGAAAAGCCGGAGGAGATTCACGCGTGAAGAACGCGCGTGTCCCGGACGCGACGGCCGGCATGGTCGCAGAGCTGCTGGACGTTCTCGATCTGGAACGCATTGAAGAAAACCTGTTCCGTGGCCAGAATACCGCCGACGCGGAATTCCGCTTGTTCGGCGGACAGGTCATCGCCCAGGCGCTGGTCGCCGCCAGCAGGACGGTCGATGACGACAGGCCGCCGCATTCCCTGCACGCCTATTTCATCCGGCCCGGGGCGGTCGATGTACCAGTCGTCTATCAGGTCGAGCGCGACCGCGACGGCCGCAGCTTTTCCACCCGCCGGGTCGTGGCCATTCAGAACGGTCGTGCAATCTTCGACATGGCGGTCAGTTTCCAGGTGCAGGAGGACGGCTATGAACATCAGTTCGACATGCCCGACGTGCCGCCGCCCGAAGACCTGATGCCGGAACAGGAATGGCGCGAAAGCTTCGCTGCCGAGGTGCCCGTGGCGTACCGGGAAAACCTGTTGCGGGAACGCTCCATCGATTTCCGCCGCGTGGACCCCGCTATTCCCGGACGCGAAGGGCCGGAACCGCGCCAGAACATCTGGTTTCGCGTACAGTGCGAGGTTCCGCCCGATCCTGCCCTGCATCGCTGCCTGTTGGCATATGCCAGCGACATGACGCTGCTTTCCACGTGTCAGCGTCCCCACAATATCGCCTGGCATACCGGCAATGTGCAGATTGCCAGCCTGGACCACGCCCTGTGGTTCCACGCCCCGTTCCGCGCCGACGAATGGCTGCTATATGTGCAGGACAGCCCGCGCGCCTCTGGCGGGCGCGGCCTTAATCGAGGATCGATCTACAGCCGCGAGGGGGTGCTGGTGGCGTCTGCCGCGCAGGAAGGCTTGATACGCCCGCGCAGCTAAACCTGCACTGATCCCGATTCAGGCGGCTTTTGCAAAGCTTTCGAACAGCGCCTTTGTATTCGGGGACGCCTGCACCACTGCCCTTTCGACCTGGCCTGCCAGATCGGCAAAATCGGCACCTGCCGAGTCCTGCTCGAACGCCATCGACCAATCGCCGAATTCCCGGTCGTCGATTTCCCTGTCGCTGAGCAAGACGAGGCTGCGATGCCGTTCGTCGGTCGCAATCCGCTCATATGTATGCGTAAGAGCAAGATCGCTGCCCTCGAGCACCTGCAGGAACCGATTGCCATTATAGAGCAGCAGACCGGTCACGTCGTCCTGTCGATTGTTCATGCGGCTGACCGCCAATAGCTGCGCGAGGCCGTTATCGGACTGCGATCCGCGAACCGTACTGATGTAGATTAATTGTCGCACAAACCAATTCCAAGAAGCTGTTTAGCATCGAGGATAAGCGGTTAACCCCATTATCTTAATCAAGGGTTTTCGTTTTTTGCGCCCCATCGGCGCGCCGAATTCCCCAGTCGCTGCCGACGTCGTTTAGGGGTTTACGCTGTTCTTCGTCCGCCCTATCGTCGCCCGGCAATGACACATCGTGCCAGCCTTCTCCTGCGACTTATCCGCCCTCAGGCGTAGACGCGGGACGATTTTGCCCCCGCCGCCTGGGGGCCACATCCGAACATGACCGACCAACAGCGCGCGGCTTTGCCGCCGTAACCCGGATGATAGATAATGCTGACCGATCCTTCCCAGAAATACCGCCCCTTTGCCCCCATCGACCTGCCCGATCGCCAATGGCCGTCGCAGACGATCACGCAGCCGCCGCGATGGCTGTCCACCGACATGCGCGACGGCAATCAGGCGCTGATCGATCCCATGGATGCGGAGCGGAAACGCCGCTTCTTCAACATGCTCGTCGACATCGGCCTGAAAGAAATAGAGGTCGGCTTTCCCTCCGCGGGGGCCACGGAATTCGATTTCATCTCCGGTCTCGTAAGAACCGATGCGATTCCTGAGGATGTCACCGTACAGGTCCTTACCCAGTCGCGCCGCGACCTGATCGAAACCAGCTTCGACAGCCTGCGCGGCGCGCATCGCGCGATCGTACATCTATATAACGCCGTCAGCCCGGCATGGCGGCGCATCGTGTTTCAAATGGACCGGCAGGATATCAAGAAGATCGCCATCGACGGCGCGAAACTGCTGCGCGACGGGGCGGCGGCGCAGCCCGATACCGACTGGCACTTCGAATATTCGCCGGAAACCTTTTCGACCGCAGAACTCGATTTCAGCCTGGAGGTTTGCGAGGCGGTCATGGACATTCTGCAGCCGACGCCGGAAAAGCCGCTGATCCTGAACCTGCCGGCAACGGTAGAGGCGTCGACGCCCAATATCTATGCCGACCAGATCGAATGGTTCGGGCGGCATATTTCCCGACGCGATTCGGTTCTGCTGAGCCTGCACCCGCATAATGACCGCGGCACGGGCGTCGCGGCGGCAGAACTTGGCCTGATGGCGGGCGCGGACCGGGTCGAAGGCTGCCTGTTCGGCAATGGCGAGCGGACCGGCAATGTCTGCCTCGTCACGCTGGGGATGAATCTTTACACGCAGGGCGTTTCGCCGGGCCTCGATTTCAGCGACATGGACCGCATCGTCAAAACCGCGGAATATTGCAATCAGCTGCCCGTGCATCCCCGGCACCCCTATGCCGGCGAACTGGTGCACACGGCATTTTCCGGCTCCCATCAGGACGCGATCAAGAAAGGGTTCGCGGCGCAGGAAACGCGCAATGACGAGCTGTGGGATGTCCCCTATCTGCCGCTCGACCCGCGCGATATCGGGCGCGATTACGAGGCTGTAATCCGGGTAAATTCGCAGTCCGGCAAGGGCGGCGTCGCCTGGGTATTACAGCAGGACAAGGGGTTGAACCTGCCAAAACGCCTGCAGGCGCACTTCAGCCGCACAGTGCAGGAACTGGCCGATGCCACCAGCCGCGAACTGAATGCCGACGATATCTGGCAGGCGTTCAAGGGCGCTTACTACCTGGAAGGGAATGAAGGCCGCTTCCAGCTGGTCGATTATGAGGAAACCCGCGCATCGAATGGCGACCGCGTATTTACCGGAAAGATCACCGCGGATGGCGCGGAACGCACTGTCAGCGGGCGGGGCAATGGCCTTATCTCCTCCGTTACAGCGGCGCTGCGCGAGGGATTTGACCTGACTCTGGACGTCGTAAATTATTCCGAACACGCGCTGAGCGGCGGCAGCGACGCACGGGCAGCCGCCTATGTCGAGTGCACCGATGCTCGGGGTGATACGGTTTTTGGCGTCGGCATGGACGAGGATATCGCGACGGCCTCCGTTCGTGCGGTATTGAGTGCGGCAAGTTCGGTGAAAGACTGAATCTCGCGGGGCAATCCTATTGCGCCCACCGCCGATCCTGCGCAGATTGGCGCGGATGTACCGCCTCCTTCTTGTCGCACTTCTCGCCCTCTTCACTGCCCCTGCGGTCGCACAGCCTGCGGCCTTTGACGGAGAGGAACTTACCATGGCCAGCGGCACGAAGTTGCGCCGTGCACCGCTGGCCACCGTCCTGCAGGGAAACACCGCCTGGCGCACCATTTTCGACGCGGCACCCTTCACGATTGAGCGCTCCACCTGCCTGCCACCGGAATTCGACCGCTGCCTCCTGACGTTGAGCGACGCGGACGGCGGCGGGCATTCGATCCTGGAAATCGACGCGGAGCGCGGCGAGCCGATCCCCGGCGGCTTCACCTTGGGCAAGGGGCCAAACCGCGTCGCCTGGTACGATGACCGGCGCATCATGCTGGTGGGAAACAGCGGTCCGGGAACCGTGACGGAGGCCGGCGAACCGCGCCTCGTGAAGCTGTGGACACGTGGGACCGATGTTGTCGATGCAACGACCATATTGGCCACCCCCCCTGATACGACCGACCTGACGCCGATTTTCGATGTATCCACCGGCGGCCTGTTTCACGCCGCGGCACTGACCACCCCCTCGGGCGAGCGCGAACTCTATCATTTCGGCTGGGAACAGAACTTCATCGTTTCCCGCCTGCCGTCGCAATTCACCTTTCAGGACTTCTTTCAGGGCCGGGCCATCGCCCTGCTGGGCGCGACATGGGCGGGCATTCCCGCAGGGGGCCTGGCATCCTATCCAATGGCCGCGCTGATGCGTCCGGATCGTCGTACCGTACCGGAGCGGGCCTATGTGCCGCCTGCCGGCTATGGCATAATTGCCGCGCGCGGGGGACGCGATCGGCTGTTCGTTCATTTGCGCGGGGCGGGTGGCGACCGCCTGATCGACCTTCGCGTCGGCGCACCCGATTGGGGGGAAAGACGGATTTCCGTCCCCGGCGATGGCCCGATGGAATTGCTGGCCGTCAGCAAACTGGCCGACACCGCCCTCGTCAGCCGCGGAGAAGAGCTCTATGCCGTGGGCAGGGGAACGGCGCGAAAGGTGCGCGCGCCTTGATCGAACGCCTAAGCCTGAAAGCCATATTGAGGAGGTCGGCAGGCATCTGGTGGCGCGACTTCGCCCCCATAGCGATGCTGGGCCTCGGTCTCGTGACCGTGCCGGAGGTCATCATGCACCTGATCGGCGCCATAGGGACCACCGCCCCATCGACGGATACGCTGGTCACCACCATTCGCGCGCTGACCCGGCTGATGTATGTCGGCACGGTCATGGCGGCGACGCTTTCCAGCGCCGATGCGCTTTCCCCGCGAGTATATATGATCGCGGGCCTTCAGCGGCTGCAAAAACCGCTGATCACCGGCCTGACGGTTCTTGCCGCCCTGATCGGGGTGCTGATCGTTGGGCAATTGGCAGCGCTGTTCCTTGCACCGATGGCGCGCCTTCTTGCCGTGCCGGTTTCGCTTGCCTGTCTGACGATCTGGTTCGTCGCCATGCCGGTCGCGGCGGCGCGGCAGACCGCACCCCTCGCCGCCCTGCGATATTCGACGAGATTGATCCTTCCTGCGAAATGGCAGGTTTTCGTTCTGGTAGCGGGCCTGCTGCTCGTCTCGGCCGCGATTCTGCTGGGCATGGCGCTGGTGATCTTTGGCGCGGGGAGCAGCAGCGATCAGGTGCGAACTGGCATCGAGACCATGGGCCCAACGACAATGGGCTTTTGGATTTCGCAGCTGGTTTCCGTTCTGCTGCTGGGTTTTCTATCGGTGGTGCCGGCTGTCCTTTACGGGACACTCTCGCAACAAAAAGGGCGGACCTGACGGCCCGCCCTGAATGTTTCCGACAAGGAATGTACGGAATTAGCGCGAGTAGAACTCGACGACCAGATTGGGTTCCATGACGACGGGATAGGGCACCTCGTCCAGCGTCGGGATGCGGACATATTCCGCTTTGCCATTTTCGTCGACGGCCAGATAATCGGGCACTTCGCGCTCTGCGAGCGACTGCGCCTCCATGACCAGAGCCATCTCCTTCGCCTTTTTGCGAAGCTCAAGCACGTCGCCAATGTCGACGCGGCGGCTGGCGATGTTGCACTTGACGCCGTTGACGCGAATGTGGCCGTGGCTGACCAGCTGGCGCGCGGCAAAGATCGTCGGCGCCCACTTGGCGCGATAGACCAGCATGTCCAGGCGGCGCTCCAGCAGACCGATGAGGTTCTGCGAGGTATCGCCCTTCAACCGGCTGGCTTCCTTGTAATAGCCACGGAACTGCTTCTCGGTCACGTCGCCATAATAGCCCTTCAGCTTCTGCTTGGCGCGCAGCTGAATGCCGAAGTCGGACATCTTGCCCTTGCGGCGCTGGCCGTGCTGACCCGGACCATATTCACGCTTGTTTACCGGGGACTTCGGACGGCCCCAGATATTCTCGCCCATGCGGCGATCGAGTTTATACTTGGAAGACTGGCGCTTCGACATGGCGTCGGCGCTCCTTTCGATAAAGTTGCTACATCATTGCCCGGACTCGCACCGCCCAGCCAAAATGCCGAACGCGGCACCCGCTTCACCGAGCGTGCAGGGCCAAATCACGAAGAGCCGTCACATAAGGCCCTGTCCATATGTGTCAAGACGAATGCGATTTATCTGCCATGATGCGAAAACTTATGACCTTCGCATGCCGATAATCGACGGAACACATATTTTCTATTTGGCTTGATCCTGCGCCTCGGGGCGGCGCGGTTTCGTGAGGGCGCTGACGATGCCGCGAAGCGTGCGGATTTCCTGGCTGGTATAGCCGACGCGGGTGAAGAGATTGCGCACCGTCTGGCGGGCGACGGGCGCTCTTGTCTCCGTGCGGAAAAAGCCGGCGGGTTCCAGGGCGTCGTTCAGCTGAGTGACCAGTCCATCGACTTCCTCCTGCGGCGCTGCCTCGTCCAGCCCCTCATGCTGCAGCAGCGTCGCATCATGGCGCGACCATTCATAGGCGCACAGGATGACGGCCTGGGCCAGGTTCAGCGAACTGAATGCCGCGTTCACCGGTACGGTGATGATCGACTGTGCCCGCACGATTTCGGCATTGTCGAGGCCGGTCGCCTCCGCGCCGAACAGGATCGCCGTCCGCCCCGGACGCGCCATGCTCTGCGTCGCGGCCTGTTCCGGCGTGACGACGTCCTTGTACATGCCGCGCTTGCGAACGGTCGTCGCGTAAACATGTGCGCAGTCGGCGACGGCATCGGCGACGCTGCCGAACACTTCGGCGTTCGCCAGCACCTCGTCCGCGCCAGAGGCGGCTGGCCCCGCGTCGGGATTGGGCCACCCATCGCGCGGGCTGACCAGACGCATCTGGTTCAACCCGAAGTTCAGCATAGCGCGCGCGGCGGTGCCGATATTCTCGCCCAGTTGCGGGCGAACGAGAATGATGATGGGCTTTTGCATGATGGTGAAAATCGACCTTTGGATGTCCGGGAAAGTGGGCAGGCTTTGCCGCGCGCGCCTAGAACAGCGTGTCCTTGGGCTCTGGCGCGTCCGCTTTATCGTCCGGCATATCCTTGATCAGTTTTCCAAAATCACTTGCCTCGCGAAATTCGCGATAGACGCTGGCGAAGCGTACATAGGCGACCTCGTCGAGCGCATGCAGACCCTCCATCACCAGCTCGCCGAGCTCTCCCCCCTCGATCTCTGCTTTGCCCGACGCCTCCAGCTGCCGCTGAATGCCAGAGACCAGACGTTCGATCTGGTCCTCCGATACCGGCCGCTTGCGGCAGGCGATGGCGATGGAGCCAGCCAGCTTCTCGCGGTCGAACGCCTGCTTGTCGCCCGATTTCTTGACGATCAGCAAGTCGCGCAGCTGTACGCGCTCAAATGTCGTGAAGCGCGCGGCGCAGGCGGGGCATTGCCGCCGCCTGCGAATTGCGGAGCCATCCTCCGTCGGCCGGGAATCCTTAACCTGGCTGTCGGTGTTCAGGCAGAAGGGGCAGCGCATCAGCGTCCCGGATAAATCGGAAACCGCTCACACAAAGCGAGGACGCGGGACTTCACCTCGGCCTCTACCGTGCCATTCCCCTCCGGCCCATTGGCGACCAGACCGTCGAGCACGTCGGCCATCATCTCGCCGATCTGCGCAAATTCCGCCTGTCCAAATCCCCGCGTGGTCCCTGCCGGAGAGCCGATGCGAATGCCGCTCGTCTTGGTGGGCGGCAGCGGATCGAACGGAACGCCGTTCTTGTTGCAGGTCATGTTCGCGCGTTCCAGCGCCTCTTCGGCATCCGCGCCCGTCAGGCCCTTCGGACGCAGATCGACCAGAACAACGTGCGTATCGGTGCCGCCCGCGACGATGTCGCAACCGCGACTTTTCAGCGTTGCGGCAATCGTTTTCGCATTGGCGATCACGTCCTTGGCATAGGCCTTGAAGCCGGGCTGCAGCGCCTCCCCAAATGCGACGGCCTTTGCCGCGATGACGTGCATCAGCGGCCCGCCCTGCAGGCCGGGGAACACGGCGCTGTTCAGCTTCTTGCCCAGATCAGCGTCGTTCGAGAGGATCATGCCGCCGCGCGGGCCGCGCAGCGTCTTGTGCGTGGTCGTCGTCACGACATGGGCGTGGGGCAAGGGCGAAGGATGCTCGCCAGCGGCCACCAGCCCCGCAAAATGCGCCATGTCGACATGCAGATAGGCACCGACCTTGTCCGCGATGGCGCGGAAGCGTTCGAAATCGATATGACGCGGATAGGCCGAGCCGCCCGCGATGATCAGTTTCGGCTGCGCCTCGACCGCCAGTTTTTCAAGCGCGTCATAGTCGATCAGCTGGGTGTCCTCGGCAACGCCATATTGAACGGCGTTGAACCATTTCCCGGACATTGCCGGCCTGGCGCCATGGGTCAGGTGGCCGCCGGCATCCAGGCTCATGCCCAGGATCGTATCGCCGGGCTTCACCAGCGCCAGCATCACCGCGCCGTTCGCCTGGCATCCGGAATGCGGCTGCACATTGGCATAGCTGCAGCCGAACAATTGCATAGCCCGATCGCGGGCAAGGTCCTCTACCGTGTCGGAGGGGCCGCAACCGCCATAATATCGCTTGCCCGGATATCCTTCGGCATATTTGTTGGTCAGGATGGAGCCTTGGGCCTGCAAAACCGCCTCGGAAACGATATTTTCAGACGCGATCAGTTCGATCTCCGTCTGCTCGCGATTACGCTCCGCCGTGATACCGGCGAAAACGGCAGGATCGGCCTGTTCCAGCGGGGTGGAAAAGAAACCGGAATAGTCGTTCGCGGGGGGAATGACGTTCGGATTGGTACTCATCTAGATAATGTCCTCTAATCCAGCAGATCGACGCGCCGCTGATGCCGCCCGCCTTCGAAATCGGTTTTCAGGAATTCGTCCAGGCAGTCACGCGCGACCGCATCCCCCACCAGCCGCTCCCCCAGCGCCAGGATGTTCGCGTCATTATGCTGCCGCGCCAGCCGCGCCATCAGGCCCGATGTGCAGTTCGTCGCGCGCGCGCCCTTCACACGGTTCGCGGCAATCGAAATGCCGATGCCTGATCCGCAGACGATGACGCCGCGATCGGCAAGCCCTTCTGCGACTGCCTTTCCGACGGCGCGGCCGAAATCGGGGTAATCGACCGATTCCGTTCCGTCCGTACCCAGATCGGAAATCGCATATCCCATTTCGGTCAGCCATCCGGAAATCTTTGACTTCAGGGCAAAGCCGGCATGGTCGGAAGCTATGGCTATGGTGCGAATGCTGTTCATGCCCGCAACATCTAGTGTGGGGAGGGCGAAGGTGCCACCGATTCTTCGGACCGAGCCATGATCTGTCCCAGCCGCCCCCGGATTGCAGCGACGAGCGCTTCGTCATCGCTGGAGATCAGAATCTCGGCATTCAGATATTGAGAGCGCGGATTGTAATTATAGCTGCCCGTCCATGCCCCTGTCCGACCATTTTCGGTCACCAGCAGCATTTTGGCATGCATCGGGGCAACGGCGGCAGACCCGCCCCTGTGGATCCGCACCCCTGCTGCGGAAAGCCTCGACACGACCGCTTCGGGCACGCGTCGTTCCGTTGCATGGGCCACCAGCCGGACCTCCGCACCTGACTTCGCCGCGCTCTGCAGGCTGTTGGTCAGGGGGCCTTCCTTCAGATGCGAAATTGCGCCGATCACCCTGTCCCCTGCGCGCAACCGTGCCAGGCGGCCTTCGATGACGGAGGTTCGCCAGCGCGGATAGAGGCTGATTTGCAAGCCCGGCACCGCCAGTGCCGCCGGCAGCCGCGGATCGAGACGCGCCAGCAGGGGCGAAACGCTTCCAAAGGCCGCGACGACGCGCCGAAGCCCCTCGACGATCGAGGGATTCACGATTTCCATCAGGATGTTATCGCCGCGATCCTGATCGCCGATGATATTGACGACCTCCGCATCTTCGGGAGTGTCGCCGGAAGGATTGAACGATCCGACCCACGCCCGGTCCGGATGTGAAAAGGCATAGATCTTCGCGTGCAGGCGTCCGGGCCACCAGCGCCGCGCGACAAGCTCAACTGCCGGTGACGCTGCCAGCATCGCGATGACGGCGCTGTTCGCCCGTCGCAGGCGCGGCCGTCGTTCCATTACCACGCGAACGCGAACGCCCCTTTCGCCTGCCGCGATCAGGCAAGCGGCGAGCGCCCGGTCGCGGAAATAATAGGTCGACCAGTCTATGGAGCCGCCGGAAGGGACGGCGGCAATTTCGGCTGCAAGCAAATCTCGCAGGGCGCGATGCGGCAGGTCGGGACCGCCAAAAGCGACGCGGCCCACGCATGGCGCCGTCATCGCGATGCCGGGTGCGGCAGCAGGGTCGTCAGCGGCAAGGCTTTCAAGCCGCCAGCCGTATCTCCACGCGATCCCATATCTCGACCAGTGCCTTCACCAGTTCGCCCATCATAAGCTCATCATGGTGCGGGCCGGGCGTAAAGCGCAGGCGCTCCGTTCCGCGCGGCACGGTGGGATAATTGATCGGCTGCACATAAACGCCATATTCCATCAGCAGGATATCGCTGATCTTCTTGGCCTTGATCGGGTCGCCGACATGCAGTGGCACGATATGGGTGGTCGATTCCATGACCGGCAGGTTTGCCGCCGTCATCATCGCCTTCAACCGCTCCGCCGCCAGCTGCTGGCCCTGGCGTTCCTCTTGCGATTCCTTCAAATGGCGCACGCTGGCAAGTGCGCCCGCCACCAAAACCGGCGACAGGCTGGTCGTAAATATAAAACCAGGGGCATAGCTGCGGATGACGTCGATCAGCGTTTTCGACGCGGTGATATAGCCACCCATAACGCCAAACGCCTTGCCCAGCGTCCCCTCGATAATGGTGACGCGGTTCGCGCACTCGTCCCGCTCTGAAATGCCGCCGCCGCGCGGACCGTACATGCCGACGGCATGCACCTCGTCCAGATAGGTCAGCGCATTATATTTGTCGGCCAGATCGCAAATGCGGGCGATGTCGGCGACATCGCCGTCCATGGAATAGACGCTTTCAAACGCGATCAGCTTTGGCGCCTCCGGGTCGTCTGCGGCAAGCAGCTCTTCCAGATGGGCATAATCATTGTGCCGGAACACCCGCTTTTCACACCCGGCGCCGCGAATCCCCGCGATCATTGATGCGTGGTTCAGCGCGTCCGAATAGACGATGCAGCCGGGCAGCAGCTTCGCCAGCGTCGACAGCGTCGCCTCGTTCGACACATAGCCGGAGGTAAAGAGGAGCGCGCCCTCCTTGCCGTGCAAATCCGCCAGTTCGCGCTCCAGCTGGATATGCAGGTGCGTATTGCCGCCAATATTGCGCGTACCACCGGACCCGGCGCCGACTTCGTGCAGCGCCGCCTCCATGGCCTCAATCACCTTCGGGTGCTGGCCCATGGAAAGATAATCGTTGGAGCACCATACGGTGATCGGCTTTGGACCGTTATGCCCGGCAAAACACTTGGCGTTCGGAAAGCTTCCGCGATTGCGCAAAATGTCGATGAAGACGCGGTAGCGCCCCTCTTCGTGCAGACGATCAATCGCCTTCTCGAAAATCTGGTCGTAATTCAAAATCTGCGCCCGCTGGTTCTTGCCGGATGTCCCACCTAATCATTGCGGACGCAGGATGCATCCCCTCTTTTGTCGCACGGGATTATTGCGAAACAATCGCAGTTAAAGCGTCAGATCGCCGTGTTCCGGCTCTGCAAAATATCCATCGACCATGTCGTCGGTGACATCGCGCAGGTTCGACGGGTTCCAGCGGGGTTTCCGGTCCTTTTCGATCAACTGGGCGCGGATACCTTCGTAGAAATCGTTGCCGTTCTTGATATTCCCGACCAAACGATATTCCCGTTTCAAACATGCGGCCAGATCGTCCCCTGCCCCTTCCCGCAGCGCACGCAGGGTCAGCTTCATGGAGGTGGGCGACATTTTCATCAGCAGGTCGCGCTGCGCCTCTGCCCAGTCATTGCCCATCGAAAGAGATGACATGATCTCTTCACAGGTGTTGCCATCGAAATATTTGTCGATGTCGGCGCGATGGGCTTCCAGCTCTGGCGGCTGTTCCGGCGACTGATGGAATTTCGCAATAGTGTCCTCGACACTTCCCGGACCGGCGGCCAGGGCATCGACCAGCAGGGGAACATCGCCGCTTTCCATATAATGAGTGGCGATTCCGGCATAGAGGCAGTCCTCCGCCTTCAGCCGCGCACCTGTCAGACCCAAATAGGTGCCCAGTTCGCCCTCCAGGCGGGGAAGTGCGTGAGTGGCGCCCACATCTGTGATCAGGCCGATCCCCGTTTCCGGCATCGCAAACAGGGTCCGCTCTGTCGCGACCCTATAGGGCGCGTGGATCGACAGGCCGACACCGCCGCCCATGGTGATGCCGTCGATCAAGGCGACGAAGGGCTTCGGATAGGTGCCGATGCGATGGTTCATGCGATATTCGTCGGCAAAGAAGTCTTGCCAATCGGCCGCCCCCGCCTTTCCGGCATGGTACAGGCCGACAACGTCGCCGCCCGCGCAGAAGGCACGGTCGCCGTCCCCCTGAATGGCAACGACCGAGACCTCTTCATCCTCCGCCCATTCATCCAGCGCAGCCAGGATCGCGATGCACATGTCACGATTCAACGCGTTCAGCGCCTTTGTGCGGGTCAGGGTTATCAGGCCCAGATTGCCGCGCTTTTCCATTTGAACGTCATCGGTATTTGCAACGGTCATGTTCGCTCCACAGCGTTTGAAGATGGGATTTCCGCGGCTGGACAGGCAGCGCGGTTGGTTTCACCTGCCACTAACACGCCCCGCCCGCGTCATTAAAGGATTTCGATGTCGGCATAGCCATGCCGCAAGAGTGCGGGCCGCAATGCCTCCACAGCGGGCGCGTCAGCCGTAAACACCACCTTGTGCGGCAGATGCGGAATGCGCCACTGTTGATCCGACAGCAGGTGCGCCGTGCGGCGGGCAATGCCTGCCCCTCCATCCACGAAGGCCAGCCGCTGTCCGGCGATTGCTGCCAGACGGTCGGAAACCAGCGGAAAATGGGTGCATGCCAGAACCACGACATCCATGCGGTCACCCCCCTCCGCGTCCAGCAGGCCCGCCATGGCATCGGAAAATGCGGCATCGGGCACCGCCTCCCCGCGCAACACAGCCTCCGCATGTGACGCAAGATCCGCAGCGCCGTGACGCAGGACGACGCAATGGCTGGCAAAGCGCGCAGCAAGATCATCGACATAACGCTGCCGCACCGTGGCGGGCGTTCCCAGAACGCCGATCACGCCTGTCTGCGTCAGTTCGGCCGCCGGCTTGATCGCGGGCACCGTTCCCACGACGGGAACGTCCAGCGCCGCGCGCACATGCGCCAGCGCGATCGTCGATGCGGTGTTGCAGGCGATAACGACCAGGGCGGGACGATAGCGTTCCACCAGCCGCCCCAGCAGCGCAGGGACGCGGGCGGCAATCTCCGCCTCTTCCTTCGATCCATAGGGAAAACCGGCATTGTCGGCGGCGTAAATGATCTGCGCGTCGGGCAAGGCGCGCATGATGGGGTCCGCAACGGACAATCCACCGACACCGGAATCGAAGATCAGAATCGGCGCTGCATCCATGCCGCTTCGATAGGCCGCCGCACCTGCACCTTGCAACCCGATGCGGTTATGGCAGAAGCTGCGGCATGACCCTCCGCGTTCCCTCCTCCAGCTCCGCCGCCCCCGCTTTTCCGGCATTGCGCCTGCGCCGTCCGCGCGCGTCGAACTGGTCGCGGCGCCTGCATGCAGAAACCGTCCTGACACCGGCAGACCTGATCTGGCCCGTATTCATCACCGAGGGCGAAAATGTTCGTGAACCGATCAAGACGATGCCGGGTGTCGACAGGCTGTCGACAGACCTGCTGCTAGAGGCCGCGCGGGAGGCTGTGGATCTGGGCATTCCGGCGCTGGCGCTGTTTCCCAACACGCCGGGTGACCGCCGTACCGAGGATGGCCGGGAAGCGGTAAATCCCGACAATCTGATGTGCCGGGGCAGCCGCGCGATCCGCGACGCCGGCCTCGACATCGGCATCCTGACGGATGTCGCGCTCGACCCCTATACCGATCATGGTCATGACGGCCTGATGTCGCCGGATCATCGCATCCTGAACGATGAAACGCTGGAGGTTCTGGCGGCCCAGGCGGTCAATCAGGCGCGCGCCGGCGCCGACATCGTCGCCCCCAGCGACATGATGGACGGACGTGTGGCCGCCATTCGCACCGCGCTGGAATCAGAGGGGTTTCGGGACGTTCAGATCATGTCCTACGCCGCCAAATATGCCAGCGCCTTTTACGGACCGTTCCGTGATGCCGTGGGATCGGGCGGGCGCCTGACCGGCGACAAGAAAACCTACCAGATGGACCCGGCAAACGCGAAGGAAGCGCTGAGGGAGGTGGCGCTCGACATTGCAGAGGGCGCCGACAGCGTCATGGTAAAGCCGGGCCTTGCCTATCTTGATATCGTCGCGAACGTCCATGCCGCCTTCAACGTGCCCATCTTCGCCTACCAGGTGTCGGGCGAATATGCGATGATGCGAATGGCGATGGACGCTGGGATACTGGACGCCGAACGCGGCATGATGGAGGTACTGACCGCCTTCAAGCGCGCCGGGTGCAGCGGGGTCCTGACCTATTTCGCGCGCGACGCCGCGCGCCTTCTGAACGGATGAGTGCCGCGACGGCGCGCCTGACCGCCCGCCTTCCCATGCGCAGCCTGTTCGTCCTGACCGTCTTTACGGGCAGCTTTCTGCTGTTTCTGGTGCAGCCCATGTTCGCCCGCCTGGCGCTCCCCCATCTGGGCGGCGCGCCGGCAGTGTGGACGGTTGCGATGCTGTTTTACCAGGCGGCGTTGCTGGCCGGATATATCTATGCGGACATTCTGGTCCGCCTGCGGCCCAAGCGGCAATATCTGTTCCATATTGCTGCCTTTCTGGTCGCGGCGGCGACATTGCCGGTGTCGCTGCGGGAAATCGGCGGCTGGCAGGAAACGGGGGCCATGCTGTGGCTGATCGCGGCGCTTGCCATTTCCATTGGTCCTGTCTTTTTCGTCATCAGCGCGCAGGCGCCGCTGATGCAAAGCTGGTTCGCGGCGGCGCCGGGGACGGCTGGCCGCGATCCCTATTTCCTCTACGCCGCGTCGAATGCAGGCAGCCTGCTTGCGCTGCTGATCTATCCTGTCTTCATAGAACCTTCTCTCACGCTGACCGACCAGCGCCTTTTGTGGTCCGCGGGCTTTGTCCTCCTTCTCGCCATGGTCGTGATTGTCGGCCTTGATTTCCAGCGTGCGGAACGGCCCGTCGCGCCTGCAGAACGCCAGCCCATTCCGGCGCGAACGGCATTGTCCTGGATCGCGCTGGCGGCTGTCCCATCCGGCCTGATGCTATCAACCACGACGCATCTGACCACCGATATCGTCGCCGTACCGTTGTTGTGGGTCTTGCCGCTGGGGCTTTATCTTCTCAGCTTCATCGTCGCCTTTTCGGAAGGCGGGCAGATATTCGTTCGCAATGCCCGCTTCATTGCGCCGCCGCTGCTGCTTGCGCTGGGCAGTTATACCTTCATGGCAGAGGGGCTGTTCGCGTTCCTGCTCGCCATGATGGGCCTCGTGCTGCTGTTCTACGTTGCGCTGGCCCTTCATGGGCAATTGGCGGCTGCACGGCCCCCGGCGGGGCAGTTGACCGGCTATTATCTTTATATGTCGGTGGGCGGCATGCTGGGCGGCCTGTTCGCGGCGGTCGTCGCGCCGCTCGCTTTCGACTGGACCTATGAGCACCCGATCCTGCTGGTGGCCGCCGCCGCTTTGTTGCCGGCGACGCCTTTGACGGGATGGTTCGGGCGGCTGTGGGAAGGGCGTCCGGCGCTGTCGGTCGCCGTGCCGGTGCTTGCCCTGCTGCTGTCCGCAGCGGCGTGGCAGCTGGACAGCGAGACGGTAACGCTGGTGCTGCGTATCCTGTTCGTCGTCATTGCCCTCCTCGCCATCGGGCAGCGCCTTGTCTTTGCCGGCATCTTCGCCGCGCTGATGCTGTCCATGGGCGGCTGGAGCACGCTGGCCGACAGTTTCGGCGAAGCATACCGGGTCAGAAGCTTCTTTGGCATCTACACGATCCGCGAGGAAAATGAGGAGAATGTGCGGCAATTGCAGCACGGGACGACGCTGCATGGTGCCCAGAGCCGCGACCGGGCGCTGGCGACGCGGCCGCTGGGCTATTACGGCCCGAGCAGCGGCGCGGGACGCATCTTTGCAAGTCTCGACGTGCCGCAGGCCAGTGTCGGGGTCGTCGGCCTGGGCGTCGGATCGCTGGGCTGCTATCGGCAGCCGGGGCAGGAGTGGACGTTCTTCGAGATCGATCCTGTCGTCGTAACCATCGCCCGCGACCGCAGCCGGTTTACATATTTGTCGCGCTGCGCGCCGGATGCGGACATCGTCATTGGCGATGCCCGGGTCAGCCTGGCGAGGGACGGGCGGCGAAATTTCGACCTGCTGGCCATAGATGCCTTTTCCTCCGACGCCATTCCGCAGCATCTGATGACCCGCGAAGCGTTCCAGCTTTATACCGAGCGGCTGAAACCCGGCGGGCGTCTGCTGGTGCACATTTCCAACCGCTTCGTCGATTTGGAGCCGGTCGTTGGGCGCATCACCGAGGATATGGGCTGGCACGCCCGCATCCTGGACGACGTCCCCGAACGATCGGCAGAAAACGGGCTGGAATATACCCGTTCCCTGTGGATCGTGATGGCCGCGGACGAAGCCAGCCTGCCCGACGCGGCAGAGTGGCGCCCGCTGAACACGCGCCCGGATCAGCCCGCATGGACGGACGATTTCGGGTCAATCCTGCCAGTCCTGCGCTATTAGATTCCCAGTCCTTAAATCCCCGCCGCCGCGATCGCCTGTTCCAGATCGGCGATAATGTCATCGGGATCCTCCAGGCCGATGGAAAGGCGCAGCAGCCCCTCAGTAATGCCCATTTCGGCCCTGCCCTCCTCTCCTACGCCATAATGGGTGGTGGAGGCGGGGTGCGTCATCAGGCTGCGTGAATCGCCAATATTATTGGAAATATCGACCAGTTGCAGCGCGTTCAGCAGCGCGTGCGCCTGTTCACGGCCCCCGTCCAGAAAGATCGAGATGATCGTGCCACCGGCGGACATCTGCGCCTTTGCCAGTTCGAGCTGCGGATGTGAATCGAGATGCGGGTAAAGCAGGCGCGGTACGCGATGTTCCAGCGCCTGCGCGATCTTCAGCGCATTTTCGGACTGGCGATGGACGCGCAGGTCGAGCGTTTCCAGCCCCTTCAGCACCACCCACGCATTGAAGGGCGAGAGATTGGGGCCGGTATTTCGCTGGAACGGCAGCAGCGTGTCGTTGATGAATTCCGCCGTGCCGAGAACGGCGCCCGCCAGCACGCGCCCCTGCCCGTCCATCATCTTCGTCGCGGAATAGGCAACCATGTCCGCGCCCATTTCCATCGGCCGTTGCAGGATCGGCGTCGCAAAGGCGTTGTCGACCAGCAGCTTTGCCCCCCCATCATGCGCGATGTCGGCAATGGCGCGGATGTCCGCCACCTCCAGCGTGGGGTTGGCGGGCGTTTCCAAAAAGAACAGCTTCGTATTGGGGCGCATGGCGGTGGCCCAGGCATCATTGTCGGTGCCGTCGACGATGGTCACCTCTATGCCGAAGCGCGGCAGCAATTCGCTGCCCAGCCATTTGCACGACCCGAACATCGACCGCGCGGTCACCATGTGATCGCCCGCCGACAATTGGCACAGCAGCGCCGTCGTCATGGCCGCCATGCCGGATGCCTGGGCCCGGCATGCCTCTGCCCCCTCCATCAGGCACAGCCGCTCCTCCAGCATGGCCACAGTCGGGTTTTGCAGGCGCGAATAGGTCATGCCCGGATCGTCGCCGCGGAAGCGCGCCGCCGCCGTTTCCGCCACGTCGTAGCTGTAGCCAGAGGTCAGAAACAGCGCCTCTGACGTTTCGCCGAATTCCGAACGCAGCGTGCCGCCACGAATCGCCTGCGTCGCGGGTTTCCAATTGCGGGTGATCTGCCTGTCATGGCCGGTCTTGTTCTTCATGCGCGGCGCAATGGCACGGAGCGCCCGGACCGGTCAAACAGGGAGATGAACCGCACACGGCAAAAACGGACGAACCGCACACACAGCGCGGGTGCGTGCGCGCCCGCGCGAGAAATCATTGAAGAATTTCGGGGGCGGCAACTGGCAGCAGACAGCGTCCGAACGCACCGCCGCAGGGCAAACCGCACAGCCGAAATATTGTGCGGTTCGGGCGACGCGCTGCGTTCGGCACACAAAAAATCGCCGGACGGGCGCGGAGGAATCTTGGTGGGGATAGGCATGGCGGAATTATGCCGCAGGCGGGCGGATGTAGGAAAATGGTTTCTGTTAATCCGCCAACCTGCCGAGTCAGTCTGCCGCCAGAGCTTCGTCCAGCATGGCGGTCAGGGGCGTCGAGGAACCGCCGAACGCCTTTCGCGTCCAATCATAGCCCAGCCGGTCGAGCGTCAGCGCGAGGGCCAGACCCTGCGCCTGCGTCCACGAACTGCCGCGCCGGGCAAAGCCGGTCATCGCGTCCGGCACGGGAACGGCGGCGCCGTCCGCATCGATCAGATATCGATATCCCACCCATTGGCCCGACCCCTCCATGCTAAGCCAGATATCCTCCGCCTGCGTCAAATAGCTGCCCGCGACGTGCAGCAGTAATATTCAGCCCTTCCTCAGGCTCATTCACCCCTGACCTGGTCCTTGGCGCTATCCTCCTCAAATTCTTCCATGACCTCTGCCGCATCGCGCTCATCTTCGGCGCTCGGGCCATCGGCATCATCATTGCGCGTTCGCGCCGGTGCGGGTGCAAGGCACAATTGCGCGATAACGGGACGGTGATCCGAACCCACCGGCGCGCCCACGCTCATATCTTCAAGCAAGAACTCTTCCGTCACGAACAGGTGATCGAGCGGCCAGCCGAGCCAGGTTTTGTCAGCCGGGAATGTCGCATAGGTTCCGCGCCCGATACGCGGATCGAGGAAACTGCCGATTTCCAGGAAAAGGCTCGTCGTATCGGACCAGGCGACATCATTGAAATCACCGATGGCAAGGACCGGCATTTGAAGATCGCGCGATTGCCTTGCAGCGATAACAATCTCCGCATCGCGCTCTTCGGTGTCCTGACCGGGCGTGGGCGGGCGGGGATGCAAGCCAATCACCCTGAATTCGCGCCTGCCCGCCATCAATGTTGCGAAAACTGACGGCGTATCCTTTTCCGCCAGTTCCTGAATGGTAGCGTCCTTCATGGGCAGGCGCGTGGCAAACATGAGGCCGTAAGTGTTGCTGAGCGGACGATCGATTCGGCCGGAATATTCTGCCATGATCGGGGCCATTGCATCTGCCCAAGCCTGATCGGTTTCCGTCAGCAGCAAAATGTCTGGATCGATATCCCGGATCAGATCTGCCGTGCGCTGATATTCGCGATCGGTTTGCAGCACGTTGAGCGTGAGCACGGTAAAGCAACCGTCACCATCAGCTTCGCCAGGCAGCGTACGCGCCACCTCAGTCTCCGCGATGGGCGTATAGGGATGGATTCGATACAGCTGCCAAACGCTCAGACCGACCAGGATCAGCGGGCCCCAAGGGCGCCAGCGGCGATCAAGGAACCATAGTGCGATTGCAGCGGAAACCATCGCGATGAGGATTTGCACCCTTGGGAAGTCCCAGACCCTTATCCACCATTGGTTGAGATCAGTCGTGCTAAGCAGGGTTCCCGCGATCAAACACAAAGAGAGCAGACGCAGGAGCCAAAGCGCCGCCTGATTCCAGTTGATTGTAAACGTGCGAGCCATTTCGTGTTTTCCCCCGCGTGCGCAATTAGCCGCCCCTTACGCGCCAGACCAGTACTTCGGCAGGAGCGAAACCCCAGCCGTAGGCCGGGGGTAAGTCGAATGTCCGCACTCAACCCAATTTCTGGCTTTCATTGGCTGACTTAGCCGACCAGCAAGAAAGATGGCTTTCGCTAAATCGCGACATTCTCGAAAGGAAAACGAGCCGAAAGGGCCTAGAGGAACAGCGGAATGGCGTTTCCGAAGGAGTGGAGCAAGACCGGCAGAAGCAGGCTGCCTGTGCGGAGGCGTAGCCAGACGGCGAGGAAGGCGGGAATGGCGGTCAGGGCCATGTAAATGGGGTCAAATGAGAACTGCCCGTCCGCATAACCAAAGGCGTGCGCGAGGCCGAAGAGCAGACAGGACAGGATCGCGCCCCAGCCCCATTCGACGCCCAGCCATGACACGCGCCCCGCAAATGCTTGGTAAAGCGCAAATAGCAGAATACCGCGATAGAACGGCTCCTCCTCGAGACTGGGCATGGTGAGTTGAAAGGCGATTATTTCCGGGGATGCAGCATCATTCGGGAACATCAAGGCAATGATCAGAAAGAACGCACAATATAGCCCGGCGACGGGCAGGCAGCTGCGCAGGCTGCCGGGGGCCTGCACCAGTGTCAGCCCGGACCTTCGCCGCCCGAACCATGGCAGGGATGCGATTGCCAGGGTGCCCGCCAGTGCCAGCACCTTGCCCTGCCAATTCCAGTCGGACGCGGGGAGCAGGTCGGGAATCAGGCCATATCCGTTTGTCAGCAGGACGTCATTCACGACGACGAGCGCAGCCGCGACGAGAAGCCAGCGAAACGAAAAACCCTGACGGTTCATCAGTCCGAGAGCGGTGCCACTCAATAGCAGGATTGCGACAATACCGGCTATGCCGACCAGTCCGTTCAACGCCCCTCCCCCTGCGGCTCGGCGTGATGAATGGCCCGACCGTCTTGGCTTTGCAATACAGCTCGTGCCGATGATGCTGGTTGTACAACGGCCGGATCAAAGGGCCCATTTACTAATCCAGTTGGACCGATAGAGACTATCCCGGGGATGGGAGAGAATCGATGTCCGTGGGATTATTTTATCTGGTCTTCGGCCTGGGGGTGTTGTTCCTTGAGATCGTAAAGGGGCACCATCGGGGGATTTATACGCGCGCCGACTGGTTCACCAATGTGTTGTGCGGCGCGGTGGGCATGGCGCTGGTGCGGCCGCTGGCTGCCGTGCTGACAGCGATGATGTTCGCGGCGCTGTTGCCGGAATCGAAGGGCGCAGCGGCGGATGTGCCGGTCTGGGCGGGCTTTCTGGTCACGCTGGTGCTGGCAGAGCTGCTGTTTTACTGGGTGCATCGCTGGGCGCACGAGGGGCGCGGGAAGCGGCCGCAGCTGGAATGGCTGTGGAAGCTGCACCGCACCCATCACAGCGGCAAGTTCATGAACAGCATCGTCATCTGGCGCATCAATCTGTTCTGGGCGCTGATGCAGCCGCAATCGCTGGTCATCGGCCTCGCCCTCTATCTGGGGCAGGTGCCGGCGGCGACGGCGGTGGGCCTGAGCCTGTATGTCTGGAACATCGTCACGCACAGCAATTTCCGCTGGGACGATCCGATCCGCCGCCACCGCCTGTTCGGCCCCGCATTTCGCGCGCTGGAGCATGTCATCGTATCGCCCGGCGTGCATCACAGCCACCATGGTTATGGCAAGGACGGCGCAAGCTATCGCAACTTTGCAGTTATCCTGTCGCTATTCGACTGGGCGTTTGGAACGCTGCACATCCCCAAGGGGCGGCCATGGAAATATGGTGTGCCTGGCCCAAATGCGCATTGGAGCGAGGAAGTCTTCTATCCGCTGGTGCGGCGGCGCCCGCCCGAGAAGCGCGACGGGAACGCTGCCGCCTGAACAGGCAACGTTCCCGCCAGCGAGGCATCAGAACGCCTTTTGCACGCCGACCGTCAGTGACCAGTCATCGGGCATTTGCGGCCCGTTGAGATCCTGCACCAGCGGCAGGCCAGCCTCTACGCCGACGCGCCACCCGGCAAGCGCACCGTGGGTGAAAACGCTGTTCACACCGACAAAGCCTGTCAGCTTCTCGCCGCCCTGAAAATCGGGGTTCGCGGTCTGAACCGGACCGGCGATGTTGGGGTCCATGCCATTCACCCGGCCCAGGGTTTCCCCCTGCAGCCGTGCGGAAACGGCGATAGCCTGATCCAGCGAATAGGCCAGCCAGGCCGTTGCCATATAGCGGTCGCCCTGACGGTAGCCCGCATCATTGGTGCCCAGGCGGATCGTGCCCTTTACCTGCGCACCCCAGCCGAATGCGGGGGTCTGGTCACGATAGGTGATGCCGGGTTCCAGGTCCCATGTGCCGCTGCCCAATTGCATCGCATATGGGACGCGGACGGTCGGCTGCATCCCCATGGGGGTCAGAATATCGTCCGTCTTTGTGATGGAACCGGTCGGCACGGATATTCCCGCATTCACATGGACCGTTTCGGTCAGGCCGATAAGCGCGGCTAATTTGGTATCGGCAAACCCCTGTGGCGAGGTAGTGAATTCGCCCAGCCGTCCGGTGCCCATGCCCCCCTGATAAGTGGCATGATCCATTTCCTTTGCGACATAGCTGCCCATGGCCATCAGCGTGATGCGATCGCTGATGCCGTACATCGCCCCAAGCATGTGCATGTCCATCCGCATCTGCAGCGGAACGATCCTGAGCGTCGGCGGCTGACCGGGAGCGCCGGCAAACCGGTTCGGGATCTTCGTTGCGACCGTATCCGGCGAAACGCTGTCGGTGCCGATCTGAACGCCGCCCATGTCCATGTGCATAAGGCGGTAGGAGAGCATGAATTCCCCCTGCCCGTGGCGATGGTCGCCCATGACGCCGATGGGCGCATGGTCCAGCGCGCTTACATCATGGGCGGACGCGCACAGAGGCGCCGCAGCCGCGAGGGACGCGGCGATAATCGTCTTTTTCATTGTCTGTTTTCTTTCTGTCTGAATCTTTCGGGAAGGGATCAGACGAGAAAGGGAGGTGCGCGGGAGCGAAATGCGAGAGGCGGCGCGCGCGGATCGGCAGAAAAAACAGATCGCAACGGCAATCGCGGCAGGCGCCCAAACCGGACCGGAACGGCCAGCAGAACCAGAAGCCCCAGCGCCGCCATCGCACACAGCGCGGCGCAGCTGCTGCCATGATCCTGCTGCGGCGCGGGATCGTCGACATCGATTTGCGTCGTGCCATTGCCCGAACAGATGACCAGAACGCCGCCCGGTGCCCAGGCCGCATCGGACCGCGCGGTCGCCGGGATACAGCAGCTGGCCAGCGACCAGAGCTGAAATACCAGCGCCAGCGGCAGGACCAATGCGAAAGCAGAATAAAAACGAAGAAGGCGTCGCACGCGCCGTCGTTATTGCCGGAGCGCTGCCCCGTCGAGTCCTGGGTTTATTCCGCCGGTTGCGGGATGTCGCTGTCGGAAAGCTGGGCCTGCAGCCGGCGCGTCACTGCCTCTGGACTGCCGGTATTACGGGCAAGCAGCCAGTAGAAGGTGGGAATGACGAAGAGGGTGAGAAGCGTCGAGATGCCGACGCCCCACACGATGACCGTGCCGATCGCCTGGCGGCTGGCGGCGCCCGCGCCGGTGGCGAGCATCAGGGGAAGCGCGCCGGCGACGGTCGCGATGCTGGTCATCAGGACCGGGCGCAGACGGCGGGTCGCCGCAGTGACGATGGAGGCAACGAATTCCTCTCCCTCATCGCGCAGCTGGTTGGCGAATTCGACGATCAGGATACCGTTCTTTGCTGCGAGACCCACCAGCATGACCAGTCCGATCTGGCTGTAGAGGTTCAGCGAATGGTCCATCACGACAAGGCCGAAAACGCCGCCGCCGACCGCCATTGGCACGCCGAGAATGATGACGAACGGAGTGACGAAACTTTCGAACTGAGCGGCGAGGACGAGGTAGACGAGAAGAATGGTGAACCCCAGCACCATCCAGATGGATCCGCCGGTCTGCCGCAGGGCACGGCTTTCCCCCTCATAGCCGATGGCGGCAACCTCTGGCAGTTGCGCCGCCTCAGCCTCAAGAAAGTCGAGCGCCTCCCCCAGAGATGCACCGGGGGCGAGCGTACCCTCCAGCTTGATGGCGCGTAGTTTGTTGAAGCGGTTCAGTTCGCCGGCCTCCGCCGTCTGGCGGACGGTCACGAGTGCGGACAGCGGCACGACCGTGCCGTCGCGTCCGCGCACATTGACGCCGCTGAGGTCCTCCGCAGTCACGCGGTCCTCCGCCTCTGCCTGCACGACGACATCATATTCCTCGCCCCGGTCCACATATGTACCGACGCGGCGCGACCCCATCATGGTTTCCAGGGTGCGGCCGATATCCTGGGTGGAAACGTTCAGATCCGCCGCGCGCGTGGTATTTACGTCGACGACCAATTGCGGGCGCGTTTCCTTGTAATCGGATTCCAGCGTATCGATGCCGGGAAAATTGTCGGCGGCGACGAACAGCGCATCGCGCGCGCGCGCCAGTTCCTCATATGTGTCGCCAGCGATCACGAATTCGATCGGCTGACCGCCACGATTGCCGAGACCGCCGCCCGGGAATACCCGGGCCTGAGCGGCGGGATACTCGGCCAGCATGGTGTTCATGTGCTGGGCGACCTCCTGCGTTGTCTCGTCTCTATGTTCCCATTCCTTAAGGAAAATGATCATACGACCATTGGAGAAATCGCCGGTGGTCCCCCAGCCGCCCGGCGCGCGCAGAACCGCGCTGCGGATGGGTCCGTCCCCCGACTGATCTTCACTAGGATCGACCATTGGCGCGAGCAGAGTTTCCATGTCATCCATGACATTGACGAGGCGCTGCCACCCGGCGCCCTCAGAAATATTGACAGTGCCGTTCAGAGACCCGGAATCTTCCTGGGGGGCAAGTTCGCTGGTGAGATTTGCGAGGCCCAGAAGCGCAAAAGCCGCCACCAGGCCCAAAGCCGTAAGCCCAATGAGAACCGGCCGATGCACCAGCCGTTGCAACAGGGATTCATAGCGGCTGGACATGCGGTTGAAATGACGGTCGACGAATTGCGTCAGTCCCGTGCCATTGCCTGACCGTTTCAGGATTTTCGAGCAAAGGACAGGGATCAGCGTAAGCGCCACGAACATGGAAATGGATACCGACACGATCATGGTGATGGCCAGTTCGCGGAACAGAAGGCCGGTATTGCCGGGCAGGAACATGACAGGCACGAAAACGGCGATGACCACGGCGGTCGTGGCGATCACGGCAAAACCGACCTGACGCGCGCCGGCATAGGCGGCGAGCAGGCGGCTCTCCCCCTCCTCGATGCGGCGATAGATGTTTTCCAGAATCACGATGGCGTCATCGACCACCAGGCCGATGGCCATGACCAGTGCAAGAAGGGTCAGCAAATTGATGCTGAGGCCGAGAATCCAAAGCACGAAGAAGCTGCCGACCAGGCTGATCGGAACGGTGACCGCGGGTATGATCGTGGCGCGGACGCTGCCGAGAAACAGGTAGATCACCACGATGACGAGCAGGGCGGCGATAGCGAGTGTTTCCCAGACATTATCGATCGCGGCATCTATAAACACGCTGCTGTCATAAGTGACGGAAAGCTCCACACCCGTTGGAAGAAGCTTTTGCACCTCCGCCAGCCGTTCCCGCACATCATTGGCGACGGCAAGCGTGTTGGCGCCGGACTGACCGACAATACCCATGCCGACGCCGGCAACGCCATTCGACCGGAAATAATTATACGGGTCTTCGGCACCCAATTCGATATTGGCAACATCGCCCAGCCGCAGCAGCGAACCATCGTCGCCACGGCGAAGCACGAGACCCTCAAAATCCTCCACCTGTCCGTAGCCACGCGCCACGCGGACCGTCAGGTTCAGGTCTGCGGACTCCAGCCGGCCGGCGGGAAGCTCGACATTCTCCCGCCGAAGCGCCTCTTCGATGTCGCCAGGCGTCAATCGGTAGGCAGTCAGCGCCTGTTTATCCAGCCAGATGCGAATTGCGGGCCGGGCGCTGCCCCCGCCCTGGACACGCGCCACACCGTCAATGGAGGAAAAGCGGTCGACGAGGACGCGATCAAGATAGTCTGCCAGCCATAATTGCGTCCGCCCCTCACCCGTCAGGTTCAGCCACATGATGGACTGGCTGTCGGAATCGACCTTGTTCACTTCCGGCGGATCAGCCTCCTCCGGCAGATTGTCGAGGACGCCCGACACACGATCGCGGACATCATTCGCAGCATTATCGACATCGCGATTGGGCGAGAATTCTATGCTGACATCGGCGCGTCCATCGCGTGATGAAGAACGGATCGTGTCGATCCCCTCTACCCCCGCAACGCGATCCTCGATCAGCTGCGTAATACGGGATTCGACGACACTGGCGGCGGCGCCGGGATAATTGACGTCCACCGAGACGATAGGGGGGTCGATCGCAGGATATTCCCGGACGGATAATTGCAGAAACGCCACCGCACCCGCGAGAAGCAGGATCAGGCTGAGAACGATCGCAAAGACCGGGCGCTTTACCGAGACGTCGGAAAGCATCATCCCCGGGCCACAGCCTCCTTGGTGGCTGCATTATCGGCGCAGGCAGCAGCGCCGGAACGACGCTCCGGCATTTTCGCATCCACAGGGGCATCGTCGCGCACCTTCACGGTGCCATCGGCGACGATCGGCGTGCCGAGCGCCAGGCCGTCCCGGACCTCTATCATGCCATCGGAACGCAATCCGGTTTCGATGCGGGTCCGCCGCGCAATGCCTTCATCGTCGATCTGAAAAACAAAGGAATCGTCGCCCTGCAGGATCAACGCCGTTTCCGGGATTGCCAGAGCGGTATAGGATTGCGACACGATATCGACGCTGAGCAGCATGCCAGGACGCAGTCGGCGATCGGGATTGGGAAGTACCGCGCGTACCGTGACGCTGCGGGAAAGAGGATCAACGCGAGGATCGATGCCGTCGATCTTCCCGCGGAATGGCTCCCCCGGATAAGCTGCAGCAACGGCCCTGATTTCCTGCCCCTCGTCGATGGCGGAAAGATATTGCTCTGGAACGGTAAAATCGAGATTGATGGATGAAATGTCGCTGATCGTCGCAATAGGCGAACCCGCACTGATGACGGCACCGGGAGAAATAGTGCGGAGGCCGATGACGCCGTCAAACGGGGCGCGAATGACCCGGTCTTCTATGCGGGACCGGATCGCACTGGCATCCGCACGGGCGCTGTCACGGCTGGCGACCTGCGTATCGACGTTCGAACGGGTAGCAAAGCCGCGGTCCTGCAGTTCCTGCAAACGGCCCAATTGTTGCTGCGCCTCTCTCGCGCGCGCTTCGACAGCGGCAAGATCGGCTGCTTCTTCTCCGCGTGAAAGCTGAGCGATCATGCTGCCCCGGCGGACGAAGTCTCCGTCGGAAAAACCCAGGCGCTCGATGCGCTCGGTAACGGGGGCCGTCAGAACCGTTTCTTCGCGAGCAAAGGCGGTACCTACAGCCTCTATCGCGCTGGAAAACCCATGTTCGGACACCCTTCCGCCTACAACTGTAGGCGCGCTTTCGTCGGGGCCGCCGCCCTGCCCCCCATTATCCGATCCGCATGCCGCCAGCAGGACGGTCATGAGACAGATCGGCAGAATGCGGTGTAGGATCATAACGGCCCTTATCAACTAGATCGGGCTACGTAGCGGAAGTGCCGCGCCCCTCGAATTCCCATACCATAATATCATTGCGCGCGCGTGTGATAAATGAACACATGCACTGTCGATATGCGCGCCTCAGCTAGACAAAACATAGGCGGCGGCTCCGTTCCCGGCAACCAGCTTTTGCCGCGCTGCACAAAAGCGCCGCCAAAGGTTCATACGCCTGCAATCGTTACGACCCTGAACCGTCAATAAGCACGGTTAACAGACCTTTAACGATCCCCCGCCCCTAACGTTCGCTTTGGAGGATCGGCAACTGTCAAAGGGAAATATTCGATGCGTTACCTGCTTTGTTCTGCCGCCCTTACCCTGGTCACTCTTGCTGCGCCTGCGCATGCCGACCGCATCAAGGTGAGCTTCACCGGCACCAATTCCAGCCCGGACCGCGCCAACGTCTTTGGCACGGCGATCCCGACCGTCACCGGCTATCTGATCTATGACGACACCAGGGCGGGAACCCCGTTCGTCGTCAATGACAGCCGTTCTGCGTTCAACTATAGCGGCGCTGTCACCGACCTGAGCCTGGATTTCGGCAGCGGCATCGGTACGCTGGTCGAAGACCGTAATTTCGGTTCCATCCAGGTGTCCGACCAGTACAGCTTTGGCCGCGACCGCCTGTCCTTCAACAATATGAATATCGGTCCGTCGCTGATCACCGGCGAGCCCGCCGGCACGAACAGCTATAATTTCACCCTGGGGCTTTCCGGACCGTTCGATGCGCTGTCCAGCTCCGACCTGCCGGGCGCGTTCGATCCCGATATCTTCGGCCTGCAGGATCAGCTGAGCTTCTTCGTTTCGCGCCAGTCCGGCTCGCAGCCGACCGGCGTTGCGGTCAGCTTCAACTATAATCTCAGCAACATCACCGTCGAGAACCTCGACGCGCAGGTTCCCGAGCCTGCCGCGCTGGCGCTGTTCGGTCTTGGCCTGGGTGGCCTTGGCGTCGGCAGCATCGCCGCACGTCGCAAAGCGGCTCGCAGCTAAATAGGCCAAAGATATACGGAGGGGGCAAACGCCCTCTCCGTTATCCTAAGTTGCGCTCAAATTGGCGGTGGGTGTAAACCCCGCTCCTAAGAGGAGCAACGCCATGAACGCGCCTATCGACCCGATCGAATTCCGTACCGACGACGGATCCACCCCCGTCGAACGTTATCGCCGCCTGCCGGAACCGACAGCGGCGGACTTCGCCCATCTGCCGGGCCCCGGCCATGCCTCCTTTCTGAAAAAACTGCGGACGCTGCGGCGTTTTCTGTTCGACACCGTCCGGTTGCAGCAGGAACGGCGAGAGGATTTCGGCGATGTCTTTGCCATCGAGACGCTGACCGGCCCCTCGGTCCAGATGATCGGCGCGGACGCCAATGAACTGGTTCTGATGAACCGCGAGCGGATCTTTTCCAGCGAACAGGGATGGTATCCCATATTGGGAAAGCTGTTTCCGCGCGGCCTGATGATGCAGGATTTCGAGGAGCACCGCGCGCACCGCAAGGTGCTGTCGGTCGCCTTCAAGCCCGCGCCCATGCAGGCCTATCTGACGCTGCTGCAGGAAGGGATACGCCGCCGCATCGCTGAATGGCCGGAACGGCTGCAGATATATCCGGCGATGAAGGAATTGACGCTCGACCTGGCCGCGTCCTCCTTTCTGGGGATACCCTGGGGACCGGAAGCAGACCGCGTGAACCAGGCGTTCGTCGACATGGTGCAGGCGTCCGTCACGCCGGTCAGAAAGCCGCTGCCCTTTACCCAGATGCGGCGCGGGGTGCGCGGCCGCGCCTATCTGGTCGAATATTTCGGGCGGGAAATCCCCCGGCGCAGAGGCAAGCAGGCCGACGACATGTTCACGCAGGTCGTCAACGCGACGGGCGATGACGGACAGCTGCTGACCGACCGGCAAGTGATCGATCATATGAACTTCCTGATGATGGCGGCGCACGACACGCTGACATCTTCCCTGTCTGCTACGGTATTCTATCTGGGCAAGTCACCCGCGTGGCAGGAGCGGGTCCGGCAGGAATCGGAGGCGCTGCGCGGCCAAGTCGGCAGCGATCTGCCCTATGACCGGCTTGGCGAACTGGAACTGGCGGATCAGGCGTTCAAGGAGGCGATGCGCCTGCGCCCGCCCGTGCCGTTCATTCCGCGCCGGGCGCTGAGGACGTTCACGTTCCGCAACCATGTCATTCCGGCAGGCACCCATGTCGGCATCTGCCCGATGATGGTTCACCGCGATCCGAACATCTGGCCCGATCCGGAACGTTATGACCCTGCGCGGTTCGAACGGGAACAGGAAAAGGCGCGTGACAAGCACGCCTATGTCCCGTTTGGCGGCGGCGCCCATATGTGCCTGGGCCTGCATTTCGCCCATATGCAGGCGAAGACTTTCCTGTTCGAATTATTGCACGCCCGCCATATCGATGTGGCGGCAGCCTATGAGCCGCGCTGGCAGATGGTGCCGATCCCGCGCCCGCGCGACGGCCTGCCGCTCGGCCTGATAAAACGGGCGGGGACTGCCTGAGAAAGGGCGGTCCCCGGCCTCCCCTATTCAGCCGCCTCTTCCAAGCCTTCGGGTGGCATGTTGTGGCCGAGGATCCGGAGCACGTCCGCAGCGGCGTCGATGACATTGGTGCCGGGGCCGTAAATGCCCGCGACGCCCGCATTGCGCAGGAATTCATAGTCCTTTTGCGGGATGACGCCGCCAGCGACGACGCGAATGCCGGACCCGGCCTCCTTCAGCTCGCCGATCAGTTCGGGGATCAGGGTCTTGTGGCCCGCCGCGAGCGATGATGCGCCGACAACATCGACATCCTGCTCCATCGCCTGTTTCGCCGCCTCTCCCGGCGTTTGAAACAGCGGCCCGGATATGACCTCAAAGCCCAGATCGCCGAATGCGGACGCGATCAGATTGGCGCCACGGTCGTGGCCGTCCTGACCCAATTTGGCCACCATCATGCGCGGCGCGCGGCCCTTGCGCTGGGCCACGGCCTCCACGCCATCGACGACGCGCTGCCATTCCGGATCGCCAGCATAGGCGCCGCCATAGACGCCCTTCACGGGTGTCGGGACGGTATCATAACGACCGAAGGCATCCTCCATCGCGGTCGAGATTTCGCCGAGCGTCGCGCGGGCGCGGGCGGCGTCGACAGCAAGCGCCAGAAGGTTGCCGTCGGCTTTCGCACCGGCGGTCAGTGCCTCAAGAGCGGCGCGGCACGCGGCATCGTCGCGGGCGGCGCGGTTCTTTTCCAGGCGCGCGATCTGGCCGGCGCGGACGCGGACATTGTCCACCTCCATCGTTTCGATGGGATCTTCCTTCGCCAGGCGATATTTATTGACGCCGACGACGACATCCTCGCCCCGGTCGAGGCGGGCGGCTTTTGCGGCGGCGGCCTCCTCTATGCGGGATTTGGGGATGCCGGCAGCCACCGCCTTCGTCATGCCGCCCGCCTGTTCGGCCTCCTCGATCAGCTCCAGCGCCTCGTCGTAAAGCGCCTGCGTCAGGCTCTCGACATAATAGGAGCCACCAAGCGGATCGGCGACCTGCGTGATGCCCGTCTCCTCCTGCAGGATCAGCTGCGTGTTGCGCGCGATACGGGCGGAGAAATCGGTCGGCAGGGCAATGGCCTCGTCGAACGAATTGGTGTGCAGCGATTGCGTACCGCCCAGCGCCGCCGCCATCGCCTCAACGGCGGTGCGGACGATGTTATTATAGGGGTCCTGCTCCGTCAGCGAGGCACCGGACGTCTGGCAATGGGTACGCAGCAGCTTCGATTTTTCGGACTGGGCGCCAAGATCGGTCATCATCTTGTACCACAGCTTGCGCGCGGCCCGCAGCTTTGCGATTTCCATGAAGAAATTCATGCCGATCGCGAAGAAGAAGGACAGGCGCGGCGCGAAGGCGTCGACGTCGAGGCCGGTTTCCTTTGCGGCGCGGACATATTCCATGCCGTCGGCGATGGTATAGGCCAGTTCCTGAACCTGCGTCGCCCCCGCCTCCTGCATGTGATAGCCGGAAATGGAGATGCTGTTGAAACGCGGCATGTTCGCCGACGTGTACCCGATAATGTCGGAGACGATCCGCATGGAGGGCGCTGGCGGATAGATGTAGGTGTTGCGGACCATGAACTCCTTCAGAATGTCGTTCTGAATGGTGCCGGAGAGCTTCTCCTGGCTGACGCCCTGCTCTTCCGCCGCGACGATGTAGAAGGCGAGGATCGGAATGACCGCGCCGTTCATGGTCATGGACACCGACATGGTGTCGAGCGGAATCTGATCGAACAGAACCTGCATGTCCTCGACCGTGTCGATGGCAACGCCCGCCTTTCCTACGTCGCCTGCAACGCGCGGATGATCACTGTCATAACCGCGATGGGTGGCGAGATCGAAGGCGACGGAAAGCCCCTTCTGCCCCGCGGCAAGATTGCGGCGGTAAAAGGCGTTCGATTCCTCGGCGGTGGAAAAGCCGGCATATTGGCGAATGGTCCAGGGGCGACCGGCATACATGGATGCATAGGGACCCCGCGTATAAGGGGGAAAACCGGGAAGGCCGGCATCCAGCCCCTCCGCATCCTTCGCCGTATAGACGGGATCGATCGCGATCCCCTCCGGCGTGTGCCAGGTCAGTTCCTTACCTTTGACTTCCTTTTCGGCCTTTGCCTGCCAGTCGTTCTTGTCCGCCACGAAAAATCTCCTTTGGGCGGGCTTAAAGCGCAGAACGGCCCTGCCTGTCACCCATAAGGTGAGAGGCAGGGAGGTACGAAAGTACTTTCGAGCGAGCCGGGGGGGAGCCGACTCGCAGCCAAGAGCGTAGATGAAGAGCGTGACCGAAGGATGAACCGCCCGGGACAGCCCCGCCCGGCGCCATTGCGGCGGAACGGAAAAGGGGCCGGGCGCTTCTTTTCAAACGGCTAGTCATGGACGTTTCGTGGCGATAAGTGATTTTGACACAACGGGCGAACGGTTTAACCAAGAGTATAAAGTATCTGATTTTGACCCGCACCTCGCTCTTGTTTCTGACCGGCCTGATATTGGGCAACCCCGTGTGGGCGCAGGACCAGCCGGCCAGTCCCGCCGTTCCCGCCGATGATGCGGCCGATGATGAACCGAGCGATCCCATCATCAATGACGAGGATTTCGAGGACGCGCTGCCGTCACTGGACGAGGGAGCGGCGATTTCTGGCGACGAAGAGAGCGGGGATGACGCGGCCCCCGACGCTATCTCTGACGCTGCCCCCGATGAAGAAGCACCGGGCGAGGCTGTCCCCGAATCCGGCGTTCCGGGCGATACCGTTGACCTGCCTGCCCTAGACGACGGCACCACCACGGAGATCATCGAGGACGTGCCCGTCGAGGACGAAGCGCTGGCAGCGCCCCTGGAACCGCTCGACAGTTTCGATGTCACGACGCCGGAGGAGCCGACGGAAGAGGCGGCGGAAGCAGCGCCGGCCATTCGCTACCGCTTGGTCATCGACGGGCTGGACGAAGCCGGGCTGGAGGGTCAGTTTCGGTCCCTGTCCGCATTGGAGCGGAGCGCCGAGGCGGCGAACGCCGCGATGCTGACAGCGCGCGCCGAATCGGATGCGGAGCTTGCCGTGCGGCTGCTGCGCTCCCAGGGCTATTTCGATGCGAGCGCCGACAGTAACATCGCATTGCCCGCCGAACCCGACGGGCGGTTTCGCGTCGACCTGGTGGTCGTTCCCGGCCCGCGTTATGAATTTTCCAGTATCGAGGTGGTCGGCGAGGACGAAGCGATCCCGGCTGGCCTGGTGAGCGACAATCTGGAAATCGAGGTCGGCGCGCCCATCGTCGCCGACGACGTTCTGAGCGCCGAGGCCACGATCAGTCTGCTGTTTCCGTTCAACGGCTACCCCTTTGCCGAGGTGGAGCAGCGCGACATATTGCTGGATGGCGACGACCATACCGGCGATTACGTACTGCCCGTCGACCTGGGTCCGCGCGCGCGCTTCGGCGGCATACAGGTCGAAGAAAACGCCGTTTTCGATCCCGAACATATCGAGGTGCTGAGCCGCTTCGACCGCGGTGAATTGTACGACGTTCGCAGGCAAGACGATCTGCGCGAGGCGATGGTCGCGACGAACCTGTTCAACAGCGTTTCCATAGAGCCCGTCAGGACCGGCGAAGAAGGCCCGGAGGGAACGGAATATGTCGATCTGCTAGTCAGGCAGGTCGAAGGGCCGGACCGGTCACTGCAGGCGGACGCAGGCTATGGCACGGGCCAGGGGTTCCGCCTGGAGGGACGCTGGATCAACAGAAACCTTTTCCCGCCTGAAGGAGCGCTGGAGCTGAATGCCGTAGCGGGCACGAAGGAGCAGGGCGTCGGCGCCCTTTTCCGCCGATCCAATGCAGGACAGCGCGACCGCACGGTGCAATTGGGATTCGATGTCAGGCGGCAGGATTTCCAGGCGTTCAATGCCCGCACGGCGAGTCTGGTCGGCCGGATCAGCCGCGATTCGACGCCGATCTGGCAGAAGCGGTGGACCTATGCCTATGGGTTCGAGCTGATCGGATCGCAGGAAACCCGCTTTGACGACACGGTGGGGGACCGCAACCGCAACACATTCGCCATCGCCGCCCTGCCCGGCCAGCTGGGCTTCGACAGCTCCGATAGCCTGCTGGACCCGACGGAAGGGTTCCGCGCCACCATTCGCCTGAGTCCGGAAGCATCGCTGCAGGGCGGCGATTTCGCCCCCTATGGCCGCGGCCTGATGGACGTCAGCGGCTATCAGGGCATCGGTGAGAGCTTCGTTCTGGCGGGGCGCGTCCGGCTGGGCAGTATTCAGGGCATCAGCCGCGACAATCTGGCGCCATCGCGGCGCTATTATGCCGGCGGCGGCGGCTCTGTACGCGGCTTCGGCTTTCAGGATCTCGGCCCGCGCGACAGCAATAATGATCCGCTGGGCGGCCGCAGCGTCAACGAGTTCGCCGTGGAGGGCCGCTATCGTTTCGGCAATTTCGGTGCCGTCGCCTTTGTCGATGCGGGACAGGTCTATGAAGCCACGACACCGCAATTTTCCGACATGCGTTACGGCGTTGGTATCGGCGCGCGCTATTATACCAATTTCGGACCGTTCCGAGCCGACATCGCCATGCCGGTGAACCGCCGTCCCGGCGAAGCACGCTTTGGCGTTTATATTTCTATCGGGCAGGCGTTCTGATGGCCGAGACCACGAACACCCCGGACGATGTGGAAGTCGAGGCGGAGGAATCCTCCGGCAGCCCCACTGCGCTGAAATGGTTGGGGATCGTCATTGCGGCATTGCTGCTGCTGATCGTGCTGCTGGTCTTTGCGCTGGATACCGGTCCCGGTCGCCGGTTCGTGGCGCAGCAGATCAGCGGACTGGAATTCGAAAACGGCATGGACATCGAAGTCGGTGCCATTGACGGGTCGCTATATGGCGGCATGGTCGTCACCGACCTAAGCATTGCCGATCCCGAAGGCGTGTTCCTGACCATTCCGCGCGCGGAAATGGACTGGCACCCATTGGCCTATGCCTCCGGCCTGATCGACATCGACCGGCTGGAGGTGCCGCAGGCGACGCTGTCCCGCCTGCCCGCCTTTCGCGAGACGCCGACCGATCCCAATGAACCGCTGATCCCCGACATCAACCTCGATATCGACCGGTTGAGCGTCGGCAGGCTGGATATTGGCGAGGCGGTGACGGGCAGCCGCCATGCCCTGACACTCGCGGGCGACGTGCTGCTGGATGGTGGGCAAGCAACCGTCGAACTGGACGCACGCGCTCTGTCGGAAGATGGCCTGGCAGGCGGCGACCGCTTCGACCTGTCGCTACTGGTAGATCCTGCGGACGACAAGCTGAACGTGGCCATGGATCTGATCGCACCCGCCGACGGTCTGGTGGCCGGCATGACAGGCATTGCCCGGCCCCTGCGCGCGCGCATCGAACAGTCTGTGGGCACATGGACCAACTGGAACGGGCGCCTGCTGGTCGATTCCGCAGGGGAGGCGATTACGCGCCTGGATCTGAGCGCGGAGGAAGGACTTTATCGCGTGCGGGGCCCGCTTGCCCTGTCTTCCTTTCTTGAGGGGCCAGCGGCGCGGATGGCGGGCGAACGCCTGACGGTCGATGCCACGGTCGATACACGCGCGGAAATCATGGGCATTGATGTGGCCGTGCGCGCGGATGCGTTCACCGTCGACGCCGCGGGCGGGCTGGCGCTGGACCGCAGCAGCTTTGAAAATATGGTGATCGAGGCACAATTGCTGGAACCGGGCGCAATCGCCGACGGCATTGCCGGTCGTGCGATCCGCACGCGCCTGGTCCTGAACGATGCCTTCACCGTTCCCGACGTGGATTATGAACTGACGGCGGAAGCGATCGGCATCAACGACATGCTGGTCGAGGATCTGGTCGCATCGGGCGATGGCCGGGTCGAGGATGGCGGCATGGTGGTGCCGCTGAACGCCACGGCGCGCCGTGTCAGCGGCCTGCCGGATACGGTTGGCGGCCTGATGACCAATTTGAAGGCCAATGGCACGTTCCGCATCGCCGACGGACGCGCGGTCAGCGACGATCTGGAGCTGACCACCGACCGGATCGATGTCACCGCCCTGATCGTCGCGGACTTTGCCAGCGGCACATATACCGGCGCCATTCAGGGCCGGGTCAATCGCTATGAAGTGCCGGGGCTGGGCCTCGTCGATCTGGTTGCCGATATAAAGCTGGTACCGGGGCTGAACGGCTCCTTCGGCTTGCGCGGCCCCATCGCGGTGCAGACGCGCCGCATCGACAATGAGACCGTGCAGGAATTTTTCGGCGGGCAGGCAAAGATGACGGCCGACTTCACCGCGCCCGGCGACGGCATATATGGCGTGGAGAATATCCGCGTCACGGCGCCCGGCCTGCGCGCAAGTGGCAAGGGGCGGTACACGCCCGATGGCCGCATCGCGCTCAACCTGGCGGGGACGAGCCGCGCCTATGGACGCTTCACGACGGCGATCAGCGGCACGACAGATGCGCCCGTTATCCGCGTAACCGCCGCCAATCCGACGCTGGGCATCGCCTTTACCGAAGTGGAGGCCGTCATTCGCGGCACCGCCGCCGGTTATGACGTGCAGGCGAACGGCGGCACCCCCTATGGCGATTTCGACGCCGATTTGCTGATCCGCACGGGAGATGCGCTGATCATCGATATCGAGCGCGTGGCACTGGCGGGGGTCACAGCGGCAGGCACGATACGTCAGGCCGCGGCGGGGCCGTTCGTCGGCGACCTCAGCCTTTCCGGCAATGGCGTGGCGGGCAATCTGTCGCTGGGCGCGCGTGAAGCGGTGCAGACGGCCCGGCTGAACGCGCGCATTCGCGATTTCAGCAGTGGCGGCGAGACGCCGATCGGCATTCGCCGGGCCGACATAGATGCGACAATCGCCCTGCCCGACAGCGGCCCCACCATCGATGGCGAGGCGCAGATGGCAGATGTGCGCTATGGCACATTCCGCATTGCCAAGGCGCGCGCCGAATTCGAGGGCAGTCCGGGGGGAACGGGAACCGCGCGTCTGGTCGCGGAGGGCAGCGCGCCAACACCCTATGAAATCGCCGTCAACGCCAGATTGGGCGCAGACAGCATATTGGCGGCAATCAAGGGCGAAATTTCCGGTCAGTCGGTCCAATCCGTGCGTCCGCTGCGCATCATGATGACCGACGAGGGATACAGGCTGGCACCCGCGACCTTGCGGCTGCGCGAAGGGGATGTGCGGATCGCCGGCAGCTATGGCGACGGCATCATGCTGCAGTCGCGGTTCGACAAGTTCGATCTGGGCATCCTGAATGCTTTTGCCCCGGCCGCGGGCTTTGGTGGCAGCGCGACCGGCAGCGTGGATTTCCGGCAAACGTCAAGCGATGCCTTTCCCGAAGCCGACATGCGCCTGAAGCTGGACGATTTCACCCGCTCGGGCGCGGTCGCCGTATCGCAGCCGGTCGATATCACCATGGTCGGCAAGCTGAATGGGGAGGGCGGCGATCTGAGCGCCCTGATGCGGGAACGCGGGCGGATCGTGGGCCGCATGAAAGCCGCCCTGTCCCCATCAGAGGGCGGCACCGGCAGCTGGAGCGAGCAGCTATTCGCGGCGCCCCTGTCGGGCGGGTTGCGCTATAATGGTCCGGCGAGCGCGCTCTTCTCCTTCGCCGGGCTGGCGGGGCAGCATCTGGAGGGGCCGCTTGCCATTGCGGCGGATGTTTCCGGCAGGCTGGATGCGCCGCGGCTGACCGGCGTCGTGAAGGCGAACAGCCTGGTATATGAAAACGAAACCTTCGGCACGCGCATTGCCGACCTGCGGTTGGACGGCCGCTTTACCAATACGGATTTCGTCCTGAACCAGATGGCCGGCCGCGCCGGGGAGGGCACTGTTTCCGCCAGCGGCCGCGCCAGCCTGTCCGCAGAGGACGGCTATCCCATCGACCTGAGCGTCACGATGGATAATGCCCAACTGGCCGAAGGCGAAGGGATTTCTGCACGCGTTTCCGGCGATCTGAACATCGTCAACGGACCCAACCGGCCGGCAAGCATTTCGGGCACGCTGACGCTGCCCGAAGCGCGTTATCGCATCGTGCGTCAGGGCGGCGAGGAAATCGCCGAATTGGCGGGCGTCAGAAGGCGGCCGGTGAGCTTGGAAAGCGTCGAGAATGCGGCAGGAGAGGAAGAGGAAGCAGTTCCGCCCTCCGACTGGAATCTCGACATCGACATACGTGCCGATAACCGCATCTTCGTCACCGGCATGGGCCTGGAATCAGAATGGCAGATGGACCTGAACGTCGGCGGCACGGCGAGCGACTATCGTGTACGGGGCGAGCTGGAAATCCTGCGCGGTACCTTTGGCTTTGCGAATAGCAGTTTCGACCTGACACGCGGAATCATCGAGATGACGGGCGAGAAAGAGATCAATCCGCGCCTGGACATCCGCGCCGAAACCGACGTCGATACGGTGACGGCCATCATAAATATCACCGGCCGCGCATATGACCCGCAGATCGCCTTCACGTCCCGCCCGGTACGGCCGGAGGATGAGATCCTGTCACTGATCCTGTTCGGCGGTCCGCCGTCGGAACTGGGGGCGCTGGAGGCGGTGCAGTTGGCGGCCAGCCTGAACAGCCTGCGCGGCTCTGGCGGGGGCGGGCTGAATCCGATTGCGTCATTGCGCGGCGCGACCGGCTTTGATCGCCTGAAGATCGTCGGCGCGGACGAGGCGACCGGGCGCGGCACCGCCCTGGCGGTGGGCCAATATCTGGCCGACGACATCTATGTGGAGGTCATTACCGACACGCGCGGCTTTACCGCGACGCAGATCGAGATCGCCCTGTCGCGGGCGCTGAGCATATTGTCCAGCGTGTCCACCTTTGGCGGGCAGGCGGTCAATCTGCGCTACTCGAAGGACTATTGAGGCGGAGCCGAAGCCCCGCAAGATCTCCGAAACCATCAGCTCGTCGCTGAAAAAGAACGGCTCGTCTGCCGTTGTGGGGGGTTCAGGCTCTTTCGTCCAATTGCGTACGTTCCCCTTCCACTTCGGAAAAGGAGTTGATCATGCGTACACTGATTTTTGCCGCCGCCTGCGCGGCCCTGTCCCTGCCGGTTCTTTCGGCACCTGCCGCTGCAGATCCGCCGTCATGGGCGCCCGCCCATGGCAAACGCGCCAAGGACCGTGCCCAGCGCTGGGACCCGGTGGACCATTACCGGAAGGGCGACAATTATCGCGCGCGGCGCTTGTCTGCCGATGACCGCGTCTATCGCGGACGCGATGGTCGTTATTATTGCGAACGCGATGACGGCACGGCCGGGCTGATCATCGGCGGCCTGACCGGCGGCACGCTGGGCAATGTCGTGGCGCCCGATGGCTCCAAGCTGCTGGGCTCCATCATCGGCGGCGCCGTGGGTGCCTATGTCGGCAAATCGGCGGACGATGACGGCGTAACCTGTCGCTAGACCCCCATCGACCTGTTAGGCGGGCGGGAGGATCCAACGGGTCCTTCCGCCCGCTTTTTTTTCAGGAATGATGTCATCGCCCGCCCTGCCCCGCTTTCCGGTATCAAGGTCCTGGACCTTTCGCGCGTTCTGGCAGGTCCCTGGTGCACCATGATCCTGGGCGATTTGGGCGCCGATGTCGTGAAGATCGAGAATCCCGTTGGTGGCGACGATACACGCCGCTGGGGACCACCCTATGTCGGGACGGAATCGGCCTATTATCTCTGTGCCAACCGCAACAAGAAAAGCATGGCCATCGACATTTCGACGGCGGAGGGGCAACAGCTGGTGCGGAGGCTAGCCGTCGACGCGGACGTTCTGGTCGAAAATTACAAGCTGGGCGGTCTGCAGAAATTCGGACTGGACCATGCGTCCCTGTCCGCGCTCAACCCCCGCCTCATCTATTGCAGCATTTCGGGCTATGGTCGGGTCTCCCCGCTCGCCGCACGGCCGGGGTATGATTACGTCATTCAGGCCGAGGGCGGGTTGATGTCCGTAACGGGACCCGCCGAGGGCGAGCCGATGAAGGTCGGCGTTGCGGTGGCGGATCTTTACACCGGGATGGCCGCCGCGCAGGCGATATTGGCGGCACTGATCGCGCAGGCACGCGACGGAGTGGGACAGCATATCGACATGGCCCTGTTCGACTGCCAGCTGGCCATGCTGGCGAATGTCGGCGCAGCGTTCCTCGCCTCGGGAGAGACGCCGCCACGCCTGGGCAATGGCCATCCCACGGTCGTCCCCTATCAATTGTTCGCGACGAACGATGGCAGCACGGTCATTGCGGTCGGCAATGACCGGCAGTTCGCCGCATTCTGCAAGGGGCCGCTGGCACGACCGGAGCTGGCGGAGGACGCGCGGTTCGCGACCAATGATGCGCGCGTGACCAATCGTGCGGCCCTGATCCCACTGCTGGCCGCTCGAATTGCGGAAGAAACGACGGATTTCTGGCTGCAGGGCCTGCGCGCAGCCGGCATTCCATGCGGCGAGGTCCGCACGGTAGGCGAGGCGCTGCGATCACCCGAAGCGGTGGCACGGGACATGGTGGCGACGCTATCCAGCGGCACCGCAGGACAAGAGGTGGAAATCGTGGCGTCCCCGCTGAAGCTGGGCGAGACGCCGACCGTGGCGGGTACGATGCCGCCCCGGCTGGGCGAGCATACGGAGGCGCTGCTGTCGGAGCGGCTGGGCCTGAGCGGCAGGGAAATTGCTGAATTGCGGGCGGCGGGGGCGCTCGGCCGATCGAAAGGCCCGACGGACTGAGCTAAGCCAGGCGAGCGCCGAACACCAGGCGCCCTTCTCCTTCGGAAATCTGGATTTCGGTGCCGGCCTCGGCAGCGAGCATGCAGACGAGATAGGCGCTGGCGGCCCGTGGCGTCAGACCGTCCTCCTTCGACTGTCCCTGCAGGGTCAAGCGCAATTCCTCGTCGAGGAGGAGGCGCGGCCCCTCCGCCCTGACCGCCACTTCGGTGGCGCCATCAACCTCTTCGCTGGCGACCTGTAACGTTCCGCCCCGTAACAGTGCATCGCCAGCAATCATTGCCAGGTTCAGGAGCATTTTCACCGCGCCCTTTGGCAGCGAGACACCCGACACCAGCCATTCTACCTCGATCCGCTTTTCGGAGCCATAAAGCCCCTCAAGCGCGGCCTGCGCCTCCCGCGTGTCGATATGATCGCCGAAGCCGCCAGCGGCCCCAAAGGCGAGCCGAAAGAATTTCAGCTTGTTGGCTGTCTGCCGCGCGCTGTCGGCCAAAAGGTCCATGCAGCGCGCGCGCATGGCGGGGTCCGTTTCATCCGCCAGAAGTTCGACCCCATTGTAAAGCGATCCGACCGGACTGACGAGATCGTGGCAGAGGCGCGAACATAAGAGGCTCGCAAAATGGGCTGAGTTCATGGGCCACTCCTCCAAAAACAGGTGATCGGGCGCAATCCATCAAAACCGCTCGACCGTTAATCTAGCGCAACGCACCTAAAGCCGTCCCGGATCCCTTTTTCATTTCGGCTATGACGAAGAGATGGTCGTGACGTCAAAGGCGCTGACCCGCCCGTCGCGAAGTTGCGTCAGTTCGAACTGTACCCGATCCCCCTCTGCCAGAACACCCGGCCCTTCCCGAGAGAGGGATGAGACGTGGACGAAAACGTCGAGCACACCGAGATCCGGCGCGATGAAGCCGAACCCTTTCTTGCGATCGAACCATTTGACGACGCCCTGCGCCAAGAAACTTCCCCTGTTACGTCTCCAGAAGCTTGATAGGCCTAAATCGACCATGAAGGCCAGCGTCGCCTGCGATCCAGCCGGTGATGCCGGATGCACAGATAATCCACAATTTCCCGTCCGGCGCAGCCCGCGCCGCGTCAATGGCGGAGGGCTGGGTACAGCCGTTCGGGTGCGAATGATAATAGCCGAGCAGCCGGGGCCCGCCCCCGCGCGCTTCGCGGTGGGCACGAAAAAGCGCCTGCGGATCGATTTCGAAATTCGTGGCGGGCCGGTCCGACACGTTTGCAGTGGCCCGTGCCTCGCCTATCATGACCCTTTCGGCAGGCTGCAGCCCCTCCGCGTGCGGCCCCAGAAGCAGTCCGCACGCCTCCTGCGGGGCGGCGCGGTCGGCGTGCGCTCGAATCGCGTCGAGCGCGTCTCTTGCGATTTGCCATTCCATCGCCGAAGTCCTGCACGATGACGCGCGCCAAGTCGAATATCGAAATCGTGGTAACAAATGCCGGCGTGCGCCTGGATCGGGCGCTGGCCGACGCCCACCCGCAACTGTCGCGCGAGCGGCTGAAGGCGCTGCTGAAAGAGGGCGCGGTAACGGGCAGCGGCGGCGTCGAGCGCCAGGCATCCCGGCGCGTGAAGGCAGGCGAAAGCTTTACGATCGCGGTTCCCGCACCCATCCCCGACCGCGCCGCGCCGCAGAATATCCCGTTGAATATCATATTCGAGGACGACGAACTGATCGTCATCGACAAACCCGCCGGCCTGGTCGTGCACCCGGCGGCGGGCAATTCCGACGGAACGCTGGTGAACGCCCTGCTTTACCATTGCGGCGGCAGTCTGAGCGGCATTGGCGGCGTCACCCGCCCCGGCATCGTGCACAGGATCGACAAGGATACGTCGGGCCTGCTGGTGGCGGCAAAGACCGCGCATGCGCACATGGCGCTGGCCGCCCAGTTCGCCGCCCACACTGTCGGGCGCCGCTATGCCGCGATCACGCGCGGGGTGCCCGTGCCCACGGCTGACCGGATCGAAGGGAATATCGGCCGCTCCCCGAAAAACCGCAAGAAGATGGCGGTGCTGGAAGATGGCCGGGGCAAGGCCGCCGTGACGCATTATCGCACCCTGAAGGCACTGGGCAATGCGGCGCTGGTCGAATGCCAATTGGAGACCGGCCGCACCCATCAGGTACGCGTGCATCTGGCATCGCGGGGATTTCCCCTGCTTGGCGATCCGCTTTACGGTGGAACGGGCAAATCCGCGCAAAGAAAGCTGCTATCCTCGATGGGCTTTCACAGACAGGCGCTGCACGCGAAATACTTGCAATTTGAGCATCCCTCAGGTAAAGAAAACATGTCTTTCGAAAGCCCGCTTCCCGGCGATATGCAGGAACTGATCGCGGCGCTTTCCGTTCATTGAGATGAGTGAGACCGTGGTTCGTCGCCGTATAAGGGACGAGCGCGAGATGTCCCCGCGGATGCCGGAATTTGAGGGTCCGCATGAGAAGGAGTGAGGCCGAAATGGCAAAGACGAATATACCGGCGACCATCCCCGCCCTTGGCGGTGGCACGTCGCTCAATCGCTATCTGAGCGAAATCAAGAAATTTCCCGTCCTGACGGCGGAAGAAGAATATATGCTCGCCATACGCTTCAAGGAGCATGGCGACCGCGATGCCGCGCACCGTATGGTCACGAGCCATCTGCGCCTGGTGGCGAAAATCGCCATGGGCTATCGCGGCTATGGCCTGCCGACGAGCGACCTGATTTCAGAGGGCAATGTCGGCCTGATGCAGGGCGTGAAGAAATTCGAGCCGGACAAGGGCTTTCGCCTGTCGACCTATGCCATGTGGTGGATCCGCGCGAGCATTCAGGAATTCATCCTGCGCTCCTGGAGCCTGGTGAAGATCGGCACGACCGCAGCGCAGAAGAAGCTGTTCTTCAACCTGCGCCGCATGAAGAGCCAGATCGACGCGTTCGAAGACGGCGACATGCATCCCGACGATGTGAAGCAGATCGCCACTGAGCTGAAGGTGACGGAGGAGGAAGTTATCTCCATGAACCGTCGCATGATGCGCGGCGGCGATACCAGCCTGAACGCCCCCCTGCGCGCCGAGGAAGGCGATTCCGAATGGCAGGACTGGCTGGAGGATGACGAACCGCTGCAGGATTCGATCGTCGCCGATGCGCAGGAGGCCGACGTGCGGTCGGCTCTGCTGGCGGAGGCGCTGAGTACGCTGAACGACCGTGAAAAGCATATCATCACGGAACGCCGCCTGACGGATGAACCGCAGACCCTGGAAGAACTTAGCCAGGTCTATGACATCAGCCGCGAGCGTGTGCGCCAGATCGAAGTGCGGGCGTTCGAGAAGCTGCAAAAGGCAATGACGAACCTGGCCGAGGAACGGAACCTGCTGGAAGTGGCCTAAGGCCCCGTGCGGATAAGTTAAAAAGCCCCCGTCGTTCGAACGAACGGCGGGGGCTTTTTATATAGGCCTCAGACATCCTTCGCTGCGACGCCAAGGCGGGGAATCTCGATCTTTGGGCAGCGGTCCATGACGACCTTCAGCCCGGCAGCCTCGGCCTTTGCGGCGGCAGCCTCGTTTACGACGCCCAATTGCATCCAGACCGACTTCGCGCCCGCCGCAATCGCCTCGTCAACGGCATCGGCGGCAGCGGCCGAATTGCGGAAGACGTCGACCATGTCGATATCCACGCCGATTTCGTCGAGCGATGCCCAGACATGCTCGCCATGCACCTGTTCCCCCGCGATGGTCGGATTGACGGGCATGACGCGGTAGCCCTGACGCTGAAGAAACAGCATGACGCCGTTGGAGGCGCGGTCCGGCCTGTCGGACAGGCCGGTCATCGCGATCGTCTTCGTCGTCTCCAGCAAATCCTTGATGTCGGCATCATTCGTGAGGGGCATCGATCGTCTCCAACTGTTTCATCAGGGTGCGTGCCACCGCGTTCAAGGCGTCGGCGGCGGCACCGCCTGCCAGGACAGCGGGCGTCCCTGCATCGGCACTTTCGCGCAGGCTCATGGTGAGCGGGACGGCACCAAGAAAAGGAACGCCGCGCGCACGGGATGTTTCCTCTGCCCCGCCATGACCGAAAATATCGGTCGTCTCCCCGCACTTCGGACAGTGGAAGGTCGACATGTTCTCGACGATGCCCACCACCGGCACCCCCACCTTTCCGAACATGGCGATGGCCTTTTCCGCGTCGATCAGGGCGAGGTCCTGCGGCGTCGACACCACCACCGCCTTCGCGCCGCCGATCTTTTGCGCCAGACTGAGCTGTATGTCGCCCGTACCGGGTGGCATGTCGATGACGAGAACGTCGAGCTGTCCCCAATCGGCATCGGTCAGCATCTGCATCATGGCGGCGGCGGCCATGGGGCCGCGCCAGATGACGGCCTGACCGGGTTTGGTGAGGGCGGCGATGGAAAGTGCCTTCAGCCCATGGGCCTGCATGGGCTGAATCCTGCCCTGCACACCCTCTGCGCGGCCATCCAGCCCCAGCAGGGTCGGCACCGACGGCCCATAAATATCCGCGTCCAGCAATCCCACGCGCATGCCGTCCTGCGCCATGGCGACGGCAAGGTTTGCAGCAATCGTCGACTTGCCTACCCCACCCTTGCCTGAGGCGACGGCCAGAATGTGGCGGATGTTCGGGAAAGAGGCGGCGGGAACGTCATGCGGCGCCGCGCGCTTCGGCTGTGCCTTCATCTCGGACGTGGTGATGATGCGCGCGCCGGGGGCCGCCGCCTCCAGCGCCTCTTTCAATGCGGTCACCTCGCCCGCCGCAAGCCCGCCGACATCCAGCACGAAACCCGGCTGGCCGCCGCGCACCGTTATGCCGGAGACGCGGCCCGATGCGACAACGTCGGCGCCGGCGGCGGGATCGCGGACGCTGGAGAGGCTTTGGCGGAGTTCATTTTCGGTCATATCGGAGGTCCGGGTGGGCAAAAAGAGCGCGCCTATAGGAAAGCGCGGGAGGCGTTCGTATATAGGCACCGAACGGAAATGCGTAAGTGCGGGAAGGGCAGATATGCCTTGGGACAAGAATGAGGGCGGTGGCCCGTGGGGAAATAGTGGCGGGGGCGGCGACAAACCGCGCAATCCCTGGGGCCAGAAACCCACCAAGCCAAGCGGCGGCAACACACCCCCGCCAAAGTCCGGCAGCGTCGATTTCGACGACTTCATCAAGCGCAGCCAGGAACGGCTGCGTTCCGGTCTGCCCGGAGGCGGCGGCGGCGGCGGCGGCGGGGGCGGCGGTGGTCGCCGCGCCCTTCCGTGGAGCTGGATCTTTGTCGCGATCGCCGTCGTCTGGGTGGCCGCCACCAGCATCTATCGGGTCGAGCCAAACGAACGCGGTGTCGAACAGATGTTCGGCCGCTATGTGAAAACGACCCTGCCCGGCACGCACTTCAAGTGGCCGGCCCCCATCGTTACCGTCACCAAGCCGAAGGTGGAGCAGGTTTCCACCATCGCCATTGGTTCCGTCGACGCGACCGATCAGAACCTGATGCTGACCAGCGATCAGAACATTATAGATATCGCCTATCAGGTGCGCTGGAAGATCAGGGATCCCCAATTATACCTGTTCCAGATCGCCAATCCCGAGGGCACGATCCGCGAAACGGCGGAAAGTGCCATGCGCTCGGTTGTTGCGTCCGTGGAACTGGATGCCGCCATCGGTCCGCAGCGCGAACAGGTGGCAGCGGAAGTGGCGGCGCGGACACAGGCTCTGCTGAACGAATATCGTGCGGGTGTCGACATTGTCGGTGTCGATATCCGGCAGGCCGATCCCCCCGCCGCCGTGGACGATGCGTTCAAGGACGTTTCCGCTGCGCAGCAGAATGCCGAGGGCTATATCAACGAAGCGCGCGCCTACAGCCAGCAACTCGTGGCGCAGGCGCGGGGTCAGGCTGCTGCGTTCGACGCGGTTTACGAACAATATCGCCTGGCCCCTGACGTGACGCGGAAGCGCATGTATTACGAGACAATGGAGCGCGTCCTAGGGAAGGTCGACAAGACCATCCTGGAAGCCGATGGCGTGGTCCCCTATTTGCCGCTGCCGGAAACAAACAGACGCGCGCCGGTGCCCGCACCCGCCGGAGACCAGTGATGAGCCTGAAAAATCCGATCCTGATCCTCGCCCTGCTGTTCATCGGCCTGGTGCTGGTGGTCACGAGCTTCTTCACGATTTCAGAATCGCAACAAGCCATCGTAACGCGACTTGGCGACCCGGTTTCCGTCGTGAACGAATATGATCCAGACGTCGTATATGGGCGGACCGAGGCGGGCGTGCAGATGAAACTGCCGTTCATCGACGATGTCGTTTACATCGACAAGCGCGTTCAAGACCTGAACATGGAGCCGCAAACGGTTCTTTCGACCGATCAGTTGCGGGTCGTTGTGGACGCCTTTGCACGCTTTCGCATCGTCGATCCGCTGCGCATGTATACAGCCGTAGGCACCGAAGCCCGTGCTGCGGACGAACTGTCGCAGATTTTAACGTCGCGACTTCGCAACGAACTCGGCCGTCAGACCTTTGCGTCGCTCCTGAGCCCGGAACGCGCTGACCTGATGGATACGATCCAGACGGCGGTAAATCGCTCGGCGGCAAATTATGGCGCTGAAATCGTGGATGTGCGCATCAAGCGCGCCGACCTGCCACCGGGCCAGCCGCTCGATTCTGCCTTTGCCCGCATGCGCACGGCACGTGAGCAGGAGGCGCGCGGCATTCGCGCCGAAGGCGACCGGCAGGCCCGCGTCATCCGTGCGAACGCGGATGCGGCGGCGGCGAAAATCTATGCCGACAGCTTTGGCAAGGATGAAGGCTTCTATGAATTCTATCGCGCCATGCAGGCCTATGAGGAGGCATTCAAGGATGGCAACGCGTCCATGGTCCTGTCACCCGAGAACGAATTCCTGGAACAGTTTCAGGGGAACGTTGGCCGCTAGGTCGTAGGAAATATGAACCTGATCGTTGCGCTGGGTCTCGCAATCGCACTTGAGGGCGCGGCCTACGCTCTATTTCCGGATGCCATGAAACGTGCAGTTGATACATTGTTCGCCGATGGGTCGGATAAGGTTCGGATCATGGGTGCCGTCAGCTTTGCCGCAGGCGCGGCTATCGTATTGGGTACCCTATATTTAACATGAGGGCCTTATTCGCGTAAGGCAGACATTCTTATACTGGCGAAACCAGGCAGGAAACGACACGAACATGGCTAAACTTCGCACCGCCACCACCACTGCGACATCCTATATCGCCGCCGGACTGTTGTTTGGCAGCGCAGCGACGCTTGCCCTGCAAACGCCGGGAAGCGCGCAGGCAGAGGCACCGCAAAACGCGGCGCCCGCCGTCGCGCAGGCAACGCCGCCGGGCGGCGCGCCGAACAGCTTTGCCGATCTTGCGGCGCGTCTGCAGCCCGCCGTCGTTAACGTATCGACGACGCAGCAGGTAGAGGTGCGCCGGTCCCCCTTCCCCCGCCTGGGTCCGGGCTCTCCGCTGGAGGAGCTGTTCCGGCGCTTCAATGAGGAGCAGGAGGATGCAGAACCCGAAACGCGGGAGGCGAATTCGCTCGGTTCCGGCTTCATCATTTCACCGGATGGTTATGTCGTTACCAACAACCATGTCGTCACGGCGCGGACGGGTGACGATCCCGTCGACACGATCACAGTGACGCTGGGCGACGAACGCGAATTCGAGGCGAAAGTCATTGGACGCGATCCGTTGAGCGATCTTGCGCTGCTGAAGGTCGACGGCGAGGATCTGCCCTATGTCCGCTTCGGCACATCCGACAGCGTGCGGGTCGGCGACTGGGTTGTCGCGATCGGCAATCCGTTCGGGCTGGGCGGCACCGTCACCGCCGGTATCGTATCCGCCCTGCACCGCAATATCAGCGCCGGGCAATATGACCGCTTCATCCAGACCGATGCCAGCATCAACCAGGGCAATTCCGGCGGTCCCATGTTCGACCTGTCGGGCAATGTAATCGGCATCAATACCGCCATCTTCTCCCCCACGGGCGGGAACGTGGGCATCGGTTTTGCCATTCCGGCCAGCCAGGCACAGCCGATTATCGAGCAACTGAAAACCATGGGCCGTGTGCGACGCGGCTATCTGGGCGTGTCGATCCAGCCGATCAACGAAGAACTGGCCGAAGGGCTGGGCCTGGACGACGATAATGGCGAGATCGTCGCCGCCGTCGAACCGGACGGCCCCGCCGCGAAGGCCGGCATTCGTCAGGGCGATGTCATCGTCAAGATCAACGATCAGAGGGTTACCAGCGAAAATACGCTGAGCTTCCTGGTGGCGAATAGCGGCATCAATTCCACCATTCCCATCGAATTGATCCGCAACGGCGAGCGCATGGAACTGTCGGCGACCCTGACGGAGCGGCCGCCCGAAAATGAAATCGCTGCCAATCAGAGCGGCGAGCCGGAGATGAGTGCCGACGAGAACGCCCCCGGCAGCGAGACGGCGCGCAAGTCGCTGGGTATCTCGCTGGCGGAACTGACGCCGCAAATCCGGCAGCAACTGCGCATCGACGACGAGGTTCAAGGCGTCGTGGTGGCAGGGGTCGACCGGCGCAGCGATGCCGCGCAAAAGGGTATCGGCCGCGGTGCGGTGATCGTCTCAATCAACGGCCGCGCAACGCGCACCCCGGCAGACGCCACTGCGGCAGTCGACGCCGCGCGCAAGGCCGGTCGCAACTCCGTCGCCATGCTGATCCAGCCGCGTGGGTCGAGCAATGCCGTCTTTGTCGGCGTCGAGATGATGGAAGCGGAGACGGAATAGAGCCTGGCCCCTCCCGCAATGGGAGGGGCTTTGCCATGCCAGCACGATGACAGCCCCCCAGGACATCCTGACCTTCTGGTTCGACGAAACGCCGTCCGAGTTGCATTTCAAGCAGGACGATGAACTGGACCGGAGAATCCGCGACCGCTTCGGTGCGGTTCACGAAGATTTATCCAACCACATTCCGGACGCATGGCTGGCGACGCATGACGGTCTTCTGGCCGCCATTATCGTTCTCGATCAGTTCAGCCGTAATTTGCACCGGGGCAGTGCACGTGCGTTCGCGCAGGATCAGGACGCGCTGCACCTGGCGCAATTGGCGATCGAGCGGGGCTGGGACCAGGATTATTCCGAGGAGGAGCGGCAGTTTCTCTATATGCCCTTCATGCACGGTGAAAATATGGACGCGCAGGACCGCGCCGTCGAATTGTTCACCGCGCTTCGCGGCGAGGAGCGCCCGGAATATGCGCTGGGCCACAGGGACATTATCGAGCGCTTTGGAAGGTTTCCCAACCGCAATGCCGCGCTGGGGCGGGAGACGACACCGGAAGAGCAGAGCTTTCTGGACGAGGGCGGCGGATATTAGGTCGTCACGCCGATTCCCCTCCCCTCATATGGAAAAGGCAGCTGCGCCACCTTCCCACTAGGCTGCACCCTCGCTACATGCCGTCCTCTATGACCGACGACACGCCCCCCGATTATCGCGACACCGTTTTCCTGCCGAAGACCGACTTTCCCATGAAGGCGGGACTGGCGCAGAAGGAACCTGCCATTCTGGACCGCTGGGCGCGGACGGAGGTCTATCAGCGGCTGCGCGAAAAGCGTGCGGGGCGGGACACATGGATCCTGCATGACGGCCCGCCCTATGCCAATGGCGATATCCACATCGGCCACGCGCTGAACAAGATCCTGAAGGACATCACCGTCCGCATGGCGACGCTGCGCGGTTTCGATGCCCCCTATACCCCCGGCTGGGACTGTCACGGCCTGCCCATCGAGTGGAAGATCGAGGAGCAGTATCGCAAGAAAAAGCGCGACAAGAACGATGTCGATCCCATCGAGTTTCGCCAGCAATGCCGGGACTTCGCCGCAAAATGGGTGGAAATCCAGTCTGAACAGTTTCAGCGCCTGGGCATCATGGGCACGTGGGACCGCCCCTATCTGACCATGGATTACGACGCCGAGGCGATCATCGTCGAGGAATTCCTGAAGGTCGCCGGGTCCGGCCGCCTGTATCAGGGCGCAAAGCCCGTCATGTGGTCGCCCGTCGAACAGACCGCGCTGGCCGAGGCGGAAGTCGAGTATAAAGACATCATCTCAACGCAGATCGACGTGGCGTTCGAGATCGTCGAAGCGCCGAACGCGCCCGAGCTGGTCGGTGCACATGCGGTCATCTGGACGACGACGCCCTGGACCATTCCGGTAAACCGGGCCCTGTCCTATGGCGAGGACATTGAATATGTTGCCGTGAAAACCGGCGGACGCATCATCCTTGCCGCCACGGAGTTGCTGGCCGACACGCTGGGCCGTCATCCGGCAAGTAGCGACGATGACGGCGTTGAAATATGGCGTGGCAAAGGTTCCGAGCTTGCTGGCGCCGTTGCACGTCACCCGCTGCATGAAGTACATCCGTTCTTCGCCGAACCTCGCCCGCTGCTGCCCGGCGATTTCGTTACCACCGACAGCGGTACGGGCCTCGTCCACATGGCGCCTGACCATGGCGAGGACGATTTCCGCCTGTGCGGGAAATATGGCATCGAGCCGATTTTCGCGGTCGATGACGGCGGCGTTTACAAGGCGGACTGGCCCGTCGTAGGCGGCAATCACGTCTATAAGGTGAACGCGCCCGACGGGCCGATCTGCACCGCCCTCAGCGAAGCCGGTGGCCTGCTGGCGGCGTCGGCGGATTACGAGCATTCCTATCCGCATTCCTGGCGGTCGAAGGCAAAGCTGATCTATCGCTGCACGCCGCAATGGTTCGTCCGCATGGATGGCGAGCACAGCCTGCGCGACATCGCCCTTGCAGAGATAGAGAAGACCCGCTTCGTCCCGGAACGCGGATATAAGCGCCTGAAATCCATGGTTGAGGGGCGGCCCGACTGGGTGTTATCGCGCCAGCGCGCCTGGGGCGTGCCGCTGACGCTGTACGTGCACAAGGAAACCGGTGAGTTCCTGACCGACGAGGCCGTCAACCGCCGCATCATCAATGCCGTGCGCGAACGCGGTGCCGATGCCTGGTTCGCGGCGGACCATCAGATCCTGCTGGGCGATCAATATGACGCCGCGGACTATGTGCCGGTGCGCGACATTCTGGACGTCTGGTTCGACAGCGGATCGACGCACGCCTTCGTGCTGGAATCAGGCAAGTGGCCGGACCTGTCATCGCCCGCCGACCTGTATCTGGAGGGAAGCGACCAGCATCGCGGCTGGTTCCAGTCGTCACTGCTGGAAAGTTGCGCCACGCGCGGCCGCGCGCCCTATAAGGGCCTGCTGACGCATGGCATGACGCTGGACCAGACAGGCCGGAAACAGTCGAAGTCGCTGGGCAACACTACCGACCCCAAGTCCATCATCGATGTACAGGGCGCGGATATATTGCGCATGTGGGTGTCCGCCGTCGATTATACCGAGGATCACCGGATCGGCGACGAAATCCTGAAGGGGATCGGCGACCGCTACCGCAAGCTGCGCAACAGTTTCCGATATTTGCTGGGTGCGCTCAGCGATTTCGACGCGGCGGAGGCGGTGGAAGCCGCCGATATGCCGGAACTGGAACGCTGGGTATTGCACCGGCTGGCGACGCTGGACGCGACATTGCGGGCGAAGGCGGAGGCGTTCGAATATACCGGCTATCTGACCGCGCTGGAGGGCTTTTGTGGCTCTGACCTGTCCAGCTTCTATTTCGACGTGCGCAAGGATTCGCTTTATTGCGACGCGCCGGACGATCCCCGGCGGCGCGCATGCCGCACCGTGCTCGACATATTGTTTCATGCGCTGGTGCGCTATGCCGCGCCCATCTTGGCGTTCACGGCGGAAGAAGTGTGGCAGACACGCTTCCCGACCGAAGATGACAGCGTGCATTTCGCCGACTGGCCGCAGGTGGATGCGGGCTGGCTGAACCCGGATCTCGCAGAAAAATGGGACCGCCTGCGCGCGATACGCGGCGCAGTGACCGAAGCCATCGAACCGTTGCGGCGGGAAAAGACCATCCGTTCGTCCAACGAAGCCGATGTCGCGCTGGTGCTGGCCGATGTAGAGGCGCTGGCCGATGTTGACAGTGTCGATTTTGCCGAACTGGCCATCGTCGCCCGGGTGGATGCCCGCACGGACGCCGTCGGGGGAGCCGCCGCGTCAGAGGCGTATCCGGACGCATGGATAAGGGTGGACCGTACCGAGCTGGAAAAATGCGCCCGATGCTGGCGCCACACGCCGGACGTGGATACGGGGCCGCAGCTATGCCGCCGCTGCAGCGAGGTCGTGCAATCATGACGGCCCGCACCGCCTATGTCGTTGCATTCGTGATTTTTATCGCCGACCAGCTGTCGAAATGGTGGATCGTCGAGCGGCTGCAACTGGAAAGCCTGGGCTCCGTCCCGCTGCTGCCGTTCCTTAATTTCACCTGGGTCGAGAATGTCGGCATCGCCATGGGGCTGATGCAGGCGGGTAGCGATCTGGGGCGCTGGCTGCTGGTCGCGTTGACGGGCGGTATTGCCATTGCCATCGTCTGGTGGATCAATTCGGAGCGTGACCGCACCGACCTGATCGCCATGGCGCTGATCCTGGGCGGCGCGATCGGGAATATCATCGACCGAGTGCGCCTGGGCTATGTTGTCGATTTCGTTCACTTTTATGTGGGTGAGTGGAGCTTTTACGTTTTCAATGTCGCCGACGCGGCCATTACGATAGGCGTGGTCCTGCTATTATTACGTGCGTTTTTCGGGCAGAATGCACACGCCAAAAAGGAAGAAAATCATGCGTAACCTGATTGCCATCACCGGGGCAGCTCTTGCCCTTAGCGCCTGTGGCGGCGGGGACGGTGTGTTTGGCGGCGACCGGGGTGCACCGGACGAGTTCGCCATCAGCCGCAACGCCCCCCTGGTCGTGCCGCCGGATTTCAACATGGAGCCGCCGCGCCCCGGCGCACCGCGCGCCATCGAATCCGATGCGCAGACGCAGGCGATGGAGGCGCTGTTCGGTCCCGGCGTGCGTCCCCCGGCGAAAAGCCAGTCGGAACAGATGTTGCTGAATGATGCCGAGGCCACGAGCCCTGAACCCAGCACCCGTTCGACCGCCGGAGACCCCGACACGTTGGTGATCGACAAGGGCGCGCAGGTGAAGGACATCGTCGCCGCACCCGCAGGTTCACAGGACGCCGATACTGCCCGCGCGAGCGTCAGCGGCTAAGCGGTTGAGGAGGCGTCAGGGGCTGACAGCGCTGTTAGCCCCGCCGCCTCCTACAAGCTGAAGTTCTTCGCCACGCTGCGGCTGAAGGAACCGAGTACGCCGCGACCTATGCGAGCGCCGGTGGTGCCACCGATTGAGCGGCCGATTTCCGCGCCCAGCGTGCTGCCCGCCATTCCCACAGATTTTGCGGCTGTCGACTGGCGAGCGCGTCCGCTCGGCTGTCGGCCCGCAAGCTTTTCGCCCAGATTGCGCGCCTGATCCGCGACGACGGCGCCCGCAACACTGGCTGCGACCTTGCCAAATATCTTTCCCAGCCACCCACCTGCAGCGGCGGAGCGGTCATTGGTTTTCCTGGCGGCGCGTGCCTCTGCCTCCGCCTGCTCCAATTCCTCCGCCTGAGCGGCGTCGGCCGCGCGTGCAGCGAGCAATTCATAGGCAGATTCGCGATCGATCCCCTGCCGGTATTTGACGCCGAGATCGCTGGAAGCGATGACCGCGATCCGTTCCGCCCCCGTCAGCGGACCAAGGCGAGAAGCGGGCGGGCGCACCATCGTCTTTTCAACGGGCGTCGGGGCGCCATCCTCGGTCAGCATGGAGGTCAGCGCCCAGCCGGTTTTCAATTCCGTCACTTCGCTGCGCACATCGACGTCGGGATTCGGCCTGAATGTGTCCGCGACGGCGCGAATTGCCTTTTGCTCCTTTGGCGTGAAGGCGCGCAGGGCATGTTGGACGCGGTGCGCCAGCTGGCCGGAGACTTCGTCAGGCACATCGGCGGGATTTTGGGTGATGAAATAGACGCCCACGCCCTTTGAACGGATCAGGCGCACGACCTGTTCGATCTTGTCGACCAGCGCCTTTGGCGCCTCATCGAACAACAGGTGCGCCTCGTCAAAGAAGAAGACGAGCCTTGGTCTGTCCGGGTCGCCCACCTCTGGCAGCATCTCGAACAGTTCCGACAGCAGCCACAGGAGGAACGTGCCATAAAGGCGCGGATTTTCCATCAGCCGGTCGGCAGCGAGAATGTTGACCACGCCGCGGCCATCGTCCGCCGTGCGCATGAAGTCGGAAATGTCGAGCGCGGGTTCGGCAAAGAACTGCTCCCCACCCTGCTCCTCCAGTTGAAGCAGGCGACGCTGAATGGCGCCGATCGATGCCGTTGAGACATTGCCGTATCTGGTCTTCACCTGGCCGGCATTGTCGCCCAGCCAGGTCAGCATGGCGCGCAGATCCTTCAGATCGAGCAGCAGCATCTTCTGCTCGTCGGCAATTCTGAAGGCGATGGTCAGAACGCCCTCCTGCGTGTCGTTCAGGTCGAGCAGGCGCGCGAGCAGAAGCGGTCCCATCTCGCTGATCGTCGCACGGACGGGGTGCCCCTGTTCGCCGAACAGGTCCCAGAAGGCGACGGGCATGGGTTCGTAACGATAATCGTCGAGGCCGATTTCCGCCGCGCGCTCCAGCAGTTTTTCATGATGTTTGAACTGAGGAGAGCCCGGCATGGCGAGGCCGGCAAGATCGCCCTTCACGTCCGAAAGAAAGGTCGGCACGCCCGCGCGGGAAAACCCTTCGGCGAGGATTTGCAGCGTCACCGTCTTTCCCGTGCCGGTGGCGCCCGCGATCAGGCCGTGGCGATTGGCCCGCGACAGCAGCAGTTCCTGCCGCGTTTCGCCGCCCTTTCCCAGAAATATGCCCTCAGATGTCATGAACCCTCCCCCGGTGAAGCTGGCGCACATTTAGCGAGAGTCATGCAGATCGACAAAATCCGCTGCAACTGTCCATCGCCAGCAGTCCGAAGCGGGCGTTTCAGGAAGGCGGATTTTCGCAGGGGACGATCTCTTCGGGGGCGGGACGAGGCCCCGTCGCGCGGAAAACCGCGACATAGGTGCGCCCCTCCTCAAGCGGGGCCTGTGCGACCTGGGTAAACTTCATCGCCTTGAGCTCGCATTCCAGCAGCGCGGGGGGCGTGCCATGCTGGCTGGTAATCCGGTCCGCATCCACGATGGCGATGGTACCGTTCGGCTTCAGGCTCGACCGCAAATGCCACAGAAATGCGTAAGGGTTTTCGATTTCATGATACATGTGGATCATCAGGGCGTGATCCAGGCTGTTTTCGGGCAGGCCGGGGTCCGCCGGGCTGCCCAATATCGCCTCTACATTGCCAAAGCCGTTTGCACTCGCCCGCACGCTGAGATCCTGAACCACGTCAGGAAAGATGTCCTGCGCGTAGACCTGCCCGTCGGGGCCCACGGCCTCCGCGAGTTTCTGCATGTAGAAGCCGAGACCGGCGCCAATATCGGCAACTGTCTCTCCCTCCTCAACACCCAGCACGGAAAGGACGGTTTCCGCCTCGCCCGTGCCTTCCCGGCTTTCCTCATCCGAATATTGGTTGGAGGTGATGGCAGATACGGGCCGCTCGACCGGAGGGAAGGGCGTTATATCGGCGCTCGGCTCCGCTTTTCCGTTGTCGCAGGCCGCAAGACCGAGAAGGCAGATGGAAAGAAGCAGTTTCGTGGACATGGACACCATCTAAACCTACTTGGCAGGAATGGCACGACCCTTCTTCAAAATGCATGGCCTTGGCAATGATTTCGTCATCTTTGACGCGCGCCGCGAGGAACTGACATTATCGCGCGCGCAGATCCGCGCCATCAGCGACAGGCGTACCGGCGTCGGCTGCGATCAGTTGTTCATCATGGAGCCGTCCGAACGCGCCGACGTCTTCATGCGCATCTATAATGCGGACGGCAGCGAGGTGGAGGCGTGCGGCAACGGCGCCCGCTGCATCGCGCGGCTGGTTGCGGAGGGCGACGCGCCCGTGCGGATCGAAACGGTGGCCGGGATCATCGAGGGGCAGATGGAGGGCGCGCTGGCCGCGCTCGATATGGGCCGTCCCGCATTCGACTGGGACCGGATCCCGCTGGCCTATGCCATGGATACGGTCGAAATGCCGGTCGGCTGGGAAACGCTGCAGGGTCCGGGCGCGGTCAATGTCGGCAATCCGCACGTCGTCTTCTTCGTGCCGGATGCCGCCGCCGTCGACCTGGAACGCCTGGGGCCGCTGATCGAGACCGATCCGCTGTTTCCCCAGCGCATCAATGTGGGCGTGGCCCAGATCAACGCTCGTGACGACATTGTGCTGCGCGTCTGGGAGCGCGGCGCCGGGTTGACGCAGGCTTGCGGTACCGGCGCATGTGCCGCCGCCGTCGCCGCCATGCGAAGAAGGCTTACCGACCGCGACGTCAGCGTGCACCTGCCGGGCGGTACGCTGCGCATCGAATGGCGCCCCGACGACCACATCCTGATGACCGGCGATGCCAATATCGCCTTTACCGGCGAAATCGCATTGTGACGGCGGACATCATCAACATGGGCTGCCGCCTGAACATTCACGAGGGCGAGGTTATCCGCGCGCATCTGGCGGGGCGGCCTGACATGGTGGTCGTGAACAGCTGCGCCGTTACCAATGAGGCGGTGCGTTCCACCCGCCAGACGCTGCGCCGCCTGCGCCGCGAGCGGCCGGACGCCACCATCGCCGTCACCGGCTGTGCCGCCCAGATCGATCCCGACAGCTTTGCCGCCATGCCGGAGGTGGACCGCGTCATCGGCAATGCCGACAAGCTGTCAGCGGCAGCATGGCGGGACGAAAAGGACAGCGTTTCCGACATCATGTCGGTCAAGGAAACCGCACCGCATCTGGTCCCCGGCATGAGCGCCAATACGCGCGGCTTCGTCGAGGTTCAGAATGGCTGCGACCATCGCTGCACATTCTGCATCATTCCCTATGGCCGGGGCAATTCGCGCAGCGTGCCCGCCGGCCTGGTCGTGGAGCGCGTGAAGGCGCTGGTCGATCACGGCCATCGTGAAGTCGTGCTGACGGGTGTCGACCTGACCAGCTATGGCCCCGACCTGCCGGGCAGGCCAACGCTGGGCAGCCTGATCGCACGCATCCTGAAGCACGTCCCCGCACTGGAACGGCTGCGCATTTCGTCGATCGATTCCATCGAAGCGGACGATGCGCTGATCGACCTGATCTGCCAGGAAAGCCGCATCATGCCGCACCTGCACCTGAGCCTGCAGGCGGGCGACGACATGATCCTGAAGCGCATGAAACGGCGCCACACGCGCGACGACGCCATCCGCTTTGTGGAAAGCGTGAAGACACGGCGGCCAGAGGTCGCCATCGGTGCCGATATCATCGCCGGGTTCCCAACGGAAAGCGACGCCATGTTCGGCAACAGCCTGGCGCTGATCGACGAGTGCGACATCGTTTTCGGCCATATCTTTCCCTATTCCGCCCGCAATGGCACCCCGGCGGCCCGGATGCCGCAGGTGCCGATGCAAATCAGGAAGGCGCGCGCCAAGGAATTGCGCGCTGCGGCGGCGGCGCGGCGCGACCGCTGGTATACTGGACTCTCGGGCGCGGCGGCGTCCGTGCTGGTCGAACAGGGCGGCGGCGGACATACGGACCAGTTCGCGCCGGTGCGCCTGACCGGGCGGGCAACTGCGGGCGATGTCGTGACCGCGCGTATCATGGGTCATGCCGACGGGCGATTGCTGGCCGAGGTCGCATGATCCATTGCCAGCCCGTAAAGGTCCGCCTGTTGCGGAATGACGACTGATCTAGGAAACACATGAGCGAAACAGACGCCCCCACCCCGAAAACATCCTGGCTTGGCCGGCTGCGGTCCGGCCTTGGTCGATCGTCGAGCAAGCTGACGGAGAATCTGGCCGTTCTGTCGCGCCGGCCCCTGGACGATGAATTGCTGGAGGAGATCGAGGACGCGCTGATCGCCAGCGACCTGGGCCCTGCCATGGCCGCCCGCATCACCGCAAAGCTGGCGGCGGAGAAATATGACCGGCAGGTCACCGACATGGACGTGAAACGCCTGGTCGCGGACGAGGTCGAGGCGGTCATGACCAAGGTGGCCAAGCCGCTGGACATCACCGCATTTCCGCGCCCGCACACCATCTTGGTGGTCGGCGTCAACGGGTCGGGCAAAACCACGACAATCGCGAAACTGGCGCATCTTTATCAGGAACAGGATTATCGCGTCATGCTGGCGGCAGGGGATACTTTCCGCGCCGCCGCCGTCGAACAATTAAAGGTCTGGGGCGACCGGTTGGGCGTGGAAGTCATTTCTGGACCCGTCGGCGGGGATGCCGCCAGCCTGGCCTTCGACGCGCTGACGAAGGCGTGGGAACTGGGTTCCGACGTTCTGATCATCGACACGGCGGGGCGCCTGCAAAACAAGCAGGGCCTGATGGACGAGTTGGCCAAGATAAAACGCGTGTTGAAGCGCCGCATGGAATCGGCGCCCCACGATGTCGTGCTGGTGCTGGATGCGACGACGGGTCAAAATGCACTGACGCAGATCGATGTCTTCAAGGAGGTGGCGGGTGTCACCGGCCTGACCATGACCAAGCTGGACGGAACGGCGCGCGGCGGTGTTCTGGTCGCGGCGGCGGAACGATCCGCCCTTCCCGTACATGCCATCGGTGTCGGCGAAAAGCTGGGCGATCTGCGCCCCTTCGATCCGCGCGCATTTGCGGAAGCGCTTGCCGGGATCAGCGATGAAGAGGAGCAGACCTAGCCGCGACTTACCATTCGTCTGAAGCGCCTAACCTGCCGGCAAATAGCCGCGCGGATCGACCGCCTTTCGACCGCGCCGCAACTCGAAATGCAGCTGCGGCTCCGTCACCGAGCCGGTCTGCCCCACTTCGGCGATGACCTCACCACGACCCACGCGGTCACCGCGTTCCACATAGAAGGCGTCGGCATGGGCATAGGCGGAGACCCATTCGTCGTCATGCTTCAGGAGGACCAGATTGCCCCAGCCCTCCACGCCATTGCCGGCGTAGATGACCGTCCCGGTGCCCGCCGCACGGACGGGGGTTCCTGTGTCCGCCTTTATGTTGATGCCGTCATTGTAAAGGCCGCCTGCCTTTGCGCCGTAGCCTGACAGGAGGCGACCCTCGACAGGCCAGATGAAGCGGCCGTCAAAAGGTGCGGGGGGTGGCAGCTCGGACGCCGCCGCCTGCGGGGCAGAGGCATCGGCGACGGCGGGCTCTCCGCCAGTGATGATATCGTCAATATCGATATCGAAGGCCGCCTGCTGCGAAAGCGGGACATCTGCGGGGGGTGCGGTGTCAGGAGGGGAGGTGTCGGGCGTTGCAGGGGCCGTCTCAGCCACTTGCTGGGGCGGGGCACCGTCTGGCAGCAGCAGTCGTTCGCCTACCCGCAAAAGGTAGGGCGGCTGAAGATTGTTCGCGGCGACGATGCGGTCCCATGCCACGCGATAGGCGAGCGCAATGGCGATGCCCGTTTCGCCGCGATTGACGCGGTGATAGCGCCCGCCGGGAATGCGGAGCCGCTGCTGCGGGAAAATGACATAGGGCGGCGACAGGCCATTGGCGTTCGCGATTGCACGCGTACTGGCCCCGGTCCGCTCCGCGATCCGCGACAGTGCGTCGCCCGGCTGAACGACATAATCCTGCCCCGCGACGGTTCGCGCATTGGTCTCGACATCGCGCGGTTGCCAGCGTTCGCGCGCCTCTGGCGGCTGCGGCTGCGCGGCCGCCGAAGCCGCCGGTTGCGGGGCCGTGGCGAAGGGCGGGCTGCTGCTGCGCGGTGCGACGCAGGCAGTGAGTGCAATCGGAACGGCAAGAAGGACGGCGCGGCGCATTGGCGAGGAATAACGCAGCCGCAACCGGCGCGACAAGGGCGGCATCGGGCTAGTCGAAGTCTCGCACCGCAGTACGCAACCGCTCCATCGTGGGATAGTGGGTCATGTCGAGATGCAGTGGCGTTACCGAAATCCGCCCCTGCCGCATGGCGGTCAGGTCGGTCTGGTGCCCAGGCTGCGGCGATTCCCGGCCAAGGCCGAACCAATAATAGTTGAAACCGCGCGTATCCGTGCGCTGTTCGATGCGGGTGTGGCCGTAGTCGCGGAAACCCTGTTCGCAGATGCTGATGCCCTCCACCTGATCCGGCGCGACGGGCGGAAAGTTCACGTTCAACAGCGTGCCCCGGTCCCAGTCCATGTCGATCAGCGGTCGCAGTACCTTCGCACCCCAGGCCCGGGCAGTATCGAAAGCGCTTTCGTCGCGCAGCGCCGCCATTTCCTGACTTAGCGCGATGGAGCGGATACCGTAGAGCGTGCCCTCCATCGCGGCGGACACGGTGCCGGAATAGGTGACATCCTCCGCCAGATTGCCGCCGCGATTGACGCCCGACAGCACGAGGTCAGGCGGCGAGTCCTTCATGATATGGCCCAGCGCCATCATCACGCTGTCGGTCGGGGTGCCGACCACGCTGAAACGGCGTTCCTCATGCTTCCTGAGGCGCACGGGCACGGTCAGCGTCAGCGAGTGTCCGGCGCCGGACTTCTCCTCCGACGGTGCCACGATCCAGATGTCGTCGGAAACCTGCCGCGCGATCTCCTCCAGCACGGCAAGGCCGGGGGCGTGATAGCCGTCGTCATTGGTCAGGAGAATGCGCATAAATGTCCTTTACTCACTCATCATTGAACGCCGGCATGTGGCGTGCGGGCGAACGCCGCCACCTCCGCACGACCCGCCGGTCAGCGCCGCCTAATCATTACCGGGTGTCAGCTCTGTGACACCGCCCATATAGGGATGCAGAACCTCTGGCACCGTAACCGAACCATCAGCCTGCTGATAGTTTTCGAGGACGGCAACCAGTGTCCGGCCTACCGCGAGGCCAGAGCCGTTCAGAGTGTGCATGAACTCCGTCTTCTTCTCGCCCTCCCGCCGCATGCGCGCATTCATTCGCCGCGCTTGAAAATCGCCGAATTGGGAAATGGAGCTGATCTCCCGGTACATGTTCTGCCCGGGCAGCCACACCTCCAGGTCGATTGTCTTGCGGGCGGTGGCGCTCATGTCGCCGACCGACAGCAGCATACGGCGATAGGGCAGGTTCAGACGCTCGAGGATGGTTTCGGCGGCGCGGACCTTTCGCTCCAGCTCCGCCTCCGACTGGTCGGCCGCGACGACCGAAACAAGTTCCACCTTCTCGAACTGGTGTTGGCGGATCATGCCCTTCGTATCGCGCCCGGCGGAGCCCGCCTCCGACCGGAAACACGGGGTCAGGGCGGCAAAGCGCAGCGGCAGCGTTTCCGCCGCCACGATCTGATCGCGTACCAGATTGGTCAGCGGCACCTCCGCCGTCGGGATTAGCCAGCGGCCATCCGTCGTTCGGAACAGGTCGTCGGAGAATTTCGGCAATTGCCCGGTGCCGAACACCGCCTCGTCACGCACGAGCAGCGGCACATTTGCCTCTAAATAGCCGTGGTCCCGCGTCTGTACGTCAAGCATCCACTGACCCAGCGCACGGTGCAGGCGCGCCACCTGTCCGCGCATCACGGCAAAACGCGCGCCGGACATGGCGGCGGCAGCTTCGAAGTCGAGACCCAGCGGCGCGGCGATGACATCATGTTCGCGGGCATCGAAATCGAAACGGGGCGGATCGCCGACGGTCTTAAGGACAACATTGTCCTCCTCTGTCAGACCCTCTGGAACGTCATCCGCCGGATGGTTGGGAAGGGCGGCAAGCATGTCGGCGAGTTCCGCCTTCAACACGCGTTCGCGCTCTTCCATTTCGGGAATGCGCGTCTTCAGCGCCGCAACCTCCGCCTTCAGCCTTTCGGCCTCATCCTTGTCGCCTGCGCCCATGGCACGGCCGATCGCCTTTGACGCGTCGTTGCGGTGGGCCAAGGCCGACTGAAGTTCCGTCTGAACGGCGCGTAATTGTGCGTCACTGGCCACGATGCCGGTCGCAGCAGGCTCGTGGCCCCGGCGCTTTAGCTGGCGGTCGAACGCGCTGGGATCGTCGCGAATAATTCTGATGTCATGCATGACGCTTCATCTGCCGCGACAGGAGAACCTTCGCAACCGTCACGCGCGCGCCGCGTTGATGGCAAAACCACAATAAACTGGAGACCCCATGGACCTTCCCAACAAATGCGAAATCTGCGTCGTCGACGGAGAAAAGCTGCTGCTGCTCGTGAATCAGGGCGATAGCGATTATCCGAATCTGGAGGTGATCCGGAAGGATACGCAGGACAATCCCTCCGATGGGGAACAATCCGCCAACCGCCCCGGACGCCAATCGGAATCTACGGGGCCGCGCAGTTATGCGTACAGCGATACCGATTTTCACCAATTGGCCGAAGATCGTTTTGCAGCTGATGCAGCAGATATTCTTTATAAACGCGCGCATTCAGGAAAATTCGACCAGTTGATCGTGATTGCCCCGCCAAACACGCTTGGCGAACTGCGCAAGCATTATCACGTTTCCGTCAAGAACAAGCTGTTGGGTGAAATCGACAAGGAGGCGACAAACCTGCCCCCGGACGATATTTCCAAAATGGTGAAGGCCGCCTAGCGCCGGACGGTCCGCGCTGTCCGGCATGAACAGCGTGGGCCGCCGATGCCGGGGTATCATGTTCGCGATTTACAGAATTTCGCGAACGCGCCCGCTATCCCCGGAAGCGCCGTAGCAACGAAGATGTGTCCTGGCGCCCGCCGCCGAGACGCTGGACGTCCTTGTAGAATTGATCGACGAGCGCCGTCAGCGGCAGTGAGACGCCGCGCGCCTCTGCCTCGGCCAGCGCAATACCCAGATCCTTGCGCATCCAGTCGACAGCAAAGCCGAAATCATATTCCCCCTTCGCCATGGTGCCTGCGCGATTGTCCATCTGCCAGCTTTGCGCCGCGCCCTTGCCGATCACGTCAAAGACCGCATCCGGATCAAGGCCCGCCTCCATGGCAAAGTTCACCGCCTCTGACAGGCCCTGAAGCACGCCCGCAATGGCGATCTGATTCACCATCTTGGTGGTCTGACCCGCGCCCGCCGGACCCATGTGGCCGACCCGCTTTGCATAGGCCTGCATGATCGGCTCGCCGGCTGTGAAATGCGCTGCGGAGCCGCCGACCATCACGGTTAGCTGACCATTTTCCGCACCGGCTTGACCGCCAGAGACAGGCGCATCGAGTACACCGAACCCGTTTTTGTCCCCCTCCTCCGCCAACTCTCTGGCGATGGCGGCGGAGACGGTCGTATGATCGATAAACAGGCTGCCCGCCTGCATCGCCGCGAAACAGCCATCTTCGCCCAGCGTGACCGCGCGCAAATCATCATCCCGCCCGACGCAGGTCAGCACAAAACCCGCGCCCCTGGCGGCCTCGGCAGGCGTTGCCGCGAATGTACCCCGATGTTCGGCGGTCCAGGCCTTCGCACGTTCCGCAGTCCGATTGTAAACGACAAGCTCGTGTCCGGCGGCGGCCAGATGGCCGGCCATGGGATAGCCCATGACGCCGAGGCCCAGAAATGCAATCTTGCTCATGCAGCGGGGGTATAACGGTGCGGCCGGGTGCGTGAAAGGCGCTCATTGTCCCTTAATCCCGGGGGCCTTAGATGCAGCGCGATGCGCGCACTGAAATTCCTGTTGATCGCCATTCTCGTGGTCGGACTTGCCGTCGGCGCGTGGTTCGGCTGGCAGCGCCACCAGGAGCAGGCGCTGTTTCGTGAGACCATCGCAGCGAATATCACCGCGCCGACCGGCACCGGCCTGTTCGTCGAGCAGCTGAACCACTGGGTTTATAACAAGGAAGGCTTTGAACAGTGCCAGGCACGCTATGTCTGGTCGCCGCTGGGCGCGACGCCGCTGCAAATATATCAGCAGGGCGGCGACTGTTCGGACAAATCGCGGCTGCTGTCCGCAATGCTGGACAGTGTCGGCATGGATTCGACGCTGGTGATGCTGTCGCCCTGCCGAACCTGCGCATCGACGCATACCATCGTGAATGCGGAGGTGAAGGGAGACGTGGTGGCCGCAGATCCCGTCTATGACATCGTATGGCCTGACCCGGCAGGCGGCTATCGCGGCGTCGCCGAAATCCGCGACGATCCCGCCATTCTGGCCGAGCGTCTGGCCGAGCTGAAGCGCCTGCGGCCCCTGCCCGACAAGATTCACTTCCACAGCCCTGACGAGATGAAATACGGCTTTCCAAAGACCGTGAACTGGGACCGCGACGCGGTCTTTGCAGGCATTGGCGGTATCGTTGGGCAATTTACCGATGAACCCTATCTGGTTCAGCGGCCCCGCATCTTTGAGGATCCGAAACTGTTCCTTATGTGGGTCGGCCTGGTGCCCGCCGGAGTGGCGGCCATTCTGCTGGTGCTTTTGCGTCGCCGTCTGCGCTAAGGCGCTCTCGACTCGTATCGATAGAAGAGGAATTCCCCCATGTCCGACTTTGACCTGATCGTCATTGGCGCCGGTCCCGGTGGCTATGTCGCCGCCATTCGCGCCGCGCAGAACGGCCTGAAGGTCGCCTGTGCCGAAAGCCGCGAAACCCTGGGGGGAACCTGCCTGAACGTCGGCTGCATTCCATCGAAGGCGTTACTGCACGCATCCGAATATTATGAGCAGGCGAAATCAGGTGCGCTGGAAAAGTTCGGCGTGAAGCTGGGTTCCGTAAAGCTCGACTGGGATGCGATGCAGGAGGAGAAAACCAAGGCCGTCGGCGAGCTGACCGGCGGCATCGAGTTCCTGTTCAAGAAGAACAAGGTGGAATGGCTGAAGGGCCGCGCCGCCTTCACAGACAAGAATACGGTTGAAATCGGTGGCAAGAGCTACACTGCGGACAAGTTCGTCATCGCGACGGGCTCCAGCGTGACACCGCTGAAAGGCGTTGAGATCGACGGCGAGGTCGTGATTTCCTCAACCGAGGCGCTCTCCCTGCCCAAGGTGCCGAAGCGCATGATCGTCATCGGGGGTGGCTATATCGGCCTGGAGATGGGCAGCGTCTACAGCCGCCTGGGGACAGAGGTCACGGTGGTCGAATATATGGACACGATCACGCCGGGCCTGGACGCGGAAGTCACCAAGGCATTCGCCCGCATCCTGAAAAAGCAGGGCCTGGAAATGAAGACGGGCACGAAGGTCACCGGCGTAGAGCGTGCCGGCAAGGGCGCGAAAGTCACCGTCGAGCCGGCAAAGGGCGGCGATGCGGAGGTCCTGGAAACGGACATCGTCCTGCTGTCCATCGGCCGCGTGCCGAACACCGAAGGTCTGAACCTGGAAGCGGCGGGCCTGTCGCTGAACGATCGCAAGCAGATCGAGGTGGACGAGCGGGGGCGCACAGCTGTCGAGCATATCTATGCGATCGGCGACGTTACGCCAGGCCCCATGCTGGCGCACAAGGCCGAGGATGAGGGGGTTGCCGTCGCCGACTGGGCGGCGGGCCGCACCGGCTATGTCAATCACAAGGTGATCCCCGCCGTCGTCTACACCCATCCGGAAGTCGCGAGCGTCGGCCTGACGGAGGAACAGCTGAAAGAAGCCGGTACCGCCTACAAGACCGGCAAATTCCCCTTCGCCGCCAATAGCCGCGCGAAAACCAACCGCGACATGGACGGTTTCGTAAAAGTACTTGCCGATGCGGAAACGGACAGGGTGCTGGGTGTGCACATCCTGGGTACCATGGCCGGAACGATGATCGGTCAGGCGGCGCAGGCCATGGAATTCGGAGCGTCGTCGGAAGACATCGCGCTGACGTGCCATGCGCATCCGACCCATTCGGAAGCCCTGAAAGAGGCCGCCATGGACGTGGAGGGCTCGCCCATTCACGCCTGATCGGCAATATAGCACCTTTGCCGGGGTCGGGCCGATCCGGCCCGACCCCGGCGCATGATGCCTAATTCTGCGGTGGCATCAGCACCGTGTCGATGATGTGAATCGTGCCATTTCCGGCGGCGACATCGCTTTCGACGATCGCAGCCTCGTCGCCATCCGCATCAACCAGGACGGGAACGCCCTCTTCGTTCATCTTTCCGGTGATCTGAAAGCTGTTGCTGGTCGTCATCGTGGCTTCCGAATCCGAGCCACCCTCTATCGCCGCCGTCAAATCAGCAGCCTTCATATCGTTACGCAGCAGATGATAGCCGAGAACCTGCCGTAACGAGGAGGCATTTTCGGGGTCGGTCAGATATTCCAACGTCGATGAGTCGACCTTTTCAAAGGCTTCATTGGTAGGCGCGAAGAGAGTGAAGGACTCTGCCCCGTCGATGAAGGGCCCCATATTAGCCCCCTCCACGAGACCGTTCAGTGTCGAAAGATCGGGATTGCCGGCAAGCACTTCACTGGCGGTTGGGCCAGCCGGCTCGGCGGCAACAGCTTCCTGCTCCTCGACTTCCACGGCGGGCTCGGGCTGCGGCGAATCACACGCAGCGAGCCCCAATATTGCGGAGCTGCAAAGAAAAACGGAAAATGCGGTACGCTTCATAAACTCTCTCCCCAGAGGTTTTAACCGCGAAAACTATATCAAGCCGCACCGAATATTAAACCCCTCATGTAATTCTTAGCGGGGAGGCAGACCCAGAGCTTCCTTGACCAGTTCAGTCACACGGTCGCGCGTCTCGAATTCCTCGAACAACCATTCCGCGCGGTCGGTCTGTTCGGGGCCAAGTGTTTCCTCCGTTCGCTCGCCATCAAGAACGGTGGTGCGCACGCCGCGGCGGCGCACACAATCAGTCTCTTCGCAAATCAGCGTCATTCCCCATGCCTGGCGCGAAATGCTGGCGGGGACATTGCTGCCGAGGGCGGCCGGGTCGAGAGATATGGACCAGCGCGTCGTCACGGCCTCCGCGCCTTCCGCATCGCTACGGGCGATCACTTCGATTTCGGTCCAGGACCATTCATCGCCTTGCAGCGAGACGTCCTGCACGTCCCAGCGAATGGCGATCACGGCATCCCCGTCCCGCCGACTTTGTGCCACGCCTGTCAGAAGCGGCGCGATCGCGGCGCGGGCCTGCTGCTGCTGTTCGGGCGAGGGGAGGCTGTAATTGCCGCAGGACGCGAGCGCACCGCAAAGGATCGAAATGATCGTGAGATTCAGTTTCCGCATTGAGATGCCCCCAAAACGCGAACGGGCCACCCGCAAGGGCAGCCCGTTCCGTTGATTGTGATCATTGTATCTTATGCAGCGGGGGTCGGCAGCAGTACACCATTAATCTCGTGAACCACGCCATTGCTGGCCTTTGCATCCGCCGTCGTAACATATGCGGCATTTCCGCGTACGTCGGTCAGCTTCACATTGCCCGCCTCTAGGCTAGCCGTGAGTTCTGCACCGTTGACGGTGCCAATGGTCGCTTGGCCGCCACCTGCTTCAATCTGTTCCATCAGATCCTCAGCCGTCACTTCGCCCGCGACAACGTGATATTTTAGGATCTCACCAAGCTGCTGGCTCATCTCCGGCTGCATCAGGCTGTCGATCGTCGCCTGACCGAGGCGCGAGAACGCGTCGTCCGTGGGAGCGAAAACGGTGAAGGGTCCAGGCCCGGAAAGCGTCGCGCCGAGTCCAGCCGACTCTACCGCAGCGACCAGTGTCGTGAAGTTATTCGCCAATTTGGCGTTTTCGACGATGTTGTTCGTGGGCAGCATTGCTGCGCCGCCAACCGTCACGGGTGCGCTTGCGGGCGTCGATGCAGATGCATCCGCTCCGGCCGATGCGCCCATTCCACCATCCGTTGATGCGCAACCGGTCACTGCCAATGCGGCTGCAGCGCCCATGCTCATCAATATATTCTTCGACTTGATCATAATTCTCACTCCCATTTTGATTGTGTCAGCCCCCTTATAGTGACTGATCCCGAGAAATGTTCCCTCCCTGACCTTAAGGACAATTTGACGCAAAAACGAGGGCGCGCCTTTATTTCCGCGCTGCCTCTGCCCTTTCCACGGATTCCATCACAATGCGTTCGGCGACATCGCGATCTTCCCACTTGCCGACGCGCACCCATTTCTCGCTCTCGAGATCTTTGTAGTGCGTGAAGAAATGTTCGATCTGCTGCATGACGATGTGGGGCAGGTCGGACCGCTCGCCGACGCGATTATAGTAGGGAAACGTCGTGTCGACCGGTACGGCGAGAATTTTCTCATCGCCGCCCATCTCATCTTCCAGCATCAGTACCGCAATAGGCCGACAGCGAACGACGCAGCCAGGAATGAAGGGCGATCGTGCGACCACCATGGCGTCCAGCGGATCACCATCTGGGGACAGCGTATGCGGAATAAAGCCATAATTCGTCGGATAGCGCATCGGCGTATGGAGAATGCGGTCAACGAACAAAGCGCCGGACGCCTTGTCGAATTCATATTTGACCGGCTCTCCGCCAACGGGAACCTCGATGATGACGTTGATGTCCTGGGGCGGGTTTGTGCCAATGGCAATCTTCGAAATGTCCATGCGGCGGCTCTCTAGGCGGTGAAAACTCTGATGTCATCAACTAGGATGCGCGCTGCATCAGAAGAGAGAAGATTACGACGGAGCGCCCACCAATAATTCGGGAAGGATCGCGTCGAGAAGCGGCCGCGCCGCCGGAGTGAGGGCAATGCCGGATGCGTCCATCCGCAGAAGCCCCTGATCCACGAGCCAGCCGGCACGAGCATTATCAATCGTTTCATCGAGGGAGCGTCCGGTCCGGCGCCCGAATGTTTCCCGATCTATGCCAGCCGACAGCCGCAGGCCCATCATCAATGCTTCGACTGACCTTTCCGCCGGCGAGAGCGGCGTCGCCTGCCGGCCAGTTTGATGCGTTTCGGCCATGCCCCGCAACCAACGTTCCGGCAGGCGTTCCCGCATGGTGGCCGTACCGCCGATGCGGCCATGCGCACCCGGCCCCACGCCAATATAGTCGCCATAATTCCAGTAGATCAGATTATGCCGGCTTTCCTGACCCGGACGCGCGTGATTCGAGGTTTCATAGGCGGGCAGCCCCGCCTCCTCCGTCATCTGCTGCGTCAATGCGAACATGTCGGCGGCAGGATCTTCGGCAGGCAAGACCAACTCGCCGCGTTTATGCCGTGCCGCAAAGTTCGTACCGGGCTCTATGGTCAATTGATAAAGCGAGATGTGGCCGGTGCCGAAGGCCAGGGCGCGGGCAAGTTCCGCCTGCCACGCAGCCTCCGCCTGCCCTTCGCGGGCATATATGAGGTCGAAACTAACACGGGTGAAATGCCGTTGCGCGATATCGAGGGCGGCAAGGCCCTCCGCAACGCTGTGTTGCCGCCCGAGCGCCTTTAGATCCCTGTCATCGAGCGCCTGCAGGCCCAGCGAAACGCGGTTGACGCCCGCATCGGCAAAGCCTGCAAACCGGGCCGCCTCCACGCTGTTCGGATTCGCCTCCAGCGTTATTTCGATATCTTCCGTGGCGCGCCATAATATCATGGCGCGCTCGATAATCTGCCGAACCGTCGACGGCTGCATGAGCGACGGGGTACCGCCGCCAAAGAAGATGCTGACAAGCGGTCGCCCGCCCGTAGACGCGGCCTCGAATTCCATGTCGGCAAGCAGGGCGCCCAGCCACTCCTCCTCGGGCATTTTCGCCCGAACATGACTGTTGAAGTCGCAATAAGGGCATTTGGACAGGCAGAACGGCCAGTGCACGTAAAGCGCCAACGGTTCCTGGGTTATCGCTTCAGGCAAGCCCGCACCAATTGATCGAATGCCGCCGCACGATGGCTGATCGCATGTTTTTCGTCCGGGTCCATTTCGGCAAAGCTGATGTCGTCACCATCCCGCTGGAAAATGGGGTCGTAGCCAAAACCCCGCGACCCCCGCGGCGGCCACACGATGGTGCCGAAGACCTTGCCTTCGAATGTTTCCGCATGCCCATCGGGCCAGGCGAGCGACAGGGCGCAGGTGAAATGGGCCGCCAGACTGTCGCTGTCCGCTGCCGTCATGCGCTCATGCACCTTGCGCATCGCAAGATCGAAATCCTTTGCTTCGCCGCCCCAGCGCGCCGAGTAGATACCCGGCGCCCCGTCCAGCGCGTCCACCGATAATCCGCTATCGTCGGCAAGGGCAGGCTTGCCGCTGGCGATCGCCGCAGCGCGGGCCTTCAGTTCCGCATTGCCGATGAAGGTCGCTTCGGTTTCCTCGGGTTCAGGCAGGCCCAATTCACCGGCAGACACCGGCTCGACACCGAACGGGCCGAGCAAGGCACCGATTTCGCGGACCTTGCCCGGATTATGGCTGGCGATGACCAGGGGGCCGGGATCGAGCCTTCGGTGCGCCATCGGTCAGCCGATCGCCCGGCGCTGTGCAGCGAAAATATCCTCGCACCCCATGCGGGCAAGGCGCAGCAGGCGCAGCAGCATTTCCTCGTCGAACGGCTCCTTTTCGGCGGTACCCTGAATTTCGATGATCCCACCACCGGGAATCATGACGAAGTTCGCGTCCGTGTCGGCATTCGAATCCTCGTCATAATCCAGATCGCAGACAGCCGCGCCATTATAGACGCCGCAGCTGATGGCGGCGACCTGGCCGTGGATCGGGTCCTCCATGCCGGGATTTTCCGCCATGATGCCGTTCACCGCCAGACGCAGGGCAACCCATGCGCCGGAGATCGCGGCGGTCCGTGTCCCCCCATCCGCCTGAAGAACATCGCAGTCGAGGGTGATCTGACGCTCCCCCAGCTTTTTCAGGTCGACAACGCCGCGAAGCGACCGCCCGATCAGACGTTGTATTTCCTGTGTGCGGCCGGACTGCTTGCCGCGCGCTGCTTCCCTGTTGCCGCGCGTGTGCGTCGCACGGGGCAACATACCATATTCGCCGGTGACCCAACCTTCGCCCTTGCCGCGCAACCAGGGCGGCAGGCGGTCCTCTACGCTGGCGGTGCACAATACCTGCGTCGCGCCGAACTTGATCAGCACGGAACCTTCCGCATGCTTCGTGAAGTTCGGAATGATTTCGATGGCGCGCATTTCGTCGGGCGCGCGTCCTGATGGGCGCATGAAAAATCCTTATGGCGAATTGTCTGCCCCCACATAGGCCGGTGATTGGCATGGGCAAGCGGACTCCCTACATCGCCATTGACATGCCCACGCTCGCCGATCTTTCCGACCGCGCACGGTCCGTGTTCCAGCAGGTGGTCGACGAGTATCTGGAAAGCGGCAATCCCGTTGGTTCCAAGACGCTGGCGCGCTTGCCCGGCGGCCTGGGCCTTAGCGCCGCGTCGATCCGGTCCATCCTGGCGGAACTGGAGGGCGCGGGTCTGCTCGCCAGTCCCCACACCAGCGCGGGACGGATGCCGACCGATACCGGACTGCGCCTGTTCGTCGACGGCATGATCGAGTGGTCCGTGCCGGGCGCGGATGAGCGTGCCGCCATAGAGGCGCAATTGCAGGATACCGACCGGTCCAGCGCCGCCGCCATCGAGCGCATGACCGGCGCGCTGTCGGGTCTTGCCGCCTGCGCCGCCGTCGTGATGGTGCCCAAGGGCGAAGTCATACTAAGCCAGGTGGCATTTACGCCGCTGACCGACCGGCGCGCACTGGCGGTTCTGATCGGATCGGACGGCAGCGTCGAAAACCGGGTTATCGAATCCGATCATCCGCTCGATCCTGCCCAGCTTACCCAAGCCGCGAATTACATGAATGCGCGCTTTTCCGGCATTTCGCTGGCAGAGGCGGTTGCGCGCATCGAAAAGGAGATTTCCCAAGGACGCACCGCGCTGGACAGCGCCGCACGGGATATTGTCGCCCGCGGCCTGGCAACATGGTCGCGCGACGAACGCGATCGCGCCGTCCTGATCGTGCGCGGGCAGGCGCACCTGATCGACGATGCGGCGGCGGCGGACCTGGAACGTGTCCGCCAGCTGCTGGACGACATCGACGGCAAGGAGGACCTGCTGGACGTTCTCGACCTGGCGCGGGAGGCGCGCGCCATGAAGATTTTCATCGGGAGCGAGAACAAGCTCTATTCCCTGTCTGGATCGAGCGTTATCGCTTCCCCATATCAGTCCGCAGAGGGCAGAATCTTGGGCGTGGTCGGGGTTATCGGACCTACGCGCCTGAATTATGCCCGGATCATTCCCATGGTCGACTATACGGCCAAAACGCTTTCGAGGTTGATGAAATGATGAGTGACGAGGATCGTTTGGCAGAGGAACAGGCACAGGCCGATTTCGAGGCGGAACAGGCAGCAGAAGCCGCCATGGCGCAGGATGAAGACGCGGTTCAGCCCGAAGAAGAGGCTGAAGACGTCGAAGATCCCCGGGTCGACGCCCTGATGACGGAAATTGCCGACCTGAAGGACAGGCTGGTACGACAGGCGGCGGAAACGGAGAATGTTCGCAAGCGTGGCGAGCGCGAGCGTAGCGACAGCGCGAATTATGCCATTACCGGGTTCGCGCGCGATCTACTTTCGGTTGCCGACAATCTTGCCCGCGCCCTTGAGGCGGCGGAAAAGGACGAGGTGGTCAATCAGGGCCTGCTGACGGGTGTGCAGATGACCCAGAAGGAATTGATGAAGACCTTTGAAAAGCACGGCATCGCGCGGATCGCCGCCGTTGGCGAGAAGCTGGACCCCAATCTGCACCAGGCCATGATGGAGGTAGACGCGACCGAAGAGACGCCATCGGGCATCATCGCGATGGAGCTTCAGGCGGGTTATACCATCAAGGACCGCCTGTTGCGTCCGGCGATGGTCACCGTAGCAAAGTAATCGCTCCGACGAACCGTGTCTGGGGCGCGGCGGCCTTTTGGAACGGAATGGCGTTTCACGGCTTAAACCCTTGGGACCTTCATCAAGGAGTAGGCTTATGAAATCGCGTTTCCTGATCGCAATTGCGCCGCTGGCGGCCCTTACCATGACAACTGCTTGTGCAGAGAATTATGCTGTCGAGGGCGCTGCAGCAGGCGCTGCGGCCGGTGTACTGGCAGACGAAACCGGTATCGTTGACACGGACACAGGAACTGCCGCCGCAGTTGGTGCAGCCGTAGGCGCGGCAGCAGGCTATTTTCTGGACAAGAATGATAAATGCGACGGGTATGACCGCAGGGGCCGCCTCGACGATGATTGCTACGGCACGCGGGGGTACCCGGTAAATCGCCCCAATTAAGGGCTAAATCGCCACCACACGACCGTTCGCCGCGTTTCCGCCGTTCAGCCCACATCCGGCCCGAATGGCAGGAGCGCGGCGAACGTGTGTCCGTCGGGCTTTCCCTCGGTCGCCCGTCCCTCTTTCGCCAGAAATGCATGGCGAACAATCTCCGCCTGCTGCTCCAGCCCATAGCCCGCGAAGGATTTTCCCGGAATGTACCGGTATTGATACCGGCAGAAGGGATGCCGCCTTAGGGGCAGGAAAATCCCCTGCTGATGCTGCCAGACATGGGTCAGTTCGTGCATGATATGCGCGCGAAGGCCCAAGGGGGCCTTGCTGTAATCGTCACGCCATAATCCGCTGTTCGGGTGCATCCAGATATTCCCGTCCGGCGACATGGTGATCCACGCCGGTTGCAGGAAATACCACTTCCCCAGGCAAAAGCGCATTGCATCCATATCCAGCGCAGCGCCGAAGATCGACGCCGCCATGCCGCGCTCCCCCAGGGTGGCGGGCCGCCGCTCAATCGCCCGCGGAATGCGTCATCCCCGCCTCTGTCGCCTGAGATCCGCCCATGGAGGTGGGCATGGTCCCCGGTGCGAGCGTTTGCACCGCGATGGTCTGCTCGCCTGCCTTTTCGAAGATCAGTACCACGTCGAGCGATGAACCGGGCACCAAAGTGGGCGGCAGATCGAACGCCATGCCGTGCAGGCCACCCGGCGAAAGCTCGACGGTACTTTCCGCAGGAATGGCGAAGTCAGGCCCCTCGATCATCTGCATCCGCCCGCCCTCACTGAGGGTTTCGTGCAGTTCGACGCGCGCGTCGTCGATCCTGATCGCGGTCAGTGTATCATCCTGGGAACCACCCCGCATCGTTCCGTACAGCGCCCCTGGACGACCGCGCACGGCGGGCAGGACCAGATAGAATTGTCCCAGCGCAACACCCTCGGCGCGCATGGTGAGGGCTTCCTCATTTGTCGCTTCGCTTTCCGGCTGCGCGGGCTGTCCGCACGCCGTCAGAGCGGCCAGCGAAAAAATGGCAGTCATGGCCATGCGTCTCAACATGTTTACTTCTCCTGTACGGGGGCGACGGCTCGGGTGCCGGGCGCCCTTGTATGGCAAATCGCCTCTTCCTACATCGGCCTCCGTACTCACGGAAGCTGCGGCTTTATGAAGCGCACATGTCCGTGGACCATTGTTTTGCTTAGGAAAGTTAAAGAGGAAACATAGATGGCAAAGGTTATCGGTATCGACCTCGGCACCACCAACAGCTGCGTTGCAGTCATGGATGGCAGCGCGCCGAAGGTAATCGAGAATTCAGAGGGCGCGCGCACGACGCCGTCGCAGGTTGCATTCACCAAGGACGGCGAGCGTCTCGTCGGCCAGCCGGCGAAGCGCCAGGCAGTGACCAACCCGGAAAATACCCTGTTCGCCATCAAGCGCCTGATCGGCCGCCAGTTCGACGATCCGATGACCCAGAAGGACAAGGATCTGGTTCCCTATACCATCGTCAAGGGATCGAATGGCGATGCATGGGTCGAGGCAGGCGGCGAGAAATACAGCCCGTCGCAGGTGTCGGCCTTCATCCTGCAAAAGATGAAGGAAACGGCGGAAAGCTATCTGGGCGAAACCGTTTCGCAGGCCGTCATCACCGTGCCCGCCTACTTCAACGACGCACAGCGCCAGGCGACGAAGGATGCAGGCAAGATCGCCGGTCTGGAAGTGCTGCGCATCATCAACGAGCCGACGGCGGCCGCGCTGGCCTATGGCCTGGACAAGGACGCCAACAAGACGATCGCCGTTTATGATTTGGGCGGCGGCACGTTCGACGTTTCCGTCCTGGAACTGGGCGACGGCGTGTTCGAGGTGAAGTCGACCAATGGCGACACGTTCCTGGGCGGCGAGGATTTCGACGCCCGCATCGTCGAGCACCTGGCCGATCACTTCAAGAAGGACCAGGGGATCGACCTGACGAAGGATCGTCTGGCCCTGCAGCGCCTGAAGGAAGCAGCCGAGAAGGCGAAGATCGAGCTCAGCTCCGCTCAGTCGACGGAAGTGAACCTGCCGTTCATCACCGCCGACCAGAACGGCCCGAAGCATCTGGTGCTGACCATGTCGCGCTCCGATCTTGAGAAGCTGGTCGGCGATCTGGTCGAACGCACGCTGGAGCCTTGCAAGAAGGCGATCCAGGATGCGGGCGTTTCCAAGGACGAGATCGACGAGGTCCTGCTGGTCGGCGGCATGACCCGCATGCCGCTGGTGCGCGAGAAGGTGCAGAAGTTCTTTGGCAAGGAGCCGTCCACGGGCGTGAACCCGGACGAGGTCGTGGCCATGGGCGCCGCCATTCAGGCAGGCGTGCTGCAGGGCGATGTCAAGGACGTGCTGCTGCTGGACGTGACGCCCTTGTCGCTGGGCATCGAAACGCTGGGCGGCGTGATGACGAAGATGATCGACCGCAACACCACGATCCCGACGAAGAAGTCGCAAACCTATTCGACCGCGGACGACAATCAGAATGCGGTGACCATCCGGGTTTTCCAGGGTGAGCGCGAAATGGCGCAGGATAACAAGATGCTGGGCCAGTTCGATCTGGTCGGCATCCCGCCTGCCCCGCGCGGTGTTCCGCAGATCGAGGTCACGTTCGACATCGACGCCAACGGCATCGTCAACGTCAGCGCGAAGGACAAGGGCACGGGCAAGGAGCAGCAGATCCGCATCCAGTCCTCTGGCGGCCTTTCCGATTCCGAGATCGACCAGATGGTCAAGGACGCCGAGAAGTTTGCCGATGACGACAAGAAGCGTCGTGAGGTGGCGGAAGCCCGCAATCAGGCGGACAGCTTGGTTCACCAGACCGAGAAGCAGCTTTCCGAGCATGGCGACAAGGTCGATGCCTCGGTGAAGTCGGATATCGAATCCAAGCTGACCGAGCTGAAGGACGAGTTGGGCAAGGATTCGCCCGACGCCGACGCGTTGAAGACCAAGTCTTCGGCGCTTGCCGAGGCGGCCATGGAACTGGGCAAGGCCATTTACGAGGCCGAGCAGCAGGCCAATGCCCCCGATCCCGAAGCGACCGCCGAGACCGGCGCGAAGCCCGAGGATGATGTGGTGGACGCCGAATTCTCTGAAGTCGACGACGAAGACGAGAACAAGGCGGCGTAAAGCAGAATTGGGGGACGGGGCGGTTGCCGTTTCAGGCAACCGGCCCGTCCCGTCTGTACCGCCCCTGGATCCGTTGCGCGTTCCGCGGTCCGCCCGCTGAAGGCCCGACGCTCAGATGCTGGATGTTGGAAATCGGGTTCAGCAGGACGATTATTGGGGAAATTAGCTGAACATGGCCGAAGCCGAATATTACGAAACGCTCGGAGTGTCGCGCGATGCGGACGGCGCGACCATAAAAACCGCATATCGCAAGCTCGCGATGAAGTTCCATCCCGACCGGAACCCCGGTGATGCCGTTGCCGAAGAAAAATTCCGCGCCTGCGCCGAAGCCTATGAGTGTCTGAAGGATCCGCAAAAGCGGGCGGCCTATGACCGCTATGGGAAGGCGGCGTTCGAAAATGGCGGCGGCGGCGGTGGGCGCGGCGGCTTCCACGCCGGTGGCGGTGACTTCTCCGACATCTTTGACAATATTTTCAGCGAGTTCATGGGCGGAGGCGCGCGCCGTGGCCGCCAGCAGCGCAGCCAGGCCATTCGCGGCGGCGATCTACGCTACAATATGGAACTGAGCCTGGAGGAGGCGTTCACGGGTGCCCGCAAGGAGATCGTCATCGACGTGGCGGCGACCTGCGACAGCTGTGCCGGTTCGGGCGCGGCGCCCGACGCGACGGTAGAGGCATGTTCTACCTGCCAGGGCCACGGCCAGGTTCGCGTGCAACAGGGCATGTTCGTGATCGAGCGCCCCTGCCCCGCCTGCCACGGTGCCGGCCGGGTAACGTCAAAGGTATGTGACGATTGCCTGGGTGCCGGACGTGTCGACAAGGAAAAATCGCTGGACGTAAAAGTCCCAGCCGGTGTCGACAATGGGACCCGCATCCGCCTGTCCGGCGAGGGCGAGGCGGGCGCGCGTGGCGGACCTGCCGGCGATCTCTACATCTTCATACATCTGATCCCGCACGAGGTTTTCGAGCGGCAGGGCACCAATCTGCACGTCAAGGTACCCGTTTGTTTCACCGATGCAGCGCTTGGCGGCACGATCGAGGTGCCTGCCATCGATGGTTCATTGGACGAGCTCGCGATCCCCGCCGGCACACAGGGCGGTCGAGAAATACGCCGCCGCGGCAAGGGCATGCCCGGCCTGAACGGCGGCGGTCGTGGCGATCTGGTCGTAGAAATAGAGGTGGAAACGCCCACGCGCATGTCGAAACGGCAGAAGGAACTGCTGGAAGAATTCCGTATGCTGGAGGTGGACGCGCGCAGCTCGCCCAAATCGGCCAACTTCTTTTCGAAGATGCGCGAAAAATGGGACGAATTGGCGAGTTAGGAGAAAAGCGCGCGGCGTTAGCGAATGGCCGCCGCGCGTTCAGCTTGTGAAGAGACCGAGTACTTCCATCACTGGCAGAAGAGCAACGAGCAGGATCACGGGCGAACAGCGCATGTCTGCACTCTTCGCCCGCAAATCCTAATAACGGGTTACGCGGGGGTCAGAACTTCGCCGAGACTTCCACCCCGTAGAGCGCCGGCTCGCCAGGAATGAACGTGGGCAAGCCAAAGCCGCCGCCTGTATTGCCCGCTTCGATGATGAACTTCTCATCAAGCGGGTTCGTGGCAAACCCCATGATCGAATATTTTCCGTCGCCAAAGCCGACACCGCCGCGAAGATTGACAAGGGTGTAGCCACCCTGGCTGATCGCGGGGTCGTTCGGAATTTCAAAGAAAACGCGGCTGCGATAGGTGGCAGTGGGCGTCAGCGTCAGGTTCATTCCGTTGCCCAGATCATAATTCACGTCGATCCCGGCGGAGGCGGAATGCTTGGGTTGCAGACGAAAGCGACTGCCCACGAAATCCACGCCCGGAAAGGTCTGATCGCTGGGCGAGTCGATCTGCGCGTCGATATAGGCATAATTGCCGAAGATCCGCACCCAGGGGGCAAGAGTGGCCGCAGCCTCCACCTCGACGCCGAAATTGGATGCCTGACCGGCATCGACGGGCTGCACGATGCCGCCTTCGTCGATGAAGCTGGTCTGGAAATTGGAATAATCCTGATAGAAGACGCCGACGCTGCCCGACAGATTGCCAAGGGCGCCCTTTATGCCGCCTTCGTAATTCCAGACTTCCTCCTGGCTGATCAGCGTCAGATCGGCGACCGGGCCATTCGGTCCCGCCTGCGCACTGAGGTCGAGCACGGGTGCGCGCCGCCCCTTTGAAACGGTGCCGTAGACGTTGATCGCATTCGTGATTTCAAACAGCGCGTTGAAACGGGGCAGCCATGCATTGAACGTGTCATCAGCGGTGAATATCTGACCCGCAGTGTCCACGATCGGAAGCAGCGGCGCGGGCGCGCCGAGCAGCCCGAGCAGCACCGAATCCGGCTGTACGGCCGAATAGGAGGAGCGGCGATATTCGGAGACCCAGCGGACGCCGGCGGTCAATTCCAGACGTTCAATCGGTGCAAAAGTGGCGTCCGCGAATATGGAATAGGCGCTGTTCTTGCCGCCATTGGTGAAGACGGATCGATAGGGGATCGCCGTCACGGCACCCATCGTCGCCTGTGAGGTAAAGAGCGGCGCCTGCGTCAGTGCATCCTCGCCCTGACAGAAACCCTGCGCACAGAACAGGTAGATGCCTTCTTCAGAAGAAAATGGCGCCGCTTGCGTGCCCTCCTCGTGGAAGAGATTGAACCCGACAAAGCCGCGAAGCGGGCCAGCATTGTCATAGGCGAGCCGCAGTTCGGTCGACATCTGCTCGCCCTCGGCGTCTTCCGAAAATTCCAGGAACGGCAGCGCCGACCCATCTGCATCGAACGTTTCGAGGCTGTCGAATTCGCGATAGCCAGTGACCGATGTCAGGGACAGTGCATCCGAAACCGGGATATTGATTGTCAGGTTCGCATCGAAAACCTGCCGCTCCAGCTTTAGCTTGCGTGTGCCGAGCGTCTCTTCGCTGTCCGCGATGCCGCCCAGTTCAGCAAAGCTGAAGGGGCTGGTATCGCCGCCGGTCGCCGGAATCGTGCCGGATATGAACGCGGTACCCGGATTATCCTGCTGCTCGTAAGTGGCAATCAGGTCGATCGTGCCATCGCCCGCTTCGATCCGTGCCGAGCCGCGAAGGCCGAATTGTTCAATACCGTTCAGATCGTCCTGATCGACCCCTACCAGCGCCGCGCTGGTCGTGCCGGGTTCACCGGCAATGTTGCGGACATAGCCGTCGCGCTGTTCATAATAGCCGGCAATGCGCCCTGCCACGCGCTCGCCCGCCAGATTGACCATCCCCTCGATCTCCATGGCGTCGAAATTGCCGTAGGAGGCTCTGATTGCCGCCTGATTCTCAAATTGCGGCTTGTTGGTGATGACCGAGATCGCACCAATGGTGGCCGCGGTGCCGAACAGGGTCGCCTGCGGTCCCTTCACCACCTCGACCCGCTCCAGATCGAACAGTTTGAAATAGGACCCGCGCGACCGGGATACGTCGACGCCATTATAATAGATCGTCACGCGCGGCGCGACCTGTGCGCTGCCCGAATCGGACGTAATGCCGCGAATGACAAAGCCGGGATTGTTCGCACTCTGCTCCTGAACGTTCAGGCCGGGGACAAAGGCAGACAGTTCGTCAAATTCATTGACGTTGATTCGCTGCATCTGCTCGCCGGAATAGGCCGTGACGGTGACGGGAACGTCGGTGATCAGCTCGGAGCGTTTTTGTGCTGTGACGACAATGACATCGTCGGGCAGCCCGTCAGTGACGGGAGCGGCGGTCTGGGCAAGGGCGGGGGAGGCGACGAACAGCGTCGCAACGGTCATAAGAAGACGAGTGCGGATCATGATAACTTCCGGCTGAATGTTGGAATTCGCGCCATTTACGCTTTGCTGCGGTGCAGCGGCGTGAAGTTTATACGCAGGAAACGTTACGAGTCTGTCACATTCCGCAGAGGATTTGCCGCGTGCCGCTGCAATAATGCCCGGCTATGCCGCCTCGGACAGCCCCGCCTCGATTTCCGCCGCCTTCGCCTCGACCAAGCCGACGATGTGGTCGATCATATCCGCACTTGCGACATGATGATCCGTGACGCCGGACAAATACACCATGTGCTTGCCCTTTCCGCCGCCCGTCAGGCCGATATCGGTCTCCCGCGCCTCACCCGGGCCATTTACAACGCAGCCCAGCACCGACAGCGACATGGGCGTCTTGATGTGCTCCAGGCGTTTTTCCAGCGTTTCGACGGTGCGGATCACATCGAACCCCTGGCGCGCGCAGCTGGGGCAGGACACCACCCTGACGCCGCGGGTGCGAAGACCCAGCGCCTTCAGCATTTCGAAGCCGACCTTCACCTCTTCGACCGGCTCGGCGCTGAGCGACACGCGGATGGTGTCGCCGATACCCGCCCACAAAAGACTGCCCATACCGATGGAGGATTTGACCGTGCCGCCGATAAGGCCGCCCGCTTCCGTAATGCCGAGGTGCAGGGGACAGTCGACCGTTTCCGCCAGCGCATGATAGGCCGCGACCGCCAAGAACACATCGGATGCCTTCACCGCGACCTTATATTCGTGGAAATCGTGGTCCTGCAGTAACTTGATATGATCGAGGGCGCTTTCGACGAGCGCCTCCGGACAGGGCTCTCCGTATTTTTCGAGCAGGTCTTTCTCAAGGCTGCCTGCATTGACGCCGATGCGGATCGAACAGCCGTTCGCCTTTGCCGCGCGCACAACCTCCGCGACGCGTTCCGACGAACCGATATTGCCCGGATTGATGCGCAGACACGCCGCGCCGGCATCGGCCGCTTCCAGCGCGCGTTTGTAATGAAAATGAATATCCGCGACCAGAGGCACAGCCGCCGCCTTTGCGATCAGCTTGAATGCCGCGGTCGATTCCGTGTCGGGGCATGATACGCGAACGATATCGGCGCCTACCTCCTCACAGGCGCGGATCTGGTCGATCGTCGCGCGCGCATCGGATGTGGGAGTGTTGGTCATCGTCTGAACCGCAATCGGCGCGTCGCCGCCGATGGGCACATTGCCGACCATGATCTGCCGACACTTGCGGCGTTCGATATCGCGCCAGGGGCGAACGGACATGAAGGATTTTTTCCAGCAACTTCTATTACCGGCAATATAGCAACGCCAGGTGACGAACGTAAGGCACCCCTGACATGTCAAAAAAAGAGAGGCCCGTCCCGACGGACGAGCCCCTCACCTATTCATGCTCAAGCAGCTTAGCTGGCAGCGGCACCGGACAGAACGGTCACACCGCGACGGTTCTGTGCATAGGCAGCCTCGCTAGACCCTTCGACAGCCGGGCGTTCCTTGCCATAGCTGATCGTCGTGACGCGACCGGATGTGACGCCCTGCTGCTGCATATAGGTTGCGACTGCGTTGGCGCGGCGTTCCCCCAGTGCGAGGTTATATTCGCGCGTACCGCGTTCGTCGGCATGGCCTTCGATTGAAACGCGAACATTAGGATATTGCGAAAGCCACGCGGCCTGCTTGTCGAGTGTAGAGCGCGCCTCGTCGTCCAGCGAGGAGCTGTCATAAGCGAAATAGATCGTATCGCTGCCGACCTTCTCCATGAAATCTTCCATGCTGCCAGGAACGACAGTGTTCGTAACGCCGGTGCTGGGGGTCGGAGTCGGCGTCGGGGTGGGTGTGGCAGTTTCCTGCGGCGGCGGCGGCGGCGGCAGGTCATCATTATTCTTCGAACAGGCCGAAACGCCAAGTATCAGGCCAATGGATAGAACACTCGTCAATTTCATATTCATCGTTTTACCCCGTTTGTTATTAGTGGTCGTTGCCGAGGCAACAGTTGGAAGCATGATCCGGTTCCGTTGCGACTTGGTTACGGTAACAAGGCTGACCATGCCGGATCCGACCCTTCCAGGGGAGTCGGAATCCGCCGTTCATTTATTCCCGTCAGGTCGATGGAGTGTAGATCCGCCCCTCCCCCCTGACGAGAGCGGAAAAACATGATGACGCGGCCATTGGGGGACCATGTCGGCCCCTCATCCTGCCAGCTGTCCGTCAGCAGGCGTTCGCCTGAACCATCGGGACGCATGACGCCGATGCGGAACTTGCCGCCGCCGATCTTCGTCATGGCGATCAGGTCGCCGCGCGGACTCCACACCGGCGTGCCATAGCGGCCGTCGCCAAAGCTGATGCGCTGCTGGTTCGATCCGTCCACATTCATCGTGTAGATCTGCTGCGATCCGCCGCGATCGCTTTCAAAGGCGATTCGCCGCCCGTCCGGGGAAAAGCTGGGCGCAGTGTCGATACCGGGCGAGGTGGTCAGCCGCCGCACATTGCCGCCATCTGAGTTCATTATATAGACGTCGGTATTGCCGGCACGGCTCTGGCTGAAGGCAAGCTGGCGACCATCGGGCGAAAAGCGCGGCGCAAAGCTCATATTCGGGAAATCGCCGATCAGCCGCTGCTGGCCAGAGGCGATGTCGTAGGAATAAATCCGCGGACGGTTCTGCGCATAGCTGAGATATGCCACCGTCTGGTCGTTGGCGGAGAAACGCGGCGTCAGCACCAGATTCTGACCATTGGTCAGGAAGCGATGATTGGCACCATCCTGGTCCATCACGGCAAGGCGCTTGATCCGGCTTGTCGCCGGTCCGGTTTCCGAAACATAGACGATGCGGCTGTCGAAATAGCCTGCCTCACCCGTCAGACGGGAATAGACCGCGTCCGCGCACTTGTGCGCCGCCCGCCGCCAGTTGCGCGGCTCGGTATTGAAACCTTCCCGCACCAGAACCTCTTCTGAAAAGACATCGTACAGATAGCAGCCCACCGTGATGGAGCCATCGGCCTGCCGCTCGGCAAAGCCGGTCACCAATGCCTGCGCGGCGACTGTACGCCAGTTGGCGAATTGCGGACTCAGAACGTCGGGGTAACGAACCGTGGTCGTGAAAGCGAGCTTGTCGATGGGACGAAACAGGCCGGACGATTTCAGATCGTTCGTAACGACCTCTGCCACGCGTACACCCAGTTGCGCCGTCGTTCCGGCGGGCGTTTCCACGTCGGTGCGCGTGGTGAAATCGGGAATCGCGATGGGAAGCGGGCGCGACACACCCTGATTGATATCGACGCTAAGATTTTGCGCGACCACCGGCGCGGAGATCATCAGCAGGAAGGTCGCGAAAAGCGTTCTGAGCATCTAAAAATCCTTCGGATCGAAATTCAGCGTAAAGTCTTCCCAGCCGCCTGCATAGAGTTCAGCTGGAAGACCCTTTAGCGAGCAACTGGGGTTCATCACCGCCCGAATCGCGGCATCGCGCGCGGCGCGCTTATATCCGGCATTGCCCGATCCGGTTTGTTTTACCATCGTCGGGCGTCCGATAATCTCACCGGACTTCGCCGCCTTTACCCGCAGCGTGGTGACGATAGACCCTGAATCGGGTCCGCCAGCAGAGGGGTCCCAGCATTTATAGATGCGATCGCGAATCGCACCCGCGAGCGTTGTCTGCTGAACCGACGACAGCGCCACCTGTTCAGGCAGCGCATCGGTAATCATCGAGGCGAAATCCTGTTCCGTTCGCACCTTGTCAGATTGCTTTTTCGACAGATCCACCGCCTCGGTCAGCTCCTGCTTCTTCGGTGCGGGCTTTGCCTCGGACTTGGGCTTTGGCTTTGCAGGCGCCTTGGCGGCAGGCGGTTTTTTCTCCGGCTTCGGCTCGGGGGGCTTCTCGACCGGCGGCAGCTCCGATTCGGTGCTCAGCTCGGGAAGTTCGGCCGCTTCCATCTCGAGCTCGGCCACCTCTGGCTCGACATCCGGCGCGTCCACGGTTTCCCTCGGCTGGGTCGCCAATGTGGGCTCCAGCCGCTCAGTTACCGTCGGCATGTCGCCGATTTCAACGAATTCCACCGATACCGGCTCATCGTACAGCGGCTCGTCATCACCGAACAGGCTCCAGCTAAGCGATAGTGCGGCAAACAATGCAATATGTGCCACACCTGCAAGAGTGAGAGCCCGACCCTCCGTCATTGGGAACCTGAGTCCGCCTCGCTGACCAGCGCCACGCGGCGAAATCCGGCCGCATTGACCTCTCCGAGTACGCGCATGACGAGGCCATAGTCGAGCGCCCGGTCGGCACGAATATAAACGCGCGGCTCGTCCGGCCCCAGACGGGCCTGCCGGATCGCGGCGAGACGCGCGGGGAAGGTCTCGGCATCCTGCAACTGCTCGTCGATGAATACGCCGCCCTCTCCATCCAGCGAGATCTGGATGGGGGTGTCGTCAGTGTTTAGGGAACCAGCGTTCGAATCCGGCAAGTCGACCGGTACGCCCGCCACCAGCAGGGGCGCCGTGATCATGAAAATGATCAGCAGGACCAGCATCACGTCGACCAGCGGCGTTACGTTGATTTCCGCCATGGGCGCGCGCCGGGCACGTCCACGCGAAGAGACGAGACCCATTGCCATGCCGCCTAGCCCCGCTCGTCTAGTTCGCGGGAGAGGAGGTTCTGAAATTCTTCAGAAAATCCGATCAGGCGGCTTTCGAGGGAGCCGATACGATGCAGCAGGCGGTTATAGCCAATGACCGCGGGAATTGCTGCAAACAGGCCCAGGGCGGTTGCGAACAGCGCCTCCGCAATGCCCGGGGCGACGACCGCGAGCGTGGTGTTCTGGCTGGCGGCGATACCGGTGAAAGCGCGCATGATACCCCACACAGTCCCGAACAGCCCCACGAAGGGGGACACGGACCCGATGGTGGCCAATACGTTCAGGCGGTCGGAAAGCTGGCCAATCTCGCGATCGATCGTCACCTGCATCGTGGATGCGAGCCGGGTCCTGAGACCCTGTGCCTGCACCTTCCCGCCCCGTTTCGAACGCCGCCATTCGGTCATGCCGGCATTGAATATCGCCGCGCTCGGGTGCGTCAGCTTCGATTGGCTGCCGTGAAAATCCTCAAGGCTGTCCGCCTTCCAGAAGCGATCCTCGAACGCGTCGGCCTGTTTGGCAACGCGCCGCATGCGGCCGGACCGGTCGAAAATAATGGCCCATGACCAGATCGACGCCGCCAACAGGCCCACCATCACCGATTGGACGATGATATCCGCCTGCAGAAAAAGCGCGAGTGGAGACAGATCGGTTGCGGCGGCCATTCCCACCTCTACGCTGTCAGACTGCATGATCCCCTTTCGCCTGTTCCATCAGGCTCGTGAATGTTTTCCGCCAATCGGCAGGCTGCCGAACCGGACGCTGTACGCCATTTGTATCTGGCGCAATCAGTGCAGCCGTAACAACCGCCCGCGTGACGAGTTCCCGCTTTTCCGCGTCGGAACGCATGATCGACTGCTCTATATCGGTGGCGGCGGCGCGGACACGGCTAACCCGGCTTTCGACGATCAGGACATCGTCCAGCTTCGCCGGTCGCTTATAGGCAATTTCCAGATTGGCCAGGGCATAAACGCCCTCACCCGCCTCGAATGTGCGTCGCTGGTCGATGCCCGCCAGCATCAGCATGTCGGACCGGGCGCGCTCCATGTACCGCAGATAATTTGCGTGATAAACGATACCCGACAGATCCGTGTCCTCGAAATAAACGCGGACGGGAAAGCGGTGTACGCCGCCTTCAAAGATACCGGACGCTGGTTGAGGATGGGTCATGGGTGGCCCATCTACTTGCCGTGCCGGGAACAGGCGAACGAAAAGTTCGTGCCGGAATCCGGGCACCTGACATCCGTGCCCATTGTGATACACATTCCCAACACGCGCTCCGCCTTTGTGGAAGCGAAATCGCCCCGGCGACGAAGGACCAAACCCATGACCGATCAGATCTTGGAAAAAATTGGTGCGGCGGGCCTTTTGCCGGTCATTACGATAGAGGATGCAGGCCGGGCCGCCGATTTGGGCGCGGCGCTGGTGGCTGGTGGCCTGCCACTGGCGGAAATCACCTTCCGCACACCCGCAGCGGCGAAGGCCATTCGCGCGATGAGGGATGCGAATCCGGACATGCTGATTGGCGCGGGCACGGTCCTGACGGTGGATCAGGCGCGCGCCGCGATGGACGCGGGCGCCACATTCCTTGTCGCGCCGGGCCTGAATCCCGCCATGGTCGAATGGTGCCAGAACAATGACATCCTGATGATTCCAGGCGTCGCCACGCCGAGCGACATAGAACGCGGGCTGTCCCTTGGTGTGAAACACATGAAGTTCTTTCCTGCCGAGGCCTTTGGCGGGCTGACGACGCTGAAGGCGATTTCCGCCCCCTATGGCGATGTGCGCTTCATTCCGACCGGCGGGATTGGCCCGCATAATTATACGGATTATCTGAAATTCGACCGAATCCATGCCTGTGGCGGCAGCTGGATGGTGCCGACCGACGCCATAAGCTCCGGCGATTGGAAACGCATCGAAACCCTGACGCGCGAAGCCGTGGACCTGCGCAAATCCGTGCGCGGCTAAATACCCGCAAAGCGCATTTAGCTGGCGTAGGGGTTTTCCTTCGATCGCATGGTCAGCCGCAGGGGGACACCCTCCAGCCCGAATTCGGCCCTTAGCGAATTCAGCAAATAGCGTTCATAGCTGCCGGGCAGCATGTCGAGCCGATTGCCAAAGACGACGAAACTGGGCGGGCGGGTCTTTGCCTGCGTGACGTAACGCAGTTTGATGCGCTTGCCTTTTGGTGCGGGCGGGGGATTGCGCTCCTGCGCGGCTTCGAACCAGCGGTTCAGCGCGCCCGTGGTGACGCGGCGGCTCCAGGCGTCGCGCTGTTCGAAGGCGACGTCCATCAGCACGTCGATGCCCTTGCCCGTCAGGCCAGACACGGTCAGCAGCGGGACGCCGGAAATCTGGCTGAGGCCATCGGCAAGCGCCGCCTTCACGCCGTTGAAGAGGCGCGACTGATCCTCCGCACTGTCCCATTTGGAGAGGGCGATGATCAGCGCCCTGCCCTCCTGCAGAACCTGATCGGCGATCTTCAGGTCCTGCGCCTCAAGGCCCAAGGTCGCATCCAGCAGAAGGACGACAACTTCGGCGAAGTCGATGGCGCGCCGCGTATCGGCGACGGACAGCTTCTCCAGTTTTTCGTGTACCCGGGCGCGCTTTCTGACACCTGCCGTGTCGATCAGGCGTACCTCCCGGCCCTGCCACTGCCACTCGATTTCGATGGAGTCGCGGGTAATGCCCGCCTCCGGGCCGGTGACGAGGCGTTCTTCCTCCATGATCTTGTTGATAAGCGTCGATTTTCCTGCATTCGGACGACCGACGATGGCGAGCCGCAGCGGCCCCTCCTCCTCCTCACCATCTTCACCCTCCCACACGTCGGCGGCATCGATATGCGGCGACAGGGCCTCGAACAGATCGCCCATGCACTGGCCATGTTCGGCGGAAATCGGAACGGGATCGCCCAGACCCAGTTCATAGGCTTCGTAAACAGAGGTGGAATTGGCGTCCTGCTCGACCTTGTTGGCGACCAGCACGACCGGCACCTTCGTCGTTCTCAGCCATCCCGCGAAATGACGGTCGGCGGGCGTGATCCCGGCGCGTCCGTCGATCACCATCAGGGCGGCGGCAGCGTCGTCCAGCGCCGCCTCCGTCTGCAGACGCATACGACCGGCGAGCGTTTCCGGCCCTTCATTTTCCAGACCTGCCGTGTCGACGGCGATAAAGTTCA
>TARA_R100000501_G_scaffold12618_1_pt1 | contig 96583 bp, 93 predicted proteins | sample TARA_R100000501 | Tara Oceans TARA_R100000501 (sample SAMEA2620120) | marine metagenome | biome: marine biome (ENVO:00000447); feature: mesopelagic zone (ENVO:00000213) & marine oxygen minimum zone (ENVO:01000065); material: "saline water (ENVO:00002010), including plankton... | reverse complement strand
ACGCCCAGAACCGTCAGAACTACCTCGCGCGCGCCATGCCCCGCGATCAATGCGCCACCCATCGCGCCCACGCCGAAACAGCCGATTGCCACAGCCTCCCAACGACCATGGCCGAGCGCTCCGCCCACAAGGCCGAGGATCGCGAGAGGCACCGCAATTGCCAGGCCCCATTGATGAACATCATGGCCAAAAAAGGCGGATCCCGATGCCGACATGATTGCAACGAACAACGCCCCGAACAGGCAATGCACCAAGCAAAGCCCGCTGAGGCCGATCGCGATCCTGTCGAACATGGAGTTGAGTTTATGCGCCATCACGCAGAAGGATATAGTGTTACATGAACTGCCGGACAAGCGATTCATTCCGCGCAACCATGTCGCAGGCGCGTGCGACCGTCTGCGGGTTGGAGGGCGGGCCGCAAAGGGATAGACGCTGCCCATGACCCTATCATCACAGCCCGCAGCAGCGCGCCCTATCGCCATATGGCTAAGTGCCGTCGCGGCTCTCGTCGTCCTGATGGTGGTCGTCGGTGGCATTACACGGCTGACCGAAAGCGGCCTTTCCATGGTGCGCTGGGAACCGGTGACCGGCGCAGTGCCGCCCCTGACGGAGGAGGCGTGGCGCGCCGAATTCGCAGATTATCAGGCCTCGCCCGAATATCGTTACAAAAACGCCGGCATGTCCCTGTCTGAATATAAAAACATCTATTTCTGGGAATGGGCACACCGGCTGTTGGGCCGGATCATCGGCCTCGCCTTCGCACTGCCGCTCTTGTGGTTCTGGGTCAGAGGTCAGATCCCCCCCGGTTATAAGCCGCGGCTAGTCGCCCTGCTGGCGCTCGGCGGATTGCAGGGCGTTATCGGCTGGTGGATGGTGACGTCCGGGCTGGCCGACGTTCCCGATGTCTCGCACATTCGGCTGGCAGTGCATTTGAACCTGGCCTTCTTCATCATCGCCGCCCTGATCTGGACCGCCAGCGACCTGCTCCGCGGCCGGGCACCACTGACGGCACTTGCCAGCGTGGCGCTGCTGGGTCTGTTCGTTCAGACCATTTTGGGGGCGTTCGTTGCCGGGATGGACGCCGGCTATGCCTATGCGGAATGGCCCACAATGGGCGGGCATTTCTTTCCGGCTTATCCTGAGTGGATCGAACCCGCCTGGCGTAACCTTGTCGATAATCCGGTCATCGTTCAGTTCATTCACCGCTGGTGGGCCTTTGTCGCCGCGGCCCTGCTGGTCTGGCTGGGGGTTACCGCCATGAAGCGTGGATCCCGAAGGACGCCCATTGCGTTGAAGCTTTTGATCGTAACGCAGATCGGACTGGGCGTCATGACCCTGTTGTCTGGCGTTGAATTGTGGATTGCCGCAACACACCAAGGGGTTGCGGCCCTGATCGTCTGGTGCGCCGCAGCCTGCGCGCATCGGATTGGAGAACCGGCCATCGGAGAGCGCACGTGAAAAATATTCTGGGCGGCGACCTCGCCGACTGCAGCCATGATCCCAAGACCGGATGGCATCGCGACGGCTGCTGCAATTCCGTGCCCGAAGATGTCGGCAATCACAGCGTCTGCGCCGTCATGACCGATGAATTTCTTACCTTTTCAAAGGCGGCGGGGAACGACCTGTCGACGCCCCGACCACAATTCCTGTTTCCGGGCCTGAAACCCGGAGATCAATGGTGCATCTGCGCCGCCCGCTGGGAACAGGCGCGCGCCGGCGGCGCGGCGCCGCTGGTACGGCTGGAGGCGACACACGAACGCGCCCTGGAAGTTCTACAGCTCGGCCATTTGCAGGCACACGCTTATGACGAGGAGGCGGATCAATAGTCCTCTGGTAACATTTTACCACACCGGCAACCTGCCCCAATCCTTGACCTTTTTCGTCCACTCAGTCATATGACCTGCACAAAGCGGCCGGCTTCGGCCGTCCGCCTTTTGTTTTTCAACAAGGAATTTCCCGAATGTACGGCAAACAGACCCCTTCGCTGAAGGCGGGCGAGATCGACAAGAAGTGGGTGTTGATCGACGCCCAAGATCTGGTCGTCGGGCGCCTCGCCTCCATTATCGCGCTGCGCCTGCGCGGCAAGCACAAGGCCAGCTATACCCCGCACATGGATTGCGGTGACAATGTCATCGTCATCAATGCGGACAAGGTGCGCTTCACCGGCAACAAGATGACCGACAAGGTGTATTACAAGCACACCGGCTATCCCGGCGGCATCAAGGAAACGACGCCGCAGAAGGTGCTGCAGGGCCGTTTCCCCGAGCGCGTGCTGACGAAAGCCGTCGAGCGCATGATCCCGAAGGGTCCCCTGGGGCGCCAGCAGATGCGCAATTTGCGCGTCTTCGCCGGCACGGAACATTCTCATGAAGCGCAGTCGCCCGAAGTGCTCGACGTCGCCGGCATGAATCGCAAGAACAAGGTAGGCAAGTAAGATGGCAGAAGAGAAAAAGGGTCTTGAGGACCTGAAGGACCTGCAGAAGGAAGCCGCAGCCGAACAGAAGGCTGCTGCCCCGACGGCACAGGCAGGCGCTGCCGCGACGGACAATGACGCCGCGCAGTCGACCGCCGCCCCCGCTGCCCCGGCAAGCGATCCGAACGACGTCAACGCCGCCCCGCTTCGCGAGAAGAAGGTCGACGAATATGGCCGGTCCTATGCGACCGGTCGCCGTAAGGATGCCGTCGCGCGCGTCTGGCTGAAGCCGGGCTCGGGCAAGATCACCGTCAACGGTCTGGATCAGGGCAAGTATTTCGCCCGCCCGACGCTGCGTCTGGTTATCAACCAGCCGTTCGAAGTCGCACAGCGCAAGGGTCAGTATGACGTCGTTGCAACGGTTTCCGGCGGCGGCCTCAGCGGTCAGGCCGGTGCGGTTCTGCACGGTCTCGCACAGGCGCTGACGCGGATGGAGCCGGAGCTGCGCAGCGAAATCAAGCGCGCTGGCTTCCTGACCCGCGACAGCCGCGTTGTGGAGCGTAAGAAGTACGGCCGGGCAAAGGCTCGCCGCAGCTTCCAGTTCTCGAAGCGTTGATTTTTCTACAGACAACCGGATCCGGGTGCGGCGTCTCGCCAGCAATGCCCGGATCCGGCTGCATCGGCGCCCGACCTGCTCAAGAAGCGGCAGAACGTCAGCGCCAAGGTTGGGGTCTTCCCTTCCCCGCTCCCCGTTCGTTACCCGATACCAAGCGCCTGTTCGGGCATAACGATCAGTGCAGACATGACCGCTAAGCCCGGGATAGCCGTCCCAGCACAAGCGCGTCGCAGACGATCTGCCGCGCTAATCTTCAGTTTCTTTTCAGTGGCCGGTTAGTAGCGCTGCCCACTCCGAAAACACATGCGGCCGCGGACGCCCTGTCCCGCGGCCGCCACATTATTCTTTGTTCGTCGTTACGACGCAGGCGTAAAGACATATTCATGCTGGCCATCGCGTACGGTCAGCGTCGCCGGGTTTGCTTCCTGGCCCACCAGGAATTCAAAACCCAGCCGCGCAGGGTCGATCGCAACGAAGGAGCTTGTGCCGTCGGCATTCTCCTTGGATGCCAAGCGCGTGCTCCAGCTTGCAGTGCTCAAGACCACCTGGTCGCCATCGCGACGAACGGTCAGTTTGCCCAATTCATCGTTGGTATATGATGGTGCCAAGCGATCCGCGAGTTGCGCTTCGGGCGGCACCATCAGCTTCTGCCGCTGGGCCGCGCGAGCCGTTTTCATACGCTCGGCGGTCATAGCCACATCCTCTGCGGCTTCCGGCTTACCGTCATATACGATTTCCAGAAGGCGCCGCAGGAACGGCTGGAACAGCGCGCCGCCTGCATCGGCATTGGTCAAAAGAACAGCACCCACGCCTGCTTCCGGCAAGATATACCAGTTGCTGAGGAAGCCAGGCATGGCGCCACCGTGATAGACGATCGGCGTACCGTAGGAATTGTCGACCTGCAGTCCCATGCCATAGCTTTTGTCCTCGCCAACGGAGACGTTGGGCTCGCGCCGTTTCAGCACGCTGGCTTCCGAATAGAGGCGCTCGCCATCGGGGGACACGCCAAGGGTCAATTCGTTCATGACATATTTCGCCATGTCATGTGCGCTCGACCAGGCGCCGCCAGCGGGCCGGTAGGGAACGACGATATATTCGATGTCGATATCGCTGACGCCCATATTGCCATCCACGTCGAAACCATGCGGGGCGGCGTAATTGCGCGTGATGGCCTCCGTCGTGTCGAACAGCGTGTCCGACATGTCCAGCGGATCAAACACCTTTTCCTGCATCGCGGCGTCATAGGCCGCGCCCAGTTCCATATCAGGATGAACGATATGGCCACCGATAAAGCCCGCCGCCGATACAACCAGATTATTATACTGATAGACCTCACCGAATCCGCTGGTGGGCATCGTGTCGGCCAGTTGCGTGAATGTCTCTTCAGCCGGCGTTTCGCGGCTGGTGTTGAAGATCCAGTTATAGTCTTTTCGCGGCAGGCCCGTGCATGCGCAAACCAGATGGCGGATCAGCACCTGCCTCGTGGTTTCGTCATCGCCGAGGCGGAATTCCGGATAAACTTCGGTGACCGGCTGATCCCACTCCAAACGACCTTCGTCGACCAGCTTGGAAAACAGAAGGGTCGTCATCCCCTTGGTATTAGAGCCGATCATGAACAGCGTATCTGCATCCACAGGCTCGTTGGTGGTCACATCACGCACACCAGCGCCACCTTCATATACGACCTTGCCATCGTCGATCAGGGCATAACCCACGCCCGGAACGCCCAACTGCCGGATGGACTCCTCAACGAAGGTCCGCATTTCGGCAATTCGAGCGGCATCCAAGTTATTGGCTTCGCGCCCCGCGAAAGTTTCAGGCGTGTACCCCATCGGCCGAACGGTCTCGCCGACCAGCCCGACAGCGGCCGAACGCTTTGCAGCGGTCGAGGTGGCGCCTTCGACGATCAAAACTGTCCAGTCGTCGCCCTTTCGCAGTGTCGTGGCACGCGCCACCTTCTGCTCGTTGGGCGAAACTTCGTAATTAATGCTCTTTCGCTCGTCCCAGCCATCCCGGGCAGCGGCGGGCACTACCAGCGCCACCGGCCGTTCCGCGACACCGAAGAGAGACCAGGCCGCGGTGGCCGCTGCCGTGGCGTCTGGCGCCGCGCCAACGTCGACGATCGCGATTTTCAAATCTCCTTCTGGCGCGGTCAGGGTGGTTACTTGGCCAGACGTGTTGCTCTTCCAGTTTTCGGGCGTTTCATAAGTGGCAAGAGACCCGCTGGCATCAGGAGCGGCAACGGCGGGGGTGGCAGGTTCCTGAGCCACGGCGTGCGCTGGCGCGGCCAGCGCCAGCCCTGCGGATGCGAGCAACAGCATTTTCTTCATGTGCGTATTCTCCCTTTGCGCCCGCATATCCCGCATTTGGCCGAAAATGGCAATGTGCGAGAATTTCGGTACAAACCGCAAAGACAACGCAAAAGGGCAGGCCGCGCGCCCGCGACCTGCCCCATAAAGCATCATTGCGTCCGGTTTAGTCTGCGGCTTGCGCAGCGCGCTCCATGGGCTCCGGCGTCGGCTGATCCCAAAGGAGATGATGCTTTCCGAGGACGACGAAATTGTCGGCGGCGATAAGATCGGACTTGCTGTGATAGCCCAGTACGGCCGTCACCTCGTCTTCCGGACACCGCACAAGCAAGACGGTCTCCTTGGAAGAGAAATTGGTCAGACCGCGACCGATTTCCACGCCATCCTCGTCGTAAATGTGGAGGACGTCGCCCTTGCTATATTCGCCATGGCTGGCGACCACGTCCATTGCGTCGACGCCCCGGCCACCGGCCACGAGTTTTTCTGCGGCCTCGGCGGAAACGACCAGGCTGCCCGCCATTTGCAAGCGGTCGGTCAGCCATACGCGCCAGGATGATTCCGGATCACCGATCGCAATGCAACGCGTATGACGGCGCTCGTTCTTCAGGATGGAGCTGATCGGGCGTTCTACAATGCCCTTCGCGATGAAAGCCGTGGCGCCGGCATTCTGCGCCATATTGGCAGCCTGCATCTTGGTCAGCATACCGCCACTACCGAGCGCGCCCTTGCTCTTCGTCGCGTCCAGATAGACGCTGACATCCTCAACCTCATCGACGAATACCGCCCCCGGCTCGCTGGGCGGGCGATCGTAAAGACCGTCGATATCTGTCAGCATGACGAAATTCGGGGCACGGACCATCTGGGAAACCTTCGCGGCCAGACGGTCATTGTCGCCGACACGAATTTCTTCGGTCGTCACCGTATCGTTTTCGTTCACGATCGGCAGAATGTTGTTTTCCAGCAGTTTCTCAATTGTGTTCTTCGTATTGAGATAGCGCCTGCGGTTTTCCATTTCCTCCGACGTCAGCAACACCTGCGCGATGTTCATGCCGAATTCCATTGAGATCTGCTTGTACATGTTCATGACGAGAGGCTGTCCGCAGGCAGCTGCGGCCTGTTTGTCCTGCACGCCCGCCGTTTCCGGCCGCATGCCAAGAGCGCCAAGCCCAATGGCCGCCGCGCCCGAGGAGACGAGGACCACCTGATAATTTTCTCTTCGCAGGTCGGCGATGTCGGACAGCAGGCCGTGCAAGAACGCATATCTGAAATTCAGATCCTGCTGATTGACGATCAATCCGCTTCCAACCTTAACGACAACACGCTTTTCCAAGCTCACTATAAACTCCGCTTTCTGTTTTGCGCCTTACATAGACCAAACCTGCTGCACTGCAACATATATCCATTGATCCATGATAAAGCACAGCTACATGCTTATTTGCAATGGACCGTTAATTTCACGTTATAATCGGACCTTATTCTAATACCGGCTGTGACGTTCCGAAAACTATTATTGAACTTCATCCGGTTGCGCTGCAATATTATTTTTGTTACCTTCGCTCTCACATGATAATTTGTAGATAGTTTGCTTGTTCGTTTCATGACAAGCAGCGAGGGAGCTTTTGATGAACATCCTGATGATCGGATGCGGAAAAATGGCGGGCTCGATGCTGCGCCGTTGGCAAGATCTTGAAAAATACAGCTTTACCATCGTCGACCCAGCGCTGGAACGCGCGCCGGAGGGGATTCGGCTTCATGCCGGATTTCCAGACGTAGAAGATCAGAAATTCGATTTGCTGATCGTTGGCATCAAGCCGCAGATGGTGAACGATATCCTGCCGCAATATAAATCTGTAATGGCCGACGACGGCTTTGCCCTGTCGATCGCGGCAGGCGTTCCGGCGGGCCATGTCGCAACCCTTCTCGGCGGCAGACCAGTCGTTCGGGTGATGCCGAACCTGCCGACCGCGTACGGCGTTGGCATGAGCGCCATTTATAAGGGAAAGGGCGTTTCAGAGGCGCAGGCAGGCCATGTCGAAACGCTGATCGAGGCGACGGGCAAGTTCATCACGGTGGAGGAAGAGGATCGCATAGACCGGTTTACGGCGATTGCCGGATCCGGGCCGGGCTATGTGTTCGAATTCATGAACAGCTTTGCTTCGGCCGCCACGGAACTGGGATTCGATGCGGAAGAGGCGCGCATGCTGGCGGTGGAAACCGTGCTTGGCACTGCCCATATGGCCTCCCACGAAGAACGCGCGCTGGCCGATCTTCGCGATGACGTCACCAGCCCGAACGGCACGACCCAGGCTGGCCTGGACGTTCTCCGCCGCGGCGGGGACCTTGCGGATCTTCTGCGCGAGACCACGGAGGCTGCGTATCGCCGCGCCTGCGAACTGCGTTGACCTTCAGCGTGAAGGAATGCACGAATTTGAAATAGAGGACAAATATATGGCTGACACCGAACCCTTCGACGCCGACAAATATATCGCCGATCTGGGACGACAGGCGCGCGCTGCCGCTCGTATCATCGCGACCGCCAGTACCGCAGACAAGAACGCCGCAATCGAGGCCGCCGCCGAAGCGCTGCTTGCGCGTACCGACGAAATCATCGCAGCGAATAAAGAAGACGTCGCCGAAGCGCGTGAGGCAGGCAAGCCTGACGCATTCATCGACCGCCTGATGCTGGACGAAGCGCGTATTAACGGCATGGCTGAGGGTATGCGCACCGTCGCCGCCCTGCCCGACCCGGTTGGACGCAAGCTGGCGCAGTTCGAGCGGCCCAATGGGCTGAACATCGAGCGTGTTGCGGTTCCGATCGGCGTCATCGGCATGATTTACGAATCGCGTCCCAATGTCGGCGCCGATGCGAGCGCGCTATGCCTGAAATCCGGGAATGTCATCATCCTGCGGGGCGGTTCCGACAGTCGGCGCAGTTCGCGCGCGATCGTGGAGTGCGTAGCGTCCGGCCTGAAAAAGGCCGGCCTGCCCGAAAGCGCCGTGCAGATGATCGACACGCCAGAGCGTTCCGCCGTTGGCGCCCTGCTGCGCGCGACTGAAGTAATCGATCTCGTCATCCCGCGTGGCGGCAAAAGCCTGGTGAAACTGGTCCGCGACGAAGCGCGCGTACCGACGCTGCTGCACCTCGATGGCAATTGCCATACCTATGTCCATGAAGCAGCGGACCTGGAAAAGGCGGTGGCCATTGTCACAAATGCAAAGCAGCGCCGGTTCGGCGTCTGCGGCGCGACGGAGAGCCTGGTGGTGGACGAAGCAGTGGCATCCGCCTTTTTGCCAAAACTGCTGGACGCGCTCGCCGGCTGTGAAGTGCGCGGCGATCCGGCTGCATGTGCCATCGACGACAGGATCGTCCCTGCGGACGAGTCCGACTGGACGACGGAATATCTCGATAACATCCTGTCGGTGAAAATCGTCCCGGGCCTCGACGCCGGTATCGACTGGGTCAGCCAGCACAGCAGCGGCCACACGGATGCGATCCTGACGGAGGACGAGGCCGCCGCCGACCGGTATCTCGCCACCATCGACAGCGCAGTCGTCATGCACAATGCGTCGACGCAATTTTCCGACGGCGGGGAATTTGGCATGGGCGCAGAGATCGGTATCGCCACCGGCAAGATCCATGCGCGCGGCCCCGTGGGTCTGGAACAGCTGACAACATTCAAATATCAGGTACACGGACAGGGTCAGACGCGGCCCTGAGCACCCGCTTGTTCGGGCAAGGGCGCTGGCGAACGGGCCGTAGCAGGCCGTATGGTTGTCGGCGCTCTTGCAAACAGGCTGCTACGGTCTGCCTTCGCCTTTTCAACTTTCGTCTATCCTACTTTTAAGGATTTCTGCCTGCGCGACTGATGGGAGTGCCGTTCCCCACGCCAAGGTCAGCGAAGATGACGCCGCGGCGCGAAGGCTCAGGCGAAGCTGGCCAGCGAAAGGACGAGACCCAGCAACACCACCGCCACAAGTCCGGCAATGAAAACCGCACGCCTGCGTTTCGTGCGCAGGATTATCTCTGCGCCGCGCGCATCCCGACCTGATACGGACGTTCGGTCTGGCGAGTCATTTTGCTCTTTCATGCAAACTTCCCAGCTATTTCAGTTCTTCTCTTTCCGTGGAAAGGAAGGCACTGAACCAACGCCTCGAAAAGTGAAAAGCTGCAAAAAAGAGGTAGGAACCGTGGAACCCCTCGGCGGGTCTTCATGACTATCTTCAGGGGTTGCTGCCAGGCAGCCCCGCGGCAGAAGCTCAGGTGTGCTTCTGTATCAGGTCATATGACCGCTCATACCATTTCGAGCCGGGGTAATTTGCACCCAGAACGGCAGCGGTACGTTCCGCCTCCTGCGGAATTCCAAGCAGCAGATAGCACTCCACGATCCGGTGCAACGCTTCCGGCGTGTGACTGGTCGTTTCATATGTCTCGATAACGTTTTCGAAGCGCTTCACGGCCGCGATAAATTGGCGACGTTCCATATAGAAACGGCCGATTGTCATTTCCTTGCCCGCCAGATGATCCCGGGCAAGATCGATTTTCAGCCGCGCATCGGCGGCATATTTCGTGTCGGGATAACGACGTGTCAGCTCCGTCAGGGCGGACAGCGCCTGCAAGGTCGTTTGCTGGTCGCGCTCCACGTCCTCGATCTGCTCGTAGTAGCTTAGCGCAATCAGATAATAGGCATAGGGGGCGTCGCTATTGCCGGGATGCAGCGACAGGAACCGCTGCGCCGCCGAAATGGCGTCATTATATTCGCGCGCGGAATAATAGCTGAATGCGCTCATCAACTGGGCGCGGCGTGCCCAGACCGAATAGGGATGCTGCCGTTCCACCTCGTCAAAGATGGCCGCGGCCTGCTTTGCGCGGCCGCGGTCCAGGGTATCCTTTGCCAGCGTGTAGAGCGTCGAGACGTCGCGGGCGACATATTTGCGATCGATCACGCCATTATCATTACCCCCCGCACAAGCAGACAGAAGGAGGGCGGAAACCGTGGCCGCCGCCAGCGGGCGAACGAAAGTATAGCGTGTGTTCATATCGGTGATCTAGCCTCTGGCCGCCGTTTCGCCAACCTCAATGCGTCGACACGTCGCCTACGCTGGCGGTGGCCGTTCTCCCCCGCTAATCTCGCCCGCGATGTTACGCGTTCTGACACTCTCCACCCTCTATCCCAATCCCGTGCAGCCCGGACTGGGCGGCTTTTGCGCGCGCCAGACGGAGCGCCTGGGCGCCCGCCCGGACGTGGAGGTGCAGGTGATCGCGCCAGTCGCGAAATTTCCGCTATCCTTGCCCGGTGCGCCCTATTCCGCCCTACGGTCGGTTCCCGTTCAAGAGCAGAGAGGCGGCCTTACCGTGCATCATCCGCGCTTCACCAACGTGCCGGTGGTCGGCTGGCGTTGGAGCGCCGAGGCAGTGGCACGCGCCGTCTTGCCGCTTGCCCGGCAATTGCATGCTGAGCGTCCGTTTGACGTGGTGGATTGCCAATTCATGTTTCCGGACGCGGTGGCCGCGCACCAGATCAGCCGGACGCTGCATATTCCCTATTCGCTGAAAGCGCGCGGGTCCGACATTCATTTCTGGGGAGCACGTACACGCGCCCGGCGGCAGATCATCGGCGCCGGACGACACGCCAATGGCATTCTCGCCGTCTCCTCTGCCCTGAAGCGCGACATGAGCCGTTTCGGCCTGTCACGAGAGAGGATCGACGTTCACTATACCGGTGTCGAACTGGAGCGATTTTCCCCGAAAGCTGCGCCAAAGGCGGAGCGGCCCCTGCTCATCTCCGTCGGCAATCTCGTTCCTCTGAAGCGGCATGATCTGCTGGTCGACATGATGGTGCATTTACCTGATGTGGCGCTGGAAATCATTGGCGAGGGGCCGGAGCGACACAGCATCGCGCGTCGTATCGAGCGTTTGAAACTTGGCGACCGCGTCAGGCTGCTGGGGCGATTGCCGCATGATGAACTTCCCGCCCGGCTCGCCGCGGCCCATGCGCTGGTCCACGCGTCGGAACGCGAGGGGCTTGCCAATGTCTGGATGGAGGCCATGGCGAGCGGGACTCCGGTCGTTACGACCAATGTGGGCGGGGCGGCAGAGGTCGTGACCCCCGCAACGGGCGCGCTCCTCCCCAAAGACAGCAGCGCCGTCGCCATGGCTCATGCGGTTCAGGAACTGCTGGCGTCGCCGCCAGATCGCGCCAAGATTCGAGAGGCGGTCCTGCCATTTTCGTGGCAGGCAAATACGGATGCGCTCTATGCGCACCTGGCCCGATTGTCGGGACGAAAGTGATCAGGCAGGCGGCAGGATAAGGGCGGCCACCATCCGCTCCTCCGCCAGCAACAGATTATAGGTTCGCGCGGCGGCTCGCGAATCCATCACCTCAGGCCCCAGGCCGCGTTCGCGCAGGCGCTCCAGCACATCGAAATCCGGCCACGCCATCTTTGCGCCGCTGCCTATCAGAAGCACGTCCCGTGGCGGCTGGAGATCTGTTGCCAACGTAAAATCGGCGAAAGACAGGTCATCGACCTTTTCAACATCGACGGCCTCGACGCCGTCGGGCCAGATCAGGAAGGCGCCGTCGCGCCGTTCGCCGGCCACGACGAAGCGGTTGTCGCGAACCGCCTCGATACGCGGCGCGCCGGCAGGACCTCGGACCTCTTCAAAGGCCATCAGTGCACGTCAGGAACGGGCGGAAACCCGCTCCGCGCCCGGCTTGTCATCAGTCAGGAAGCTGTTTGGCCCAACGCCCAGCCACAGCAGGATCGGGCCCGCGACATAGATGGAGGAATAGGTGCCAATTACGACGCCAACGAGCATGGCGAGCGTAAAGCCGAAAAGAACCTCCCCACCAAAGAAGATCAACGCCAGCAACGCAATCGCCATCGTGACGGAAGTCATGACCGTCCGCGCCAACATCTCGTTGATCGACAGGTCCAGCAATGACGTCATGTCCATCTTCCGATATTTGCGAAGGTTTTCGCGAATTCGGTCATAGTTTACGATGGTGTCGTTCAGGGAATAGCCGATAATCGTCAGCAGCGCCGCGATGATGTTCAGGTTAAATTCCAGCCCGGTCCAGGCAAATAGCCCCAACGCAATGACCACGTCATGCACGAGGGAAATGAGTGCGCCGACGCCGAACTGCCATTCGAAACGCAGCCATATAAAGCCCGCAACACCGATCATCGCGATGACCGCGGCCAATGTGCCATCGCGGATCAGCTCATCGGAAACTTTCCCCGATACGACGTCCTGACTGCGCAGGCTTGCCTCTGGATATCCTTCTGTAATCGCTGCCAGCACCTGCTCCTCGACCGCCTTCGCCTCGTCCGGATTTTCCGTCTCGCTAAGAGGCAGCCGGATGGAGACGACTTCGGGGGAGCCAAATTCCTGAATACTGGAGCTACCGATCCCGAGGGCATCGATACGCTGGCGAATATCGTCGACATTAGCAGGCTCTTCAAAACCCACCTCCATTTTCAGCCCGCCGGCAAAGTCGACGCCATAGTTCAGATTGTGCGTCAGCAGGCCGACGATCGACAGAACCACGAGCAACAGGGTGACACCCACACCGACAAACCGCCACCGGACGAAGCCGATATTGGTATTGTCAGGGACCATCTTCAGGAGTTTCATATCGTAATCTCCTGCACGCGGCCTTGCTGACGCTCAAACCAGAAATGCGCGAACATCCTGGTCACCGTCACGGCCGTGAAGACGCTCGTGGCAATGCCGATCGTCAGGACGACGGCAAATCCCTTGATGGGGCCGGACCCGAGCCAAAACATAATGATGGCGGCGATGATATTCGTGATGTTCGCGTCGAAGATCGTCGTCGACGCCTCCTTGTACCCCGTCGCCACGGAATCCATGACACGCCTGCCCTTTCGCAATTCCTCGCGTATTCGTTCGTTGATCAGCACGTTGGCGTCCACCGCCGCACCGACGGTCAGGACGAAACCGGCAAGGCCCGGCAGGGTAAGCGTCGCGCCAAGCAGGCTCATTATGCCCACCATCAGGATGATGTTGAATGCCAGCGCAACGTTCGAATACCAGCCGAACCTGCCATAGGTGACCAGCATGAAAACCATCACGAGGGCTACGGCGAGAATCGACGAATAGATGCCGGCATCGATGGAGTCCTGCCCCAGGTCCGCGCCGACGGTGCGTTCCTCGATCACGTTCAATTCGACCGGCAGCTTGCCCGACCGAAGCAGGATGGCGAGCTCATTGGCGCTTGCAGTCGTGAAATTGCCGGAAATGACCCCGGCACCGCCAAGGATAGGCTCGTTGATGCGCGGCGCGGAAATGACAACATCGTCAAGAATAATGGCAAAGGGCTTGCCGGTATTCTGCTGGGTCACGCGCGCAAAACGGCGCGCCCCGGTCGAATCGAAGTTGAAGCTGACGACGGCCGAGCCCTGCTGAAAGGTCTGCTGCGCATCGGTGAGTTGGTCGCCAGAAATTATGACGCGCCGCTTCACAACGATAGGCTGGCCGGTCTCGGCATCCGGCAGGATTTCGCTTCCTGGGGGTGCACGGCCAGCGGCGATGCGCGCCGGATCGGCCTCCACATCCACCATCTTGAATTCGAGCTTTGCCGTCTGACCGAGGAGGTCCTTCAACGCCTGCGGATCATCTAGGCCGGGAACCTGAACAACGACGCGGTCGACGCCCTCCCGGATGATCGTCGGTTCGCGCGTGCCCATCTCATCAATGCGACGGCGAATGACCTCTACTGCCTGCAGCATGGCAGCATCGACGGCATCTGCCTGGCCCGCTTCGGTGGGGCCGAACACGATGCGGTTGCCATCCTGAACGGTGACATCATAATCACGTGCCCCCGTGACGCCGACGGCGGTGGTCAGGCCGCGTGCAATGTCGACTGCCTGATCCACGCGGGTGACGTCGCGTACCATGAAGCGCAGCTGCCCGCCGCGCAGGGACACGTCGCCAATTGCAATCGCGCCACCCTCGGCGCGGCGCATTTCTTCGCGGACATTCGTTTCCAGCGTCTCGAGGCGCGTTTCGAACAGGCTGTCCGAGTTCGCTTCCAGCAGGATGTGGCTACCGCCCCTAAGATCCAGGCCCAGGTTCATTTGGGCTTTGGGCAGAAAATCCGGCCACGCAGCAACCTGATTTTCCGGAAACGCGTTTGGCAGCGCGAATACCACTCCCGCAATCAGGACCGCGAAAATGGACCAGATTTTAGCCTTTGAAAAGTTCAGCATGAACGCGGTCTAATCGTTCGCGGCTGCGGCCGGGGTTCCCGGCTGGCGCACCTCCGAAAGCGTTCCCTTGACCACTTTGACGACGTTGCCATTACCCAGATCGACATCGATCTCGGTTTCGGTAACGCGTTTCACCTTGCCGATCAGCCCGCCGCCGGTCACGACCGTGTCGTTCTTTTTTACGGCGTCGATCATGGCCTTATGGGCTTTCATGCGCCTCTGCTGAGGCCGGATCAGCAGGAAATAGAAAATCGGAATGATCAGCAGCAGAGGCATGATGGCGTTCAAAAAACCACCAGCACCACCCGAGGCTCCGGCGGCTTGCGCATAAGCAGGAAAGGAAAACATGAAAATCTCTTGGCTATGATCGTGCGGGCGCTACTTAGGCGCCCGGTACGGGAGGTGCAATGCAGACCATGAATTCGACGACCCTGACGCGTATCGCCGAGGCACTGGAGAGATTGGCGCCGGCGCCGGCGCGGGCGGACCTGGCCGCCTTTCCCGCCTATCACTGGTCGGCCGGTGGTCTGACTGGCATCAACCGCTTGGATGCCATGCCGCTGGAGGTATTTGCGGCAATCGAGATACAAAGAACGGCGCTGTTCGAAAATGCCCGGCGCCTCGCCGCTGGCGCACCGGCACATGACGTGTTGCTGTGGGGCGCGCGGGGGATGGGCAAAAGCGCATTGGTCAGGGCCGTAGCGGCAGAGCTGTCGCTGGGCCTTGTTCAGGTGGACGCTGACCGCATTGCCGATCTGCCCGAGCTATTTCGTTTGCTTGACGGCGCCGAGCGTGCATTTTTGGTGTTCATTGACGACCTGGGTATCGATGAGGAGGCCAGCCTCCGCGCGCTGCGGTCTGTCCTCGACGGAGGCGTAGAGGCGCGACCCGACCGTTGCCGCCTGATCGTCACGTCCAACCGCCGCCATTTGGTGAAACGCGACCTGGCCGAAAATGAAGCTGCGGCAAGCGTCAATCCACGCGATACCTTGGACGACAAGCTGGCGCTGGCCGAACGCTTCGGGTTGTCGCTGGGCTTTCATGCGTGCAGCCAGGACGATTATCTGGCCATCTGTCACAGTCTGGCGAGGGAAGTTGGCGTGTCCATCGACGATGCCGCCGCGATACGCTTTGCGACGCAGCGCGGTGCGCGCTCTGGCAGGATTGCGCGCCATTATGTGACGGAGGTGGCGGGCGGCACTGCCCTCACGTAGATGCCTTAACGGCTCCGCCCTAGCCGTCGAACGCGCGCCGAACCGCCAGGGCAAGAGCCTCCACAGTATAGGGTTTGCGTAAAAGCTCCGCCGACGGGTTCAGCTTTGCCGCGTCGACTCCGGCCGCCTGGGTATAGCCGCTGGTATAAAGCAGCTTCAGGCCCGGCATCACACCGCGCGCAATACGCGCCAGTTCCTCGCCCGACTGATCCGGCATCACAATATCGGTGAACAGCAATACCGGCGTGGGCTTCTCGTCCAGCGCGATCAGCGCCTCCCCCGCAGAGGATGCCTGCCGCACCTCGTAGCCCAGATCGCGCAACACATCGACGGTCAGCGCCCGCAATTGCGCCTGGTCCTCCACCACGAGAATGGTTTCGCCCTCCCGCGCCTCCGGCAGGTCGCCGGAATTACTGGTTTCCGGGCGCACGATCTGGGTTTCCTCCACCCCCTCCGGCAACAACAGGTCGATGCGGGTCCCCTGGCCTACGGTGGAATCGATTTCGATGGAGCCGCCGGACTGCAACACAAAGCCGTGAACCTGACTCAGGCCAAGGCCGGTCCCCTTGCCAACCGGCTTGGTGGTGAAGAAAGGTTCGTAAACCTTCGCCAGAACTTCCGGCGGCATTCCTTCACCCGTGTCGGTCAGCGATACCACGGCATAGTTACCGGGCATAAGCGTCTGGCCGTGATGATGCTCTTCCTGTGCGATGACACGGCGCCCACTCGATATCTGCAGCGATCCGCCGTTCGGCATGGCATCGCGCGCATTGGCGGCCAGATTGATGATGACGTTTTCCAGCTCCGCCGCGTCCACGAAGACCTTCGGCGTATCGTCCGCCAGCACCGTCTCGATACGAATGGCCTCGTTCAGCGTGCGGCGCAGGAACTCATCCATGCCGGCAATCAATTCGTTCAGATCCGTGACCTGCGGCTTCAACGATTGCTGGCGGGAAAAGGCCAGCAGGCGCGCCGTCAGGGTCGCCGCCCGGTTTGCGCCCTCCAGCGCATTATCGATCAGAGGATGCAGCTTCGGCTCCTCCTTCGTCCGCCGCCGCAACAAATCGAGACTGCCGATGACGACTGCGAGCATATTGTTGAAATCGTGCGCGATGCCGCCGGTCAATTGACCTATGGCTTCCATACGTTGTGCCTGGCGCAGACGGTTCTCGGCGCTTTCTCGCGACTGCGCCTCGGAAATCAGCCGCTGGTTGGCATCGACGAGTTCGCGGGTACGCGCCGCCACAGCCTCCTCCAGCACGAAATTTTCCTCTTCGACGACGCGTTCCCGCTGTAATGACTGGCGAGCACGCAGAAGCATGATGGCAACGCTGATCGTCGCAATGAAAGCCACCAGCAAAAGCGCAATGCCGAGTTCCGCCAGCCGGGAGATGGACGCCGTTACCTCCGCCGCAGATTGTTGCACCGCATTGCGACGCTCGTCGAGCAACCGCTGTTCTTCGGTCCTTACCTCATCCATGAGGTCACGAATGTCGTTCATCAACCGTCGGCCATAGCCCGACGCGATTTCCCTCTCGGCGCGCGCTGTTTCCCCGGCGTCGATCATGGTTACGACGTCCGCCATCTCCTGCAGTTTCAGGTCGGAGATGCGCTTCAGCGCTCCAACGCGCGCAGCCTGTCCCTCATTTCTTGCTGCAAAGCCCTCAAGCTCGGCGAGACGCGGCCCGACATGCGCGGCATTTTCGTTATATGGGTCCAGGAACACAGGATTTTGTGTCAACGCGTAGCCGCGTTGGCCTCGCTCCGCATCCTGCAGCGCATTGTAGACCGCTTCGGCCGCCAATATCGTCTGGTAGCTTTCCGCGTAAAGATCGCTGGCCTGGGTTCGTTCGTGGTCCGTTCCCAGCGCCTGGCGATAGGCCGCGGCGGCCATCAGGGCCACGCCGAACAAGGCTGCCGACAATACGCCGAAGGCAAGAGCCCACAGCCAAAGCCGTTCCGTCCTGGGTTCTCGTTCCGCCCGCATCCCAAGTGCCTTTAAATATGTTTCTCAGCGGAGGCAAACACTAGGACGGGTGCTAAATTGCTTGAGATTTGCCAAAAACGACATAAAATAACACAGAAATGCCTTGTATTGAAATCTAACCGCCATTAACAGCGCCGTCTTCATACGCTAGAGACGGCTTATTATGGCAGATGCACGCGCTTCAGGCGCCGACAACCTCGTACGCGCCCTCATCGAACTGGGCGTCGACACCGTATTCGGATATCCGGGCGGCGCCGTCCTTCCCATTTACGACGCCCTATTCGAGCATCCGCAAATTCGCCATATCCTCGTTCGCCACGAACAGGGCGCCGTGCACGCGGCAGAGGGATATGCCCGCGCGACCGGAAAGTGCGGCGTTGCGCTGGTTACGTCTGGGCCCGGCGCGACGAACACGGTCACCGGCATCACTGACGCGCTGTTGGATTCCATCCCGGTGGTCGTCATTTCCGGCCAGGTGGCGTCGCAGTTGATCGGCACCGATGCGTTTCAGGAATGCGACACCGTCGGCATCACGCGCCATTGTTCGAAACATAATTATCTTGTGAAGCATGGCGACCGCCTGGGCGACACGGTACACGAGGCCTTCCGCATCGCGACGACCGGTCGCCCCGGCCCCGTCGTCATCGACATTCCCAAGGATATTCAGGTTCACGACGCCCCCTACCGGCAGAATGAGTCCCGCCACCGCGGCTATAATCCAACGCTGAAGGGCGACCTCGATTCCATCAGGGAAGCTGTCGAGATGCTAGCCGGGGCAGAACGTCCCATCATCTATTCCGGCGGCGGCGTCATCAATTCGGGTAAGCAGGCGAGCCAGTTGCTTCGCGAGTTACAACGCGTCACGGGGGCGCCCGTGACATCCACGCTGATGGGCCTCGGTGCGTTTCCGTATGATCATCCCGATTGGCTGGGCATGCTGGGTATGCACGGCACCTACGAAGCCAATATGGCGATGAACCAGTGCGACGTCATGCTATGCGTCGGCGCCCGCTATGACGACCGGGTCACGGGCCGCACCGACGCCTTCTCGCCGCAGTCGAAGAAAATCCACATCGACATAGACAAATCGAGCATAAACAAGACTATCCGCGTCGACCTCGGGATTGTCGGCGATGTCGGCCACGTCCTTGAGGACATGCTGAAGGTCTGGCGCGCCGCCGGTCATAAGACAGCCCCCCATGCAGAATGGCGGCAGAGGATCGACAAATGGCGTGAGAAGAGCTGCCTGTCATATGACCAGCCGGCGAAGGGCGCGATCTTGCCACAGCATGCGATTTCACGCTTGCACGCCATGACGCACAAGCAGCAGCCGATCATCACGACTGAGGTAGGCCAACATCAAATGTGGGCCGCGCAATATTTCGGCTTTGCATCGCCGAACAAGTGGCTCACCTCCGGCGGCCTCGGCACCATGGGCTATGGTCTTCCCGCTGCCGTCGGCGCGCAGATCGGCATGCCGAAATCGCTTGTCATCGACATTGCGGGCGAGGCGAGTATCCAGATGAACATACAGGAGCTTGCTACCTGCACGCAGTTCAATCTGCCGGTGAAGGTCTTCGTTCTCAACAATGGTCACATGGGCATGGTCCGGCAGTGGCAGGATCTGACTTATGAGGGGCGCCGCTCCCACAGTTATTCGGAAAGCCTTCCCGATTTCGTCAGGCTGGCCGAAGCCTATGGCTGGAAGGGCATACGCATCGAAAATGTGGAAGATCTCGATGCCGGCATAGAGGAAATGCTGGCCTATGACGGTCCCGTCTTCGTTGACTGCCTCGTCTCCAAGATCGAGAACTGCTTCCCCATGATTCCGTCGGGTGCAGCCCACACGGAAATGATCTTCTCGACCGAGGAGACGATCGGTCGCGTCGATAAGCAGGCGGAGGCATTGGTCTGATGGTGGACGAGACGCCGCTTCCCCACACTCTGGCCATCACGGTCGACAATGAATCGGGCGCCCTCGCGCGTATCGTCGGGCTTCTGTCGGCGCGCGGCTATAATATCGAAAGCCTGACCGTCGCCGATATTTCCGAACAGCACGACGTTAGCCGCATCACCATCGTGACGTGCGGCACGCAGCACGTCATCGAGCAGATCACCGCGCAGTTGGAAAAGCTGATTCCTGTTCACAAGGTCACGGACCTGACCGCGGCGGGCAATCATGTGGAGCGCGAGATGGCTCTCGTGAAGGTCGCAGGCGCGGGCGAAAACCGTGTGGAGGCCATGCGCCTTGCGGAAATCTATCGCGCGCGCGTCGTCGATGCGACGATGGAGAGCTTCGTTTTCGAAATCACCGGCAGCGCAGAAAAGGTCGATCAGTTCATCGCCTTGATGCGCCAGATCGGGCTCGTCGAAATCGGCAAGTCCGGCATTGTCGCCATTTCTCGCGGAAGCGAGGCGGGATGATGAAATTCTCTCGGTTTCTGCGGCTCTGCGTGCCGTGCGCATTTTTCACGCTGGCAGCGCCCGCATCGGCTGCCGACGACCTTCAGCAGTGTCTGGAGACCGCCGACACTACCCGCGATATGAGCGCATGCACGGGTGCACAGCTGACGCGCGATACCGAACAACTAACCCAGGCGTGGAAGCAGGCGCTTCGCGCCGCCGGTGGCAGCAAGACCGAAATCGGCAATGCCCTGTTGCAGGAGCAGCGGGCGTGGATCGCACACAAGGACACCGTGTGCGAGCGGTTCTACGACATGGAACAGCATGGCAGCGCAGGCAGAGCGCTGAGCGCGCCCACGTGCCTGTCCGAATTCACAACCGAACGGACGGAGTATCTCCGCCGTTTGCCTCCGCGATATTCGAACAAATACAGCCTTAAGGAAAGTAAGCCATGAAAGTCTATTACGACAGCGACGCAGATATCGGCCTGATCAAGGGCAAGAAGGTCGCCATCATCGGCTATGGTTCGCAAGGCCACGCTCACGCGATGAACCTGCGTGATTCCGGCGTTGCCGACGTCGCCGTTGCGCTGCGCGAAGGTTCCTCCACCGCAAAAAAGGCGGAAAGCGCCGGTTTCAAGGTGATGACCAATGCCGAAGCGGCCGCCTGGGCCGACATCATCATGATGCTAGCCCCCGATGAGCATCAGGCTGGCATCTACAATGATCATTTGCACGCCAACATAAAACAGGGCGCCGCACTCGCGTTCGCCCATGGCCTGAATGTGCATTTCGGCCTGATCGAACCGCGCGCCGACCTCGACGTCATCATGATCGCGCCGAAGGGTCCGGGCCATACGGTTCGCAGTGAGTATCAGCGCGGCGGCGGCGTTCCCTGCCTGATGGCGGTAGAGCAGGACGCGTCCGGCAATGCCCACGACCTCTGCCTCAGCTATGCCAGCGCCATTGGCGGCGGCCGTTCCGGCATCATCGAAACCAATTTCCGCGAGGAATGCGAAACCGACCTTTTCGGTGAGCAGGCGGTTCTGTGCGGTGGTGTGACGCAACTCGTCATGGCGGGTTTCGAAACGCTGACAGAAGCGGGCTATGCCCCCGAAATGGCCTATTTCGAGTGCCTGCACGAGGTGAAGCTGATCGTCGACCTGATGTACGAGGGCGGCATCGCGAACATGCGCTACTCGATCTCCAACACCGCCGAATATGGCGACTACAAGACTGGTCCACGCATCATCACGCCGGAAACCAAGGCAGAGATGAAGCGCGTCCTCGACGACATTCAGTCAGGCCGTTTCGTAAAGGATTTCATTAGCGACAATCGCGTCGGCAACCCCGAGATGAAGGCTGCACGCAAGCGCCAGGAAGCGCATCCGATTGAAAAGGTCGGCTCCCGCCTGCGCGCCATGATGCCCTGGATCGGCAAGAACAAGCTGGTCGACAAGGACGTCAACTAACACCGCCTCAGCCGATTTCGTTCGGGTCGCCATTTCCCTGTGAGGAAATGGCGACCCGCGAAATGACCACGGCTGCGCGATTACGCCCCCTTGCGGAAAGCGTGAATCTCCCCCATTGTTCGGCTTCCATTTGAAATTTCGGGAGTCACGCAACATGCGCAGCGCCTTCATCGCCTCCAGCGCCGCTATCCTGCTTACCCTCGCTCTTCCTGCACAGGGGAACCATCATGAGGGTGACAGCGAAGCCGCTGTAGCCGCCGCCAGTGAGACTCTGTCGACCGCTCAGGCGATGGCGTCGGGGACCTATGATGTCGATCCCGGCCACACGATTGCTTCCTTTACGCTGAACCATCTGGGAATCAGTTCCTATACGGGGCAGTTCGGGAATCCATCGGGTTCGCTGACGATCGATCCTGCAAATCCTGCACAGGCCAGCGTTGATATCACCTTTCCGGTTGCCGATGTGTCGACGACCAGTTCGGAACTCGACGCGCATCTGCAATCGGATGATTTCTTCGATGCGGACAATCACCCGAATATCCGCTTCGTTTCCTCCAACGTCTCCGTCGACGGCGCACAGGCGACGGTCACAGGTGACCTGACGATGCATGGCGTCACGAAGCCCGTCACGCTGAACGCGACACTGTTTGGCGCCGGCGAAAATCCGATGAGCAAGGCGCCCAGCCTTGGCTTCACCGCCACCACAACCATAAAACGCAGCGAATGGGGCCTGACCACTTTCCTTCCCGCCCTGGGCGACGAAGTGGAGCTGAAATTGCAGGCGGCGTTCGAGCAGAAAACGGCTAATTGACGAAGGCGACCTTCGTCCCCTGACGGACCGCCGCGGCCAGTTCGCGGGCGTCCCAATTGGTCAGACGCACGCAGCCGTGACTTGCGGTCTTGCCGATCAGGGCTGGATCGGGCGAACCGTGAATACCGTAGGTGTCTTTGGTCAGATCGATCCATACGCCGCCGACGGGGTTGTTGGGACCGGCCGCCAAAGTTAGTGCCTCGTCCCCGCCCCAATCGTTGGTCGACGGATCGAAGTGATAGGTCGCCTCCGGCGCGACAGTCCGCACGCTCATATTGCCGCTGGGGCTCGGCATGCCCGATGATCCAACGGTGGCGGGATATACGGCCAGCAGTTCGTCATTTTCGTTATAGGCGCGCAACCGGTTATTAGTGCGTGAGATTTCTATGCGCGCGACCGTCTTGTCCAGCTTGGCTGGACCGGCGCGAACAACCATGACGGACTCGCCCGCACGTGAGAAATCTGCATCAGGATTCAGCGCTTTCAGGAAATCGACATCCATGTGATAGCGTTCAGCCAGCATCTCCTCGACGGAGGAGTAGCCAAGGCTGTCCATTTCCGCCTGCGCGGCCATCCCTTCCGGGATCTGCACATAGTTGCGGCTGACATCCTCCTGCGACAGTTCAATTTTCGTCAGGTAGGATTTGGAATCCTTGTCGCGTAGCGCCCGTAGCAGTTCTGCCGTGATCTTGCCGTCTGCGGTCTCGCCATTGGCCTCTTGCCACGCCCTGACCGCCGCCTCGGTATTTCCGCCGCCATAGCCGTCAATCACGCCGGGGGAAAAGCCGGCGCGATCAAGGAGGATTTGAGCCGACAATTTTTCCGGTGTCCGCTCCTCCTGAAATATTGCCGCAGATATTTTCCCCTTGCGTACGGCGGGGTTCTCTTCACCACCTTGACTCTGCATGGCCGCGAGCGGGGCTGCGACCAGCGACAGGGCAAGGAAAGAGGCGGTAAGCAAACGCGACATGTGATTTCCATTTCAACTCGGGCTTTCGCTCCACTACGCACGGCTGTCTGCCCGCGTTCCGCTTGAGGTGATTGCCTCGGCGCCCTAACCCGCGCATCGAATGGACATTCTGACCGCGATTTATGGCCCCGGCCGGGGCGGCTCCGAGCGCGCGGCCCTGCGGCTGGTCGCCGCCTGGCGCGATCTGGGGCACAGGGTGACTGTTCTTGGTGAAGCAGGCGACGGCGCCGCGCGGCCGCTGTCCCTTGCCCGCCAGATTGTGAGGCACGGTCACCAGGGACCTCCCGACATTCTGTTCGCCCCCGGTCAAACCTACGCCCTTCCCTTCGCTCTTGCGCACGTCCTGGCGCGGCCGGGGCATCGATATGCCCCCCCACTCGTCACAAAAATCAGCAATATGCCAAGCCCGGCAGATCGGTGGGCGCTGCACTGGCTGTCCTTGCAGAAGCGCTGGACAACGAAGATGGTCGCTCCGGACCGTGCCAGCCAGGATGAATTGCACCGGATGATCGGGGGATCCGTCGACCGGTTTGCGTTCGTCGCCAACCCAGCCGCTGAACGCGGCCACCTGTCGCATCTGCACGCAATTAAGCCCGCCGCCGCTGGTCCCTTGCGTCTGCTGGCAATCGGTCGCCTCGTCCCGCAGAAGAATTTTGCGCTGCTGATCGAGGCCTTCTGCAAAATCGCAACTCCCGCCGACCAACTCACCGTTCTGGGTGAGGGACCAGAGCGAGTCCGTCTTGAACGGCAGGCCAATGCTTCGGGTCTCGACATCCGCCTGCCCGGCTTCCGTGCCGATCCGGCTGCGGAACTTGCCGCCGCCAATGCCTTCGCCAGCACGTCTGATTTTGAGGGCTTGCCTGCCGTCCTGATCGAGGCGCTGGCTGTCGGACTGCCTATCGCCGCCACGGCGAGTTCCCCTGCGGTCACTGCCTTGCTGAACGATGAGCAGCTGGGCCTGTTAACGCCCGTAAACGACGTTCAGGCGATGGCCGGGGCACTACAACGGCTCCGTACATTCCGGCCCGACAGGCGGGCAATGTATGCCGCCGCGCTTCATTTTACCGCAGAGGAGGCGGCACCCGCCTATATTCGCCTGTTCGAGGGGCTTGCGGATTTTCGCAAGACCGCCAAACGGGCGCTTGCATGACGACCGAAGCCGCCACCCTGCCCCGCGATGATTTTTCCTCTCTCGCGCCGACCGCGCGCGGGTGGAAGCGGTGGGCAGCGCTGGCCTTCTCGACCGCGCTGCTGATCGCCATCGTGGTAGAGCTTCACGACGGCGGTTTCGACGTCCTGACGCGCGCTTTGCCCGCCATGCCGGCATTCTACCTTGCCTTTGCCGCCGGCTACATTGTCCTGCCACTATTTGATTGGATCATTTTCCGGCGATTATGGGGCCTCCCTTTTGCGGGCCTTATCCCCTTGCTGAAGAAGCGCGTATCGAACGATGTGATGTTCGGCTATTCGGGGGAAGCATACTTCTACCTGTGGGTGCGGGAGCGTCCCGCCCTCACCGCGCGGCCTTTCGCAGCCATCAAGGATGTCAGCATTCTTTCGGCCCTGGCGGGTAATGTGATGACACTGGTGCTGCTGCTCCTCGCCTGGCCGATGCTGCATGACGTGACGCTCGCGGTGGAGCCGCAGCTGCTGCTGGGATCTGGCGCGATCATCATTGGCATCAGCTTTGCCATTCTCTTGTTTGGGAAGCGGATATTTTCGCTCTCACGCCGCGATCTTGGTGCCACCTTTTCCCTGCACATGCTTCGCAGCATGATTTCCACGCTGTTCCTTGCCATCGCGTGGTACTTCGCCCTGCCGCAGGTGGGGGTGGAATATTGGGTGCTGTTCGCTGCCTTGAGGATGGTGATCAATCGCCTGCCGCTGATCCCGTCAAAGGACCTGCTGTTCGCCGCCGCTGCCGTGTTCCTGACCGACAAGGGCGACGCCATGGGCGCTGTCGTCGCAATGAGCGCGGGTCTGTTCCTGGCCACCAATCTCGCCCTCGGCATTTTGTTGACGGGAACGGATTTCATCGGTCAGCGGCGCGCGTGACCGCCGGCCTTTGGCCCTGATGCGCCTCGCCGACGTCTGCGAATTCTATTCACCCGACGGCGGCGGGGTGAAAACCTATGTAAACGCCCGCTGGCGTGCCGCCGCCGCGGCCGGCCATCATGTCAGCGTCATCGCACCCAGCCACCGGGATCATGTCACCCCTTGCGAAGGGGGCGAGCTGGTCGAGGTAAAGGCGCCCCGCCATCCCGTCGACCCGCGCTATCACATCTTCTGGAGCGCCGCGCCGGTCCATGCCGCAATCGACCGCGTCAGCCCCGACATCATAGAGGCGAGTTCGCCCTGGCGCGGCGCCTGGCTGGTCGCAGCCTATCCCGGACGCATGCCAAAAACGATGTTCATGCACGAAGAGCCCGTGATGAAATGGGCCTATGGCATCTTCGACCGCTGGTTCGAACGAGCGACGATCGACAGCCGCGTGGTACCGTGGTTCTGGCGCCATCTGAAGCGCCTCTACGGCCATTTCGATCAGCTGATCTGTGCCGCCCCCAGCGTCGCGGCGCGCCTGCAACAGGCGGGCATTCCCAACACGGCGACCATTCCAATGGGTGTCGAGGACGGCATCTTCTCAGCCGCGAATCGCGACGAGGCCCTGCGCGCCCGGCTGCTGTCCAGCATGAAGCTGCCGCCGGACGCCCTGCTCCTGATCGCAATCGGACGCATGACCGCGGAAAAACGCTGGCCCGTCATCATAGGGGCCGCGCTGAAGGCGGCCCAACACCTGCCGCTCGGCCTCGTCGCCTTGGGCGGCGGCCACGCAAATGCACGCGTCACACGTTTGATCGGCCAGACGCCGCACATCCTGCTGCAGCCGCCGATTCCGGACCGCAGCGAATATGCCCGGTTCATCGCCAGCGCCGATGCCCTGCTGCACGCCAGCAATGCGGAGACATTCGGTCTCGCCGCTGCCGAGGCGCTTGCCAGCGGCCTCCCGCTCATCGCACCGGACGAGGGCGCGGTCGCCGACCTCGCCCGCCCGGGTGCCTCTTTCATTTACCGTACCGGCAGAGTGGACAGCGCGGCAGACGCCATCATCGCCGCGCATCAAGATCTCGACGCTGCGCGGCGTGCTGCCCGCGCACTTCAGGTACCGACACTCGAAGATCATTTCACGAGCCTGTTCGCGCGATATGAGCGCCTGATCCGTCGGCCCGTTAATTCGGGCTTTCTAGAAAATCAGGCTTCCGCTAGATGATCTCTCGCGCGGGTGTAGCTCAATGGCAGAGCTTCTGCTTCCCATGCAGATGACGGGGGTTCGATTCCCCTCACCCGCTCCAGCGTTCTTCACCTCAGTCCGGTTCGGACTCGGCTTCCGGCTCTATCGCGAGCAGATCGCCCTGCCCCGCTTCTTCCTGGGCCGCTTCCAACGCCTCTGCCATTGGATCCAGCAGGCCGGCAGCCTTCAGTTCCTGAATGCCGGGCAGATCGCGGCGACTGGTCAGACCGAAATGCACCAGGAACCCGTTCGTGGTCGCATAAAGCAGCGGCCGCCCCGGCGCCTCCCGCCGGCCCGCCGGACGCACCCAGCCTAGTTCCATCAGCACGTCCAGCGTACCCTTTGACAGCGACACGCCCCTGATCTCCTCGACCTGGGCGCGCGTCACCGGCTCATGATAGGCGATCACCGCCAGCGTTTCGATGGCCGCACGCGACAGTTTGCGGGGGCGGCTCTCCTCCCTCCGCAGGATATGCGACAGGTCGGGGGCGGTCTGAAACAGCCATTTTCCGCCCCGCTCCACCAGATTGATGCCGCGCATTTCATAGCTTGCGGCCAGCTCTTCAACCAACGCCTTCACCGGCATGTCATCGGGCAATTGCCGGGCCAAGGCGTCCAGCCCCAGCGGTTCTTCCGCCGCGAACAGCACCGCCTCCAACATGCGCAGTGCCTCGTTCACAGCGCCTTGATCCGCAGCGGAGAATCCGCATCTGCCTGATCCAGCTGCAGCTTGCCCGTCCGCGCCAGTTCCAACGCCGCCACAAAGCTGGAGGCAATGACCGACCGGCGATATTGAGGATCCTGCGTCGCCGGCAGAAAGCTGTGCAGGACGGCCCAGTCCACCGCCGTACCGACTACCCCCTCCAGCCAGGAGATCGCTTCATCCAGCGAAAAAACCGGCCGTCGGTGAACGGCATAGCTGATCGCTTTTCCTCGCCCCGCCAGCCCGCCATAGGCGCGCATCAGATCGTAAAGCGTACAATCCCATTCCGCGCGCGTGATCGAGGCAAGCCCCTCCGGCATGCCGCGCCGCCAGACATCCTCGTCCATCAGGTCGCGGGCAAACAGGCGCGCGCCCGCTTCCCGCATCGCCTCCAGCCTTTGCAGGCGCAGTTGCAGGCGTAGGGCCAAATCCTCGGCGGACGGCTCCTCCCCCTCTTCCTTGGGAAGCAGGAGCGCCGATTTCAGATAGGCGAGCCACGCCGCCATGACGAGATAATCCGCCGCCAGCTCCAACCTCAGCTTCTTCGCGGCATTGATATAATCGAGATATTGTTCGGTCAGTTGCAGGATGGAAATATGCGTCAGATCGACTTTCTGTTGTCGCGCCAGCTGTAGCAGCAGGTCGAGCGGCCCTTCCCAGCCCTCTATGTCGAGGTTCAGCTGCTCCTCTCGCGTTGAGGGCCTTACCAGATCAACGAGGTCAGTCACGTCACCGCAGCGAGCAGTTCGTCGCGGCGCACCGCCGCCTCTGCCAGTATTTCAGGGGACTGCACCGGCCAGGCCATCGCCGCCGTCAGCCGTTCGCATGCAGGCGGGCTTATCTCGGGCGCAGCCTCGGCAAGTTCCTGCATCTCACTGAAATCTCCGGAGCAATGCAGGCCGACATCGCAACCCGCATTCAACGTTGCCGACAATCTTTCTGCGAGCGAACCGGACAGAGCCTGCATACCCAGGTCGTCGCACATCAAAAGGCCCTTAAAACCGATCTCCTGACGGATGACGGCATCCACCACCACCGGGGACACGGATGCGCAGCGGGCGGCATCGATGGCCGTGTAGGTGACATGAGCGGTCATCGCCATCGGCGCCTCCGCCAGCTTCCGGAAAGGTTCGAAATCCTGCTCCAGTTCGTCCCGCCTCGCCGACACAACGGGCAGCGCCTCGTGGCTGTCCGCCTCTGCTCGGCCATGCCCCGGGATATGCTTGATGATGCCGCAGATCCCTGCCTCACGCAGGCCGGTCAGAACGGCTGCGCCCAGTGACGCCACCATATTCGCCTCGCTGCCAAAGGCGCGGTCGCCTATGACGTCATGTGCGCCCGCCACAGGCACGTCGATCAACGGCAGGCAATCGACCGAGATGCCGATGTGGCGGAGCTCCTGACCGATGGCGATGGCGTGGTAACGCGCCGCCTCTATCGCAGTCATTGGCGCCGTCTGCCACACGGCACCGAATGTGGCGGCGGGGGGATGCTGCGGCCAATGCGGCGGATCCATGCGCTGTATGCGCCCGCCCTCCTGATCTATCAGGATCGGCACATCCTCGCGCCCCGACAGATCACGAAGGCTTGTCGTCAGTGTAATAAGTTGCGCCGGATCCTGAATGTTGCGCGCGAACAGAATATAACCTGCCGGTTGCATATCCCTCAAAAGGGCGCGCTCGTTCTCCGTCAACGACGGGCCGGAAAGGCCCAGGATCAAGGGCGTCAATGCTGCCTCACGGGACGACGCAGCTTTCGCCGGCCAGCTTCAGGCGTGCGCACAAATCATTGGCCGCCGCGCGGCTGCCGGCGCCTGTGGCGCGCAGCCGGTACAGGGTTTTGCCACCTGCCTCGACCGATTCCACCGACTTGGAAAGCGCGCCGATATAATCATATCGCTCCGATATCGTGTCCCACACCTCGTTCGCCTTGCTGCGCGTGGAAAAGGCGCCCAATTGCACGGCGGCATTGCCGCCCGCGGCCGGTGCGGGCGCAGGTGCCGGGTCGGCCTCTGGTTTGGCGGCGGCTGGTGCTCTGGTGTTTGCTTCTTCCGATGCGGCTTTTGCCTGCCCTTCCTCGGCGTCATCGGGCGCCGCCTCGCCAGGCATCAAATTGCGTGGCGGGCCATCCGCCCTGCCAGTGCCTGCCGGTCCGACCACCGGGACGGGCGTTTCCGGCTGTTTCGACAAATCAACCTCGCCCGGGCGGCTCTCGCCCAATGCGCGCGCATGCACACTTGCCTCGGCCAGGTCGAACTCCCTGCCACCGGCTTCATCCGGTGGAATTCGATATGGTTCCGTGGGCGCTTCCACCAGGGGAATCGTGCCGCCTTCCGGTATTTCGATGTCGCCGCCGCCTAGATAATCGGCCAGCCACCACAAGAGGGCAACCGCCGCAATGATGACCAACGCGGCGATCAGAATAGTACGGCCGTTCAGAAAGCCGCCGCCGGTCTCCGTATATTCCAGTTCCGCAGGCTCCAGCCAGGGCAGATGTTCGCCCGGCGTCTCTTCGAAATCGGCATCGTCGCGTATACGAGCCATCCTCCTACATCTCCTCCACCGGCTCGACTCCCACGACACGCAGCCCGCTGGCGATAACCTGCCCGACCGCGCGCGCCAGGGCCAGCCTTGCCTGCGTCTGTTCCGGCTTTTCCGGCAGGAAGAAGCGCAGCGCGGGATCGTCATTCCCCCGATTGTAATTCGCGTGAAATGCCGCGGCCAATTCGCCCAGATAGAAGGCAACCCGGTGCGGCTCCCGCGCGGTCGCGGCCAGCCTGACGATGCGCGGCCATTGCGCCGCCTGCTTCAAAAGGGCGCGGTCCGTCGTGTCGAGATGCGCCATCATTCCGGCCGTCGCGGCGGCATCGCCGATTCCGGCCTCGGCAGCCTTGCGCCGCATCGACTGGATGCGGGCATGGGCATATTGAACGTAAAAGACCGGATTGTCCTTCGACTGTTCGACGACCTTGGCGAAATCGAAATCGAGCGGCGCATCGGCGCGCCGGGTCAGCATGATGAAGCGGACGGCATCCTTACCAACCTCTTCCACCACTTCAGCCAGCGTCACGAAGTTACCGGAACGCTTTGACATTTTGACAGGCTCACCGTTTCGGAACAGCCGCACCATCTGCACCAGCACCACGTCCAGCGGTACGTCACCGCCGGTCAGCGCCTTTACCGCGGCCTTGATCCGCTTCACCGTCCCCGAATGATCCGCGCCCCAGATGTCGATCAGTTCATCCGCCGCCTCCGACTTCTGCAAATGATAGGCCGCGTCGGCGCCAAAATAGGTCCATGTACCGTTCGACTTTTTCAGCGGACGATCGACATCGTCGCCAAATTCGGAGGCGCGGAACAGCGTCATCTCGACCGGTTCCCAATCGTCGGGCAGTTCACCCTTCGGCGGCTCCAGCACGCCCTCGTAGACATAGCCCATCTGCCGCAGCGTCGCTTCCGCGCGATCGACCGCCCCCGCTTGTTGCAGTTCCCACTCCGACGCGAACAAATCGTGATGGATGCCCAGCGTTTCCAGATCCGACCGGATCAGGTCCATCATGGCAGCGACCGCTTCCGCGCGGAATTTCAACAGCCATTCCGCCTCCGGCGCATTGGTGTAGGCGTCGCCATACTCCTCGGCCAGCTTGCGCCCTACCGGGACCAGATAATCACCCGGATAAAGCCCCTCCGGAATCTCGCCGATGTCCGCGCCCAACGCCTCACGATAGCGCAGGTGCACCGACCGGGCCAGCGTATCGACCTGGCCACCTGCGTCATTGACGTAATATTCCCGCGTAACCTCATGCCCTGCAAAGGCAAGCAGGCTGGAAAGGGCATCGCCGATGACGGCGCCGCGGCAATGTCCCATGTGCATGGGGCCGGTCGGATTGGCGCTGACATATTCCACATTGACGCGGCGCCCCGCACCAAAGTCCGAACGACCATAGTCATTGCCAGCCGTCTCGATAGACTTCAGCTCTTCCAGCCATACGGAGTCGTCGAGCGTCAGGTTCAGGAATCCGGGGCCCGCAACCTGCACGGACACGACCCCCTCCGCTTTTTCCAGCTCCGACTTCAGCGCCTCGGCGATCGCACGTGGGTTCATCCGCGCAGGCTTTGCCAGCACCATGGCTGCGTTGGTGGACAGATCCCCGTGCGACGCGTCGCGCGGCGGCTCCACAGTCACATTGCTCCAATCCAGGTCGGCGGGCAAATCGCCGCGCGCTTGCAGGGTGTCGAGGGCGGTGTGAACGGCGGTCAGATAATGATCGAACAGGCTGGGCAAGGGACGACAATCGACTGTGTAAGGAAGCGCCGGACTTTAGCGCCCTGCCCACCTCGGCGCCACCGCTCGTTAGGCGCGGCCAGCTTAATTCACAAAGTCACCAATATCCTGACCATATACACGGAAACTTGTCATCGTGACCGTTTCCTTCAAATGCGGAATGCGGTGCAGATGCTCCTGCACGAAATCGCTGATCGACGGCAGATCGTCGAAATTCACCTTGATCAGCAGATCATGTTCGCCGGTGACCGAATAGACTTCGCTCACATCTTCCAATTGGGCGATCGCGTTACCGCATTCCTCGGCGTGACCCAGATCACATTTGGCGAGGATGAACAAACGATACATTCGGCGCTCTCCATTGAATGAGGCGCAATGGTCGGAGAGAGAGGATTCGAACCTCCGGCCCCTGCCTCCCGAAGACAGTGCTCTACCAGGCTGAGCTACTCTCCGACGCGCTGGCGAGCGGCGCATATAGCCGTGGCGCCCCCACGCGGCAAGCGTCGTGATCACCCGATTTCGTCACGGCGTTGTGGCGGCGGCAATCATTTCTTCGACATGCACGAACTTCTCTCGCGGCGCCCCTACGCGCGCCCGCGCCACCTCCGCCGCATCGATCTTCTGCCAGTCGGTAAAGCGGACAGCCTGCAGCCCCCGCTCCTCGATCAAGGCATCCAGACCAGCGCGCCCCGGCTTTCCGGTGTCGGACAGGTCGCTCTGCAACAACTCCGCAATGGCATATCCATCCGGCTTGTTCGTGCCGATCGTGCCCGTCGGTCCGCGGCGCGCCCACCCCACGCAATACAGGCCGGGGGCGATCCGCCCCTCCTCATTGACGAAGCGGCCGCGCCCCTCATCATAGGGAACGCCCGCAATGGGGCTGGTGCGATAACCGATGGCGCTGATGACCAGACCGCAGGGAATCGTTCGCATCTCGCCCGTGCCTTCGGCGCGGCCATCATCGGTCAATCGCGTCCTTTCCACTTCGATGCCTTCGACCGCCAGATCGCCTTCGATGGCAACCGGCCGCGTGAAGAAATCAAAGCTGACGGTAACGGGCTTGTCCGCCGCATTGCCGGCAAATTCGCGGAGGAAGCCGACGACCTTACGCTGGCCGGGGTCGAGGGCTTCGTCCTCGGTTTCCGGCGGGAACGCCGCCGGATCGGCGACCGCCGCCGCCCGCTCCAGCCGCCCCATCTCGCCCAGTTCCTTGGGCGTGAAGCTTACCTGATGCGGTCCGCGCCGCCCAACTATATGAATATGTGTAATCCTGGACGTGCCCAGCGCCTCGGCGGCATGCGCGGCGATATCGCTGCTGGCCAGCTCGTCAGACGTCTTCGCAAGAATCCGGGCGCAGTCTATGGCAACGTTGCCATTACCGATAACGACCGCCGTGGAATGGTCGAGCGGCGGCTGGGCGGCGACGAAATCGGGATGTCCATTATACCAGCCAACAAAGGCGGCGGAGCCGAACGCGCCGGGCAGATCGTCACCGGGGATACCCAGCTTGCGGTCGTGCGGTGCGCCGGTCGCCAGCACGACAGCATCGTAAATGTCCTGCAACTCGGCGATGGTCACGCCGTCATCGCCGATGGGGACATTTCCAACGAAACGCACCTCCTCGGTCAAAGCAGTCTTTTCATAGCGCCGCGCCACCGCCTTCAGGCTTTGATGATCCGGCGCCACACCCGAACGGATCAGGCCGAACGGAGTCGGCAGCCGGTCGATAATGTCAATTCGCGCGGTTTCACCGAACGCTTTCTGAGCGGCTTCCGCAGTATAATATCCCGCCGGACCCGATCCGATAATCGCGATGTGGATCACGCCTGCACTCTCCTCTTCCCAAGCCCCCGCATGAATAGGAGAAGTCGCTCGCTTGTAAAGCTGGAAGGGGCGCGATCCCGCCGGTTTTCAGGCCGCGGCGGGCATCTCGAAACGCGGGAAGACGCCCTGCGGTGTAGGCAGGGCTGCCCCCGGCGACAGCGGCGTCGACAGCGCCGCAAAGTCACGCGCATCTCCCGCTACGCCCAGCAGATCCAGCAATTTGGCCGCACCCTCCGGAATGGCGGGCTGCGCCAGAATGGCAAGCTGGCGGACGGCCTCTGCGGTGCGATACAGCACAGACCCCATTGCCGCAGGATCGGTCTTCTTTAGCGCCCAGGGTTCGCGCCCGGCGAAATACTGGTTTGTCTCGCCGACCATCTTCCACAGCGTTTCCAGCGCATTGTGAATGGCCATCCGGTCAAAAGCCCGATTATAGTCGCCGGGCAAGGCCGACAGCTTCGCGTGCAACGCGCTGTCTGCCTCGGTCGCGGCGGTGGGCTCGGGCAGGATCCCGTCGCAATTCTTGGCAATCATCGACAGGCAGCGCTGCGCCAGATTGCCAAGATCATTGGCAAGGTCGGCGTTGGAGCGGGTGACGATGGCCGGTTCGGAATAGGAGCCGTCACCCCCAAATGGTACTTCGCGCAGCAGGAAATAGCGCAATTGGTCGGTGCCGTATTTCTCCGCCAGCGCAAGCGGATCCACCACATTGCCGGAGGATTTCGACATGCGTTCCCCGTCCAGCAGGACAAAACCATGACCGAATACCGTTTTCGGCAGCTCCAGATCGGCGGACATCAGAAAAGCGGGCCAATAAATCGCGTGGAACCGCACCACATCCTTGCCGATGACATGCGCATCTGCGGGCCAGCGTTTCTTATAGTCTTCATTAGGATAGCCAACACCGCTCAGATAATTTGCGAGCGCGTCCAGCCATACATACATGACGTGGTCGGGTGCATCGGGAACCGGCACGCCCCAATCGAAGCTCGTCCGACTGATCGACAGATCCCTAAGACCGCCCGCCACGAAATTCTTCATTTCATTCATACGGCTCTGCGGCTGCACGAAGTCCGGCTGCGCCTCGTACAGGGCCAGCAATTTGTCCTGATACGCACTCAGGCGAAAGAAATAGCTTTCCTCGACGGTCCATTCGACCGGCGTGCCCTCCGGCGACAATTTGGTACCGTCGGGACCGGGCTTCAGCTCCTTCTCGTCATAAAAGGCCTCGTCGCGGACCGAATACCAGCCTTCATAGCGGTCCAGGTATATGTCGCCCTTTGCCGCCATCTTGCGCCACAAATCCTGCACACATTCATAATGCAGCGGCTCTGTCGTGCGCACGAACCTGTCATTGCTGATGTTCAGCGCGGCGCACATTCCCTTGAACTGCGCCACCATTCCATCGACATAGACTTTCGGCGTCAGGTCGGCCTTTTCGGCGGCGCGAGCGATCTTCAATCCATGCTCGTCCGTGCCCGTCATGAAGAACACGTTCTTGCCGGTCAGGCGGTGGAACCGCGCCAGCGCGTCCGTCGCAATCGCCTCATAGGCATGGCCCATGTGCGGCGCGCCATTCGGATAGGCGATGGCCGTCGTGATATAATAATTCTGCGTCATGCTGCCCGCTGTTCCGCTGTAGAGAGGTGGCCGACAAGACGCGCGATCTGAAAGGCGACGACACTGGGGTCGAGCGACTTTGCCAGCGCGTCGCCAGCCAATGTCCGCGCCTCATCCCACAGCGCCAGCCGCGCCGCAAGCTGATCCGGTTGCGCGCGTTTCGCGGCATCGGCAAGATGCGTGACCGCCAGTTCCAGAAACGCCTCGAATCGCGGTTGCGCGGCCTTCAGCGCCAGTCGCTGACCCAGGGTCAGGGCCAGGTCGCGCGCATCATTATCGTCCACCGCCTCCAGCCGGGCGAGCGTCGACATCAGCTCGGCGACCTCCAGGCCTGCGAAACGCAATGCCCGGCCCGGCGCGCCGTCCGCTATTTGAACGAGGGCATCCATATCCGAATGATCGTCCAGCTCGCTCTGCAGCACTTCCCGCACCTGGGAAGAGGGCAGCGGCCTGAACGTCAGTGTCCGGCACCGCGATCTGACCGTCGGCAGCAGCCGTCCAGGCGAATGACAGACCAGCAGAAAGATCGTCTGCTTTGGCGGCTCTTCCAAGGATTTCAGGAAGGCGTTGGCCGACGCCGTATTCATCTCACAGGCGGAATCGATCAGGACGACGCGCCATTCGGACAGTGACGGCGTCTGGTTCAGCACCGGCAGGAATGCGCGCACCTGATCGACGACGATATTCTGCGCCAGCTTGTCGCCGGTTTTCGTCAGGCCACGTTGCAATTTGCGAAAATCCGGATGGGCGTCGGCATCGAATGCGCGCGCCTGCGGATCGCTATTGTCCACATCGAAACTGGTGGCACCCGCCAGCACCATGCGCGCCGCGGCGGTTGCGAAGGTTCGCTTGCCAATGCCGCGCGGCCCGGACAGCAGCCAGGCGTGGTGCATCTTTCCCGACGCAAACGCCGCTTCGAACGCCGCGCGCTGATCCTGATGGCCCACCAGCGCCGTCATGGCAGCGGTCGCAGCATCGGTTCGACCACGCGCCAGATGTCGGCGGCCACTCGACCCGCATCTTGCGCCGCATCGATGACGGTCATGCACGCATCCTGCTTTGCAAGTGCCAGGAATCCTGCGCGCACTTTTTCGTGAAAGGCGATGGCCTCCCCCTCGAACCGCGCATCCTCGCCACCGCGTCCCTTCGCCCGCGCCAGTCCGTCGGGGACCGGCAGATCCAGCAATATCGTCCGTGCCGGCCACAGGCCGTCCGTCGCGATATTGTGCAGCGCCATCAGCTCCTCCAGATCCATGCCGCGCGCGACGCCCTGATAGGCGAGTGTCGAATGGGCAAAACGGTCGGAAATGACCCACTGGCCCGCCTGCAGCGCCGGCAGGATCAGGCGCGCGACATGGTCCGCCCGCGCGGCATTCATCAACAGGGCCTCGGTCTTGCCGTTCCAGCGGTCGGTCTCGCCCTTGACCAGCAGGTCGCGGATTGTCTCCGCGCCCGGCGTGCCGCCCGGTTCGCGGGTGGCAATGACGGTCTCGCCCTCCGCCCGCAGACGCGCAGCCAGTCGCGCGATCTGCGTCGTCTTACCCGCCCCTTCACCACCTTCGAACGAGAGAAACCTGCCTCTCACTCCGTCCCCACCTTTGGCACCAACTTCGCCATGGTTCAGTTGAGCAGCCGCGAGAATCCGGCCGCAACGCGAGAGAAGAATCCGGCACCGCCGACATCCTGGGCCGCGACCAGCTTCACCCGCTGCTCCGGAAGGCCTTCGACGGTCACCACCAGTTCACCAATCTGATCGCCCTTCGCGATTGGGGCCACGACCGGCCCTTTATAGACCGCCTTTGCCTTGACCTCGGAAACGATGGCACGCGGCACGGTAATCATCGCGCCCTCGGCCGGAACTGCGGCAATCGTATCCTGATCGCCGTTGGCGACCTGCAGCTCCGCGACGGCCTTGGCGCCGTCCAGCGCCTTTCCTTCCCATGCACCGAATGCCCATTCCATGATACGCGTGGCCTCGGCCTTGCGCTGACCCTCGCTGGTCAGGCCGGAGATGACGGCCACGATGCGGCGGTCATCCCGCTCTGCCGACCCGGTGAAGCCATAGCCCGCTGCCTCTGTGTGCCCAGTTTTCAGGCCGTCCGCGCCCTCGACGGTGTTCAGGATGGGGTTGCGGTTGGGCTGCGTGATGGGATCACCACCACCCAGCGTGCGGCCCCAGGTGAAATCCTTTTGCGGATAGAATTTCTGGTACAGCTTCGGATGATCCAGGATCGTTCGTTCCGCGATGACGGCCAGGTCATGCGGCGTCACATGTTCGCCTTCATGCGGCCAGCCATTCGCCGTCTCGAAATTGGAACCGGTCAGGCCGATTTCCTTGCCCTTCGCATCCATGACATCGGCAAAGGCGCTTTCCGTTCCCGCAATCCCCTCCGCCAGCACGATGGAGGCGTCATTGCCGGACGCCGTGACGATGCCATGCAGCAGATTCTCGACGCTCACCTCTTCATTTGCAGAAAGGAACATCGTCGAGCCCTGGGAATGCCATTTCGCCCAGGTGTCGGGTCGCACGCGAATCTTCTGGTCCAGCGACAGCTTGCCCTTGTCGATCAGGTCGAAAGCAACCAGCACGGTCATCATTTTCGCCATGGACGCTGGCGGCATCGGCTCATCGGCGCCCCGCTCGAACAGCACCAGACCCGACGAGAGGTCCTTTACATAGGCAAAGGGCGCCGCCGTCTCCAGGCTCTGGCCGCCTGCAGCGGTGGAGAGCATCAGGGCGATGGCGGTCAGAGGGGCCGTAATGGCGGCGATACGCATGAAAACCTGCCTTCTGTCTTTAAAGGAGTCTTTAGGAAACTGGATCGCCAACGAGGCGCGCCTCATCATAGCCTGCCGCCTTCAGCTTCGCCAGCATGCTCTCTGCCTCCTCTGCCGTGACAAAGGGTCCGACGCGTACGCGGATCAGTCCGCTGGCCGTCATTTCCGTGCTGACAGGGCCCAGCCCCGGAATGTTGCCCAGGGCCGCGCTCAGGCGCACGACGCTGGACGATTGCGACAGGGCGGCGACCTGTATCATCCGCCCGGCGGCGACCCCCTGTTCCTCGGCGGGCGGCGCACTCTCTGCCGCCGTGTCTACCCCGCCATCCAGCCAATCAGCCGGATCGTCCGTCTGCGGTGCCTCCCCCGGCTGCGGCACATCGACCGAACGAATTGTCTTTCTGGTGTCGGGAAGGGTGGACGGGATCGGCCCGTCCGGGCCCATCTCAGACTGGGCCAACAATATCCGCTCCGGCAAGGCGGGCGGTGCGGCCGGTACTGGTACTGGCACAGGCACTGGCGCGGCAGCAGTCCTCACCGGCGCAGATCGCACTTTGGCCTGCGGGGCGGCCGCAATCGTCACGCGCGGCAACGGCTTCGGCCCGGGCTGGTCCTCACCATCGGGATAAATGCGCGTCACCCGGACGCGCGCCACTCCGGCCCGCTGCATATCAAGCAGCTGCGCCGCCCGGCGCGACAGGTCGATGATGCGATTATGCGCGAACGGCCCCCGATCATTGACTCGCACCGTCAGCTGGCGGCCATTGTCCAGATTTTCGACAAGCACGAAGCTCGGCAGGGGCAGCGTCCGGTGTGCGGCGCTGATGCCGTTCTGATCGAAGCGTTCCCCATTGGCGGTGGGCTTCCCGTGGAAGTTCGGGCCATACCATGATGCCGTCCCCGTCTCACGATAATTGCGTTCGTCGCGCGGCGTATAGAGCCTGCCGTTGATCCGGTACGGCTTGCCGATCTTTACCGTCCCAGCCCCCGACGCCGTCTGGATGCCCCGGTCCGGCGCACCCGCACAGGCGCTAAGGGCGGCTAGTCCCGACAATATCGCCAAGCGTGCCCACGCTGATGACGTAATAGTTGGAGCAATTATAGCCCAGCAGCGCGCTATAATTCTGTGTGGCAAGATAGGCATCGGTTCCCCGTCCGTCGACTTCGACCAGGCTAGCGAGAACATCGTCCGATGGGAATCCCTGTGCGCCCTCATGATTCGGCGCAGGCATTATCCCCATCGCCTTCCATTCCGAAATCGGCAGCATGCGGCTGTGCTTTGCATAAACAGCGGGACACTCTGATGGCGGCGTCGTCTCGCGGATCGCCTCGCGATCCAGACCGGCCGGCACAGTGACATGCACACCCCAGGGCACGCCCGCGATCCAGCCATGCGCCTTCAGGTAATTCGCAATCGACCCGATCGTGTCGGCGCGGCTGCCCCAGATATTGGCCCGTCCATCACCATCATAATCGATTGCATGCTGCAAATAGCTGGTGGGCAGGAACTGAGGGTTCCCCAGCGCACCGGCCCAGGACCCGATCATCTGATCGCGCCGCGCGCGGCCTTCGTCGATCATCTTCAGCGCGGCCAGCAATTCATCCGTGAACAGCTCCTCGCGGCGGCCATCGAACGCCAGTGTTGCCAGCGACCGAACGGCGTCGAAATCGCCAGTATAGCCGCCATAATTGGTTTCCATGCCCCAAATGCCCAGAATAGTGTCGCCCGACACCCCGGTTTCGCGCTCCGCGCGCAGCAGTTGATCGTTCAGCGACACGGCCAGCCTGCGTCCCGGTTCAATGCGGGATGGCACCAGCCGCCGCTCCAGATAGCCGGGCAGAATCGGCCCCGACGATGTACGGCTGGACGGCTGGTCGCGGTCCAGTTGCACGACGCGGGGATTATAGGTCAGGCCGTCCAGCTCGCGATCCAGCGTTGCCGGCGCGACGCCTGCCTCGATGGCGCGGGCACGGAAACCCTGCAGCCAGCTTTGAAAACCCGTCGCCGCATCGGCGCGCGCGGCACGATTCGGATCTTCCCTGCTTTGCGCCTGCACCGGAACCGCGCCTGCCAGAATTGCAAGAGAAACCATCCCGCCGAACCAATATTTACGGATCATCGCAACGCTTCCTGACTTTTAACGATTCTCGTGCTACCGCCCGAAATCTAAGGCGCGTATTGTGCATCGGCGCTGAACGAACGGCAACCTCCGGGGGGAGGCTTACGTAACTTGGTGGTAGCTTAAGCAACTTTGGGGGTTTTGTTTTTGCGTCGTCCGCGGCTCACCCGTTCACTAGCTATGCTCTGCGGGGTCCTGGTTGCGGGACTTTGTGGGGTCGCGATGCTATCGACGTCGTTTGCATCGCAAATTCCCCAACGCGCAGTTTGGTCCATGATCGACGGCGCCAGGGGCGGCGGCGTCGACGTAAAGGAACACGACCTCTCCGATCAGGGCGTGACCTGCGCCAAGGACTGCTGGGACAAGGAGCAGGAGGCTGTGGCGAGCGCCATTCGCGCGGCCGAGCGGCCCTTTCGCGATGGCGGCCCCATTGTTTCTGAGGACGTGCTGTCCGCAACCCGCACGCCGCCGGCCCTTCTGGACAATGTCGTCGATACGGCGACGAACGACATATGGAACGGCATTGGTCCCGCATTGACCATTCCCGCGACCGGTGGGCCGGGCGGCTTCGGCGGCGGCCCTCTGCCGCTTCTTCCCGGTATTCCCGGCAACGGCGGAGTTCCGGGCATGCCCGGCCCCGGCGGCTCTTTCCCGCCGATCCCGCCCGGGGAACCCGGAACACCCGGCACGCCGGGCGGGGAAACGCCCCCTGGCCCCGATATCCCGACAACGCCGATCCCCGCCCCGCCGCCCGTCGCGCTCGTCCTGCTCGGCGCCTTGGCAATTGGCGTGCGCCGGTACCTTGGCGCGGCGCGCGTCGCCCGCTAAAGGACCGGCCCGCTCTCCGGGCAGGTGGCTGAGTGGTTGAAGGCAACGGTCTTGAAAACCGTCGAGGGTGCAAGCCCTCCGTGGGTTCGAATCCCACCCTGCCCGCCAGTGGCTCGGCTACATCTTTGCGAAGCCCCCCATTTTCACGGGTGCCGGCAGCGGCTGTCGTTCCGCCGGGCGGACGTCCTTCCGCAGCCTGCTTCAACGCTCCGCCATGGCAGCCAGAAACAATTTGTAATTTTTCCTAGCGCGATGATTTTATCTTCTTTACTGCAATGCAGCATTGGTTTTTCGGGGTTTTTCGCAAGGGTATCAGATGATGACCGACCCCAGCGAACCCATCCTTATAGAAGCAGGTAAGCACCGGCACTCTCTCGATTTGAGAGAGTTGAGAAGCTATGGCGACCTGACACGTTTCCTCATCTGGCGCGGCGTCAAGGTCCGCTATGCGCAAAGTGCGCTCGGCGTCGGCTGGGCCATCATGGAGCCGCTGGCGCAGGTTCTGATCTACACCTTGATATTCGGCTACGTAATTGGCGTGCGCGTGGCGACGGAGCAGCCCTATTTCCTGTTCGTTTTCGCCGGTCTGGTGCCGTGGACGTTCTTTTCGAACGCGCTGACCCAGGCAACGGAAAGTCTCAGCCAGAACGCAAACCTGCTTAGCAAGGTCTATTTCCCCCGCATCATCCTGCCAATCTCCAACGTGGGAACCCGGCTTGTCGACTTTACCATCGCCTTCGTGATCCTCATTGCGCTGTTGCTTGCTTATGGGGTCGTACCATCGCTGAATATCCTTTGGCTTCCCCTCCTTATTCTCATTCTGATGGTCGCTGGGCTGGGTGTGGGACTGGGGCTGGCCGCGTTGGCAATCCAATATCGCGACGTGAATTATGCTGTGGGTTTCATGGTGCAATTGCTGAAATTCGCCGTACCGATCGTCTACCCGATCACCCTGGTGCCAGAAGAGTGGCGCCTCCTCTACGCGATCAACCCCATGGTTGGCGTCGTGGAAGGGTTCCGGGCGGCCCTCTTCGCCGATTCGCCCATGCCGTGGGACTATATTGCCATTGGTGCGGTGTCGGCCACGGTCCTGTTCGCAATCGGACTTTCCTATTTCGTCAGGCGCGAGCACCTGTTTGCGGATGTGGGCTAGTCGATGGGCGATGTCGCTGTCAGCGTTGAAAATCTGGGCAAGGCCTACCGCATCGGTCAGGAGGCGGAACGCTCCGATACATTCGTCGGGGCGCTTGCAGGATCGCTGTCGAAGCCGTTCAAGAAGTTTCGCAGCCTCAGCCGCTTGAATACGTTCGGTTCGGACACGGACGGCGCGGATATACTTTGGGCGCTGAAAGATCTGTCCTTCACCATCAAGGAGGGTGAAGTGGTCGGCTTTGTCGGCCGCAACGGCGCGGGCAAGTCGACGCTTCTGAAGCTCTTGTCGCGGATCACGCCGCCGACACAGGGACGCATCCGCATTCAGCGCCGCGTGAGCAGCCTGCTTGAGGTTGGCACCGGATTTCACCCAGAGCTTACGGGCCGCGAAAACATCTACATGAACGGCACTGTGCTCGGCATGTCGCACGCGGAGATAAAGCGGAAGTTCGACGAAATTACTGCCTTTTCCGGCGTGGAGCGATTCCTAGACACACCGGTGAAGCGCTATTCGTCGGGCATGAAAGTGCGCCTCGGCTTTTCCGTCGCTGCCCATCTTGAACCGGAAATTCTTATCATCGACGAAGTGCTGGCCGTCGGCGACGCGGAGTTTCAGCGTCGCTGCCTCGGCAAGATGCAGGACGTGGCGGGCGGCGGTCGTACCGTGCTGTTTGTCAGCCATAATATGGGCGCGGTGCAGAATTTATGTTCGCGCGTCATTTCGCTACGTGACGGCCGGATGGTAGAGGACGGTGACCCAAGAACTGTCGTGCGCAACTACCTCGCCGCATTCACACAGGCCGGCAGCGACGCCTTCACCAGGGAAAATGAGCATCGGCAGACAAAGGGGCCGATCCACCTGACATTCGGTCGCTGTCTCGACGGCAACGGATCACCTGTCGAAAGCATGGTTTCCGGGGAGGAAGCCCGCTTCGAATTCGGCTTCGTCAACAAGGGGCCACCTGCATCCTTTCGCGTACGCCTGATCATCCGGGACAGCGATGGCATCGAACTGTTCGCACTGCATTCCGGCATAGCGGGCGCAAGCCTGGACTTCGGGGGCGAGGGCGTGGTGCGTGCAATCGTTCCGAAACTGCCCCTGCTGCCGGGCAGCTACAATGTTGCGGTCGCCGTCATCACGATGTCGCACGATCTCAGCGATGCGATGCCAAATGCGCTGGCATTTTCCGTCGACGGGTCGACCTTCTTCCCCGGTGGCCAGACACCCCCACGTCGGCACGGGCGTGTTCTTGTCGAACATCATTGGGAAGCGCAGTCGGCGATGACCGGCCCTGCAACGAACGGCCCCTGACATGCGCCGGAACGTCTCTGCGCACCTGACGAGATCGCAATGAGCGGCAATAGGCCCGAACATCCCGAAATCAGTGTCCTGATGGCGGTGCGGGATGGCGATGCCTTCCTGCCTGAAACGCTTGCATCCCTGCAGGCCCAGACAGAGCGCAATTTCGAGATGATCGTAGTTGATGACGGCAGCCGCGACGGAACCCCGCAAATCCTCCACGCCGCAGCGGCCCACGACGCCCGGATTCGGGTCCTCAGGAACGATGCAGGCATCGGCGTGACGGAAAGTCTGAACCGTGGGCTTGCCGCCTGCCGGGCGCCTCTTGTCGCGCGCGCAGACGCCGACGATCTGCACCACCCTGAACGGCTGGCGGCCGAACTTGCCTTCATGCGCGCTACGCCTGACGTCAACGTGGTCTCCTGTGCCTTTGGGCGAATCAATGCATCGGGCCAGCCCCTTGCGAAGACCACCAGCCTCGTGACCGGCTCTGAAATGATCCGGTTCGAAATGCTGCTCAGCAATTGTCTGTTGCACCCGGGGGTGATGTTTCGCGCTGACGCGGTTCGTGCGGCCGGCGGCTATGACCCGGCCTTTCCCAACGCGCAGGATAGCGAGCTGTGGGCGCGTATGCGGATGACGTCGCGAATGGAAAATCTGCCGCAGGAACTGGTTCGCTATCGTGTGCATCCACGATCCGTAACCCGACGGCGCGGCAGCGAGGGGGAACGCATAAGCCTGAAGGTTCCCGCGCGCGAATTGTCCGCATATCTGGACGTGAACTTCACGCCGGAGTCTGTCCGCCCCATGGTGCGCCTGTATCAGGGGCATGAAGCGCTGGTCTTCGAAGATGTCATTGCCGGTGAACGCGATCTTCGCAGCCTGCTGCAGGTCGCGCGCCGCCGTGAATCGCCCGCCATCGTCTCTTATCTGCGTCAACGTACGGCCAACGCACTTCTCCGTCAGGCGGAATTCAGCGGCTCAACCAGTCTGGCCCGCGCCAGGCACTATACCGCCGCCTCCCTGTCCTGGCAGATGCGCCGCTTTGTCCTCGTCCGCCTCGCCAGCATGTATCTGGGCAAGCGGAGGACAACCGCATGAGGCCGTTCGCAACCCACAGCGTGCCGCGCTTCGAGGGGGAGGGGTCGCGCCGCCACCAAGACGTACCGCTCTGGCGGCTTGCATGGAATTCTCTTCCCACCCTGATGGCCAATCCTCGTGCCTTCTTGCAGGTGCGCTCTTTCGTGCAGTTTGCCGGATTTCCCCGCTCCGGCCATTCCCTGATCGGGTCGATCATAGATGCGCATCCATCGGCGGTCATTTCGCACGAATTGGATGCGATGGGTCTGATCAGGAAGGGTGTTCCCCTGTCGCTCCTGCATGACATGGTCGCGGACAACAGCCGCGCTTTCAGTGAAGCGGGGCGCTATTGGAATGGCCTCCGCTATCAAGTTCCCGGATACGCCCACGGGATAAAGGACCGCCCCCTCGTCGTTGGCGACAAGAAGGGCGATTGGGCCGTTCGCTGGTGTGCGGAGGACCCCGGCCTTCTTGATCGCGCGCAGCGCCTTCTCGGCTCTGGGAGTCGATGGATCCTCGTTGCACGCAATCCCTTCGACAACATCGCAACGATGTCGCTTCGAAAGGGGCGTGAGTATGATCGGCTGCGCATTGCAAACTCTGCTGACACTTTCCGTCGTGCGCTGAGGGAGGCCCAGGAAAGGGGTCGAGTGTCGGCCTCGGCTCTGGACGAGATGATCGACGATTACGAGACGTTGTGCGAGACGACGGAACAGATGAAAACGCGCCTGCCAGACGGCGATTGGCATGAAATCGTCTATGAACGCTTCACGAAGCACCCTTTTGGCGCAATCGAGGATCTTCTTACCTTTCTTGGCCTGAACGCGGACCCCACCTTCGTTACATCGGCAGCATCGATCGTCAGAGAAAGCCGTCACCGCAGTCGTGACGACGTTGTCTGGTCTGCGCAGCAAAAAATGCGTGTGGCGGCAATGACGCGGCGTTTTTCTTTCCTGAGGGCCTATGCCGAAAACGATTGAAAGCGCGAAGGAAATTCGGCTCATTTCCTGCCTGGGTGCGGAATTCGACCTGCCCGTCCTGCCACATTTCCTAAGCCATTATCTGGCGCTCGGCCTCCGCCCGGAACACATCCACATCATCATCAACGCACCGCGGCAGGATCAACCTGAAATCGCAACGGCTATTGAAACCCTGCGCGAATTTGGCGTTGAGCCGTTTGAGATCTGGGTCGAACCCTATACCAGTGACGCCATGTGGCAGAAGCGCCGGGAAGTGCAGGCGCGCGTCGCGGCGCCAGCGGACTGGATCGTCACTGCGGATATAGACGAATTTCATGAATATCCTCTCCCACTACTCGACTTCATCCGCGCTTGCGAAAAACGCGGGGTCGACTGCGTCCAGGGGCCTTTCATCGATCGACTCAGCCCGGATGGCAGACTTGCCGCGGTCATGCCCTCGCCCCCCATCAATGAACAATTTCCAATCCAGACCGACGTCATCTGTGCGACCCGAAGCCGCGACCCCGCGCCGGGCTGGTGGTATGGAACGGTGAAACTGATGCTGATGCGCGGCGACATATTCCCCAGTCGCGGCGGTCATCATCCACAGGGTGGCGGGCAGGAACCGGCTTACCTTTATGGTCGCCCGCTTGCTGAATTGCCGTTCATCACCCGGCCCGCGATGCGCTTTGCCCTGCCGACCGCAGTCCACCACTATAAATGGACCGACGCAATGTTACGTTCATCGAAACGCCGGCTGGCGACGCCAGGGGCCAGCCCGGCTGGCAGCGCCTATGGCCGTCAACTTATCGACCTGTTTCAGTCGAAGGGTCGTTTCGACGTGGTGTCCTCGGCGCGGCGCACCACCGCGCTCCGCCCGATACCGTGGCACACCCGCATATGCATTTTGCGGGCCCTCGCCGGCGTCGGAGACAAGGTACGCGCGGCGCGAAAAAGGGTTGGGTTCTCAACATGACCGAATGGCAATGCCATCAACTGACCCACGGATCCGGCGACGGCTCGTTTCATTCCCACGCCTATTACGACATTCCGGTACTGGACGCATCGGGCCGCTTCCTGATCGGCCATCGCGTCGGGTTTCAGGGTCGGCATCCGACGCCAAATGATCCGTTGGAAATTGGCATGATTGATCTGGACGGTGACCGCCAGTGGCGGCCTTTGGGAAGCAGCCACGCCTGGAGCTGGCAACAGGGCGCGATGAGCCAATGGTTGCCCGGCCCCTCTCTGAGGGCCGTATGGAACGACCGCGCGGGCGACGGCGACACCTTCGTCGCCCGCCTGTTCGATGTGGAAACGGGCGCCACAGATACCATTCCGATCCCGCTCTATGCGCTTTCACCGGCCGGACGCTTCGCGCTTTCGCTCAACATGGCGCGACTGCAGACGGTACGTCCTGGCTATGGCTATGCAGTACATGGCGGCGGCATCGAAAGCCGCGCGCCACATGATGACGGTGTGTGGCGCTACGATTTTCATAGCGGGGAACGGCGCCTCGTCCTGTCATTGCACGATGCCAAGCGTTTTCTGCTGTCGCGGCTTTCCCTGCGGCAGCGGGCGAAGCATGCAGTCTCGCGCTACATCTATTGGTTCAATCACGCCAAAATATCGCCAGACGGACGGCGCTTCACCGTAAAGCTGCGGTTCCGTTCACCGGATTTATCGAAATCCTGGAATGACCAAATGGGGGTCAGCCTGACCGCCAATGTCGATGGCGGCGATCTTCGCCTGCTGGCGCGCGGTGCATCGCACGTTATCTGGCTGAGCGGCGACAGCGCCTGCCTCTGGCAGCCCGGCGGCGTCAGCATTTACAAGGATAGCGCGCCGGAGGGGAAAGCCATTGAGATAATCGCGCCGGAACTTACGCGCGATAATGTTCATATACAGCCTGTCCCCGGCACGCAGGGGCACTATGTGTTCGACACGCCATACCGCGAAGACATCGACCTTATCCTCTTCGACAGCCGCCAAGGGACAAGGCGTAAGATCGCGCAGTTCACGGGGCACCAGCCCAAGAAGGGGCCATTTCGCTGTGACCTGCATCCCTACCCGGCGGCTGATGGCCAACGTATCATCGTCACTTCCTTGGCAGATGGCGGGCGGCAGATGTATCTGCTGGAACGAAAGGACTGACTGGCCCCTTGGGTCGCGGTCCCATTCATAAGGTTAAAGCGCATGATCGATTCTGAATATGCCCGCACGATGGCGCGCTATAACCTCTGGCAGAACCGCTCCTTATATTGCGAGGGCGATCGCCTCGACGATGATCAAAGGCGGGCCAATCGCGGTGCCTTTTTCGGTTCCCTCCACGCCACATTGGCGCACATCCTCTGGGGCGACATGATGTGGATGTCGCGCCTGGACGGTTGGGAAAAGCCGGCAGCCGGCCCCGCCGACGGAGAGAAATGGCTGGACTGGGAGGGGCTGAAGGCCACGCGGGCAGAGGCCGACCTGCGCATCGCCGAGTGGGCGGACAGGCTGGAGGACGCCGATCTCCTCGGCGATTTCAGCTGGTATTCCGGTATTCTGAAGCGTGACGTTTCAAAGCCCATGTGGATCGTGGTGGCACATGTCTTCAATCACCAGACGCATCATCGCGGTCAGGCGCACGCGATATTGACCTCTTTCGGCATGACGCCCGACGACACTGACCTAAGCTTCATGCCGGATCATATCTGAACGCACACAGATAAAGGGGAGCGTCGACTGGATCGCCGACACTCCCCTAAAATCGCGTACCGCTTCCCGTGTCGAGCGGGAGCAAGGACGGGGTTCAGCCGCCCTTCTTGCCCAGCGAGATATTGCCGAAACGCTTGTTGAAGCGCGCCATGCGGCCACCGGTATCCAGCAACTTCTTATTGCCGCCGGTCCATGCCGGGTGCGATGCCGAATCGATTTCCAGCTTCAGCGTATCGCCCTCTTTGCCCCAGGTGGAGCGGGTCTGATACGTGGTGCCGTCGGTCATTTCGACGTTGATCAGGTGGTAGTCGGGATGGATGTCGGTCTTCATGGCGTGAATATTCTCCGTGCGCCCGCCGATTGCAGACCGGCCAGCCAAAATGGATCGCGTAATTGCGAGATGGCGGCCCCATAATCCGCTGGGCGGGCAGATGCAAGTTCAGCCGTTCCCACGCAAGGCGAGAGATCCTGCCCGTAACATGCTTGAGGCGCGCGCAGGCGCGACCTATGCACCCCCCATGACACGCCATATCGGCACCCCCCTTGCCCAGACCGACACCGACGCGAAGGCCAATGCCAGCGCAATGGCGGATCTCTTGTCGGACCTGCGAGACCGCTCCGCCGCCATCGCGCTTGGCGGGTCGGAGAATGCGCGCAGCCGCCATGTGGAACGCGGCAAGCTGCTGCCGCGGGAGCGGGTCGAACGCCTCCTCGATCCGGGCAGTGCCTTTCTAGAGCTCAGCCTGTTCGCCGCCCATGACATGTACGATGGGGACGTTCCCGCCGCAGGCATCATAACCGGCGTGGGACAGGTCGCAGGGCGCACCTGCGTCATCGTCTGCAACGATGCGACGGTGAAGGGCGGCACCTATTACCCGCTGACCGTGAAGAAGCACCTGCGCGCGCAGGAAATCGCGCGCGAGAACCGCCTGCCCTGCCTCTATCTGGTTGATTCGGGCGGCGCCAATTTGCCCAACCAGGACGAGGTCTTTCCCGACAAGGACGATTTCGGCCGCATCTTCTTCAACCAATCGCGGATGAGCGCGGAGGATATTCCGCAGATTGCCGCCGTGATGGGCAGTTGCACCGCAGGCGGCGCCTATGTTCCCGCCATGTCCGACCAGTCCATCATCGTGAAGGGTCAGGGCACGATCTTCCTGGGTGGCCCGCCATTGGTGAAGGCTGCGACGGGCGAGGAGGTGACGGCAGAGGATCTTGGCGGCGGCGACGTTCATGCGCGGCTGTCGGGCGTGGTCGATCACCTCGCCCGCGACGATGCGGACGCGCTTCGTAGCATGCGAGAGATCGTTGCAACCTTCCCCCCCGTCCCCGGCGCCGACGTGAACCGCCAGGCACCGCAGCCGCCCCGCTTTCCCGCCGAGGATCTCTACGGTCTGGTTCCGACCGACGCGCGCCACCCAGTCGATGTGCACGAGATTATCGCCCGGCTGGTCGATGACAGCGCCTTCGATGAATATAAGCCGCTCTACGGCGAAACCCTGGTCACCGGCTTTGCCCATATTGAGGGGCTGCCCGTCGGCATTCTGGCCAATAACGGCATCCTTTTTTCCGAGAGCGCGCAAAAGGGCGCACAGTTCATAGAGATATGCTGCCAGCGAAAGATTCCGCTGCTGTTCCTGCAGAATATCTCGGGCTTCATGGTCGGCCGCAAATATGAAAATGAAGGGATCGCGAAGCACGGCGCAAAGCTGGTCACCGCCGTCGCCTGCGCCGCCGTTCCGAAACTGACGATCATCATCGGCGGCAGCTATGGCGCCGGCAATTATGGCATGTGCGGGCGCGCCTATGAACCGCGCTTCCTGTTCATGTGGCCGAATGCCCGTATCAGCGTAATGGGCGGCGAACAGGCAGCATCCGTCCTGGCCGAGGTAAAGCGCGGCGGCTTTGCCGGCAAAGCAGAGCGCGAAGCCTTCAAGGCGCCGATCCGCGCTCAATATGAGGCGCAGGGCCACCCCTATTATTCCAGCGCGCGGCTATGGGACGACGGCATCATCGACCCTGCCGATACGCGCACGATTATCGCCCTGTGCCTCGACGCAGCCCTGCAACAACCGATCGAGAAGACGCGCTTCGGCGTGTTCCGGATGTAATCATGAACGACAATGATCTTGCCCAGCTACCGACCTCCGACGTCCTCCTTGCGGATATTGACGAACATAATGTCGTCCGCCTGACGATGAACCGTCCGGAACGGCACAATGCCTTTACGCCGGAACTGATCGCCGCCCTGCATGCTGCCTTTACCGCCATTGCCGATATGCGCGCCGTTCGCGCGGTTGTCCTGACGGGCGCGGGCAAGAGCTTCAGCGCAGGCGCCGACCTTGGCTATATGAAGGCGGCGGGCGGCTGGTCGGCGGAGGAAAACATCGCCGACGGAGAGCGGCTGTCCAACATGCTGAACGCCATCGCCACCTGCCCCGTCCCGGTCATCGCCGTGGCAAAGGGCGGCGTGTATGGCGGCGGTGTCGGCCTCATCGCCTGCGCCGACATGGCGATAGCGATTGAGGGCGCGACCTTCCGATTGTCAGAGGTTCGCCTGGGCCTGACCCCGGCCACCATCAGCCCCTATGTGATCGCGGCGATGGGCGCGCGGCATGCCCGCCGTTATTTCACGGCTGCCGAACCCTTTGGCGCTGCTGAGGCGCTGCGTATCGACCTCGTTCACGCCGCCGTGATGACGGAGGCAGAGGCCGACGAACAGATCGCCGAGTGGACAAAGCTGATCATAGAGGCGGCACCGGGTGCCGTGCGCGATTCAAAGGCGCTGGTGCTCGATTATGCTGGCCGAGAGATCACGCAGGATCTGCGCACCGACAGCGCCCGTCGCATCGCCGCGCGCCGCGCGGACGATGAGGGGAAAGAGGGGCTGACCGCCTTTTTCGAGAAGCGCCGACCCCGGTGGTGAAACCGATCCGCAAACTCCTGATCGCCAATCGCGGAGAGATTGCGCGCCGCATCGTCCGCACCGCGCATGCAATGGGTATCGAAACCGTCGCCGTCTATTCCGACGCCGATGCCAATTCCCCGCATGTGAAAGAAGCGACCCAGGCGATCCACATCGGCCCTTCGGAGGCCGCGAAATCCTATCTGCTGCCCGACCGCATCATAGAGGCTGCGCGCAAGACAGGTGCCGACGCGGTTCACCCAGGCTACGGATTTCTGTCGGAAAATGCCGGTTTCGCCAGCAAACTTGCGGATGCAGGCATAATCTTCGTCGGCCCGCCCGCCGCCGCGATTCGCAGCATGGGGCTGAAGGATGCCGCCAAGGCCCTGATGAAAAAGGCGGGCGTTCCCGTCACCCCCGGCTATCAGGGCGATGACCAGTCTCTGCCGCGCCTCGAGCAGGCCTCGAAGGCTGTCGGCTATCCGCTTCTCATCAAGGCTGTGGCGGGCGGCGGCGGCAAGGGCATGCGCCGCGTCGATTCGCCTGCCGAATTCGCAGAGGCACTGATCGCTGCAAAGCGAGAGGGAGACGCGAGCTTCGGCAATGAAAAAATCCTGATTGAGCGGCTGATCCGGCGTCCCCGCCATGTCGAGGTTCAGATATTCGCCGACGATCATGGCAATGTCGTCCACCTGTTCGAACGCGACTGCTCGCTGCAGCGGCGCCATCAGAAAGTGATCGAGGAGGCCCCCGCCCCCGGCTTGGGCGAGCGAGCGCGCGCGGCGCTCGGTCAGGCGGCGGTCAAGGCCGCGCGCGCCATCGACTATCGCGGCGCAGGAACCATCGAATTCATTCTCGACACAGAAGCCACCGATGAGAGCGGCGATCATCCTTTTTACTTCATGGAGATGAACACCCGTTTGCAGGTGGAGCATCCGGTGACCGAGTTCATAACCGGCACCGACCTCGTCGAATGGCAGATTCGCATCGCCCGCGGAGAGCCCCTGCCCCTTACGCAGGACCAGATCGAGCTATCCGGCCATAGCGTCGAGGCGCGGCTTTATGCGGAGGACCCGGACACCGGCTTCCTCCCTTCAACCGGAACGCTCTCGCGCCTCGGCATGCCTTCGCAAACCTCCCGCCTGCGCATCGATGCGGGCGTTGTTGAGGGGGGCGAGGTCAGCGTCCATTACGATCCAATGATTGCGAAGATCGTCGCGCATGGGCCGACTCGGCGGGATGCGATCGACACGCTGATTGCTGCTCTCGATGAAACCGTTGTGGAGGGCGTCAAAACCAATCGCGCCTTCCTTGCCCGGCTACTCGACACCGACGCTTTCCGTGCGGGCGACATCACCACCGGCTTCATAGATGACCATGCGGACGACATCGCGCCGCCGGCACGCATTCCGGCACAGGCGGTCGTGATTGCCGCATTGTCCGAGGTCGTCACGCAGAAACCCTCCGCCCCCCAAACCATGTTCGCGCGCTTCCCGGGCTGGCGCATGAACCTGCCCGCGATTCGCTATGTGGACCTGTTCGATGCGGGCGGAAACATCCGTACCCTGCATCTGCGCCGCGAAGGGGAAACCTGGCTCATCGGCGGCTTGGGGGAGGAATTTACCGCCAGCGGCGAATGGCGCGGCGAAACCCTCTTTCACGCTGTCGTCGATGAAACCCCCATCCGCGCCGCCGTCATTCGCGAAGACGACCGGATCGAGGTTCGTCTGTCGGGTGCAACCTATGTTTTTGCCCTGTCCAACCACGCGGTTGCATCCGGCAGCGGCGGTGACGGCAGCATCCGCGCACCCATGCCCGGTCGCATCCTGTCGCTGGACGTGGCAGAGGGGAAAGACGTCACCGTCGGGCAGCGCCTTTGCGTGCTGGAAGCAATGAAGATGGAAAACCGGCTGTCCGCACCTTTCGCGGGCAAGGTCACGAAGATCGCGGTCGCAAAGGGCGATCAGGTCGCCGAGGGCGCGCTCCTCATGCAGATCGAACCAGAAGACTCCGCGAACTAAAGGGCTGCGCGCGCAGGCCAGCGATCACGCCATGCATTTTGCGAATATCGCCGCGTCCACATTGCCGCCCGACAGCGTCACCGCGACGGTACGCCCTTCGACGCTCAGCTTCCCGGCCAGGATTGCCGCCAGTGCAGCAGCGCCGCCCGGCTCCACCACCAGCTTCAGCTCCTCGAACGCGAATCGCATCGCTGCCAGGGCATCGGCATCGCTGACGGTCACACCGCGTGCGCCTCTGCTGGCCAGAATATCGAAAGTGGAGGGCGCAATTTCCAATGTCTGCAGCGCATCGCACAGCGTTGGCCCAGGATTGGTGACGCGCTCGATTCGCCCGGTCCGCATCGATTCGCCCGCATCGCCATATCCTTCCGGTTCCGTCAGCACGATTTCCGCGCGCGGCATGGCAAGCGCAATCCCGCTCGACAGCCCACCGCCACCGCAGCACACCACCGCCAAGTCTGCTTCCTCGCCCAAGGCGGACAGTTGCTCGACGATCTCCATTCCCGCCGTGCCCTGCCCGGCAATGATGAACGGATCGTCGAAGGATGGGACCAGCACCGCCCCCCGCGCGGCGGCCAGATCGCGCGCTATCTCCTCGCGCGACTCCGACAATCGATCATAGCTGACGATCTCCGCCCCGTCGGCGCGCGTGCGGTCCACCTTCACGCGGGGGGCATCCGCAGGCATCACGATGGTCGCGGGCATCCCCAGCATCCGTGCGGCCCGCGCAATCCCCTGCGCATGATTGCCAGAGGAAAACGCGACGACACCCGCCTTACGCTCCGACTCGGACATAGCCGATAAACGGTTGTACGCGCCGCGAAATTTGAACGATCCCGTAATCTGCAGACATTCCGCCTTCAGGAATATGCGCGCGCCGGTCCGCCGGTCCAGCGCGTCCGACCTTAGCAACGGCGTACGAACGGCCTTTCCCGCAATTCGGGCGGCGGCCGCCTGCACGTCTGCATCATTCAGCATCTTTACCTGCCCCTCGTTGGTTCCTATATCGCGCTCGCTGCCTCAAGGGCCTTCCTCCGGCAAGGCGGCGTACATGTTCCCTTACGCCCCTTGGAGGTCCCTTGCCTTGCGAAAGTTTCATAACGCACTCGGTGTAGCGGCCGCGACGCGGCCGACTTCGCCAGTAACGCTCGTTCGCCCGCACGCGGCGGCGCGCGCAGCACGTTTTTTCACCGAACGCTTCCCGGGCAAGTGCCTGTATGCGGTAAAGGCGAACCCGTCGCCTGACCTGCTGCGCACGCTCTGGTCGTCGGGCGTCACGCATTTTGACGTCGCGTCGATCAACGAAGTGCGCCTGGTTCGCGCTGTCCTGCCAGAGGCGACTTTGTGCTTCATGCACCCCGTCAAATCGGCTGAGGCGGTGACGGAGGCCTATTTCGAACATGGCGTCCGCACCTTTTCGCTCGATTGCCAGGAAGAGCTCGACAAGATCGTTGCCGCCACCAGCTCCAGCGAAGGCGTTGCCGCCGACGATCTGTGGCTGTGCGTTCGCATGCGTGTATCGTCCGAACATTCAAAGCTCAGCCTCGCTTCGAAATTCGGCATCCGGCCAGAGGATTCCGCACCGCTTCTGATGGCTGCGCGCCAGGCATCGGACGCGCTTGGCGTCTGCTTTCACGTCGGCAGCCAGGCCATGGCACCGCAGGCCTATGTCGACGCGATCCGCCTCGTCAGAAAGGCGATCGCAGAGGCGGCGGTCACGGTCGACGTCGTCGATGTCGGCGGCGGCTTCCCATCCGTATACCCCGGCATGGAGCCCACGGCGCTGCAGCATTATTTCGACGTCATCGAGCGCGAATATGAAGATATGCCGATCAGCTATTCGGCGGAACTATGGTGCGAACCCGGCCGCGCATTTTCGGCCGAATATGCCAGCGTTCTGGTCCGCGTGGAGCAGAAGAAGGGCGAGATCCTCTACATCAACGACGGTGCCTATGGCTCGCTGTTCGATGCGGCACATGTGAACTGGCGTTTCCCGACCCGGCTGATCCGGCCTGAGGGCGGCGACGCGCCAGAGGCGGAATTCAGCTTCTTCGGTCCCACGTGCGACGATATCGATTTCATGGCAGGTCCCTTCCTGCTGCCAGAGGATGTTCGCGCAGGCGACTATATCGAAATCGGCATGTTGGGCGCCTATGGCGCGGCCATGCGCACGGCCTTTAACGGCTTCGGTGATTCCGAGACTGTCGAGGTCGAAGATGAACCGATGGCCAGTCTCTACGTTGACCTGACCGAACGGCCCGGAACCGGCGACGTGGTTCCCATTTTCGGGCAAAACTAGAACCTCCCCTCCCTTTCGGGGGAGGGGGCAGGGGTGGGTTCCCCCGTGGACGGCACGTCCCGCGTTGCAAAACACGGGTCATGGCCGCATGGCCCCACCCCGCCCCCTTCTTTAGAGGGGCGCAAGACAAAGGAGCCCTCCAATGCCAATTCCCGGTCACACGCTCGTCATCGGCGCGGGCGGCGTCTCCTCCGTTGCCGTGCACAAGATGGCGATGAACCCAGATATTTTCGGCAAGGTCACGCTGGCCAGCCGCACGATTTCAAAGTGCGACGCGATCGCGAAATCGGTCCACGAGCGCACCGGCCAGACCGTCGAAACCCACGCGATCGACGCTGATGACGTTGACGCGACCAGTGCGCTGATCGACCGGGTAAAGCCCGACCTCCTCGTCAATCTCGCTTTGCCGTATCAGGATCTGAACCTGATGGAGGCGTGCCTGAAAACCGGCACCAATTACCTAGATACCGCCAATTACGAGCCGCTCGACACCGCCAAGTTCGAATATAGCTGGCAGTGGGACTATCATGACCGTTTCGAAAATGCCGGCCTTATGGCGCTGCTCGGCTCCGGCTTCGATCCCGGCGTAACGTCCGTTTTCGCCACCTATATCAAGAAACACTATCTCGAGAGCATCCGCACGCTCGATATTCTCGACTGCAATGGCGGCGATCACGGTCAGGCCTTTGCCACCAATTTCAATCCGGAGATCAACATCCGCGAAGTGACCGCCGCCGCGCGCCATTATGAAGGCGGCAAATGGGTCGAAACCCCCGCCCTCAGCCACAAGCAGACGTTCGACTTTCCAGAAGTCGGCGCCCGCAACATGTACCTGATGTATCACGAGGAACTGGAAAGCCTCGCCAAGCACCTGCCGGAGCTGGAGCGCGCGCGTTTCTGGATGACCTTCGGCGATGCCTATCTGACCCATTTGGAGGTTCTGCAGAATGTCGGCATGACCAGCATTCAGCCGATCATGTATGAAGGGCGCGAAATCGTCCCGTTGCAATTCCTGAAGGCGGTCCTGCCCGAACCCGCGGGCCTCGGCGCCACGACGAAGGGCAAGACCTGCATCGGCGACATCGCCACCGGCACACCCAGGGAGCAGGCAGACGGTGCGGCGGAAAAGACGGTCTACCTCTACAATGTCTGTGACCACGAAGAAGCATATCGGGAAACCGGCAATCAGGCAGTCAGCTATACTACCGGCGTCCCCGCCATGATCGGTGCCGCCATGATGCTGCGCGGCGACTGGTCGGGCGCGGGCGTGTTCAACATGGAACAGTTCGATCCGGACCCCTTCATGGACATGCTGAACCGGCACGGCCTGCCATGGCAGTTGGTAGAACTGAACGGACCGCTGGAGTTCTAGAACCGTTTTGGGTGGGCGCGCTGGCGACTCGACGAAGTTCATCCCGGCTAATTCGCCCTCGGGCGAGGCCGGGGCGGCTCTATCCTTCTGAGCGCGCTATCTTCGCACAGAAAGCCGTCCTCAGAGCCGCAGTGATCCTAAAATTGCAGCTGACGGAACTGCAATGATGGTCGAGGATTGGATTAATATCCTGCCCTCACAATTCCGGATGTCGACGATCACCCGCCCGCGCCCCCAACTCGAAGTCCTTCAAGCGGATATCACGACCCTTTCCGTCGACGCCATCGTCAATGCCGCCAATTCCTCTCTGCTGGGTGGCGGCGGCGTGGATGGAGCGATTCACCGGGCGGCCGGACCCCAATTGCTCGCGGAATGTCGGTTGCTGGGCGGATGCCCGACGGGCGAGGCGATGCTGACGCGGGGGTACGACCTTCCCGCGCGCCATGTGATCCATACGGTCGGTCCGGTCTGGCGGGGCGGGGATCATGGCGAGCCGAATCTGCTGGCGAACTGTTATTGGAACGCCCTGGATTGCGCGCGGCAGGTGGGCGCGCGCAGCATCGCCTTTCCGGCGATTTCGACGGGCGTCTATGGCTATCCCCTGGACCAGGCGGCACAGGTCGCGACACAGGCGGTTATGGATTCCATTCACGATGATCCGGATCCGTTCGACCGCATCCTGTTCGTCTGCTTCAACGATCCTGCTGTCGCCGCCTTTCAGGGTGCGCTCAGCATCACTGCCTGACCGTAAGGCGAACCAGGCGCCCAAAGCACTTGCGACGTCCCCCCTTGCACCCTGGCCTTTGTCGTGACAGCGCGGGGGTCAGTTTCATCCGCCGAAAGACTGCGTACCCTGCCCCATTCACACATGCCGCTTATCACGCGACTCCGCGCCTTCGCGCGCCGCGACAGCCGTCTGCTTGTCCTCCTGACGGTCGTGATGCTTGCCGCGCTCGCATTCCTGCAACTCGTTCCCGAAATGGCAGAGGGGGACACGCTGGCGCTCGACCGGCAAATCCTTTCGGGACTTCGCAGCGTCGCGGATCCCGGTACGCCGATCGGCCCGCGCTGGCTGACGCGGGCGATGATCGACGTCACCGCACTTGGCGGCGTGTCTCTCCTGACGCTCATCACCATGGGGAGCGCGCTTTACCTTCTCGTCACACGCCGCGCCGCAACCGCACTCTACACGGTGTTCGCCGTTGTCGCCGGCGCTATGTCCAGCGCCTTTCTGAAGGACATCTTCATTCGTGCCAGGCCTGATGTGGTCCCGCATCTGGTAGAGGTCAGTTCGGCCAGCTTTCCCAGCGGCCATGCGATGAACAGCGCCATTGTCTATCTGACGCTGGGGGCCATCATCGCCGGTACCCATGCCCGCTTCATTGAGCGTATCTATATTCTCAGCGCGGCCATTGCCCTCACCCTGTTGATCGGCATTTCCCGCATCTGGCTGGGCGTCCATTATCCCAGTGACGTTCTTGCAGGCTGGAGCGTCGGCGCCGCACTGGCCGCCCTGTTCTCCCTCGGTGCCTATATTCTTCGCCGCCGTCACGCGATCGACCCACCAGAGGCATGACTGGCGACAGGAAAGCGCTTTCTTCTTCCCATATGATCGGCGACACTCTCCGCATGCGTTCTTTTCTTATGTCTTCCGCCCTCTCCTTCTCGCGCTCGCGGGGGAGCTGACCATGACCGCGATGATGGCCACTCAGGCCGGCGATCCCGCCGCCTTCGCGCGCTTCGACCTTACCCGTGTCGAAACGCCCGCCTTCGTGGTGGATGCAGCAGCGCTGCGGCGAAACCTCGCCATACTTTCCGATATAAAGGCACGTTCCGGCGCCAGAATCCTTCTTGCCCTGAAGGCGTTCAGCATGTGGCAGACCGCGCCGCTGACGCAGGCCGCGCTGGACGGTACGTGCGCATCGGGGCTGTGGGAGGCGCGCCTCGCCCGCAAACATTATCCCGGCCACGTTGAAACCTTCTGCCCCGCCTATAAGGCCGCAGATTTGCCGGAAATCGCCGCATTGTCGGATACCATCGTGTTCAACACGCCGATGCAATATGCCCGCTTCCGCGACCTGCTGACCCGGACGGGCGAGGATTTCGATGTGGGCCTGCGCATCAACCCCCAGCATTCCACCGGCGATATTCCCAAATACGATCCGGCCAGCCCCGGCAGCCGTCTTGGCTTCCCGGTCAGCCAGCTACGGGAGGAGCATCTCTCCGGGATCAGCGGTCTTCACATGCACAGCCTGTGCGAGCAGGGATTCGAGCCGCTTCTTGAAACGTGGGAGCGGCTGGAACCGCAGATCGCGCCTTATCTCGCGCGTCTCGACTGGCTGAATCTGGGCGGTGGTCATCATATTACCCGCGCCGATTATGACCGTGACGGCCTCGTGCGCCTGCTCACTGCCATTGCCGATAAATATGATCTACAGGTCTGGCTGGAACCGGGCGAAGCGGTCGCTCTCGACGCAGGAATCCTCGTCGGCCAGGTGCTCGATACATTTCGCAACGGCGATACCGACATCGCCATTACGGATATCAGCGCGACCTGCCACATGCCCGACGTGATCGAGGCGCCCTATCGTCCCGCCATGCTGGGGGAGGCGACATCGGGACAGGTTCATCGCCTTGGCGGGCCGTCCTGCCTGGCGGGCGACGTCATCGGCGACTATGCCTTCGCGCAGGCCCCTGAACCCGGCGTGCGCTTCGCCTTTCTCGATCAGGCGCATTATTCCATGGTGAAAACCACGACGTTCAACGGCGTTCCACTGCCGTCGATCTATTTGTGGGATTCAGGCACGGACAAGCTGGAAAGGGTACGCGCTTTCGACTGGACGGAGTTCGAACGCCGTCTGGGCTAGTTCGAAGCCGTCGCGCGGCCTTAGAGGTCCTCGCGCTGCGCCTCTGCCGCGCCATCATTCATTGCGGCGGAGCAGCCAGTCGCGAAACTGTCCATCAAATCCTCTGGCGGGGCGGGCAGTGGGTCGTTCCAGGTCGCCCCATAGCCCAACGTGATCTCGTTCGCAGCTTCCAGCGCGGCGATCAGATCGGCGGTCAGGGGCACATCCGCGGCGACCGGTGCCCCGTCTTCCAGCACGGCGGTCAGCGGCACCTGCCGGCTCCCCAGCCGCAGGACCAGGCGTTCCTCGCTGCCAACCCGCGTCAGGGCCGTTGCCTCCACCTCCAGCCGTGCGGGATCGGACAGACAACTTAGCTCCATCGCCATGCCGCCGGTGCCGGATGAATAGCCTATACGTTCCGCGACAGCCCCAATGCCGATCATCGTCCAGCCTTCGGGCTCCACGGGAATGGGGGCGGGGTCAAGGCGATCCTGCGACGACTCAGGCTCCGGCGTTATGGCCTCTTCGGAATCCGGCTCGTTCCCGCAGGCAGCCAGCAGCAACGCAACGCACAAAATCTTCCGCATCAGAAAAACGCCTGCAACCCCGTCTGTGCCCGCCCAAGGATCAGCGCATGAATATCGTGCGTCCCTTCATAGGTATTCACCGCCTCCAGGTTCATGACGTGGCGAATGACGCCATATTCGTCGGAAACGCCATTGCCGCCGTGCATGTCGCGCGCTTCCCGTGCAATGGCCAGCGCCTTGCCACAATTATTGCGTTTCAGGATGCTGATCGCCTCGGGCGCCAGCCGACCCTCGTCCATCAGCTTGCCCGCACGCCACGATCCAAGCAGGCCCAGCGTGATCTCCGTCTGCATGTCGGCCAGCTTTTTCTGGAACAGCTGCGTTCCCGCCAGCGGTTTGCCGAACTGATGGCGGTCCAGCCCATATTGCCGCGCCGCGTGCCAGCAGAATTCCGCCGCGCCCATCGCGCCCCAGCCGATGCCGTAGCGCGCCTTGTTCAGGCATCCGAACGGCCCTTTCAGGCCCTTCACTTCGGGCAGCAGGCGGTCGGCGGGAATGCGCACATCCTCCATGACGATTTCGCCCGTGACCCAGGCGCGCAGGGAGAACTTGCCCTCGATCTTCGGCGTTTTCAGTCCCTCGTCGCCGCGTTCCAGGATAAAGCCGCGAATATCGCCCTCATCATCCTTGGCCCACACGACAAAGACATGCGCGATCGGTGAATTCGTGATCCACATCTTCGCGCCGTTCAGAATGTATCCATTGCCATCCTTGCGCGCCCGTGCCTTCATGCTGCCGGGATCGGATCCGGCATCGGGTTCGGTCAGGCCAAAGGCACCGATCCAGTCGCCGGACGCCAGCTTCGGCAGATAGCGTTGCCGCTGCTCCTCTGTGCCATAGGCGTGGATCGGGTGCATCACCAATGACGACTGCACCGACATTGCGGACCTATAGGCACTGTCGACGCGCTCGACCTCGCGCGCGATCAGGCCATAGGCGACATAGCTGGCCCCGGCGCAGCCATAGCCCTCTATGGTAGACCCCAGCAGGCCCGCCGCGCCGAAGGCCTGCATCAGCGCGGGATCAAAGCTTTCCTTGCGGTTCGCCTCCCGCACGATGGGCGCCAGTTCCTTCTGGGCAAAGGATCGCGCGGTGTCGCGGATCATCACCTCATCTTCGGTCAGCAATTCTTCCATGCCAAAGGGGTCCGCCCAGTCAAAGGCGGGGCTTTTTTCCAGCGGCGCTGCGGGCGGGGGCGTTTGGGTTTCCATCACATTAGTCATGTTGCACGCTATAGCGATATTGCCCGCCTGCCGACACTAGATAAAAAAAGCGGCGGCGCCCGCCTGGGTCCGCCGCCGCAAGTCCGCCGATGCGTCACGTCCTGACGGACGTACGTGACCGGCGCGACGCCAAATCCCCAACGTGTATGCGGAGATTCAGCCGCAACAATTACTTAGCAATCCTTATGCCAGTTGGACTTGCCCGAGGCGCGGCCCGCCCGCCGGCACGGCCCGCACCGCTTCTCCTGTGCCATATTGGCACAGTCGGAACAGGTGGCAGGCTAGAATCGCTTGCGGAAACTCAGTTCCACAAAGCGCCCCTCGGGGTTCAGAAATCCCGGCTGGAATTTCAGCGGCACTTTTCCTGCCCCATCCTCGACACGCCTGACGCCGCCGAATATATTCTCAATGTTCAGGGAAATGCGGCTATTTGCGAGGAACGGGAATCTCTCCACCCACTCCGGATCGCGGTCCAGCGTGTAGAAGGTGCGCAGATCCATGGTGAATATGTCGCCGAACGACAGGTCGGTCGATCCCGTTACCTCACTGCCGTCGATGCGCGCCGATCCGGTATAATTACCCGACAGCCGCGCGCCGAAACCGTCCATGAACACGCCGCCGGTCAGTTCCACCGAATGTTCGGCCAATGGTGTTCTGCCATCGGTAATGGAGCCGCCCAGCAGGTCCAGCTCCGCAACTCCGGGACGGATCAGCACTGTCTCCGACAGGCGCCATGTATGATACAGCGAAAATTGCCAGCGGCCACCGCCCCGATCGCCACCGCCGAACATGGCGGCACGCGGATTCGGTGCAGGCGCAGCGGGTGCCGCCCCATCGGACGATGGTCGATCCTGGGACGAGCTGCCGGGTTCGGCGGGGGTGCCCTTTCCCCGACTTGCGCGGTCGGTTGGCGGTTCTTCGCCTTGTATCGCGTCGGCTCCGTCAGCTGCCGCCGCTGATCGCTGGGGGGGCGTGGGGGGTGCCGACCGCGTCCGGTCAGGGCGTGCCGCACCGCTGCTCCGTTCGTCCTCTCCGCCGCCAGCGATGCGCCCGCTGAAATCGATTCCGGTACGCAACCGCTCGCTGCGGACTTCAGAGAATGTTACTGGCCGCGCATCTACCGATACCAGCCCGCCCCCCGCATCGCGCACGACCCGGTCCGGAAAGGCCGCCTCGATTTCCGCGGTCAGGGCGGGAAACGCGCTCGTCACATCGTCGCTGCGATTGCTCACATATTCAATGGAAAAGCGCCGATCACGCGATCCACCGGGCGCATAGCTTGCAGAGATTTTCAGATCCTTGCGCGATTCCGCAATCAGCGCGGGATTGCCACCGCTGATCCGGTCGATCAGCACGCTTTCGCCGCGTGTGAAATCGAACGTCGCCACGTTCGGCGTTACGATCAGCGGACCGCCCAGATCCTGTACGCTGGGCGCGACTTCCTCTCCGATGACGCTGGCGATCAGTGTCAGACTTTCCGTCGGCTCCCACGTCAGGCCATAGCCATATTCCGTCAGCCCGCCAAAGTCGCTCAGCTCGGCATAGCCCGCATTGGCATTGACGGACAGGTCGCCAATGGCGGCGAGCACGTCATCGCGGCGGCTGGTCAGGGGAATGTCGACATTGCCCCGGGCAAAGGCGCGGGACCGCTCCGGATCGGTGCTCGTCTCGATGCCGTTTCGGACGGCGCGGCTATCCACGGCCAGCCATTCCACGCCCGTCGTCGCCGATACCGAAACCTCGCCCGCCGGCAGGATCAGCGGCGATCCCGACACGGTCAGCTCTCCGTCGGCCGTCTGACTGATGCTCCGCGCCGTATCGAGATCCGGGACCAGCGCGGCGCCCAGTGCGGGATCGAACGGGTTTAATGCCGCATCCCCGGCCAGAATGGCGGCGGCCAGGCCGCTGGTATCGGGCTCGCGATCCGTGCGGGTTCTGGTTTCATTGCGGGTATAATTTCCCGTCAATGTCCATGCCCAGTCGGACAGAAGGCCATTGACCGTCACACCCAGTTCGCCGCCGTCCTGCGACACGTTACGCTGCAACGCACCCGCCGCGGGCAGGAATCGATAGACCGACTGATCCTGCGCCCCCTGCGCAAACGGGCTGTCTGCGGGCACGAGAAGGTCTACGTCGGTCAGGCCCAGTCGGTCTTCGCTTTCCTGATGCTGAAATTCGCCACTTAACGACAGGCTGGTTGTATCGGACAGCTTGCTGGACCAGCTGGCAGTCAGCTCAAGCCGGTCTGACGATGCGATCAGGGACCGGAACTGCCCATCGTCGACAATGCCGAAATCTGACGTCCGGGGCTGCACAATATCGCGCTCCGCCTCCGTCAGCTCGCTGGACCGCTGATATTCGACATCCAGATTCAACCTGCCCGCCTCGCTGATCCGCGTCAGGGTGGTATCGATCTCGCTGACGGCATAGCCGCCTGCGGTGGATTCGCCATGCTCCCCCTCTACTGCGACGGAGCGGTAATTCTCGACCAGGATGAAATTGACGACGCGCTGGTCGGGCCGGAATCCGTATGCAAGTGCCAGTTCCTCGGGAAACACTTGCACACGCTCGATTGCCTCCGGCGGCAAATCCCGGATTTCGCGAAAGCCGGAAATCCGTTGGCCGTTGATCAGGATAATGGGCCTTCCGCCGTCGCCGCGTCCTCTTGCCGACGAAACGCTCGGCCCCAGCGCCTCCAGCAACTCGTCGATAGAGCTGCTGCCATAGGCGGCGATATCTTCCGCATCCAGTTCCAGTTCGGAGGGTATATTTCCGCGCACTGTCCCGCGAGAGCTGTAGGCCCTGACCACGATGGTTTCGGAATCGTCCGGCACCACGACTTCGTCGACTTCCTGGGCCCAGGCGGCGGGCGCAGAGCCTAGCAGCAGCGCCGCCCCTAACGCCTTAATTTTACGCGACATTCACAATCCGATCTACATACAGCTTTTGGCCTTTACGCGGCTTTTGCTGCAACTCATTCGCAAAAATTATGCAGGTGACTGGCCATCGACCACCATTCCGGCGCCTGGCTGCGAACTGCTGTTTGTGCCGCATCGCGTGCGGCGCCGGACTCGAACAGCGCGAAACAGGTCGCTCCCGACCCCGACATGCGGACCAGCGTGGCGCCGGGCGCCGCCTCCAGCATGTTCAGGACATCGTCGATGACAGGGGCGATCTTTCTGGCGGGGGCGGCAAGGTCGTTCCGCCCCGCCAGCGCCGTCGGCAGCGCCGGCCCGCCCCCCAGTGCCCCCCGATCCACGCCGTCCCAGTTGCGGAACACCGCCGCTGTCGACACTTCGGTCAGGGGGTTTACCAGCAGCACCGGCAGGTCCGTCAAATCCGTCAGCCTGGCGCCGGGGTCCAACCGCTCTCCGACGCCTTCTCCCCGCACGGCGACGCTATGGACGCAGGCGGGCACGTCGGCGCCCAGCGAAAAGCCGATCTCCGCCAGCCGCGACAATGACCAGTTCAACCCCCAATGCCGGTTCAGCAATCGCAGCGCAGCCGCCGCATCGGCAGAACCTCCGCCAATGCCGCTGGCGACTGGCAGGCGCTTGTCGAGCGTCAGCGCCGCGCCGCGACGTTCGCCACATGCCTCCGCCAGAATATGCGCGGCGCGCAGCACCAGATTGTCTGCATCGCCTGCCAGCACGGCCGCGAACGGCCCCTCCATGTCCAGCGTCAGATCGTCTGAGGGGGAAACGCGCAGCACATCGCCGTCCGCGCAAAAGGCGAACAGCGTTTCAATGTCATGATATCCGTCTTCGCGCCTGTTCCTGACGTGCAGGGCCAGGTTCAGCTTTGCATAGGCTATTTCGTGCAAAGAGCTGTCACGCCCGCGCGTCACAAACGCGGTTCGCCGTCCGCCTGCGCCAGCGCAACCCCGCGTTCATAGCCATAACGCAGCTTCGCGTTGATGGCCGCGATCTGCTTATCCGACGGCTCGCCCTCCAGCGCGGCTTGCCAGCGAAAGCGTGCCTCGATTCGGCGGCCCACCTGCCAATAGGCATCGCCCAGATGGTCGTTGATGGTCGCGTCTCCGGGTACGCTTCGGATCGCTTCTTCCAGCGTCGCAACCGCCTTCTCATAATCGCCGACGCGATATTGTGCCCAGCCGAGAGAGTCGGTGATATGACCGTCATTCGGCTCCAGCCGGTGCGCCTCCTCGATCATGGCAACGGCCTCGTCCAGCTTCATGCCACGATCCAGCAGGGTATAGCCCAGATAATTCAGCGTGATCGCTTCGTCGGGCGCAATTGCCAGCGCCTGCCGCAGCGCCACTTCCGCCGCCTGCCAGTCGCCCCGCTGCTCTTCCGCCGCGCCGATCAGGAAAAACAATTGCCAGCGAACATCGTCACTCTCGATGGGCATGGTTTGCGCCGTGCGGTACGCCACCAGCGCGTCGTCGAAGCGGTCCGCATCCTGATAGGCATCGCCCAGCAGCATGTGATCGCGCGCCGTCGCACCCGGCGCCGATGCGGCCAGTTCCAGCATCTGCAGCGCTTCGGGCTTTCGGTCCAGCCCGGACAGCAGGGCCGCTTCCTGTCCGCGTGCCATGCCGGCGGAGGGATCCTCGTCATCGATCTGCCGTGCGGCGGCAAGCGCCGGTGCCAATTCTTCGCTACGCGCCAGCAATTGCGACGTCATCAGCCAGGCGGTTGAATTATCTGGCGCCAGCCAGGTGGCGATCCGCGCAAAGGTCAACGCGATGGGCACCGTCCGCTGGTTCGACAGATCGGCGGCGATCCGCAGCAACATGGTCGCCACCCCCTCGCGCGCATCTTGGGGCGCGAAGCGCAGCTTCTTGCCATCGGCAAGCAGCTTTCTCGCCGCCAGCACGTCGGGATGGTCCAGCGCCGCATCCAGCACGACCTTCGCCTCGGCATCCTGCCCGTCCTCTTGCAGGGCTTCGGCCAGTGCCAGGCGAATCCGAACATTGGCACCCTCATCCCCCTCGATCAGGGGCTGATAGGCGGCAATCGCCTCTTCCTCCTTGCCGGTCGCCAGCGCGACGTGGCCGCGATGTTCGACCCAATAGCTTTCTGCAAGTCCTTCCGGCGACGCACCGGCCAGTGCCGCGCGCGCGTTCTTTTCCTTGCTTCGCGCCTCCAGCGCCCAGGCCCGTGCGATGGGCGCGACCAGGGAACCGAATCCAGATGATGCCAGCCCGTCCAGCCGGCTGTTCAAATCGTCCCAGTCCTTACGCTGCAGCGCATCCGCCGTCAGCAGCATGGCAACCGCGCTGTCGAACGGCGCTTCATCGACCAGCCGCCGTGCCACGCCGACCGCCAGTTTCTCGTCACCCGCCTCGACAGCCAGGTCGAACGTGCGTTTCAGCAAATAGGGATCTTCGGGCGCATAGCCGAGCGCCCCTTCGTAAAGGTCGGCGGCCTGTTCCAGTTCGCCTGTCGCGGCGGCGTAACGCCCCTGCACATAATCCGACAGGCCGCGTTCCTCGACGATGATCGTCGAGGCCGTCGCGGGCGCAGCTGTACCCGCCAGCAGAGAAAGGAAGATGAGACCGCGCATATTGACTCCACTTGGACAGGGGCGGCACGCAGACCGGCGCGCCCTACCCCTTCTTACATGTTCGGATAGTTCGGTCCCCCGCCGCCTTCAGGCACGACCCAGTTAATATTCTGGGTGGGATCCTTGATGTCGCACGTTTTGCAGTGCACGCAATTTTGCGCGTTGATGACGAATTGGGGGTTCCCCTCTTCCTCGCCGACCACTTCGTAGACGCCCGCCGGACAGTAACGCTGCGCCGGCTCGTCATAGAGGGGCAGATTATGTTCGATCGGGATCGACTTGTCCTTCAGCACCAGGTGCGGCGGCTGATCCTCCTCATGATTGGTGTTGGACAGGAAAACAGAGGATAGACGGTCAAAGGTCAGGACGCCGTCCGGCTTTGGATAGACGGGCGGATTATAATGTTCCTTGCGGCCAATCTGCTCGTGGTCCGGCTTGTGGCCCATGGTGAACGGCATCTTGATGTTCAGATGCTCCAGCCACATGGTCAGCCCGGCCAGCCCCGTTCCAAAGACCTCGCCGAATTTCTTCACCAGCGGCAGGGTGTTGCGAACCTTGGACAATTCCTTGCGCGCCCAGCTATTGTCATAGGCGGTCTGATAGGCGGTCAGCTCGTCATGCTGACGACCCGCCATCACCGCCTCGAACGCCGCCTCTGCCGCCATCATGCCCGACTTCATGGCCGTATGCGTGCCCTTGATGCGCGGGACGTTGACGAACCCTGCGGAACAGCCGATCAGCGCGCCCCCCGGGAATGCCAGCTTGGGCACGGACTGGAACCCGCCATCGTTGATCGCCCGCGCGCCATAGCTGACGCGCTTGCCGCCCTTCAGCAGTTCGGCGATCGCCGGGTGCGTCTTCCACTTCTGCATTTCCTGGAACGGCGAAAGGTGCGGATTCTTGTAGCTTAGCCAGGTGACGAACCCCAGCGCGACCTGCCCGTCGTCCTGATGATAGATGAAGCCGCCGCCATTGGCATCGTCCAGCGGCCAGCCCTGTGTATGGATGACGGTGCCGGGGACGTGCTTGTCATCGTCAATGTCCCACAATTCCTTCACGCCCAGCCCATAGACCTGCGGCTCGCAATCGGTATCCAGGCTGAAGATGCGCTTCAGCTCCTTCGACAGATGTCCGCGCACGCCCTCTGCGAACAGGGTGTATTTCGCGTGCAGCTCCATGCCGTCTTCATAGGTGGGCTTCTTCTCGCCATCCTTTGCGATGCCGGACGGGCCGGTTGCCACGCCGCGGACGCTGCCATCCTCGTTGAACAGCACTTCCGCGCCTGCAAAGCCGGGGAATATCTCCACCTCCATCGCCTCTGCCTTTTCGGCGAGCCAGCGACAGAAATTGCCCAGCGACAGCGTATAGCAACCCTCATTCCCCATGAACGGCGGCAACAGGATATGGGGAAATTCGAACTTGCCCTTCTTCGTCAGCACCCAGTGGTGATTGTCTTCGACCTCCACGGTCAGCGGGTGACCATCCTCCTCGCGCCATTCGGGCAGCAATTCGTCCAGCGCGCGCGGATCGACGACCGCGCCCGACAGGATGTGGGCGCCAATCTCGGACCCCTTTTCCAGAACGCAGACGGAAATGTCTTTTCCCTCGGCGGCAGCCTGCTGCTTCAGCCTGATGGCCGCTGACAGGCCTGCTGGTCCGCCGCCGACGATGACGACATCATATTCCATCGATTCGCGTTCGGGTTCGCTCACGCCCAAGTCCCCTTTATAAAATTCAGTCACGTTACCTAGGGGTTCCCGGCGAACTTTGCCAGATGGTGCACAGTCGCACATAAGGGGGGGCAATGACCGGTCCTGCTTCCCTTACCCCTCAACAGGCCGCAGCCACACTTGCCTGGCTTGTCGATGCCGGTGCCGACGCCCTGATTGCCGACCGACCGGGCAATTGGCTGCAGGCGCCCGCCCCTTCCCTGTCCCCACGGCCGGAAAAGCCAGCGCCAGGGGAAAGACCCGCACCCCAGGACCAGCCCCCGCCCCTTCCACTTCAGGGCGGGTCCCCTGCTCCACAGAACGCCCCCGCCGCGCCGCTCAGCGCCCGCACTCTGGACGAATTGGCGACAGAGGCGCGCGGTTTTGCAAGCAGCCTCAATGCGCCCAATTCCGCCTTCGTGTTTGCAGACGGCAATCCGCGTTCGAAAGTCATGATCGTCGGAGAGGCGCCGGGACAGCAGGAGGAGCGCGAGGGCAAGCCCTTCGTCGGTCCTGCCGGCCAGCTTCTCGACCGAATGCTCGCCGCCATCGGCCTTGACCGGACCGACGAAGAAAACGGCGTATACATCACCAATCTCAGCCCCTGGCGCCCGCCGCGCAACCGCACGCCCAGCCCGCAGGAGGCGGCGGAATGCCTGCCGCTGCTTCACCGGCACATCGCGATCCACAGGCCGCGCCTGATCCTCTGCGTCGGCGGCACAAGTGCCAAGGCACTGCTCGCGACGGATGCGGGCATCATGCGCCTGCGCGGCCGCTGGGCCGATGTGGAAATAGAGGGGGAACGCTACCGGGTGATGCCCACCTTCCACCCCGCCTATCTGCTCAGGCAGCCGGAACAGAAACGACTTGCATGGATCGACCTTCTCGCGTTCCAGTCGGCGCTAAGGTCCCTCGACCAGCGCTGACCTTACTGCGCGGTACGTAAAAACCGCCCGATCCAAAGAAGAACCTTGGTAAACAAACAGCTAACATAATTCGGCGAAACTGCGCTAATCCTGCCCGTTCCTTGGGAGGATGAAAACGATGAACTACGTAAAGCTTTGCCTTCTTGGCGCGGCTGGCACGCTCGGCGCTGCCGCCCTCGCTCTACCCGCAACTGCCGCAACGATGGCCTATTCAAACCAGATCGTCTTTGGCGACAGTCTGGTCGACGCGGGCAACATCTTCACCCTTACGGGCGGGGCGACTCCGAACCCCTCGACCGGCTATTTCCAGGGGCGTTTCACCAACGGCCCGGATTTCACCGACCTGATAAATGTCCCGATTGAGGGAGGCTTTACCAGCCCATCTCTCCTTGGCGGCGATAATTATGCCTTTGGCGGCGCCCGCATCGTCAACAATTCGGGTTTCTCCGCAGGCGGCGACCCCATCCCCGACCTCGATTTTCAGGTAGGGACTTATTTGGCGGCGGTGGGCGGAAATGCCGACCCCGACGCGCTCTATACGATCAGCGCGGCCGGCAATGACATTTTCGCGATCGGACGCGGCGAAACCGGGCCATATACTCAGGAAGAATATATCGCGCTTGCCGCCACACGTCTGGTGGCGAATGTCGCGGCGCTCGACGCGGCGGGGGCCCGGCACATTCTCGTCATGGGCGTTCCCAATGCGACCACGCCGGTCGCGGCCGACCTTGAAAGCGCGATCCTCGCCGGTCTTGCGACCGCCAGCCTGGAGGCAGAAATCTTCTCGTTCGACTATTTCAGTTTCTTCGGCACCCTGATGACCGACCCCAGCGTCTTTGGCCTTCCGGCGATGAATCTGACGGACAGCTGCATCGACGTTCGCCCGGTGGTGAACGGCGATATCGATTGCACCGGGATTTTCTCCTTCGACGGCACGCATTTTACGGCGCCCATTCATCGGGCGCTGGCCGACGAGGTCAGCCTGCTGGTCGGACTGACTGAGGAGGTTCCCGCCCCCGGTGCGCTGCTTCTTTTCGGAATTGGCGCATTGGCCCTCGGAATTCGCCGCCGCGCAACCTAAGTTCGGCGGCATGTCCGCCCATCAAAAGCTTCGTTGACCATGCGCGCTACACTGGCCTCCGTCGGGGCGCTCCTGATGTCGGTCGCGCTGCTTTTGATGGGCAACGGCCTGCAGGGGGCGCTGCTGCCGCTGCGGGCGGACATAAATGCACAGACGGCGGTGCAAATCGGTATCCTTGGGTCATCCTACTTCCTGGGGTTCGGTGTCGGCTGTCTGACAGCGGCCCGCTTCATGCGCCGGGCGGGTCATATCCGCGTATTCGCCGCCGCCGTGGCGCTCGCCTCCACGATGACCCTCGTGCACGCCCTGATCGACGACCCGGTCATCTGGTGGCTGCTGCGGGGAACGACCGGCTTCTGCTTCGCCATTCTCTACACCGTCATCGAAAGCTGGCTGAACGAGAAGGCGACTGCTGAAAACCGGGGCGCGATCTTTTCCGTTTATACCGTAATCAATCTTACCGTGCTGACGCTCGGCCAGATGATGCTGCTGCTCGGCGACCCGGCGCAATTTCCCCTGTTCGCCATCGCCTCCATCCTGGTTTCCCTGTCAGCGATCCCGCTGACGCTCAGCGCTTCCGACGCGCCCGCGCCCATCGTCGAGACGCGCGTGAATCTCAGAAAGCTCTACCGTCAATCCCCCGTCGGCGCGGCCGGCATTCTCGCCGTCGGACTCGCCAATGGCAGCTTCTGGGCATTGGGGCCCATCTATGCCGCCGGCAGGGCCGACGCCGCCAGCGCGGCCGCATCCGTCGCTATTTTCATGAGCGTGGTCGTCGTTGGCGGCGCCGCCGGCCAGGCGCCCCTCGGCCTGCTGTCGGACCGCATCGACAGGCGGCAGGTTTTGATCATCGCAACGCTCGGGTCCATCGGCGCCGCGCTTTTCATGCTGTTCGGGGCACCGCTCATCACCAACGGTGTTTTCATCGCCGGATTTCTCTACGGGTTTTTCGGCTTTCCCATCAACGGGCTGGCCACCGCCCATCTGAACGACCATGCGGAACCATCCGGCTTCGTGGAAACGGCCAGCGGCGTTCTTCTCCTTTACGGCATTGGTGCCGTTGTCGGTCCCATCGCGGCCTCCGTTCTCATCAACGCCAGCAGCCTCGATGCGCTGTTCGCCTGGACGCTGGGGGTGCACCTCGTCCTTCTCGCCTTCACCATGTTCCGCATGACCCGCCGCGCCCCTGTCGCCGACGAGGAACAAACGCAATTCGCGAAGGCTCTGATCGTCACGCAAACCGCCTCGCCGATTCCGGTCGCTGCAAAACCTTGACCTGGCGCACGAAACGGGGCACCCGCAATTCATGGTGGGGGCACCAAATAGACAGAAAGCGGTAGGCCAAGCCGAAGCGCCGCAGACCATCGATCCCGGACTGTCGGTGTCGCTGGACATCATCCGCTTTTTGGCCGCGCTTGTCGTCTGTGTCGGCCATGCGTCCGGCGGCTGGCTGACCGGCGGATATTTCTGGCAGGCGGGCATTTATCTGCACGCCGCCGTGATGATTTTCTTCGTGCTTTCGGGATATGTCGTGGCGGCAACCACGCAGCGCGCGCGTGGCGGTTCGGCCTATTCGGCGGCGCGCATATCGCGTCTGCTTTCCGTAGTGATCCCGGCTCTCGCGGTCACGGCGCTCCTCGACAGCATCGGTCTTTGGGCCAATGCGGAATTTTATCTGGTCACGGCGCCACAGGCGACCGGCGGCGGCACGGACCTGACCACGGCACCGGCCTGGCGTTACCTCATCAACCTGCTGCACATCCAGGAATTCTGGACGGTCAGCGGCCCGCGCACGCCGGGGTCCAACGGCCCATTCTGGTCGCTGTCGTACGAGGCGGCCTATTACGCCATGTTCGGAATGCTCGTTTTTCTGCGGCCGAAATTGGCATGGGCTGGAATTGCGCTCCTGCTGCTCGCCGCCGGCCCGCGCATCGCCCTTCTTGCGCCGATCTGGTTCGCGGGCGTTGTCCTTTGGCAGCAGCGGCCGCGCATTTCGCCGTTCCGGGGCGCCGTCTGCCTGTTGGGCGGTATTGCGCTTGCCATTGCCTACGCCGCGCTAAAGCCGTGGATTGCCGGGATTGACCAGGGGATGTCCTATGGCCCCCTGCTGCGTGAATATTGGGCTGGTTTGTTCACGATCCTGATCATCGCCGGCGTCGGGGCGCTCAGCCACTATTGGCGTCCATCAGACCGTATCGTCCGCCGGATACGCACAGTCGCGGACCACACGTTCGAACTCTATCTCGTTCACATCCCGACCGTCTATTTCATTGCTGCCATCAGCCCCGCACCGGCGGGCAGCATAGCGCGGCTCGTTCACGTTTATGGCGCCGTCATTTTCGTGACCATCGCCACGCACCGGGTCGGGCGGCGCCTGCGCCCCGCGATACGCCGCGCGCTCAGCCGCCGGGTGATACATCCGCATATCGGCGCCGCCCCCGGCTGAAACCAAGGGGACGCTGGGATCGTCCCTTAATTGGCGCTAAGACTGCACCATGCCCATTGACGAAACCCTCCCCTTCGCGCCGATCAACATCGCGATCCTGACGGTCAGCGATACCCGCACCGCCGCAGACGACCGCTCGGGCGATATTCTCGCGGCGCGCCTTACGGATTACGGTCACGCTCTCGCCGCCCGAACAATCGTCAGGGACGATGTCCCCGCCCTCGTCCAGCAATTGCGGACATGGATCGACGATCCTGCCATCGACTGCATCATTACCACGGGCGGCACCGGCGTGACCGGGCGCGATGTCACGCCAGAGGCATTTGACCAGGTGTGCGAGAAACATATTCCCGGCTTTGGAGAGCTGTTTCGTATGCTCAGTTACCAAACCATCGGCACGTCGACCGTGCAGTCGCGCGCCACGGCCGGCGTGGCGGCGGGCACATATCTCTTCGCACTTCCCGGCTCCACCGGCGCGGTAAAGGACGGCTGGGACGGCATATTGAAGGACCAGCTCGACAATCGTCACAAGCCCTGCAATTTCGTCGAACTGATGCCGCGCCTGCAGGAGCGCTGATCGGGGGCGTGTCCCCAGCGGCCGCTCCTAACCAACTTCGCTTTATGTCCTCATGAACTTGCGGCGGGCTTCCCGTCGCCATGTTGTTCGTGTTATGTTCCCCTCATGGACTCACCCCCGCCCTCCTCTCTCGCCCCCGGTCGCGGTGCCGTCGCGAACCGGCTCAGCCAGCGCTTCGACCGCATAGAGCGGGACGCTGACGGCGACTTCCTCGACACCGAAGATGCGGAGGGCGATCCGCGTCACCTTCGGCAACTTCGGACACAGGTGACCCTGGAAAGCCCAAAAACCGCGATCACCCGCAACAAGTCCCCCGACGTTCCCTTTGACCGTTCCATCAATGCCTATCGCGGCTGCGAACATGTTATGTCGGGTAGCATTTATACCCACTTTCCCGCAGAAACCAGCGCAGGGGGCTAAGTCGGTAGAGTTATAGTGATAGGCTTTAAAAATAGTTCGCTTGTCAGTTTAACTCATTGACAAATTTACTATTTCGTAAAACAATGTGGTAAGTAGAAGCTTCTCCCTACAGGTTAACCATGCACAGAATATCCTATTTCACCGGTCCTGCCGCCGCGCCGGCATCAGCCAGGCGGCGACCATGGTACAGCGATACATTGCTGAAAGCGGGCCACCCCGCTGTTTGGAGGGATGGGAAGCTTTTCGAAGAAGCATGCCGCTGGCTCAATGAGGAAATCGTGCCGCTCAGGCCCAGTCCAAAGACTTGGGCCCAAGCCGCGCAGAGCTTGCTGACATGGCTCGACTTTCTCGATGCGACTGAAGTTGACTGGCAGTACGCCGCCCAGGCGGACTTAATAGCCTATCGCGATGCGTATCTCGGTGCCATTTCCCCGCATACAGGCGAAGAATACTCAGCCAACACGATCGCCGTGCGCATGACTTACATTATCGATTTCATTTGCTTTGCGGTTGAGCAGGAGTGGATCGACAGCGACTTCCATGTTGGCCCCATTGCGCCACCCCGCCAGCTGCGAAGGGCGCCCATTGATGAGGACGCCTTAGCACACATCCGCAAGGGCAGTCCGAAATCGGCCGACGGCCCGGGTGCCGTGTTTGCCCGACTCAACAAACTGAAACCCAAGGCTGGCCAAGATGACACCGTAAGAGTCTTCTCGCGCGAAGAGTTAGCCGCGCTTCTACGTTGGGCCGGTCCACGGCCTAGCGAGCGGATGCCCGAGGATGGCGGGAGTGACCGAGATTTTATCGTGTTTGCCCTGGGGTGGGCGTGCGGTCTGCGGGTGCAGGAGATCGTTGACATCGACTTGCTGCCAATTCTCGCGATAACCGCGAGTTCTGAGGTGCCGGGGCAGATGCACAAGTTGCCGATCACGGGGAAAGGCAACAAAACCCGTATGATCGACGTCCCGGCGTGGCTGGTGCTTGACCTTCAGGCCTACATTGAGGGCGAGCGCAAGCGGACGCTACGCAAGCGCGGACCGAGGGCGGAAGAGAAACAGCTCATCCTCAATTCCGAGCACTCCTCCCGCGCCGGCAAGCCGATGACCAAGCCGGCAATGCAGGATCTCATGGAACGGGCCTGCTCTGGAACTGGCTTGATGACTAAGTGCAGGAAGATCAACCCCGAGACTGGTCAAGTCATAGTCGCGCAGGTTCCTAAGTTTTCAATGCACTGTCTGCGGCACACATACGCTGTCATGACTTGTCACAATCACCGTACGTCGGGCTACGCCGATTTGGATGCCTGGAAATATATCCAGATGCAGCTGGGTCACAGGTCGCCGACGACGACGATCAAAACCTATCTTAATCACATTTCCGTTTGGGCCGACTATCGCGCCGCCCGCAGCCTTCTGCAGATGGTCCGATGAGCCGGAAGCGTGTGACAGCCGCGGCCTCCGTCGTGGCGCAGGCGAAGGCCCGTGCAGCAGCGGCACCCGAGAACGTCGTCCCGCTCCTATCGGAGGCAGGGCGGCCAAAAGGGAGATCTACGATTGGCTTGCTCCACTCACGCATCGACGAGGTACCCGATCTAGAGACCGGCGCCCCGCGCTTGCGCGTCATCATTCCCGGCAAGAAGACCCCTGAGATCTACGATTTGACCCGTTTGCTGGTGCAGCCGGAATTGGCCCGGTTCCTCGCAGAAGGGTTCCGACACTGGGCGGGCACGATTAACGCTAAAAGCCGCGCGAATGGGTGCAACCTCCTGAATATCGGGATCGGCTCCTTCTTGGCGACCCTGAAGCAGAAGATGGCACCGGTAGCGATAGATGAGGCGTATTGGGCAACTTTCATCGCCTGGTTGAACGGGCCTCGCAATCGCAATGGTAAACCCTGGGCCCCAAGCACGCGCGCAAAGATGCTTAGCGCAGTTCAGAAATGCATCGCCGCCCTGCTGGATCATTCCGAACATGGGGCGGCTGCGACCGCTCTGATGGACAAGTCAGGCTTTCCGCACAATTCCTGGCCGGGCCGGTCAACCAAGAACATCCCCACGGCAGTACTGTCGTCGCCGGAGCGGCGCGCGATGATCCTGGCTTGTCTCGGCGAGATCGCGGAACTTCGCGGGCGTCTAGACGAGCGAGAGGCCATCCTAGACACCGGCCGCGCCCTGCTAGAAGATGCCCGCGCGGAGGGGTGCGCGCCGCCCTATCTCATGGAGATTGGTGTCTGTGCGGCGCGGATCGCAGAAGCCTTTCCCGACCGGCTGGCGAGCCGAGACGACCTATATGCCCTCGATTGCGACCTCGGCAACGCTATGCAGCATAAGCACGGCCTGCTGTCGGCCCGCCGACTGCTCTATGCGACCTTCCGCGATCTGGTACCCTTCGTGCTGCTAATTGGGGTCAAGACGGCGTTCAATCCGGATACCATCCTTTCCTTGACCTGGAGCCGCGTCCGGATATCCGCGGACAGACGGACTGTTACATTCCTTGGAGTCAAGAACCGTGCCACCGATCTCCAAGCCAGCATAATCTCGGACGACGCCACCGACAATCATGACTTTCCGGCGGAACCCGGTGTGCCATTCGGCCTGGTCGACCTTCTGGACCTGCTACGTCGGTTGACGGGGCACACCCGGGACATCCTGACAGATCCAGACCATGCCGACCGCGTGTTCATAGGCGTTCCGGTTTGGGGCGGCTCGAAGGCGAAATCATACGAACATAAGAATGGTCCGTCCGTCGACGGCGTCTGGCGATTGAAACTAGCTGAGTTCATCAAGGACCATGGCCTGATGCCGTTTACGCTCGTAATGCTCCGGCCCTCAGAGGGGGAGGTGGAGTGGCGGCGCACGGGCGACCTACTGGCCGTGCGGGACCGCCTCGGTCACAAAAGCATCGCCACCACGCGCACCCACTACACAAGCGACGGGATGCGGCGGGAGAGCCAGGAGCGCGTTGCCGAAACCCAAGCGCTTTATCATCGGTGGGTGGAGACCGAGGGACGCGTCGATCCACGGCATCAGTCGGAACGGTGCCGATCGGCGGCGACTCCTGGGTTTGGCTGCCTAGACCCTTTTGACAGTCCCCGCCCCGGCCAGCGCCAAGGCAAGCTCTGCACCGCTTATGGCGAATGCCCGGACTGCCCGCTGGCCCAAGCGTGGCCACGGGACGTGCAAGCGGCCGCCTTTTACCTCGCCCTGCCGAAGGCAATCCACGACGCCCGGCTTGGACGGATCTCCCCGAAACACTGGGTCAATAAGTGGCCGCCCATCTTAATTGCTCACACTCGATTGCTTGACGAGATTCCGGCCGAAGTCCGGGCGGATGCGGCTCGATTCCACATCAAACTTAAGCCCGTTGGTCGACTCTGATGCACGCTGCCACAGAAGAATCGGTCTATCCAAATACGACCGCCGCAATCCTCGAAGCCACGGCAGAAACGCCGCTGCACAGGGCTGGCCGCCACCGCCTCGCGCTTGAACCCGTCTCCAGCAGGAGTCTCTGGGGAGACCCGCGCTGGGTGTTCGACAACGCGACCAGCGGTTCGGAGGACAACCAGAGCACAATCAGCTGGAACTTGGACCTGCAGGATGGCCACAATCTGCTCGATCCGCATCATGCCAATCTGCTGGATTGGCTGCGCCGGCTCGTATGGTCGGCCTTTGCCGCCCCTGGCGACGGCGCCACGAGCATGAAACCCGGCAGCTTGAGCGGAATTGGCGTCGGCCTGCGGTACTGGGTCGCCTGGCTGGTCGAGCGGGAGATCGCCTGGCCGCACCAGATCGGCACGGATGTCGTCGCGACCTACCAGGACCATTTGCAAGGGGATGCCGAGAACGATGCGGACACGGAGGTCCTGACCCATTCCGTAGCCTACTGCCGCTTGATGCCGTTCGCCCTGCTTTGGCGTCAGCGATTCGCTCTGGAGCGTGCGGGGATCGCGCCCATGCCCGCCGCGCCGTTCGGCCGCGCGGGCCTAAACAAGATCGCCAAGAAGATCGCCTCTGTCGCAGTGGGAAGCTATCGACCGCTGCCGGACGAAGTGGCGATCCTTGTTTTGAACACAGCCATGGCGATGCTGGAGACGCCTGCCGCCGACGTCATTGCCTTGGCGGAGGCCTGTGCCGGCGCCTTTGCGCTAGGCATGGCCGAGACCGTTGGACCAGATCGGCGAAAAGCACTCGCGGAGCAGCGGCAGTCGGCAGCTGCCAAAGCGTTTCGATTTGAAGAGATAAATGGGCGGCCGTGGCATGGGCCGCTCGACCCCGACGATTGGGAGGCGGAAGTAATCGCCGTCGCCCAATGCAAGCTGCAAACTTATCTGGAAACCCGCCGGGCCGATTTGCGACAGCAGACGGGGGGGCGGCCAACACTCAAGATCTATCGGCAGAATGGTCGTGCGTGTGTCGACCTCCGCGGGGTCGTCCTGGATTTGGGCCTCAAGCCAGGCGACGAGCAGCTGCTGTGCCGGCATCCTGCTCTGCATGCCCTGATTGACGCTACCGCCTTGGAGCAGAGGTACTGCTCGGTACCCCTGATCGGCGTCCTACAAAGGGTGCGCCAGCTGGTGCTGACTATACGTTCGGCGGCCCATCTCGTCATCCAGGCGACGACGGGCATGCGGATCAGCGAAATCTGCGGCCTCAAGGCAGGGATCAATCCCGCGACGGGCTTGCCGCTGTCAGTCCAAGTTCAGGACAGCTTGAACGGGCTGAGCGAGGTATTCATCCTCGTCTCCGACCTATCAAAGACCGAAGAGACACCCCGCGCCGTGCCTTGGGTTGTGGGATACCGGCCAAAGGGGTCGACGGACTTACCCCCGGCCGTCCGAGCGATGCTTGTCCTTGACCGGCTGCTGGGTCCTTGGCGCGCCCTGATCAGCACCGACGAACTTTTCGTTAGTTTTAGGGCAAATCGGGGCCTTCCCAAAACCCGTGAAGGCGTCAGTCGCATAACCACAAACCGGCTGCGGGAAGATGCCCGGGACTTCATCGCCGAATGGGTTGACCTGACTAATCTGCCCGACGAAGCGGCTAGGAAAACTATGGACAAAGAACTCGTCTCCTATCGCGAGAGCCACGGACGCGTCATCACGACACATCAGCTGCGGAAATGCTTCGGCTACTTCGCGTCTAACATCGACCGGCGCCTTATGCCGATGTTGCAGATGAACTTCCATCACGTTTCGGCCGCCATGACGGACGGCGCCTATACAGGTAATCCCGTCTTAGAGCGGGACTTGAACGATGTCCGGTACCAGAACCTTGCGTTGGAGTCGCTCGAGATTGCCCGAGGCAACAGCGGGATGGCCGGGCGATACGGCGAGCAGCTAGAACGGAAGATCATCGCCGAACTGGGGCCGCAAATTGCAGGCCTCTCGGCCGAAGACGCCTACCTCGAAGCCTTCATCTATGTCGAGCAGGCCGGCATCGACCGGCTGTTTTTCGAGCCTTATGGGATCTGCGGAGCTCTGAGCGCCTCGGAAATGGCTTGCCACGAGATCGGCGGAACGACCGACATCGCTCGATGGGAGCCTCGCTTGACCCCCAACTATGAAACCCGCCAGCCAAGCCTGTGCGCGGGTTGTGCCTGCTTTGCCATCGCCCGGCGACACCGCTCCTATTGGGAGGTGCGCTACATCGACAACGCCGCGCAGCTCCAGATTTTCGAGGCGTTGGGGCGCACCGGGCCGCTGGTAGACGGCGCCCTCGCCCTCACCGAGGCACAAGCTCAGCAGGCCTTGGTGATCTGCAGCAAGCTCGGAAGTGACATGGATGAACTTGAACGCCGTTTGGCGGCCGAAGTGACGGAGACACTGCATGCCGCGTAGGAGAACCAAGTCACGGGACCGGATCGAGCAGGACTTCCTTGATGCAATCGAGCGTCTGAAGAACGGGCGACCGCAGCATCCCAAATTGCGTGAGAAAGTTAGCAAGGGCAAGGCAGTCAAGATCAACATCGCGACGGTTGCGCAAGAGGCAAATCGCGCCCGCGGACTCATCGGGATGGAGAACTGCCGCTATCCCGAAGTGCGCCAGCTTGTTCTGATGGAGGCTGGCGCGACCGGGATCGTGCCGCGAAACCGTGACGACGTCATCAAGAAGCTTCGGGCGGAGATCGCCGAGCTGCGGGTACAACTGTCTCACGCGGAAGCCCATGCCGCCTACCATTTCTCTCAGAGGGCAAGGGCGGAAAAGGGCTATAGCGACTACAAAGGTCGCTATGAGCGGCTGAAGGCGAAAGTGGACAAGGACTTGAAGGCCAGCGAGGGCAAGGTGGTTTCACTCTTCCCTGAGGCTGCCGACCATGCCGATTAAGCAGGAGGCCGGATGAGCGTCGTGTCGATGTTTACGTGGTGAGTCTTATCGCCGCCGACGGCACGGAAATCGGCGAGCATCCGGCTCCTTGTCGGTGATGTTCTCCAGAACATATGTCCGTGGGTTTCCCGCTTTCGCATCGGCGGGCTCACCCAACCGGGTCACGGCTCTGCGGCGGTACACATCCTCGCAGAAGTTTTCGGTTTTGAGCCATACTAATGTTCGATCTTGGTATGTCGGCGCGTTAGTTAGCGCCGCTGATCATCGTCAGCGATCTCAGCAGGCCCCTCGCAGCAAGACGCGGGCCATATATGGCTATTTCGTAGCGTGCCAATTGGCGCATTCGCGGCAAAGCTCATTCTCGGTGCACCCGTTCTCGCCGCAAGATACTGGCGGCGCTGGTAAGGCCAGAAAATCCATCAGCCATCGCCATAGGCCAAGGCTCGGCCGTTCATTCGGATTGTTGCCATGATCCCCCCGGATCACTCCGCAGCTTAACGCGGCTCCCAGGAACGATATGGCAGGTCGGAACCAAAGCGTCTATGACTATCCGTCGCCTGCTGAGCCATACGGCTGGTCTTGGCGATGGTCTTGGCTATCAGGGCTTCGCCCCCGACGAGCAGGTCCAGTCGCTCGAGCAATCTGGACTTGTAACGGTTTTGTGCCGGTCACCGATCTCACTATGCTACCTTGGCTTCGAATGCGAGCGGGCTGATGCCGCCTAGATATGAATGGCGTCGTCGGGTGTTGTAGAATCCGTTGATGTATTGGAAGATGGCAGCTTCCGCCTGACGCCGGGTTGGCCATTTCTGCCGCCAGATCAGTTCTGCCTTCAGCGATTTGAAGAACGTCTCCACGGCTGAGTTATCGTAGCAATTGCCCTTGCCACTCATCGATGGACGCAGGCCGTAGGCCTGCAGCTTCTTTTGATAATCGTAGGAGCAATATTGGGCGGATTCAACCGGTCGTCGCAACACTGGCTTCATACTGGCCAGCAAGGAACTGGTCGAGGACTTCGGCAGGGGTTTTCCAACCGAGGGTCTTTCGCGGCCTCGGTGGTCACCTTGTGCTTGCGGGTGCGAACCGGCTTGATCCCGTTGAGGCGCATCAGCCGTCCGACCCTGCGCTCGCCGACATCGAGGCCTGCCTCTTTGAGCTCCATTGTCATGCGAGGGCGACCATAGCTGCCCAGGCTCAGGCTATACTGCTCCCGGATATGAGCCAGCACCTTCATGTCTGTGCGGTCCCGCTGGCTGATCGGCCGCGTGCGCCATGATCGGTAGCCACGGGCGCTGATCTGCATCACCCGGCAGATCGTCTCTACCGGCCACACATGGCGCCAGCTCTCCACGAACGCGAACCTCACGGCCGCTGGCTCGCGAAGAACTGAGTGGCCTTTTTTAGAATATCCCTCTCCTCCTTGAGCACGCGGTTCTCAAGGCGAAGACGTTCGTTCTCACGGGCCAGATCTGCCTGCGGCGCTGACACCAGATCAGCTGGGCGATACTGAGACAGCCACTTGCCTAGCGTCGATTTACCTATGCCCAAATCCTTGGCCACGCGCTCGCGCGATAGGCCGCTGGTCAGAGCAATCCGCACCGCCTCCTGCTTGAACTCGTCTGAATGCTTCATCATCTCATCGGTCTCCTGTTGCGAGCTCTAAACGCTCAGGTGACCGGCACAAAACCGTTGCAAGTCCATCCATCCCCAGACCCAAGGCAAGATCGAACGCTGGCATCAGACGCTCAAAAACCGTGTGCTGCTGGAGAACTACTTCCTGCCCGGCGATCTCCAACAGCAGATCGAGGCCTTCGTCGAGCATTACAACCACCAGCGCTACCACGAGAGCCTCGACAACGTCACACCCGCCAACGCCTACTTCGGCAGGGCACCAGCCATCATCAAGCGAAGAGAAAAGATCAAGCGAAAGACACTCGAACATCGGCGCTTGCAACACCGCAAGCTCGCCGCCTAAACAGCAAACCGAGACGAGGCCCACACTCCGCTGATCTACGCCGCAAGTTGTGCCAAATGTTCTGACGACGGAGAGGCCGCATTGGGTGGAGCTGCGCGGCCCGGTGAAATTGCAGATCGATTTTTACGAGCGGCAGCCTCGATTTGCGGATTAAGAGACAAGGAAGCACATGACGGCCGGGATGCGCGCGTCCGATAGTGGCACAGCCAGCGGAGATATCAGGAAAACATCACGCTGGGTCTTCGTTTTCCTCGCGATCCTTTGGCTCGGTCTCATTCTGGGCGTTTCGTTTCTCGCGACCCCTGTGAAGTTCTCCGCTCCGTCCCTGACGCTGCCGGTCGCATTGGACGTGGGCCGGGTAACTTTCTCCCTTTTCAGCAGGATTGAAATGATCCTGGCCGCGCTTTTTATAGTCCTGTCATGGCGACGTGGAGTGCCTAAACTCCAAATTTCCTTTTCGCTGGTCCTGGCGATGGCTGTCGCGGCACAGGCGCTGTGGCTGCTTCCCGCACTGACTGAACGAGTGGATATGATCGCCCGCGGAGAGGTTCCGCCGCCATCTGGCGGACACCATATCGTCTATGTCTGCATTGAGGGGGGCAAGGCCGTTATTCTTGCGATTCTGGGTTTCGTGGGACTGATGAATATGGATCACGTGACATAGCATCCGCAATGGGCGGTCCGTAACCTATTTGGCCGGGAGCTGTTTGAAATATGCTACGAGATCATCGATCTCGTCCGGCTCGAACTGGAAAGGCGGCATGTCGCTATGTCCGACGAACACCCCTTCCGCGAATGACTCCGCGATGTAGTCGGGCGGATAATGCGTGAAGAGGGTTGCGAACGATGGCGCGGACGCGTGCGGACTGTTCTGGTCCGCAGTCCGGCTATGGCAGCGAAGACATTTTGCCTCGACCAGTATTTCCCCCCGTGCGATGGATGCCGCTGCTGGACGTTCTCTATCGACCCGCGCGGTTGGCCCCGGTTTGTCATCGATATGCGTGGAACAGCCTACAGCCGTCAAACAGAGCAGCATCGATCCCGTTTTCAAAAAGTTCATTTCAGTCTTCCTGGCAGCGGACCGCCTTCTCGTTATCGGCGATCAGTGATTGAACAGGATCGGCACGTCTGCTTTTTTCAACATGGAAAGCGTTGCGCCGCCCAGAAGCGTTTCCGTGAGCCTTGATCGCCCATAAGCCCCCATAACGATCATCGCTGCGCCGAATTCGCGCGCGGCGAATAGAATGTCGTCGCCGATTTCCGAATTTTCGGGACGCTCGACCACTTCCGCCTTTATTCGGTAATCGCCAAGATAATTGGCGGCGTCGCTTCCGCGTACGCGCATCGCACCGCCATTGCCAATCGACAATATGCGAACAGACGAAGCCTTTTGAAGAAGCGGTATGGCCGCGCGCAGCGCGCGACCGGACTCCGCCGACCCATTCCAGGCGATCATCACCGGGCCGGATGGGTCAAAGCGGTGCAGATTTTCAGGAACGCCAAGGACAGGCCCTGCGGCCCTCGTCAGAACGGTCGCCATGAAGCCAGACGACGTCTGTTCGGTGGTCTGGGTATGCATCAGGCTAAGCACCGTTACGTCCGTCAAGATGCTGGCATGGGCCAATGCTGTCGCGGGCACACCGCCAGCGCGGTCCCAGGACCAGACGGCATCCTCCTTCTCCAGCTTCGCCTGCCATTGTTCACGGAAGGACTTCCACTGCCGCTCGATATCGTCCCTGAATGCCTGGAGCGGTGCCGCGAACATGCCGCCGGTATACATGTCGAGCGCAACATCGGGGTTCGTCGCGGTATGCAGACAGTCGATCTTGGCATCTTGGAAACGGGCGAGCGCGAGCGCAGCCTCGACACGCGAGGTAAGACCGGCGTCGTCGTTCATATGCAGAAGTATATTCTTCATCTGTTATCTCCTTCTGACGGATCAGGCCGCCAGCTTCATTTCCATCCGGCCCCAGATTTCGACGAGCGCCTTGACGAGTTCCGCCATCATCAGTTCGTCATGGTGCGGGCCGGGCGTAAAACGCAGGCGCTCCGTCCCGCGCGGCACGGTCGGGTAATTGATCGGCTGTACATAGACGCCATATTCCATCAGCAGGATATCGCTGATCTTCTTGGCCTTTACCGGATCACCGACATGCAGCGGGACGATGTGCGTGGTGGAATCCATCAGCGGCAGATTGGCCTCCACCATCAACGCCTTCAGCCGCGCCGCCGCCTGCTGCTGTCCCTCGCGCTCCTCGCGGGATGATTTCAGATGCCTCACACTGGCCAGCGCACCCGCGACCAGCACGGGCGACAGGCTGGTCGTGAAGATAAAGCCCGGCGCATAGCTGCGGATGACGTCGATCAGCATCTTCGACGCCGTGATATAGCCGCCCATCATACCGAATGCCTTGCCCAGCGTGCCCTCGATGATCGTCACCCGGTCGGCGCAGTCATCACGCTCCGAGATGCCGCCGCCGCGCGGCCCGTACATGCCGACCGCATGGACCTCGTCCAGATAGGTGAGCGCGTTGTATTTCTCGGCAAGATCGCAGATGCGGTTGATATCGGCGACATCGCCGTCCATCGAGTAGACGCTCTCAAAGGCGATCAGCTTGGGCACCTCGGGATCGTCCGCCGCCAGCAGTTCCTCCAGATGCGCATAGTCATTGTGCCGGAACACGCGCTTCTCACAGCCCGCGCCCCGGATCCCCGCGATCATAGAGGCGTGATTCAGTTCGTCCGAATAGACGATGCAGCCGGGCAGCAGTTTCGCCAGCGTCGACAACGTCGCCTCGTTCGACACATAGCCGGACGTGAACAAAAGCGCCCCCTCCTTGCCATGCAGGTCGGCAAGTTCCCGCTCCAGCTGGATGTGCAGATGCGTGTTGCCGCCGATATTGCGCGTCCCGCCCGACCCGGCGCCGACCTCGTGCAGCGCGTCCTCCATCGCCTCTATGACAGAAGGATGCTGGCCCATCGCTAGATAGTCGTTGGAACACCAGACCGTAATCGGTTTTGGGCCATTATGTCCGGCGAAACATTTCGCGTTCGGGAAATTGCCCCGGTTGCGAAGAATGTCGATGAAGACGCGGTAACGCCCCTCTTCGTGCAGGCGGTCGATCGCCTTCTCGAAAATCTGGTTGTAGTTCACGTTCCGCTTGGGAACGATCATCCTGAGGGGGCGAATATCCTTTTTCATGCCCCAATCTTGCGCCATCAGGACGGAATATCCTTAATCTCAATCAAATTGGCCTCGGAATTGGCATCCGGGCACCTTAGGTAGCAGTTATGGAACAGGTATCAGTCGCTTGCGCAACATGCGCGGTCCGCAACCAAGCCATCTGTGCGGCGCTCGACAGCGCCGAGTTAACCGCGCTTAGCCGCATCCGCCGTCATCAGCATCTTTCCGCGGGGCAAACCCTCGCCTGGGAAGGAGATGATGCGTTTGTCGTGGCGAGCGTTACCAGCGGCGTTCTCAAACTGACAAAATCGCTTGGCGACGGCAGGGAGCAGATTGTCGGTCTGGCGTTTCCGGCAGATTTCATCGGTCGGCCATTTCATTCGAAGACGACGAACACCGTTACCGCGCTCACGGACACCGATATCTGCGTTTTCAGACGGTCCGACTTCGAAAACTACGCTAGCGACCACCCTCAGCTGGAACGTAAACTTCTGGAGCGAACCCTGGCCGAACTGGATCGGGCGCGGGACTGGATGACGCGCCTTGGGCGCAAGTCGGCAAGCGAGAAAATCTGCAGTTTCCTGATTGATATTTCCGAACGCCTGTCCGCCGATACCTGCATTGGCGCGACCACGGCGGACGAATTCGAGCTGCCATTTGGCAGGCAGCAAGTCGCGGATATCCTGGGACTGACCATCGAAACGGTAAGTCGCCAGCTGACCGCGTTAAAGCGTGGCGGACTGATCGATTTGAGCGGCCGCCGGACGATCCATATCCTTGACAGAACCCCGCTCGTGGAGGCTGCGGAAACCTTCGCTTAAAAGCGTCCGGTCCCAATTTGATCGGCGTCAATGTTCTAATGGCCATAATCCGGCATCCCACTCCTGAACAGGGCGCGATCTCGCCCGCACAAAGTTCCGGAGATAAGAATAATGGACAGTGTCGTGATGCGGGCGGGCGGATGGTTTGCACTGTTCCTCATGACCATGATCCTAGTCGTCGCAGCGGAGGATCGTGGCTTCGCCGTTCATATGGCGATTGCCGGTGCTGCCGCGCTCGTCATGATCTGGGCAACGCTGACGCGGACCGATTATTCCATGCTCGCACGCGGTATCCTGCGTACGCCAGCAGACAAAAGCCGCTATTATGACGATGTCGTCCGCTGGGGCGTTATCGCCACGGTGGGCTGGAGCATCGTCGGATTCCTGGCCGGCCTGTACATCGCGTTACAGCTAGCCTTTCCGGCGCTGAACCTGAACAGCGAATTCACCACATTCGGTCGCTTGCGGCCCTTGCACACGTCGGCGGTCATTTTTGCATTTGGCGGCAATATTCTGATCGCCAGCAGTTTCTACGTCGTGCAGCGCACCTGCCGCGCCAGGCTGGCGTTTCCAGCGCTCGCCCGGTTCGTATTCTGGGGATATCAGTTCTTCATCGTCCTGGCCGCCACCGGCTATGTCCTTGGCATCACGGAATCGCGCGAATATGCTGAGCCGGAATGGTATGTCGATATCTGGCTGACCATCGTCTGGGTCGCCTATTTCATCGTCTTCGTGGGGACGCTTATTAGGCGCCGCGAACCGCATATCTATGTCGCGAACTGGTTTTACCTCAGTTTCATCATCACCATCGCGATGCTGCACATCATCAACAATCTGGCGATCCCGGTCAGCATCTTCGGCTCCAAAAGCTACAGTGCCTTCGCCGGTGTGCAGGACGCCCTGACCCAGTGGTGGTACGGCCATAACGCGGTCGCCTTCTTCCTGACCGTGCCGTTCCTCGCGATGATGTATTATTTCGTACCTAAGCAGGCCAACCGTCCGGTTTATTCTTACCGTCTGTCCATCATCCATTTCTGGTCGCTGATATTCCTTTATATCTGGGCGGGGCCGCACCATCTCCATTACACCGCGCTTCCCGACTGGGCGCAGACCCTCGGCATGGTGTTTTCAGTCGTTCTCTGGATGCCCAGCTGGGGCGGGATGATCAACGGACTGATGACGCTGAACGGCGCCTGGGACAAGATCCGCACCGATCCGATCATCCGCATGATGGTGATGGCGCTCGCCTTCTATGGCATGGCGACGTTCGAAGGTCCGATGCTGTCGATCAAGGCGGTGAACAGCCTGTCCCATTATACCGAATGGACAGTCGGCCACGTGCATTCCGGCGCGCTTGGCTGGAACGGCATGATCAGTTTCGCGGCGATTTATTTCCTGGTGCCGCGTCTTTGGGGGCAGAACCGCCTTTATTCGCTGCGCATGGTGAACTGGCACTTCTGGCTCGCGACCATCGGCATCGTCCTTTACGCGGCCGCGCTCTGGGTGGCGGGCATCATGCAGGGTCTGATGTGGCGTGAATATGGAGAGGACGGCTATCTGGTTTACGCTTTCTCGGAAGTGGTCAGCGCGATGTTCCCGATGTACGTCATTCGCGCCATCGGTGGGGCCATGTACCTCGCTGGTGCCGTCATCATGGTCTACAATGTCTGCATGACGATCGCCGGACGGCAACGTGCCGAGAAACCGATGAGCGACGCGGATTACGATCCCGCGAAAGATCGCCCGATCGTCGCCCAGCCTGCCGAATAGGAGATCCTGCTCATGTCTTTTCTTACACGGCATCACAAGAAACTGGAGCGCAACGTCACCCTGCTGGCGGTGTTCAGCCTGATCGCGGTTGTTATTGGTGGCGTCGTCGAGATCGCACCGCTGTTCTGGATCGATTCCACCGTGGAGGATGTGGAGGGTGTGCGACCCTACACGCCGCTCGAGCTTGCTGGCCGCAACGTCTACATCCGGGAGGGTTGCTATAACTGTCATAGCCAGATGATCCGCCCGTTTCGCGATGAGGTCGAACGCTATGGACATTACAGTCTGGCGGCGGAAAGCATCTATGACCATCCGTTCCAATGGGGGTCGAAGCGGACGGGTCCCGATCTGGCGCGCGTGGGCGAACGCTATTCGGACGAGTGGCACGTGCAGCATCTGAAGGATCCGCGGTCGGTCGTCCCGGAATCGATCATGCCCCCCTACGGTTTCCTAGCTGAACGCGATGTAAGAACGGACGATATCTCAGAGCATCTGGTGGCACTGCGCCGGGTTGGTGTGCCCTATACCGACGAGCAAATCGAACTGGCCGAGGCCGACATGCGCCTTCAGGGCGACACCGATGGCTATGGCCCGGACCTGGCCGCCCGCTATCCGAAGGTTCAGGTGCGCGATTTCGACGGGGATCCGCAGCGGTTGACCGAGATGGATGCGCTTGTCGCCTATCTGCAAATGCTGGGCACTCTGGTCGATTTCGAGACTGCGGAACCCATGGAGCGCTCCGAATGACTTATGACGATATGCGCCATTTCGCCGATAGCTACGGCCTTGTCGCGATGGTGATCCTTTACATGGTGCTGTGTGGCTGGGCGTTCCGTCCGAATGCGCGGAAACGGAACAAGGATGCGGCCAATATGATTTTTGCTGACGACGTGACCGGAGACGACCGCGATGGCTGAGAACAAGCGCATCGATGAACCGACCGGAACGGAGACCGTCGGGCATGAATGGGACGGGATCGAGGAACTCGACACGCCCATGCCCCGCTGGTGGCTGTGGACGCTTTACGCGACGATCATCTGGGGCATTGGCTATACCGTCATCTATCCCGCGTGGCCCGGCATCACCGGCTATACCAAGGGCGTGATTGGCTGGTCGAGCGAGCAGGAATTCCGGGACGAAGTCGCCGCCGCGACCGAGCGGCGGGCTCCTGTGCTGCGCGCGCTTGCCGCAACGCCGATCGAACGGTTACCGGAGGACAGCAGGCTGCTGCAATTCGCAATCGTCGGTGGCGAGTCCGCGTTCAAGCAATATTGTGTGCAATGCCATGGATCCGGCGCCGCGGGTGCCAAGGGCTATCCGAACCTGAACGACGACGAATGGCTATGGGGTGGAGACATCAAGGCGATCGAGTTCACGCTGGTCCACGGCATACGCAACCCCGACCATGACGAGACCCGGTTCTCCATGATGCCGGCCTTTGGTCGAGATGGCATTTTCTCCTCACAAGAGATTGCCGATGTGGCGAATTACGTGCGGGCTATCAGCGGGCAGGACACGGCAGGTGATTCCGCGAGACGTGGTAGCGAACTCTACGCGCAGCAATGCGTCGCCTGCCACGGCGTGGATGGCAAGGGCGACCGCGAACAGGGTGCCCCGAACCTCACCGATGCCATCTGGCTTTATGGTGGTGATACTGAGACGATCCGGGAAACGCTCTATGGTAGCCGCTACGGTGTGATGCCGCGTTTCGGCGAGCGTCTGGATCCCGTTACGATCAAGATGCTGGCAGCCTATGTGCACTCGCTGGGCGGTGGCGAACGTTATGTCGAGGTAGCGGCGGATCCCGAGGTCGAGGTCGATGAACGCCCCTGATATACTTGAAGAACCGCCGGTTCAACTTTACGAGAAGCGCAAAAGCGTTTTTCCGCAAGCGGTGGACGGGACCTTTCGCCGGCTCAAATGGGCGGTCATGGCGGTGACGCTCGCCATCTACTATGTGACGCCCTGGATCCGCTGGGATCGTGGACCTTATGCGCCGGATCAAGCGGTTCTGGTCGACCTCGCCAACCGCCGCTTCTTCATGTTCGGTATCGAGATCTGGCCGCAGGAATTCTATTATATCGTTGGCCTGTTGGTCATGGCGGGCGTCGGTCTGTTTCTCGTTACCTCCGCTGTCGGACGCGCGTGGTGCGGTTATGCCTGTCCGCAGACGGTATGGACCGACCTGTTCCAGCATGTCGAACGGTTCATCGACGGCGACCGGAATGCCCAGATCAAGCTGCAGCGCGCGCCTTGGGGTCCGCGGAAGATCGCGCGCAGGCTTGTCAAATGGTCGGTCTGGCTGGTGATCGCTTTCGCAACCGGTGGTGCATGGATATTCTACTTCGCCGATGCGCCGACCCTGGCCCAGGACTTTGTCACAGGCGACGCGGCTTTCATCGCCTATGCGACGGTGGGCATTCTGACCGCGACCACATTCATTTTCGGCGGCTTCCTGCGAGAGCAGGTCTGCATCTACATGTGTCCGTGGCCGCGGATACAGTCGGCCATGCTGGATGAAAAATCGCTGATCGTCACGTACAAGGACTGGCGCGGCGAACCCCGTGCGCGTGGTATGAAAAAACCGCGTGGGCCGGACGAGCTGTTCGGCGACTGTATCGACTGTATGAAATGTGTGTCGGTTTGCCCGACCGGGGTGGATATTCGTGAAGGGCCGCAGATTGGGTGCATCACCTGCGCACTGTGCATCGACGCCTGCGACAAGGTCATGGACCAGATCGGTCGTCCGCGCGGCCTGATCGACTATGCGACGCTGGAGGGCCAGGAGCTGGAGCGCGAGGGGAAGCCAGCGCCCTCCCCCCTGAAAATGCTTCTCCGCCCCCGTACGATCTTTTACTTTGCGATCTGGGCCGGCATCGGCCTTGCCATGCTGTTTGCCGTAGGGACGCGGTCGCGTATTGATATCTCCGCCGTGCAGGAGCGCAATCCCCCATATGTTCAGCTCGCCGACGGGACGGTTCGGAACGACTTTACCATCAAGATCAGTAATATGCAGACAAGACCGCGGAAGATGGAGGTCGGGCTAGTGGGCCTGGAAGATGGAGTGTTCTGGCAACGTGGAGGTAGCCGACAGCTTGCAGGCCGCATATTGACGGCCGATGTCCCCGCCGACAGCGTGAAGGCGCTAAACGTCTTTGTCGCCGGCACGTCGCCGGAGCAGGGTCGACAGGACTTCGCCTTCAGCGTGCGGGCTCTGGATAGCGAGGGTGGCGCCGACAGCGTGCAGGTTCATTTCTCAGGCCCGGAAGAGACGAGATGACGCGCAAATTCACTGGTCGGCATATGGCAGTCATTCTGATCCTGTTCTTCGGAACGATCATCGCCGTCAATTTCACGATGGCCCGGTTCGCGCTCAGCACTTTCGGCGGAACCGTTGTGGATAACAGCTATGTCGCCAGTCAGAACTACAACAAGTGGCTGGACGAAGGCCGGGCGGCGCAGGAACTGGGCTGGACACTGAAGAGCGCGCGTGCGCATCCTGATGGCATTGTCGTCACGCTCATGGATGCCGATGGTCCGCTGCGTCATGCCGGTCTCGCCGGAACGGCGGAGCATCCGCTGGGCCAGCGTGAAGATCTGAATCTTGAATTCACGGAAAAAAGGCCGGGAGTCTTCGTCGCGCCATTGGCGGAAGGCCGCTGGAAACTGCGGCTTCGCGCGACACGGTCCGGCGAAGACTATCGCGCAATCAGGACCGTGGAGTGAATGCCGCCATAGATACGCGTGCCGCCGCCGCGTGCGTCGAGTCGATCTTCACGGTTCCGGGAATCCACTGTGCCAGCTGCATCTCGAAGATTGAGGCGGGCATGGCGTCCCTGGACGGCGTTGCTGCCGTCCGCGTGAATTTTTCCGGAAAGCGCGTTTCCGTCTCGCATGTTCCTGAACTCGCGCCGCCCACGATCGAAGGTTTTTTCGACCAGCTCGGCTTCGAAGCACAGCAAGCCGCCACCGGGGGCGATGGCAGCGACTTGGAACTGAAAGCGCTGCTGCGCGCGCTGGCAGTCGCCGGATTCGCGGCCATGAATGTGATGCTGTTTTCGGTCAGTATCTGGTCCGGTGCCGATCCGGCGACACGGCAAATGTTCCACTGGCTGTCGGCACTCATCGCGGTGCCCGCCATCGCCTACGCCGGGCGGCCCTTTTTCCTGTCGGCTGCGAAGGCGCTGAAAGCCGGGCGCACCAACATGGACGTACCCATAGCCATCGGGCTCGTTCTTGTGACCGCGATGAGCCTTTATGAGACTGCCATCCACGGCCCGCACGCCTGGTTCGACGGCGCGGTGATGCTGCTGTTCTTTCTGCTCATGGGCCGTGTTCTTGATCGGCAGATGCGTACGCGTGCGGAAAGCGGCATCGGTGCCCTATTGAAGCAGCGCGCTGCTGGCGCGCACGTTCTGCAGCCTGACGGCGATGTCCTGTGGCGGAACACCGAACATCTGGCCCCCGGGATGCGTATGCTGGTTGCTGCTGGCGACCGCCTGGCCGCCGACGGCGTCGTGGAGGTGGGGACAAGCCGCATAGACGCCAGCCTGCTGACAGGCGAAAGCGACGCCGTCGTGGTTCGGCCGGACAGTGAAGTCGCAGCGGGATCGCTCAATCTGACCGGACCGCTCACCGTGCGCGTCGTCCGCGCGGACGACGCGACCGTCATCGCCGAAATGGCTCGCCTGATGGAGGCGGCAGGGCAGGCGAAATCGCGCTACGTTCGCATCGCTGACCGCGCCGCACGATATTATGCGCCGGTCGTGCATCTCCTCGCCGCCGCTGCCTTTGCAGGCTGGATGCTGGCTGGTGCGGACTGGCATCAGGCATTGTTGATCGCGGTGGCTGTCCTCATCATAACCTGTCCCTGCGCGCTGGGACTGGCGGTCCCAGCGGCGCAGGTGGTCGCCGCTGGAAGACTGATGAAGGCCGGGATTCTCGTCAAGGATGGAGGCGCACTGGAACGGATGGCTGAAGTCGATCATGTGTTTTTCGACAAGACGGGAACCCTGACCCTCGGATCGCCGCAACCGCTCGCCCTGGACGAACTTCCTCTCAATGATGCGCGCGCGGTGCTGGCATTGGCACAGCACAGCCGCCAGCCGCTCTCCCGCGCATTGGCGAAGGCGCTGACGGCAAGGGGTATCCTGCCCATCGCGCTGATGGACATTCATGAAACACCCGGTGAAGGAATTTCCGCTTCTGGCCCACAGGGCCAGGTTTCCCTCCGCAAACCTGCCGCCAATAGTACGCCGGTTGCCACGCTTTTCGAAAGTGAGGGACGCACGTCCCGGCTGCTGACCTTTTCCGACACCTTACGTCCGGACGCGCTCGATACAGTGCGTTCACTTCGAAAAAGGGGCTTGGGGACGAGGATAGTGTCAGGAGATCGCGAAGCGCCTGTCCGCGAGGTCGCCGGGATATTGGATCTGCAGTTCGACGCCGACCTGTCGCCGCAGGAAAAGCTGGACGCCATCACCGCGGCCCAGGCGGCGGGGCAGCATGTGCTCATGGTCGGCGATGGCCTGAACGACGGTCCGGCGCTCGCGGCCGCCCATGCATCGATGGCCCCCGGCACGGCAAGCGATGTCGGACAACAGGCGGCTGATCTTGTTTTCCTGGGAAATGACCTGCGCCCGGTGGCCGACGCGCTTGACGCGGCGCGCCGGACGCGGACGGTGGTAAGACAGAATTTCACGCTGGCTATTGGTTATAATGTGCTGGCGGTACCCTTGGCGATTGCGGGGCTGGTGACGCCACTGGTCGCTGCGGTGGCCATGTCGCTCTCGTCCCTGATCGTGGTCGCGAACGCCCTGCGCCTGGCGCGCGTATGACAGGCCTCGTCATCCTCATTCCGGTCGCGCTCGGCCTTGGAATGGCGGGATTGGCGGCGTTTTTCTGGGCCATGAAACGCGGGCAGTTCGAGGATCTGGATGGAGCCGCGCTGCGCATATTGAACGATGACGAAGACGAAGATATGCCGCCCGCCGCGGAAGATTGACCAGGGCCTTCGACCGCAGGCCGCTCGAACCAATTTGCGCATACCGCAGTGACGCCCATCGCGCTGGACACACATGCCCGGATTTCTTTGACCCTCGTCAATGTTCGCGCTTCCTTGTGCCGGTAGTCTGCTTGGCATGTGGCCCTATCTTCCTGACCTCCTCGCGCGGCCCGTGCCCCGCTATACCAGCTTTCCGACCGCAGCGGAGTTTGCGCCCGGGTCAGGCGCTGCGGAATATCTGTCCGCAGTCGCCGCTATTCCCGTCGGCAGCGATATATCGCTCTATGTTCATATTCCCTATTGCGAGCAGATTTGTTTCTATTGCGGTTGCAATACCGGCCGGGCGGGGCGGGCGTCGCGGCTTACTGCCTATCTGAACGCCCTGCTGGCCGAAATCGATCTTGTGGCGTCCGCCCTGGACGGCCGGGCGAACATTCGCAGGATCGCTTTCGGTGGGGGCAGCCCGAACGCGATCGCTCCCACTGATTTCGTCCGGCTGGTGGACGCACTCACATGCGCGTTCGCTACGGGACGTCCTGAAATGTCCGTCGAACTCGACCCACGCGGCTTTTCGCTCAAATGGGCGGAGGTGCTGGCCACGATTGGCGTCACGCATGCCAGCCTGGGGGTGCAGACCTTCTCTACGCAGATACAACATGCGATCGGGCGTGTTCAGCCGCGAAAGCTGATCCTGGACACGACCGCGCTGCTGCGGGACGCGGGGGTTCGCTCGCTGAATTTCGACATGATGTACGGACTGCCAGGGCAGACTGAAAACGATCTGACCGAATCCCTCATCCAAGCGATCGACCTCGGGCCGGACCGCGTGGCACTGTTCGGCTATGCCCATGTCCCTCATCTCGTCCCTCGGCAGCGCCAGATACCAGACGATAAGCTGCCAGATCAGAAAAAGCGCTTCGAGATGGCCTGGTCGGGATTCGCAAGACTTAGATCCGCAGGCTATGCTAGTGTGGGGTTCGATCATTTCGCCAAGCCCGGTGACGGCCTTGCGATCGCTTCCCGGAATGGCACGCTCCGACGCAATTTCCAGGGCTTTACCGATGATCGGCAGGAGATTCTGCTGGGTCTTGGCGCATCGTCGATAAGCATGTTTCCGGGTTTGATCGTCCAGAACGAGAAGAATGCCGGGCGCTATCGTATGCGCGTATCCGCAGGCCAGCATCCGCTCAGTGGCGGGATTGTGCGCTCTCCGGATGACCGGCGTCGTGCGATCATAATTGAGAATATTCTGTGCAACGGGAAAGCGGACATCAGCGCGGTCACACTTGGTCTCGCGGGTCAGGAGCGGCTACAGGAATTCGCGCGGCAGGGGCTCCTGGACGTTTCGCACGACGTCCTGACCCTGTCGGCGAAAGCATTGCCGTACGCGCGTGGCATAGCCGCAATCTTTGATCCGTACCGAACTCAGGAAAAACGGCGGTTCAGCAATGCAATATAACCCCGCTGCACGACTGTTTCTGACGGGAACGGCGATATTGGCGCTGCTATCGACTGCCTATCCGTCATCGGCGGTCCAGAATAGCCTCTCAATAGAGATCTGCTCGGGACAGCCGGAACGGCAGTTCATCAGGCTCCCCCTCAACCGGGAGGAGGAACCAGCCCGCCCATCATGCATGAAGGGCTGCCACGCGGCCTGCGCGCGTGAAGACCATTTGAAACCTGTCCGGAACAAAGGAAAACAATGATGCCGCTCTGGTTCTTCCCCGTACTCCTTGTGACATGCGCCGTCATATCGCTCATATCGGCGATATATCTCTTCCTGCATTTGCAAGCCGTTGCCCGGATCTTCAGGGGAACTGCGGATATTGTTCCGGCACCAGTCGGACGCCGGGCATCGCGTAAGTCAATTTTCCTCGCGCTAACGCTTTTCAACTTCGGCTGGATCGCTTCTATTCTGATCTGGATTTTCGCACTTTCCGGTGGCGCAAATGCGGCACTATCGACCGGCTGACACGTTTCGGCGGTTGTATGCCCGCACTGGTTCTTCAGGAAAGAACGTCTTCATAAACTAATATTACAGCAACAGAATCAACAAATGCTGGGCCGGTTGCGGGCCTTTATGGACCAGCATATCTATCCCAATGAGGGCCGCTATGCCGCATGAGCTGCCACTCGGCATTTGAAATGCTAATGGCAGAAATTGTCTCAATCCCCGCCGTTCCATTTGAACCGGGGAGATATCCGCTTTCAGGAAGTCGGCGGAGAACCTGTATGACTGAGATTGAGGCGCTTTGCAGAACGACAGAAAATGGGCCGTCTCCTGCCTGTCCGGTTTGAGGCGCTAGGATGAGAGAAGCTGCCGTTCGCTTGACCTAATGTCTCGGGCAGCTTGCGCCGACATAGCCGTCGTTCCCTTGCCATGAGGCGGTCGCCTGAACCTGTCATAGGTTCAGAAGGTCTTTGTCACGGCACCGGCAGTGGTTTGATGATTGCCTGACAACGCCAACGGAGTTTAATGTAGACGAAATGCTTTTCTGCGATCATCA
>TARA_R100000501_G_scaffold11508_1_pt1 | contig 116657 bp, 112 predicted proteins | sample TARA_R100000501 | Tara Oceans TARA_R100000501 (sample SAMEA2620120) | marine metagenome | biome: marine biome (ENVO:00000447); feature: mesopelagic zone (ENVO:00000213) & marine oxygen minimum zone (ENVO:01000065); material: "saline water (ENVO:00002010), including plankton... | reverse complement strand
CATGTTCCAGACATGGCTTTGCATACACTCCATCCAGGGAGATAAGCGATAATGGACGCCGCCAGGCGCCCGAAGGGCTGAGTCCATGGATAGGCTCAGTCAAAGTAGGTCAGCGATAACTACTTATACGCTCTAGGCACACATTACCTTCCTGTAAATAAACTGCCAGGCTTTAATACAACAGAAAGGCACTTCGATAGGGGTGGCCTTTTTTATTATCTAAGGTTTAACAAGTAACCTTCTTGAATAAAGTGATGAATCAGCAAACTACTTGGTTAAATATCAACAAATTCTGTAGCGGAAACCACTACCTGATCCCGTCCATTATTTTTTGCTTCATAAAGAGCAATATCTGCTGCTTTAATAATGTCAGCTTTTTCGATAAGAGTGTTATGCAGATAAGCCACGCCAAATGATGCTGTGATAGGTGGAAGCGGTTTATTTTGATATAACAGTTCTAATGAGCTAATTTCATGGCATAGCAATTCAGCGCGCTTAATCAGATTGTCCTTGTCGATATCCGGCAGAATAATAATGAATTCTTCGCCACCATAGCGACAAATCACATCACTACTTCGAAAATGAGCTTTGAGAAGGTTGGCATATTCGACAAGTACAAGATCGCCAGCATCATGGCCGTATTCATCATTAAATTTCTTGAAATGATCAATATCAGACAGAATCAGACCGAGTCCATGCTGAGCTCTTGCACATCTATGAATCTCACGTTCAAGACTTTCTTCCATAAAACGACGGTTGAAAAGGTAGGTCAATGGATCACGGACCGATTGGGATTGCAGAGCTTCCTTAAGTTTTAAACTCACCAATGATAATGCAAGATTATCAGCAGTAATTTTTACCAGGCGTTTTCTGGATTCGACATAATAGGTTTTTTCTTCTCCGACTTTATGCTTTGCAGCATTAAATTCGATGTGCAGCATGCCCAACATTTCACCTTGCGCAATAATGGGTTCACAAATATAGGTGCTTATACCATCGCCGACATGTTTACATCGAAGACGGCCATCGTTATCCAGTGTTGTGTGTTCTTTACCTTGGCGAAGCGACCAACAGTCATCTGGCGCAATAACAGGAGCACTTTTAATTTCATCTGTGATTCCCCAGGTTGTCATCGATTCCACCAGGGTTTTCTTATCATTGAATAAATATAGAGCCCCAGTGCAATCGGGGAAAATCTGTTCAGCATAATAGGAAACAATAGGATATGTTTCATCAACTGAACGACAGACCTGAAGATAGGAATTCAGTTGATTGATCAGATTCATCTCATAGTTATATTGTGTTAACTCCTGATGAGATTTTTTAAGTTCGTCTTCGGATAGTTTTTGTTCTGTGATATCAGTTGAAGAGCCAACAAAACCAGAAAAGCGGCCGTGCCCATCAATATAGGGTTCGCCATGATCAATAAAATGTCTGTATTCACCATCTCGCCGACGTAACCGATATTCCATCGTGAACGGCTTATATGTCTCAAATGCGTCTTTGAAAACCGTCAGGCAATAGTCACGATCATCTGGGTGTAAAGCATTGAACCATGCTTTACCTCCAAGCCTCTCTACCTTTTCCCGTCCAATAAAATTTTTATATTGGTTGTTGGTAAAAATTATATTGCCATGAATATCAGTTAGCCAGAGAGTAACCGGTGCATCTTCAGCCAGTGTTTGAAAGTTAATTTCTTCCAGCGTTATGGCTGGTATTTGGAGATTTTCTTCACTCATACCTGTATCCAACTCCATTGTTGAATTGTTTCCTTGTTTCATAATTCATATCCATTGAAGGTAATAATTAAAGCAAACAGACCCTATATATTCATATTTTGGTGAAAGTATTCACTAATTAATAATTAAGTCATACACCATGGCTAGCGAATTAAATTAAGTCAAGTCAGACTGATAATTCTCTACTTCAAAACGAGGGGTACATAAGGCAAGAAAAATAAGATCTTTGGAGCTAATATTGGTAATTCGTTGACGGGTATTCGGCGGAATAATGACCACATCACCGGGTTTTACTGTCTGAGGCACATGATCTCCAATTTCTACAGCGCCACTACCGTCCAGAATGACGTAGCGTTCGGTTGTTTCTCTTAACTGGTGCCACTGAGTGGTTACACCTGGTTCAACCCGGGCTTGAGCAATAGAGAGTTCTGGGTCTTCTGACTGGTTAGACAGCTCATTGATATAACATCCTTCAACAAAATAGTATTCATTGTTGGATTGAAAACGTTGGATATGTTGTTTCATAAGCGTATAGGTGTCCTTGTGAGTAACAAACTGATTTAGTTAATTAGAAACGTCATCACAATAATTGGCATCTTTGATGCAGAATTTTTCGTGTCACCCATTTTGGAGGTGTTCCATGAAAATGTTCATGTTGCTATTTGTCATGTCATTTACCGTGCAGGCCAATGATATCTCATCCTGGAATCGTCTGATTCTGTCTGGTGGTTCACATATCATGATCGGCTTTGTTCCTCCTGATTTAAAGCAGGCCGAAGTGCTGAATATTTTTATTGAAGGGGATGGTGAACCTGGTGTCGCATTACGACTAGCGCAGGAGACCGGAGGTAATAGTGTCTATATTGGGCGTCCCTGCCAATATCTCAAAGCTACCCGATTTAATTCCTGTAATCGTGAACTATGGACATCACACCGCTATTCTCAAGCCGTAGTGGATTCGATGGATAAGGCTATTTCTGCATTGAAACAGCAGTATCAATCAAGTCAAATTCGACTTGTAGGCTATTCTGGCGGTGGGGCTATCGCCTCAATTATTGCATCAAAAAGGAGCGATGTTGCACTATTATTGACCGTGGCAGGTAATCTGGATCATAAATGGTGGACCGAGTTTAATAATTCAGCACCACTGTCTGGCTCTTTAAACCCAATTGATTACAGCGCAGCATTAGAGGCTGTACCTCAAGTACATCTGATAGGTGATCATGATTTTGTGGTACCCGGCTCGGTATTAATGTCTTATCTGTCAAAATTTAAAACGCGTGACAAAGTAAAAAGCTATCTGGTGGGAGGAGCGGATCACACTTGCTGTTGGTCAATGGCTGTAGCTGCAGTACTGCCTGAATAAATTCAAATGGCTGATTAGCCTAAGCTGCTCAGCCATTCATCATCTGAACCTTCATTCATTCCTTCGAACAAATAAGTGGATAAGTAGCGTTCTCCAGTATCAGGAAGCATAGCCAGAATAACCGAACCATCGGCTGCATTCTCAGCGACTTTCATTGCTGCTGCAACGGTGCCGCCACAAGATAATCCGCAGAAGATACCTTCTTCACTGGCTAATCGTAATGCCCAGTTTTTGGATTCCTCATCAGTAACTGGATATAGCTCATCGTAAACATCACGGTTTAAAACATCTGGAATAAAATCTGGAGTCCACCCCTGAATCTTATGTGGATGCCAGTCATCCCCAGCCAGCATGGAAGCTGCAGCAGGTTCTGTTGCAACAATTTTGGTATCTGGTCTGGCAAGTTTAATCATTTCTCCTGCCCCGGTTAATGTACCGCCAGTGCCCCAACCCGAGACCCAATAATCGAGTTGTTTACCTGCGAAGTCACGTAGGATTTCAGGGCCGGTAGTATTTCGATGAAAAGCAGGATTGGCAGGATTTTCAAATTGTCGAGCTAGGAACCAGCCATGTTTCTCAGCGAGTTCCTCTGCTTTTTTAACCATGCCAGTGCCTTTTTCAGCTGCCGGAGTAAGGATTACCTTGGCTCCCATAGCTCGCATGATTTTACGACGTTCAACCGAGAAGGTTTCGACCATGGTGGCAACAAAAGGATATCCTTTCGCTGCACAGACCATTGCTAAAGCAATACCTGTATTACCCGAAGTAGCTTCAATAACTGTTTGACCGGGTTTTAATACTCCACGTTTTTCAGCATCATCGATAACTGCAAATGCCAGTCGATCTTTTACAGAAGCCATCGGATTGAAGGCTTCGACCTTAACGTACATTTCGACGTGATTGGGGGCTATATTGTTTAGACGAACAATAGGGGTATTACCGATTGTGTCGAGTATGCTGTTATAAATCATAAAAACTCAGTCGATTTGATTGGAATAAACCAAGCTTACACTAAATTGCTTATGCAAAAAAATCCTGCAGCAAAATCAGTCGTGAATAGTTTAAAACTGTCGGTTAGCGGTTGTTTTAAAAGGAAAGTTATCTATCGGTCAGGAAACACTGTTACTGACATGAATATTTTGTTTTGTAGATTGCTTTGCTGGTTGCTTGCTATCAGGATTCGACGTCAGCTCAAGTGCTTTAAGAATATTCTGTCTGGTAATTGATCCGACTAAACGATTTTCTTTAATCACGGGCAAACACTTGTAGGCAGTTTTTAAAAACTTTTCAGCGACCTCAATGATTGATGCTTCAAAATCTATGGTCTCAACCTGATTATGCATATACTCTTCAACTTTTCCCGCTGATTCGCCCTGATAAGCAGCATTAAGCGCCACTTGCATACAGTCTTTTTCAGACAGAAAACCAATCAAATTACCATGTTGATCGATAACGGGAGCACCGGAGATTTTAAATTCAATCAGCTGATGAATTGCACGTAATACATCCATCTCAGGTGTAAAAGTGATCTTGGTGCCATTCATATGATCTTTGACTTTGAGTGATGCAAGCATGGGCTACTCCCTGACGCTGTTTAGTTTTGTTGTTGTGCCCGCTTACGGGCTTCACACTCTTCTTTTTCCTGAATCGAGCAGGCCCCGCCACAACTTCCCGACAGCCCAACCTGATTCAATCCACCACAACTGCCTTTTATTGCTGAGCGACCAAATATTACCCCGATGGCCATGGCTGTAACAGCCAGTAGAATAATCACAAATGCGGCAAGAAAAGTATTCATCTTAGCCTCCAAAGTCATCAAGCATGATGTTTTCCGGTTCAACACCCAAATCTTCAAGCATTTTGATCACCGCAGCATTCATCATCGGTGGCCCACACATATAATATTCACAATCTTCCGGTGCAGGATGATCTTTCAGGTAATTTTCGTATATGACGTTGTGAATAAAGCCTGTGTAGCCCGTCCAGTTATCTTCTGGCAAAGCATCGGATAAAGCGACATGCCAGGTAAAGTTGTCATTTTCCGCGGCAAGTTCATCAAAATCTTCGGTATAAAACATTTCACGCAAACTGCGAGCACCATACCAGAAGGTCATTTTACGCTTGGATTTCAGGCGGCGTAACTGATCAAAAATATGCGAACGCATTGGTGCCATGCCGGCACCACCACCAATAAATACCATTTCTCTATCCGTATCTTTGGCAAAAAACTCACCAAATGGACCAGAAATAGTCACTTTGTCACCCGGTTTGAGATCAAAAATGTAGGAAGACATGATGCCCGGTGGAACATCATCGGCATTTGGCGGTGGTGAAGCTATCCGCACATTCAGCATTACAATGCCTTTTTCTTCCGGATAGTTAGCCATAGAGTAGGCTCTAACCACATTTTCTTTCACCACTGACTTATAACGCCATAAATCAAATCGATCCCAATCCGGGCGGTATTCATCGGCAATGATGAAGTTTTTATATTCAACGGTATGCGGCGGACATTCAATCTGGATAAAGCCACCGGCTCGGAAATTAACGCTTTCACCCTCAGGTAATTCAAGAATCAGTTCTTTAATAAATGTGGCGACATTATCATTGGAACGAACGGTACATTCCCATTTCTTAACACCGAAAACTTCTTCCGGTACCTGAATCCGCATATTCTGCTTAACGGCAACCTGACAAGATAAGCGATCACCCTCTGCGGCTTCACGTTTAGTGATATGCGATTCTTCAGTGGGGAGAATTGAGCCACCACCTTCAAAAATCTTTACTTTGCACTGTGCACAGGTGCCACCGCCACCACAGGCAGAAGAAACAAAAAGATTCGCGTCAGCCAAAGCACCTAAAAGCTTACCGCCGGCCTTGGTTTTTATGGTTTTTTCATCATTAACGATAATTTCGATATCACCCGTTGCCACTAGCTTGGAGCGGGCGCTGAGAATTACAAATACCAGCACCATGATGATAAGTGTGAACAGAACAATGCCTAAGATGATTTCCATTAGAGTTGAATCCCCGAAAATGCCATGAACCCTAACGCCATCAATCCAGCTGTAATAAATGTAATGCCAAGACCTTGTAAACCATCGGGGACATCGGAATATTTAAGTTTTTCTCTGATGCCTGCAATTGCTGTAATCGCCAGAGCCCAACCAAAGCCACTACCTACACCATACACCGCACTTTCAGCCAGATTGTAATCACGTTCAACCATAAACAGCGTACCACCTAAAATGGCGCAGTTGACCGTAATTAATGGCAAGAAAATACCCAGAGCGTTATAAAGGGCCGGCACGTATTTATCCATTGCCATTTCAATGATTTGCACCATCGCGGCAATAACACCGATATAGCTTATAAGCCCCAAAAAGCTTAAATCTACATCCGGTAAGCCAGCCCAGGACAAGGCACCTTCTTTAAGCAGATATTGATAAATCAGATTGTTGGTCGGCACTGTGATGGCCTGAACCAGGACAACGGCGATACCCAGCCCCAAAGCAGTTTCGATTTTTTTAGAAACCGCGAGAAAGGTACACATGCCCAAAAAGAAAGCGAGCGCTAGATTTTCAACAAAAATTGAGCGAATAAATAGACTGAGGTAATGCTCCATTTACAAGACCTCCGTACGGTGTACTTGGTGAATCTGATAATCTGGTGCCTCAACTTGCTGTGGTTTCCAGCTTCGGATAGCCCAAATCATCAGACCGATAATAAAAAAAGCACTTGGCGGTAACAGCATCAACCCATTGGGGACATACCAGCCACCTTCATTCGCTACCGGAATAATGGTGTGGCCAAACAGTTTGCCAGCCCCAAATAATTCACGGAAGAACGCTACGACTAATAAGACCATGCTATAACCCAAGCCATTTCCGAGTCCATCCAGAAAGCTCATACCGGGAGAGTTTTTCATAGCATAAGCTTCGGCACGACCCAAAACGATACAGTTGGTGATAATCAGTCCGACGAATACAGATAACTGCTTACTGGCTTCATACGCATAAGCTTTGAGAATCTGGTCAACAATAATTACCAATGAGGCAATGACCGTCATTTGAACAATGATACGGATACTTGAAGGGATGTGATGACGAATTGAACTGATGATGGCTCCGGAGAAAGCTGTAACCGACGTAAGCGCAATACACATGATCAGCGCTGCGGTCATATTGGTGGTTACTGCTAGAGCAGAGCAAATTCCTAAAACCTGTAACGTTATCGGATTATTATCAATAATTGGATCAATAACATTATTTTTTGCTTGGCTTGCCATCAGTTAATCCCCTGTTCGGAACGCATACTTTGCAAATAAGGGCCAAATCCATCTTCACCTAACCAGAATGAAATCATATTGGAAACGCCTTTACTGGTCAGTGTGGCACCAGATAATCCATCGACCTTGTATTCTGCCTGTGGTGAATTGTTATCCACATAACCACGGGCAACCCTGAATTCCACATTGCCGTTTTCGTCATATATTTTTTTGCCTTCCCATTTGGCTAACCAGCGCGGGTTTTCTATTTCACCACCTAAGCCGGGCGTTTCTGCATGTTCGTAAAAACGCAACCCTTGAATAGTATTGAAATCACTACCTAAAGAAAGAAATCCGTACATGGTTGACCATAATCCATAGCCATGAATAGGAATAACCAGTTGTTGGATTTTATCGCCATCCCGAAGAATATAAACTGGGGCATATTTAGCTCGTGAACCAATTCCGGCTACATCCTGCTGATTATCTAGACGTACTCCCAAATCTGGAGAACCAGATGCTTTACGCTGATCATAAGTGGCTGGATCAAGATCTGTTTCAGCGTATTGGCCAGTGGCCAAATCGACTAAACGAACCTCAAATTTTTCAAAAGCTGCTTCCATATCCATACCTGGCTCAAACTGATCGGTAACGGCCAGAATATTTTGTCTGATATCGTTTTTTTGATTCACAATCTGGCGGGACTTCAATGAAACCGCAGCTGTTGAAACCAGAACCGAACAAACTAGACAAAGCACAATGGCAATGAATATAGTCTTTTTAGGATCATCGTTTGGCAGCTGCATCAGCTGGCCTAAAAACCCTTTTTTCTGCGTAATTTCTGCCATGATTAGCTTCGCTGTAGTCTTCGTTTAATGTTGGACTGAACGACAAAATAGTCGATTAGTGGGGCAAATATATTGGCGAACAGAATGGCTAACATAATACCCTCTGGGAAGGCAGGATTGACGACACGTATTAGTACCGTCATAAAACCAATTAAAATACCGTAAATCCAGCGTCCTTTATTGGTCATGGCAGCAGACACCGGATCGGTCGCCATGAAAACCATACCAAATGCAAAGCCACCCAGAGACAAATGCCAGTACCAGGGAAGTCCAAACATTGGATTGGTATCGCTGCCAATCATATTGAAAAGCCAGCTAGTGGCCACCATGCCGAGGAATACCCCGAAAATGATACGGAAAGAGGCAATACGCGTATAAAGCAGGAAAGCTGCACCCAGCAAAATAGCCAGGGTAGAGGTTTCACCTAATGAGCCGGGCATATGACCTATGAATGTCTGTGTCCAGGTGTAGCCTGCTTCGGTGACGGACTCCAAACCACCTAATGCTGCCAAAGCGAGGGGGGTCGCTCCTGTATAGCCATCAATAGCTGTCCATACTGCATCCCCGGACATTTGTGCTGGATAGGCAAAATATAGAAATGCACGACCCGTTAATGCCGGATTCAGGAAGTTTTTACCAGTACCACCAAAAACTTCTTTTCCAATTACCACACCAAAAATAATACCCAGCGCAACCTGCCAGAGGGGGGTAGAGGGCGGAAGCGTAAGGCTGTAGAGCATTGAAGTCACCAGGAAGCCTTCATTTACTTCATGGTTTCTCACTGCAGCAAAAATAACTTCAAATGTACCACCGGCGATTAGGGTGGTCAGATATATCGGTAAAAAGTAGAGCAGGCCATGGAACATGTTAGAGAACAGGCTATTAGGATCGTAACCAATACCAAAGCTGGTCAGGATCCAGCCGCGCCAACCTTCAATTGTCGACATGCCCAGTTGCGCCATGGCACTGTTGGCCTGAAAACCGGTATTGCACAACATCAGCATTAAAACAGGAAAAGTCGCTAGTACGACATAACTCATAACCCGTTTAAGATCGATACCATCACGAACATGTGGCGAGCCCCGGGTAACATCGCCAGGGCTATAGATGAATGTATCGATCATTTCATAAACGGCAAAGTACTTCTCGTAAGCTCCGCCTTTTTGGAATGACGGCTCTATCCGGTCTAGGAATCTTCTTAAACGCGCCATGGTTATCCTTCTTTTTCTATTTGTGTAAGGTTGGCTCTCAGCGCAGGACCATAGTCATATTTTCCAGAACAGACGTATGAACATAAGGCCAAGTCTTCTTCATCCAACTCAAGACACCCCAATGCCTGAGCAGAGTCAGTATCTCTGACCAATAAAGCTCTCAGCAGTTGCGTTGGTAAAATATCCATAGGAACAACGGTTTCAAAAACACCCACCGGAACCATGGCGCGTGGACTACCATTCTGTGAAGTGGTGAGCGGTAAATCTTTCTTGCCAAATATTTTGCTGAAAAAAACGTTCAGGGCAGAGTATTTATTGGTGCCACCTGGCCGGATCCATCCAAGTATCTCACGATGTGTCCCCTCTTCGAGAACAGATATCTGGGTATGAAAACGACCAAGAAATGCAGCCCAGTTATTGGCGGTATGACCATTGAATACTGATCCGGAAATTACACGGGAGCGAATATTCTGGACTTCTCCACGAACCAGTTCTTCAGTGTTGGCTCCAAGGCGGGTACGGATGAGCCGTGGCTTATTTACCATTGGTCCTGCCAGTGAAATAATCCGTTCTACCCAAAGGTGACCTGTGGTGAAAAGTTTGCCAATGGCGATGACATCCTGATAACCGATATGCCAAACTGTTTTTTTACTGCTGACAGGTTCAATAAAATGTATGTGAGTACCCACCAGTCCTGCAGGGTGTGGACCTGAGAATGTTGGAGTTTCAAGATTTTTCAGATCTGGAGTGGGTAGAGCTGCCTTCGGTGATTGACAGAGATAAAGTTTACCGCTGGTCAGATGACTCAATACTGTTAGACCGTTACGAAAATCGTCAGCATATTCGTTAATAATCAGGTTGGGATCAGCAGCAAGCGGATTAGTATCAATCGCATTTATAAAGATTGCCTTGGGCTCACTGTCCAGTTCAGGTGTTTTGCTGTAGGGACGAGTGCGTAGAGCGGTCCATAATCCAGATTCAACCAGATTCTGTTGAACCTGCTCTCGGCTGAGCGTCGGTAATTCATCCAGTGAGTAGTATTTAAAAGTGACTTCCTCGTCACCTTCAAGCTCAATCACCACTGATTGCAAAGCCCGTTTGGCCCCACGATTAATCGCTTTGATTATGCCAGCGCCGGGAGCCGTATAGGTTACGCCGGGGGTTTTTTTATCGGTGAATATGGCTTCACCCAGTTTAACCCGCTGACCCTCTTCAACCAGCATCGTTGGTTTCATGCCGACGTATTCGAGCCCCAACACAGCAACTGAAGCGACCGGATTAGCCTGGCTAATTTTTTGTTCCGGCGCACCAGCAAGGGGCAATGTCAGCCCTTTCTTAATTGAGAAATGCATATCCCACCTAGTCAGAAGCAGTGCATGAGCACTGTTGGCTTTGAAATTATCAATGCAGGAGTATAGCGGCTTTGCGGTACTTAAGGGAAGCTTACCATGTCAATAATGTGGTTGTTTTTCCGCAGAGGATTTGCTGCTTTTAAGCCAGATAAAGCCGATTAAAAAAGCACCTATCGCAGTTACAGCTGCCAGCATAAAAGTCATTTCCGGTCCCGGAGTCAGCCATAGATAGCCACTCAATAAACTTCCTACTGCGCCACCAGCACCAAAACTCATACTGCTGTACAACGCCTGTCCGCGGCCTTGATTACGACCAGTGAAGTGCTGATGTACCCATGCAATAGAAGCAGCATGAAAAGCACCATAACTGGCAGCGTGTAATGATTGTGCGGCGATAAGCATAACAACCTGGTCAGCATAAAGCGCAATCAGCAACCAGCGAAAAGCTGCCAGTAGCAGACTACCGAGTAATACCTTGCGAATGCCAAAGCGGGGTAGCCAGCGATGCATTACCAGAAAAACCATTAATTCAGCGACTACCCCTAAGGCCCATAATTGACCAATCAAAGTACGGCTATAGCCATGCTGTTCCAGATAAATACTGTAAAACGTGTAGTAAGGCCCATGGCTGACCAGCATTAAAAAGCAGATAGCTAAAAAGGCGCGAACAGCAGGTTGTTTGAGCACCTGTCTGATAGGGATGTGATTGAGACTCAGGTGACGACTGGCAGATTCAGGAACCGTGAGGCTGATCAGCCAGATACCGCTGATGGACAATAACAACGCATAGGGAACGATGCCGGCATCATAACGATCCATTAGCCAACCCAGTAAGACCACAACACAGATAAAACCAATAGAACCCCAAACGCGGATCTTACTGTAATGATGACTATGTTCACCAAGGTGCTGCAGTGTAGTGACTTCAAATTGAGGAAGCGAAGCGTTCCAGAAAAAACTGAAGACCATTAATACAACGGCAATCCAGTAATAACTCTGTGAAATAAAAATGCCTGAGAACGCCACGATACTCAGTAAGCTGGCCAGCCGAACGATTCGCAGACGTTGTCCGCGGTGATCAGCAATCCAGCCCCAGACATTCGGAGCAATGATTCGGGTTGCCAATAGAATGGCGGTTAATTCACCGATTTGTCGGGCGCTGAATCCTTCCCATTGCAGATAAAGCCCCCAATAGGGCACAAGAATGCCCAGAGTGGCAAAATAAAATAGATAAAACCCTGACAGCCGCCAGTAGGGTAGTCCGGAAAAAGGCACCAGCGATCAGGTTAGGCTTGTGCCGGGATAATCGGGGTGTCAGTGGTTACATCCATATTCTGGGCCCGATGACGTAACATATGATCCATCAATACCAGTGCCAGCATGGCTTCTGCAATTGGAGTGGCACGAATACCGACACAAGGATCATGACGACCATGAGTGACGACTTCGATGGCTTCTCCACGTGTGTTGATACTTTTCCCGGGAATTCGCAGACTGGAAGTAGGTTTGAGCGCCATGCTTACCAGCAAATCCTGTCCACTGGAAATACCACCTAATGTTCCGCCAGCATTATTGGTCAGGAAACCTTCCGGTGTCAGTTCGTCCCGATGTTCAGTACCTTTCTGGGTAACCGATTCAAAACCGGCACCAATTTCCACGCCTTTTACCGCATTGATACTCATCATCGCATGGGCGATATCAGCATCCAGACGGTCAAAAATAGGCTCACCCAAACCCGGAGGTACATGGCGTGCAATGACATTAATGCGAGCACCAATGGAGTTGCCTTCCTTACGCAAGGCATCCATATAATCTTCCAGCTCGCTTTCAATATTGGGATCAGGATTGAAAAACAGACTATTTTCGATATGCGCCCAATCCAGCGTTTCAGCTTTAATCGGGCCAAGCTGGCTCAAATAACCCTGAATTTCGATACCATAACGTTGTTTAAGAAATTTTTTGGCAATACCACCAGCGGCAACGCGCATTGCGGTCTCACGTGCTGATGATCGGCCACCGCCACGGTAGTCACGGAAACCGTATTTGTGGTGATAGGCATAATCAGCATGGGCCGGGCGGAATTGCTCGGCAATATTGCCGTAATCCTTTGATCGCTGATCCACGTTTTCAATCAACAAACCAATCGGGGTTCCAGTAGTCTTGCCTTCAAAAATACCGGAAAGAATTTTGACCTGATCAGGTTCACGGCGCTGTGTTTCATGGCGACTTTTACCCGGTTTGCGCCGATCCAGATCATTCTGAAGATCGGCTTCGGATAATTCCAGTCCTGGGGGGCAACCATCGACAATACACCCCAGAGCGGTGCCGTGGCTTTCACCAAACGTGGAGACTGTGAAAAGTTTTCCGAAACTGTTGCCTGACATAATCAAAAATCCGAGTTAAACGATAAATAGAGTAGCAAAACCGAGGAAAGCCATAAATCCGACTACATCGGTGACAGTGGTTAACAGAACGCTGCCGGACAATGCGGGATCAATGCCAATACGTTTTAATCCCAGGGGAATCATTACTCCGGCAACGGCAGCAGCCGTCATATTAACAATAATGGCTGCACCAATCATGATTCCCAGTAAAAAATTACCGAACCAGAGGTAGGTTACAAAAGCGATAGCAATTGCCCAAATCACCCCATTGGCCATGCCCACCAGAAATTCTTTGCGTAATAACCAGCGTTGATTTTTATCATTCAACTGGTCCAGAGCCATAGAACGGATGACCAGTGTTAATGTCTGGCTGCCGGCAATACCGCCCATGCTGGCAACTATTGGCATTAATACAGCCAAAGCCACCAGTTTTTCAATGGTGGTATCAAATAGCCCTATAACCCATGCCGCTAAAAATGCAGTCAACAGGTTGATACCAAGCCATACCGAGCGGCGATGAATACTTTTTTTGACCGGGGCAAACGTATCTTCGTCTTCACTTAAGCCGGCCATACTCAGTAAAGAGTGTTCTGCTTCATCCCGAATAACATCCACCACGTCATCGATGGTAATGCGGCCCAGCAGGTGATTATCTTTATCGACGACAGGTGCGGAGATCAGATCATGTTTTTCAAAACGGTGGGCGACATCATGGTCCGACATATTGGCGGGAATAGGATCGACCTGATGCGACATTGCTTCGCGTACAGTAAGTGAACGGCTGCGGCTGACAACCTGTGACAAGCGCAGCGTTCCAAGATATTTATCCTGATGATCAACGACATAAAGACTGTCAGTGTTTTCGGGTAACTCCCCATACTTACGTAAATAACGTAAGACCACTTCCAATGTGATATCCGAGCGGACGGTGACCACATCGGTGTTCATCAAACCACCGGCGGTATCTTCTTCATAAGCCAGAATGGCTTCAATCCGACGTCGACGTTGCGAGTTCATGGCGCGCAACACTTCCTGCATCACATGGCCAGGGAGATCCTGAAGAATATCGACAACATCATCGGTATCCAGATCTTCAGTAGCGCTCAACAGATCAGCAGTATCCATGCCGGTCATCAAGCCGGTACGAACATCTTCCCCAATATAGGAAAGTACCTCACCTCGTAATTCGGGATTGATGATTGGCCAGCATACCAGCCGTTCATTGGGAGGGAGGGATTCCAGTAAATGAGCGGTTTCAGCAGGGTGCAAGCTGGCTAATAAGCGACGCATTCTGACAAAGCGGCCGCTTTTCAGCGCCTCGGAAAAGGCATTCAGCGAGTGATTGAGACTGCGGTGTTGGTCCAGCTCAGACATATCCGGCTCCAGAGGGCGTCGGTACTTTTAGGGGGAGGTTACGCAGGCTATTTTAGCCTGCTTACCTGGTGCTGAATAGCTTTAAATGATTAGCCTTAGCGAAACAAATAGCAGCTAATGATGAATCGGTGCGTTGATTTGTTCCAATAACATATCGGCTTCAAGTGCATCTGACACTTGCATAATACTCAGCGTGTTATCCGGTAATAAACTCAAATCGGTTTCGTTAATGATTTGCTTTATTTCCAGCAACGCATTGGGATGCATACTGAAGTGTTCCAGTCCCATTGCCAGCAATAGCCGGGCATAGCGGGGATCACCAGCCATTTCACCACACATTGATACTGGAATATTAAATTTCCTACCCGCTTCCAGCGTCATATGAATCAGCCGTAAAACAGCAGGATGTAAAGGGTCGTAGAGATAGTTGACCGTGTCATCAATACGGTCGATAGCCAGAGTATATTGAATCAAATCGTTGGTGCCGATAGATAGAAAATCTACATGACGGGCAAACATTTCTGCGCAGACTGCACTGGCCGGGATTTCGATCATTGCGCCAATTTCTACCTGACGATCATATTCCAGACCTTCCCTATCCAGTTCGATCTTGCATTGTTCCAATAAATTACGTGCCTGTAACAATTCATGCATGGTGGATATCATTGGAAACATGATTTTGATTTTGCCATAGGCCGATGCTCTCAGGATGGCTCTTAACTGGGTGCGGAACATAGCGGGCTGAGTCAGGCAAAGTCGAATAGCACGCAACCCCAGTGCCGGATTAGTGACCACTGTCTGAGTCAGGTGCCGACCACCATCAACGGTCTTATCTGCCCCCAGATCGAAAGTCCGAATGGTGACTGGTTGATTATTCATACCTTCGACAACATCACGATAAGCGGCGAGCTGTTCTTCCTCTTCCGGTGGTGCCAACCGATTCATATAGAGAAATTCGGTCCGATACAGCCCGATGCCCTGTGCCCCGGCATTGGTGATAGTGGAAATATCTTCTGGCAATTCCGCATTGGCCAGCAGCGTAATGGTCTTGCCATCACGGGTACGCGTAGGCTGGGATTTATAGCGACTCAGAGATGAAATATGTTCATCAAACGCAATACGCCGTTGTTGATATTCCCTGAGTGTTCCTTCATCGGCACCGGCAATCATGATGCCAGCTTCACCATCGACGATCAGTGGTTCATTATCCTGCACATAGCGACGAACAGATTCCACACCGACAATTGCCGGAATACCCAGGCTGCGTGCCAGGATTGTGGTATGCGAAGTGGCGCCACCATGTTCGGTAACAAATGCGGCAATACCCTGATGTTGCATTAAAACGGTATCTGCGGGCGTCAAATCCTCAGCAATGATGATATGGCCTTTCAGGCGTCCATCAGCAATTTCGTGATCCGCTACTTCCTGATCGGCGAGAATCCGATGGATACGATTGACCACATGATCAACATCATCCCGTCGTGTCCGCAGATACGGATCATCCATTTCGTTGAATACGTTGATTAATGCATCACGTTGCAATTGCAACGCCCATTCAGCATTGCAGCGACGTTGACGGATCATATCGACCGGAACTTTGGTCAGTGATGAATCGTTGAGCATTAAGATATGCGTATCAATAAACGACGTCACATCAGCCGGCGCGTTGGCAGGGATATGGTTACGAATCGATTTAAGCTGTTGCTTGGCCTGTTCAATCGCATCAAGTAAACGTTCCACTTCCTGTTCAATGGAAAACGCCGGGATCAGATATTCACGAACATCCGGCTGGTTGTGAAACAGAATATGGGCACGACCGATCGCGATACCTCTAGAAACACCAATGCCTTGTAGCTCGAGCGTCATTGGCCTTCTCCGAAGTAATTGGCAATCAACTCCCCGATAGCTTTTAACGCAGATTCGGCATCATCACCTTCCGCGGTGACCTGAATTTCAGTGCCTTTGGCAGCGGCTAACATCATCACTCCCATAATACTTTTGCCATTAACCTGACGATTATCCTTTGATACTTGAATATCCGCATGGAACTCAGAAGCAGTGGTGACGAATTTTGCCGCAGCACGGGCATGTAATCCCAGGCGGTTTATGATGGTAAATGTTTGTTCCTGTTTCATGGACGATACCCTGAGTGATGACAACGTACAATGCCTTCCTGGCCACCACTAACCGCTTTGTGTTCAAGTTCATCAAGGCTTAGGGTTGGATAGTTTAAAACACGGATTAGCATGGGGAGATTGAGCCCTGAAACAATTCGGATATCTTCACGATCGGAGACTGCGCAAGCAATATTGCTGGGAGTAGAGCCAAACATATCTGTCAAAATCAAAATTCCATTACCCTGATCCAGTCCAATCAATTCACCATCCAGCTGTTTGCGTATGGCGTCTGGATTATCTTTGACTTCGATAGAGATAACTTTAGTGGGCAACGGGCAGCAGGAAAGCATTTGTCTGGCCGTGTTTATCAACTCGGTGCCGATATGATTGTGCGATACGATTAAAATACCTACGGTCATCTTGGTTCTCTTGGTCACCAGCGAAAGTCAGACTGGAAGGGCAGTTTACCGCCAATGAATGTAATGTATATGAGCGTTTTAGGCAAATATTGCTGCTTAAAATGCCATTTTATCAAGCTGCCAAAGCTGCATTTTTTCATGGTTGCCTTTATGTGACGCCTGCATTGTCAGCCAGCTATCAATTCGGGTTTTAAATGAGGCTGGATTTTCAACAGATAATGTCAATACAACTAAAGCTTTACCAAGAATGTCTTTGTGTTGTGTCGGAGTGTTAACACTGGCTTTAGGGTGATGGACTCGTTTCAGTTCAATGCACAAATCTGCAATGGTGCTGGCATGCCAGCTAGCTTCACCACAGACTTTGCGGATATCCATCAGTCCTAATTCACGGGTATGCAGTAAACCGGAAAGCAGTTTGGGGCAATGTGCTATAAGATCTTCATTTTTCAGGGAAAAATCCACCACATCATCGGCAATTAGTATTGCGCCATGATGAATTAATTCGAGTGCCAGACTACTTTTTCCAGCACCAGCTTCACCAAAAATAAAGATGCCTTTATCCCGATAATGAATCATCACACCATGATGACTATCCATGGCTGCTGGCAAAGACATAACAGATTATTCTTCGTCGATGGAAAGCAATAATTCAAAAATGGCTTCAGCACTGGAAGCCTGTCGAATACGGCTACAGATTTCTTCATCTCTAAACAATGTCACCAGACGTGACAAATGTTGTAAATGATGTTCGGTATCATCCTCCGGCACCAATAAACCAAAGGCGATATCAATCGGTTTACCATCAGCCGCTTCAAATTCGACCGGCGTTTCCAGTGTCAGCATTGCGGCCACGGTGTGGGTAAGATCCGGGACACGGGCGTGGGGAATTGCCACGCCCTTGCCTAATCCGGTACTGCCCAAACGTTCACGTTCGAGTAGAACTTGAAAGATTTTTTCAGCAGTCGCTGCACTCGTATTGGCTGCCAGCATACGACTGAGATTTTCGATCACCCGTTTTTTGCTGGTAGCTTCATCGTGGAAACTGATGTTGTCCGCATTTACGAGCAGTGCAGCGATAAGCATGAAATTTCCCGCTCCTTAACTAGCGTTATGTTTTTGAATGACACCATCAGCTTGATGGTGGTTAGTAATTTTATCTTTGTGCTTGATGATTTGTCGATCCAGTTTTGCAACCAGATTTTCAATAGCGGAATACATATTTTCCTGCTCGTCAGAAGCAAATAAGTCGGCGCCACTGGCATGAACAGTTGCTTCAGCTTTTTGCCGAAGTTTCTCGACAGATAACACTACATGCACGTTAGTCATGTGATCAAAATGACGAGTCAGTTTCTCGAATTTTTTATTGACGTGGTCCCGAAGGCTGTCAGTGATATCTATATGTTGTCCGCTTAGATTTAATTGCATAATGCATCACTCCTGTTGGTGGACTAAAACTGGTATTACACCAGTCGCTTACGCTCATTTGAGGGCGCTATCGCTAATGTTTCGCGGTACTTTGCAATAGTACGACGAGCGACATTAATACCCTGTTCTCCCAGAATATCAGCAATTTTGCTGTCACTCAGGGGTTTTCTCGGATTTTCCGCGGCGACCAGTTTTTTGATGATCGCCCGAATGGCTGTTGCAGAACATTCTCCACCACTTTCAGTACCGACATGGCTGGAGAAAAAGAATTTAAGTTCAAAAATTCCCCGTGGCGTGTGCAGATATTTGCGAGTCGTTACGCGGGAGATAGTGGATTCATGCATTTCCACGGTTTCGGCGATATCTGCCAATACTAAAGGTTTCATGGCCTCTTCGCCGTGATCAAGAAAGTCACGTTGACGTTCCACAATTGCTTGGGTGACTTTAAGTAATGTCTCATTACGGCTTTGTAAACTTTTCAGAAACCAACGTGCTTCCTGCAAATTATTTTTCAGATAAGTGTTCTCTTCACTACTATCGGCCCGGTTAATTAACGAGGCGTAATGTTCGGCAATCTGCAGTTTAGGTGCGTTGTCAGGATTGAGCGACAATTGCCATTTGCCGTGAACTTTTATCGCATAAACATCCGGTACGATATATTCAGTTTTGTCAGTTTGGATACTACTGCCGGGGCGCGGGTTAAGCAACTGAATTGAGCGAACCAGATCGGTTAATTCATCATCGCTGACTTTCAAAGCACGTTTGATCAGGGCGTAATCACGTTTAGCCAATGTATCCAGATGTTTGTCTATCAGTTCTGTAAGCAACTCAACATGCTTTAAAGCGACAGTCGATTCGTATAATCGTAATTGGATCAGTAAACACTCACGCAAGTCCCGAGCACCAACACCGACGGGATCAAAATGATGAATCCGGTGCAATACCGTTTCAATTTCATCAAGTTCTACTTCAGCAAATTCTTCGCCAAGGCTTTGCTGAATTTCTTCCAATGTGGTTTTCAGGTAGCCATCGTCTTCAATGGAGTCAATGATAGTGGTGGCAATTGCCTGTTCAGTTTCACTAAATGGAGTGAGGCGCATTTGCCAGAGTAGATGCTGTTGCAGGCTGTCACTGCTTTCGTCCTGATTATCCCGCTCAAAATCACTGTCTCCGGATGGGCCGGAACTCGTCATGCTCTGGGAATTATCGTAGGTATCTTCCCATTTGCTATCGACTGGCAGATCTTCGGGAATATCAGTATTTTCCAGTTCGCTGATTTCGCGGCTACCGGTATCTTCATCACGACGGACAGAGCTTGGTTCGTCGTAGTCGTATTCTTCCTCAACCTCCAGAAGGGGATTGGTTTCCAGTGCTTCCTGAATTTCTGTCTGCAACTCCAAGGATGATAATTGCAACAAACGGATCGCTTGCTGCAACTGTGGAGTCATCGACAGGCTTTGACCAATGCGTAGCTGTAATGAGGGTTTCACTTAATGTTTTGATTTAATGTTGTGACCATGAGTTTATGTTACCGCAATCGTCGCGCCGTTGCCTATACGTCTTTCTAAAATAAAAATCACAACAGTGTAACTGCAGTGGCTTTAAAACTAATCCATAGTGAATCGCCCAGAGAAAGCCCTAGTGAAGATAAAGCCTGGTGACTGATAATCACTTCAAATTTGTCACCACAATCAACTGTCAGGCGCACCGCTTTGCCCGCTTCGCTGATGCTGGTAAGTCGTCCGGGTAACTGGTTACGGGCGCTGCTATCCGAATGAGCATGGGTACTAATCGTTATCGCCAGCGGATCGATTGCAATATGTCGGGCAGAAAGAGAGCCTTCCGCGGCAAAGATTTTCAGTGTTTTGGTATGAAAGATTTCGCCATCATAATGACCATGGAACAGGTTCAGCAGGGGAGCCGAAACCGGTTTGCCCTTAAGCAGTTGTATTGTATGAGGTGTGATAGCGGAAGCCTGCAGACGGTCATGGGTTGAAAACAGTACTGTGCGCTTAGCATCGTTAGTCAACATGGTGATCACATCTTCCAGCTGGCGCTGGTGAAAGCTGTCCAGATTGGCAAATGGTTCGTCTAGCAACAGGATATCCGGTTTAAATGCCAGCACCCTGGCAATCGCAACACGCCGTTGTTCTCCACCCGACAGAGTGCTGGCGGTCTGATCAGCCAACTGGATCAAGTTGACGGTTTCCAATGCCTGTTGCAGTTGAGATGTATGTCGGGCTTTATCAACTTTTTGTAACTTCAGCGCCAGGCGAATATTGTCTTTTACCGTGCCGGGTAGCATATAGGGATGTTGGGGGACCAGCCCAATTTTCTGACGTTGTTTGGCTTGTGAATCAGTGATTTTATCGCCCAATACGCTGATATCACCTGAATCGGGCTTTTGTAATAAAGCCAATAAGTGAAACAAGGTGGATTTCCCCGCGCCATTTTCACCTAGTACAGCCATGCATTCATTGGCGGGGATATTGAGTTGCTCAATATCCAGGGCCAGCTCACCGTTATAACGAACTTTAATGTTGTCTAGTTGAAAGGCGTAGTTCATGTCAGTCGCCGGTTAATCCAGGACAAAGCAAAATTCAGGATAAAAGCGATCATTAGCAACACTATGCCGAGCGCCAATGCCAGTTCAAATTCGCCTTTACTGGTTTCCAGTGCGATGGCGGTAGTCATCGTACGAGTATAGCCTTCAATATTCCCCCCCAGCATCATTGCAGCACCAACTTCACCAATGGCGCGTCCAAAGCCTGTAAGAATAGCTACCAGCACCGCCAGTCTAACGGCTTTTAATACCTGAAAGCATTGTTGCCATTTATCTGCACCGAGACTTTTCAAGGTCAAAATAAGTCGGGGATCAGCGGTGTTGACGGTCACCAGAGTCAGATTCATCATGATGGGAAATATCAGGATGCTCTGCGCAATAATCATGGCGGATTGGGTATAAAGCAATCCCAATTCCCCTAATGGTCCCATTCGACTGAATAGACCATAGAGTAATAACCCAATCACCACGGTAGGCATGGCCATTAAAGTATTGAGGATATGTTGCAGTGTCGTTTTACCGGAAAACTCCGTTAATGCCGTAAACACTCCCGCAGGGATCGCCAGTAAAGCGGCAATGAAAGCAGCAGCAACGGAAATACTGACCGATGTCTGAATAATCTCCCAGACAGTAGCATCAAAAGCTATCAGCAGTTTAAGCGCTGCGGTAAAAGATGTACCAAAAAAGTCCATGGCTAATGAAGCCTAATAATCAGCGAACCAATCCCAGTCGTTCGCAAACGGTTAATACAGGCTGTGTTTTATTCATTGAATAAAAGTGTAAGCCGGGTACGTCCAGTTTAATCAGTTTTTCAGTAAATTCAGTCAGGTAATCGGTAGTAAATGCCTGCATCGAGACACTGTCATCATAAAACTCTTCCAGACGTTTTTTTAGCCAACGAGGAATTTCTGCACCACAGGCTGCAGAGAACCGCGCGAGTTGAGTGTAATTATTGATGGGCATAATGCCGGGAATTATCGGAATATCAATGCCTTTTTTCTGGCAGCGTTCTACAAAATACAGATAAGAATCAATGTTGAAAAAATACTGTGTAATGGCGCTGTCAGCACCGGCATCAACTTTACGTTTGAAATTTTCCAGATCGACACCAGCATCCTGTGCCTGAGGATGTACTTCGGGGTAAGCTGCAACTTCAATAGTGAAATGATCGCCGGTTTCTTTGCGAATAAATTGCACCAGTTCATTGGCATAACGAAAATCACCCGGATCACGCATGCCAGAGGGTAAATCACCTCTTAATGCCACCACGCGGGAAATTCCATTATCGATATAGGTTTGCAGGATAGTACGGATGCGTTCTTTTGATGATCCCACACAGGATAAATGCGGAGCTGCATCAATTCCGGTCTCTGCTGCGCGTTGTTGTATAGCGATAACCGCTTCAAGCGTATTATCCTGAGTCGATCCCCCTGCACCAAAAGTCACGGAGTAAAATTCAGGTTTTAATACAGCTAATCGCTCTTGCACCAATAAAAGATTTTGTGCACCTTTTTCCGTTTTTGGCGGAAAAAATTCACAGCTGATAACAGGTTGTTTGGACATGATGCTTACTTTAGGTAAAAGAAAAAGGGCTAACACTTAGGTTAGCCCTGCTTAACTTAGTAACGGTAGTGTTCAGGTTTATAGGGGCCTTGTTGCTCAAGCCCTAAATATTTGGCCTGTTCAGCATTTAATTCGGTCAGATTAGCACCGATTCGGCCTAAATGCAGCCGGGCCACTTTCTCGTCCAGACGTTTTGGCAAGACATACACTTTATTCTCGTAGTTGGCACTGTTATGCCATAACTCGATTTGCGCCATGACCTGATTAGTGAAAGACGCTGACATTACAAAGCTTGGATGACCGGTTGCACAGCCCAGATTGACCAGACGACCTTCAGCCAACAGGATAATACGCTTACCGTCAGGGAAAATAACGTGGTCAACCTGAGGCTTAATGTTTTCCCACTCGTAGTTACGTAGTGAAGCTACATCAATTTCGTTATCAAAGTGACCGATGTTACAAACGATAGCTTCGTTACGCATCGCTGCCATATGATCATGATTAATGACATTGATATTACCGGTAGCCGTCACAAAGATATCGGCCTTATCAGCGACTTCATCCATGGTGACAATACGGTAACCTTCCATTGCTGCCTGCAGGGCACAAATTGGATCGATTTCAGTAATCATCACGGTAGCGCCCATGCCACGGAAAGCTTGTGCACAACCTTTACCGACATCGCCGTAACCTAACACCACGCAGATTTTGCCAGCAACCATCACATCGGTTGCACGCTTGATACCGTCAAGCAGTGATTCACGGCAACCATACAGATTGTCGAATTTTGATTTGGTGACTGAGTCGTTAACGTTGATCGCCGGGACTTTTAAGGCACCTGCTTTCATCATTTCATACAAACGATGTACGCCGGTGGTGGTTTCTTCCGACAAACCTTTAACATCGTCGAGTAATTCCGGATAGTCTTCATGCATCATCGTGGTCAAATCACCACCATCATCCAGAATCATATTCGGGCGCCAGCCATCAGTGCCAATGATGGTTTGACGAATACACCAGATAGCTTCTTCTTCGGTTTCACCTTTCCAGGCAAAGACCGGGATGCCCTGATCGGCAATCGCCGCTGCAGCGTGATCCTGTGTTGAAAAGATATTGCAAGAAGACCAGCGCACTTCAGCCCCTAATTCAACCAATGTTTCAATCAACACGGCAGTTTGTATCGTCATATGCAGACAACCTGCAATACGCGCACCTTTCAGCGGATGCTGGCCAGCATATTCTTCACGTAAGGCCATCAATCCAGGCATTTCGCTTTCAGCGATTTTGATTTCCTGATGGCCCCATTTCGCCAGACTGATGTCGGCAACTTTGTAATCTGGTTTTAAGTTTTCTACTGCTGATTGCATGATAATTTCCTGTGTTAGTTGATTTTTGCTGCTTCACGTAAGACGGGAGCGAGGTCAGTTCGTTCCCAACTGAAGTCAGCGTCTTCACGTCCAAAATGACCATATGCGGCAGTTTGCTGATAAATGGGACGTACTAAATCCAACATTTTGATAAGGCCAACCGGGCGCAAATCAAAATGTTCACGAACTAATTCGACAAGTTTATCTTCAGCAATTTTGCCGGTACCAAATGTATCCACGCTAATGGAGGTAGGTTCTGCAACGCCGATGGCATACGAAACCTGAATTTCGCAACGATCAGCAAGTCCGGCGGCAACAATGTTTTTCGCTACATAGCGACCCGCATATGCTGCACTACGATCGACTTTTGAAGGATCCTTGCCGGAGAATGCACCACCACCATGGCGGGCCATGCCACCGTAGGTGTCGACGATAATTTTACGACCGGTCAGGCCGCAATCACCCACAGGACCACCAATAATAAATTGGCCGGTGGGATTAATATGGTAACGAGTATTTTTTGTTAGCCATTCAGCTGGAAGCGTTTGTTTGATAATGAGTTCCATTACCGCTTCTTTTAGATCAGCTTGGCTGATTTCAGGGTTATGTTGGGTTGATAGGACCACGGCATCAATACCCACCGGTACGCCATTTTCATAGGCAAATGTCACCTGACTTTTGGCATCAGGGCGTAACCACGGTAATTCACCGCTTTTACGTACTTGGGCCTGACGTTTGACCAGACGATGTGCATAAGTGATAGGAGCTGGCATAAGCACTTCAGTTTCATTGCTGGCATAGCCAAACATCAAGCCTTGATCACCGGCACCTTGATCTTCTTCTGTTTCACGATCCACACCCATGGCGATGTCACCGGATTGTTTACCGATAACTGACATGACCCCGCAGGTCTGTCCATCAAAACCGACCTCGGAGCTGTTGTAACCAATATCCGTGATGGTTTTACGAACAATGTCTTCCAAGTCTACCCAGGCGCTGGTTGAGATTTCGCCAGCCACAATCGCTACACCGGTTTTAATCAGAGTTTCGCAGGCAACACGAGCGTGGGGATCTTTGGACAGGATTGCATCTAAAACAGCGTCGGAAATTTGGTCTGCTACTTTATCTGGATGACCTTCTGAAACAGATTCAGAGGTAAAAAGATAAGCATTACTCATAGACAACTTCCTCATTAAAATTCAAATAAGGTAATGATAGTTTAACTATGGGTAAAGTTCGGATGAAACGCCCATTACTACCAGTGACCTGTAATAATGAACGCCGTTTGGAATGTAAAATTGAATAAGCCTAGCAGAGGGTTCTCTGTCGCAGCGTTCCTTATCCAATGTGGCATATATTAATTCATAATGAAAAAATTACCAAGTTAAGCCTTTCTTAAAGGCTTTGTTGATCTTTCATAGCCCCAAACCGTGGTGACTATGAAATATCATGGACCCTAGATAACGAGCTGATGTCCATGCTGTTTCAACCAACGGCGATGTTCACGGAAATTGGGGTCAAATTGTTCAACCAAATCCCAAAAGGCCTTTGAATGGTTATGCTGAAGCAGATGACATAATTCATGAATGATGACGTAATCATTTATCGACTGTGTGGCCTGAACTAATTGCCAGTTAAGTTGGATATCTCCTCTCATAGTACAACTGCCCCAGCGAGCTTTATAGCTTTTAATCTGAACCTGATTGGGTCGCAGGCTAGTTTGCTCAGCAAGCTGTTTTACTCGTTCAGGCAGTAACGATTCTGCTTGACGTCTGTACCATCTTGTTAACGCCTGTCTTATTTGCAAGGCTGTGACATTGGGCGGTGCCATAATCACCAGTTTCTGTTGATCAAGCAGGACATGCAGTCGCTGGCGTTGTGGCTCCTGAATAATATGTAATGGATATTGCTCGCCCATAAAAGGTTGTAACTCACCTTCAATAAATTGTCGTTTGGGTGGACGCTGCTGGAAATTTTTTAATTTATCCTCGATCCATTGCTGTTTGCGCATCACAAATTGTTTTGCCAACCATAACGGCATTAATTTGGGTAAGTGCACCGTTACGTTGCCATCCTGAATTTTGATCGCAATGGTCTTTCTGCGTGCGCTTCGGACAACGGCAACGGAGTGATCATTAATCTTGATGGTGCTCATCGACTGACTTAAATAACGTATTAAATGGGCATTTTAACGGCTGATTTGCGAAAATGTCGGATTAAACAGGTTTTATTATGACTTTGACAGCCAATATTAAATTCGCCCATCGCTTATCACTGGCACCGATGCTGGATTGGACCGATCGGGATTTCCGTTATTTGTGCCGAATCATTTCCAAGCATACTTTGCTATATACCGAAATGATCACCACAGGCGCATTGCTCCACGGCGATCATCAACGCTTTCTGGCCCATGATGAAAATGAATATCCCATGGCATTGCAGCTGGGTGGCAGTGACCCTGCAGAATTAGCAAAATGTGCCAAGTTAGGCGCCGAGGCTGGTTATCAGGAAATTAACCTGAATGTCGGTTGCCCCAGTGATCGTGTACAGAATGGTCGTTTCGGTGCCTGTTTAATGGCCGAACCCCGGTTAGTGGCTGAATGTGTGGTTGCGATGAAGCAGGCAACTGATATTCCCATCACGGTCAAAACCCGATTAGGGATTGATGAGCATGACGGTTATGAATTTGTCAGAGATTTTGTCGACGCAATTTATCAGGTTGAAGTCGATGCAGTGATTCTTCATGCCCGTAAAGCCTGGTTAAAAGGTTTAAGCCCGAAGGAAAATCGGGATATCCCTCCACTTGAGTATTCAAAGGTGTATCAAATCAAGCAGGAGTTTCCTGATTTGCATCTGGATATTAATGGCGGCATACACACGCTGGACGAAGCTGAAAACCATCTGCAAAGAGTAGATGGAGTAATGATGGGGCGGGCACTTTATCACCAGCCATATCTATTGGCTGAAGCGGATAAACGAATTTTTAATGATGATCGGTCAATCCCTAGTCAGCATGAAATAGTCGAATTGATGCTGCCTTATATTGAAATGCGTATGAAAGAGGGGAGACCCTTGAAGTCCATTACCCGCCATATGTTGGGTTTGTTTCAAGGCTTGCCAGGGGCTCGTCGCTGGCGGCGGCACTTAAGTGAAAATGCGCATTTACCTGGCGCCGGGATTGAAGTGGTCCGCGATGCGATTAAATTAGTAGGCTGAGACTAAAAGTAACCACAGAGACACAGAGGCTTTTGGTTGTTATATCCGCAGATTACGCAGATTTTCGCAGATGTTTTATGAATGCTTTAACAAGTCGGTTTGAAAGAAGCTAGCCCTCAGAGTTCTTTTGTGATGCATTACTGCATCAACCTGAAAACCATTTATTTAATCTGCGTGCATCTGCGTAATCTGCGGATTATTTTTTAAATGCCTTAAAACACCACTTAAACGTCAGTCAACATAAGCCACAAGCTATTTATAAAACTCTGTGCCCTCTGTGTCTCTGTGATTAATGCTCTTCAATTCCTTAAGCCAGTACCTTTATGCAGCAGATAAAGCGCATAGCTTGTCAGTGCAGCGATAAAGGCCAGGATGATGGCAAAAGCAGCGGCTACCGGAATATCCGAAACACCTAAAATGCCATAACGGAATGCATTGACCATGTATAAAACCGGATTCAGCATGGAAACGTTTTGCCAGAACTCGGGCAGTAGTGATATCGAATAAAATACGCCACCCAGATAAGTCAGCGGGGTGAGGATAAAGGTTGGAATGATTGAGACTTCATCAAAGCTGCGGGCGTATAAGGCGTTAATAAATCCGCCTAATGCAAACATGACGGCACTGAGAAAGACCATGCTAATGGTAATACCGATATGTTGAACGGTAAGTTTGGTAAATATCAGTGAAACCAATGTCACAATGAGTCCAACAAACAGGCCGCGGGCTGCTCCACCGACAACATATCCTGCGAGGATAATATAGTTGGGAACGGGAGAAACCATCAGCTCTTCAATATGATTTTGAAACTTGGCACTGAAAAAAGACGAAGCGACATTGGAATAGGCATTGTTGATAATCGCCATCATGATGATGCCGGGGGCGATATATTCCATATAACTGAAACCCTCCATCTCACCAATTCGGCTACCAATCAGATTACCGAAAATAATGAAATATAACGTCATGGTTATCGCTGGTGGTAACAGCGTTTGAGCCCAAATCCGCAGGAATCGCCTGATTTCCCGGGTGACGATGGTTGAAAAGGCAATCCAGTGATGCTGGCGGCGGTTATTCATTCAACAGACTCCGGACGTTCAACCAGGGTTAAAAATAATTCTTCGAGACGATTCACCTTGTTTTTCATACTGCCTACTTTTATGCCGCGTTCGGTTAACACCGTGAATAAATCATTCAGGCCCTCCTGGCGCTGAAGTTCGACCTCTATAGTTGTTGGATCTACCTGATGATATTCAATCCCCTGTAGCAAACTGCTGTCAGTCAGAGGTTCCAGCAGATCCAGTACAAAAGTTTCTTTATCCAGGCGATTTAATAACGATTTCATATCAGTATTTTCAACGATACGGCCCTTGTCGATGATGGCAATATTGCGACACAGATTTTCCGCTTCTTCAAGATAGTGCGTCGTCAGGATGATAGTGGTGCCACGTTGATTGATTTCACGTAAAAACACCCACATTGAGCGCCGCAGCTCAATATCCACACCCGCTGTTGGCTCATCCAATATAAGCAGGCGTGGATTGTGTACCAGCGCCCGGGCAATCATCAATCGGCGCTTCATACCTCCAGATAATGATCTTGAAGGCGTATGACGTTTTTCCCAAAGTCCTAATTGTTTCAGCAAGACATCGGCTCGCGGTTCGGCCTCTTTTGCTGGAACTCCGTAATAGCCTGCCTGCGTCACCAGAATGTGTTTAACCTGCTCAAAACCATTAAAATTAAATTCCTGCGGCACCAACCCGATATAACTTTTAGCCAACTCGGTTTGACTGTCCAGATCGGCATCAAAGATGGTTACCGAGCCACTGGTTTTTGTGACTAACGACGTTAGAATGCTGATGGTAGTGGATTTGCCAGCGCCATTTGGCCCTAACAGTGCAAAAAAATCACCTTCTTCAACCGTCAGATTGATATCTTTGAGTGCTTCCAAGCCATTGCGATAGGTTTTATTCAGATGTTCTATAGTAAGCGCTTTCACCGGAATCGCCTTAAGCAGATTTAAACGTACTAGATTATCATGTCACTCATGTCTGATCATATTTACCCGGAACCGGTTCCAGTTTCTCCCCCTGCCTCTGAAGCTGAACTGATGCATCGTTGCCAACAAATAGCTGGCAAAACGGTGGGTCAGCTTGCACAGCAATCCGGCCTGACGGTTCCTGTAGATTTGCGCCGTCATAAAGGTTGGTTAGGGAATCTACTGGAGCGCATTCTGGGCGCCGATGCCGGTAATCAAGCGGAACCGGATTTTGTTGCTTTGGGTATTGAATTAAAAACCATTCCATTGAATACCCGCGGTGAGCCAAAAGAATCGACATATGTCTGCACGGTGACTCCCAAAGCTCTGTCTGAAACGCATTGGCAGACATCATGGTTACGTCGTAAACTGAGCAAGGTTTTGTGGTTGCCGGTTGAAGCCGATAACGCTATAGCATTAGCGGATCGATTTATTGGACAGGCGATTTTATGGCAGCCTTCAGAACAGCAGGAAACAGTGCTGCAGCAGGACTGGGAAGAGTTGATGGAAATAATGATAGCTGAAGGTGCCGTGACAGCGAAACTGGGACGTTTTTTACAGATAAGGCCCAAAGCAGCCAATAGTCGGGTAATTACCCGGCAGATAGGGCATGACGGCGAGGAAGAATGGTATCATCCTTGTGGTTTTTACCTTCGGACAAGTTTTACGCAACAAATTCTGTCAGGGAAAGCTTGCTGTTAATGTTCAGCAACAGGCAGAATGCACATTAGAATAAAGGATTGGCATAGTGCAAAAACTCAATGCATTAGTAGTAGACGCATCTACTGAATTTCGTAATAAGGCTCGTGCACTATTATCGGCTGCCGGGTTTGAAGTGGACCACGCAGAGACTGGGAATCAAGGTCTTGAACATGCTCAGCAGACACGATATCGATTAGTTTGTTGCAGTGATGATCTGTCGGATATCGCTGGCAGCGAGTTCTGCGGTCAATTACGAGCAATCAACGGCTATGATTATGCTGCTGTGCTGGTGATGACAGAAACGGATAACGCCCGAACCCTCAAGCAGGCATTGCTGGCCGGTGCCACCGACATTTTCAGCAAGCATGACGAATCCGAATTAGGTATTTATGTGCAACGCCTGGCTCAGCGCGAAACCCGCCAGTTATCCGGCCGAGTACTGTTTATCGAAGATTCCCGGGTTTTACAGACCATCATTATCGATTTATTAACCGATATGGGGCTGGATGTTGATGCTTATACCTTTGCAGAAGAAGCATGGGAGGCCTTCAGTGGCGGCGATTATGATCTGGTGATTACCGATATCATGCTGGAGGGCAGTATGAGCGGAATTACGCTGGTGAGAAAGATTCGTCGTTTGCGTGAAGACTATGGCAATGTACCCATCATCGCGACTTCCGGCTTTGATAATGTGTCACGCAAAATTGAGTTATTTCATCTCGGCGTAAATGATTTTGTTTCTAAACCGATTGTCCGTGAAGAACTGCGTCAACGGGTGTTTAATCACATTACCAGCTATCAGAATTTCCGAGAACTGCGGGCACAGCAAAACTCACTATGCAGTCTGGCAATGCTGGATGAGCTGACGCAATTATTTAACCGTCATGCACTACGGGAATTTGCCGGTAAATATTTAAGTGAGGCCTATCGATTCAAACGTGATTTGGCGATGGCGGTTATCGATTTAGATCATTTTCGAGCCATCAACGAACAGTATGGTTTTGTCCGTGGCGACAATCTGCTGGCGGAATTGGGTAACTGGCTCAAACGCCACGTTCGTGATGTTGATATGATTGCCCGCTGGTCCGGTGAAGAGTTTGTCTTGCTTTTACCAGGTTGTGACAATCAGACTGCGGCACTGTTGATGCAACGTATGCAGAAACGGCTGACGCGATTTAAGCCCGCTGGTATCGGTATTACAATCAGTGTTGGTGTGGCAACGCTTCGACAGGATAAACAGGACACGCTTAACAGCCTGTTTGAAATGGCTGATCGGGCAATGTATCAGGCTAAAATGGCGGGCCGTAATTGTGTAAGGATTTTTGAGTCAGAGTCTGAAAGTCCGGTCAGTGAAACTCAGGAATAAGCGGCTGCAAACTCAGCACATTGTGCTTGGGTCAGCATAAAGATCCCATGACCACCTTGCTCCAGATCCAGCCATAAAAAATGTGTTTCCGGCCATCTTTCATCCACTGCGAGATCGCTATTGCCTACTTCAACAAACAATAATCCCTGTGGCGAAAGAAACGTCGCTGCGCCAATAATGATCTGTTCTACCAGAGCAAGACCATTATCATCAGCCTGCAGCGCATGGACCGGTTCATGATGATATTCCGCTGGTAAGCTGGACATCTCAAGATCCCCCACGTACGGGGGATTACTGATAATCAAATCATATTGGCGAGATTGATTTAATTCCGTCCATAGATCTGATTTTATAAGCGACAGCTCATCTCCGAGCAAATGTTTGTTTTTATTAATCTGGGCGACGCTCAACGCTTCATCACTGATATCAACAGCATCAACTTCAGCACCTTCAAACGTCATGGCCAGTGCAATTGCGATGCAGGCACTGCCAGTACACATATCCAGAATACGTTCGACCGAATCTGCATCCTGTAACCAGGGAGCAAATTGGCTATCAATTAATTCGGCAAAAGGAGAACGTGGAATGAGTACACGTTCATCGACATAAAAAGGCAGGCCAGCAAACCAGGCTTCATGCGTCAGATAGGGAACAGGTACCCGTTCTTCAATTCGCCGTTTGACCAAATGCAATAAAGCCTGTTTTTCAGCACTACACAGCCTTGCATCGAGAAACAATTCCGGTAATTTAGTTACCGGAAGTTTCAGGCTATGCAGAATCAGTTGTGTGGCTTCATTAAACGCATCGTTATTGCCATGACCAAAAAATAATCTGGCTTCTTCAAACCGTGAGGTGGTCCATCGCAGAAAATCACGCAAGGTACTGAGTTCAGCCTCAGCGGCTTGATAATTGGTCGCCATTAATGCGTAGTAATATCAACAAAGTGGCCGGCAATTGCCGCGGCTGCCGCCATTGCAGGACTCACCAGGTGTGTACGACCACCTTGCCCCTGACGTCCCTCAAAGTTGCGATTGGATGTAGAGGCACAATGTTCACCTGCTTCCAGACGATCTGCATTCATTGCCAGACACATCGAGCAACCTGGATCACGCCATTCAAAGCCTGCTTCTACAAAGATTTTATCCAGACCTTCCTGTTCAGCCTGTTGTTTCACTAATCCCGATCCCGGAACAACCATCGCTTGCTTTACAGTAGCGGAGACCTTTCCGCCTTTAATTGCTGCAGCAGCTTCGCGTAAATCTTCAATACGTGAGTTGGTGCAGGAACCGATAAATACTCTGTCCAGACGAATCTCCTGAACTGGCTGATTCGCATTCAAGCCCATGTATTTCAGTGCTTTCAGCATGCCATTGCGTTTCACAGCATCACTTTCTGCAGCGGGATCTGGAATATTGGCATCAACGGGAACCACCATTTCTGGGGAGGTGCCCCAGGTAACCTGAGGTTTGATTTGGTTGGCATCCAGTACCACGACCTTATCAAAATGCGCATCAGCATCACTGTGTAAGTCACGCCAGGCTGCCATGGCTTTATCCCAGTTTTCCCCCTTAGGCGCAAAAGGGCGATCTTTCAGATAATTAATTGTTGTGTCATCCACAGCGATCATTCCAGCACGGGCACCTGCTTCAATCGTCATGTTGCAAACAGTCATCCGTCCTTCCATGGATAAATCCTGAATGGCTTCACCGGCGAATTCAATGGCGTAGCCGGTACCGCCAGCGGTACCAATTTTACCGATAATGGCCAGAACGATATCTTTCGCCGTAATACCTGGGTTTACATGTCCTTCGACTTTTACCAGCATGTTCTTGGATTTGCGTTGAATCAGGCATTGCGTTGCCATTACGTGCTCAACTTCCGATGTACCAATACCAAAAGCTAATGCACCAAAAGCACCATGCGTAGAGGTATGCGAGTCACCACAAACTACCGTCATACCAGGTAGGGTAGCGCCCTGTTCCGGGCCGACAACATGCACAATGCCCTGACGTAAATCATTCAGGCCAAACTCAGTAATACCAAATTGTGCGCAATTTTGATCCAGCGTTTCAACCTGTAACCGTGAAATTGGATCGGCAATACCTTGTTCACGATGGCTGGTTGGTACATTGTGATCCGGCGTTGCCAAAATTGAATTCAAACGATATGGAATACGGCCAGCCAGGCGCAAGCCTTCAAAAGCCTGCGGAGAGGTGACTTCGTGAACCAGATGACGATCAATATAAATCAGTGCAGTACCATCCTGTTCGCTGCGGATAACATGTTGATCCCATAATTTGTCATAAAGTGTTTTGGCGGACATAACTCTCAGAACCGATTTAATTTAAATAGCCAGATATTATACCGTTTTGAAGGACGAGAACGACAGACATAAAAAAACGGGCAACCCGAAGATTGCCCGTTTTTTATTTTTTGCTAAGGAAAGTGGTTATTCCATATTAGCGTGTCTATATTTCATTTCTTCTTCTGGAATACCTTTCTCATGAATTAAATGAGAAACGATGGCTTCCAGGAAAATCAAAGTAGACAATTCAAACATGGTTCCCATTGGCATGCCCTTTGTTGGGGCAAAGCTATTATCAGTACCAATCTGAATTGTTTTATCTGCGATATCACCAATCGTTGAACTGGATTTTGAACAAATCAAAACCACTTTAGCATTCTCAGATTTAGCTTTATTAGCAAATGAAACCAGCTGTGTTGTTTCACCAGAACCGGAAATAACGATTAACAAATCGCCTTCACGGATACTTGGTGTACTGATTTCACCTTGAACATAGACGGTATAACCACTATGCATCAATCTCATACCCAGAAAGTTGCCTACCAGTCTTGAACGACCTGCGCCTGTGATGAAGATGCGCTTGGCATCATCACACATAGCAACAAATTCGGCTTCAAGTGAACTGTCAGTTGCCTTCAGAATATCAGTGATTTTGTTTACAACTAGATCACGATGCATTGTCATTTTACTAATCCTTATGCTGCGTCAACCAATGCACGCAGTTCTTTAGCAGATTCTGCTGGAGAAGGTGCGCCATAGATTGCAGCACCAACAACAACGATATCAGCACCAGCACGAACTGTGCTTTGAATGGTGTCTTTGTTGATACCACCAGCAACAGAAACTTTAACATTCAGACCCAGACCAGCGATGGTTTTCAGATCTTCGAATGGAGTTTGACCAGCAGCTTGAGCGTCCAGACCAGTGTGAACACCGATGATGTGCGCGCCGTTAGCAGCAGCTTGTTTTGCAACAGCAGATTTGTCTTCAACACCGATCAAATCGATTTGAGCTTCTGCATTGTTAGCGTTTGCAGCTTTGATAACACCTTTCATGGTCGCTTCATCAGAAGCACCCAATACAGTAGTGATATCACCACCAGCTTCAAAGAAAGGAGTTGCTTCGTATTCACCAGCATCCATAGTTTTCAGGTCAACCAGAATTTTCTTGTCTGGGTGAGCAGCTTTCAGAGCTTTAACTAATTTCAGACCGTTGTACTTGATGCAAGGTGTACCGATTTCCAGAATATCGACGTAAGGTGCGACTTGTTCAGCCAGCGCCATAGTTGCGTCAAAATCCAATGAATCCAGAGCCATTTGAATTTCAGCCATGTGTATTTACTCCTAAAAATTTTAATAAAAATTATTGCCACGTTTCGCAGTGCGAGCGGGACTATAGTTCAGAATTTGGCGATAAGTCAATTGAGCCAAAATCTGTTGAATCAGGTTGCGGATAATCCGCAACCTGATTGCAGATTGCTAATCAATAATTAGCTTTCCAGATTTGCCAGACGTGTAGCCAGCAGTTCTTCCAGTGATTCCAGTGCTTTGGCAAAACCATCGATACCTTCTGACAGTTTTTCTGCTGCCATGCGGTTTTCAGCATGCATGGCATCGAAAGTGGCTTTGTCCAAATTCAGTTTTGCAACATCAGATTTAGCTGCGACTTCTGGAGACAGTTTACGCTCCAGAGTGCCTTCTGTGTTTTGTAATTCATCCAACAGAGCTGGAGAAATGGTCAGCAAGTCAACACCCGCCAATTCAGTGATTTCACCAACGTTACGGAAACTTGCACCCATAACTTCAGTGTTATAACCAAATTTTTTGTAGTAGCTGTAAATTTCTGTGACTGACAGTACACCTGGATCTTCGTTTGAAGGATATGAATCACGACCAGTATCTTTTTTATACCAGTCAAGGATACGTCCAACAAATGGAGAAATCAGCGTAATACCATTTTCAGCACAGGCTACGGCTTGGTGCAGACCAAACAGCAGAGTCAGGTTACAGTGAATACCTTCTTTTTCCAAAACGGCTGCAGCCTGAATGCCTTCCCATGTTGAAGCAATTTTGATCAGAATGCGATCACGTGAAACACCTGCTGCTTCGTATTGTGCAATCAGGTCACGACCCTTAGCGATAGTGGCTTCAGTGTCATAAGAAAGACGGGCATCTACTTCAGTAGAAACACGACCTGGGATGATTTCCAGAATTTTCAGACCAAAAGATACGGCCAGACGGTCAAAAGCCAAAGAGACAACTTCAGATGCAGGTGCATCAGCGCCAAGTGATTGACGTGCTGCTTTCAATGTATCGTCAACAATGCCTTGATACTGAGGCATTTGCGCTGCAGCTGTAATCAGTGATGGGTTGGTTGTTGCATCACGTGGAGTGTATTTTTCAATTGCTTGAATATCACCCGTATCAGCAACAACGACGGTCATTTGCTTTAATTGATCAAGTAAATTCGCCATTTTCTTACCTTCTTGAGTTAGTTTGTAGAGCTGTTGAGCTTAAAATTTTTTTAATATCACGACGACCATAGCCGGTTTAATACCGATTATTTTCCCACCATCATTAGGTGGCGGGTAAGTTATTCGTAATAAAGGCTAATTAAGCTTTGCTGCGAATATAACGCTCAACACCGGTTAATGGAGCGGCATTAGCTTTGCTGCGAATGTATCTTTCAACACCTGTCATCGGTTTATTTGCTGACAGTTTGTTGCGAATATATTTTTCAACACCAGTTAATTTTGAACCGCTTTGTGATTGGTTGCGGATGTAGCGTTCTACACCTGTTAAACCATCATTTGTATTTTTCGGTGCTGCTGCAGTTTTTGATTCCGGTTTACAACAACTGTCATTGTCAGACGAAAACAAGCCTTTAAAAAAGCTGCAGATTGAAGCAAAAAATCCTTTATCACTCATGAGTATACCCCTGTTACATTTTTAACCCCATCTGCCCAACATGATGAGGTTGGTGCAACGGGTAAATTACTATTTTAGATTCTGTGTGGCAAGCCAGCAGGATTGCAGACTACGGATTATAATCACGCTCTGCTGTTTTTGACCAATTTATCTGCATGGTCAATAAGTTATACCGGCAGAACTTGCAACATTAAATCCGGATGAGTCAGCTAAGCGTAAAAAAAACGAGTGGCACAGGGCCACTCGTTTTTATTTATGCTACTGTTTGTTCTGCTTACGCAGCATCAACCAATGCGCGCAGTTCTTTAGCAGAATCTGCTGGAGAAGGTGCGCCGTAGATAGCAGCACCAACGACAACGATAGTTGCGCCAGCTTGGATTGTTTTCTGGATGGTGTCTTTGTTCAGACCACCAGCAACAGAAATACGTACACCCAGATTCAATGAAGCGATTGCTTGCAGATCAGCAAATGGTGTTTGACCAGCTGCTTGCGCATCCAAACCAGTGTGAACACCGATGATTTGCGCACCGTTTTTAGCGGCTTCAGTTGCAACAGCTTTTTTGTCTTTAACGCTGATCAAGTCAATTTGGGCTTCTGCATTGTTAGCATTGGCTGCTTTGATTACGCCGCCCATAGTTGCTTTATCAGATACACCAAGAACAGTACAGATATCTGCGCCTGCTTCGTAGAATGGAGTTGATTCATATTCACCAGCATCCATTGTTTTCAGGTCAACCAGAATCAGGTTGTTAGGGAATTTGGTTTTCAGGGCAGTGACGATTTCCAAGCCATTGTATTTAATGCAAGGTGTACCGACTTCAAGAATGTCGACATAAGGTGCAACTTGTTCTGCCAATGCGAGAGTTTGATCGAAGTCCAGAGAATCCAGAGCCATTTGGATAAGTGCTTTTGCCATGCTGACATGCTCCTAATAATTGATTTAATTTGTAGTTTTACGTTGAAAATACGCTCGCAGACTATAAAGCACAAGGTTCATTTATGTCAATTTTTCCGGGTTTTTAACGATTTTCGCGTTCGTTTATAACTGGACAGCCTATTTTGTTCTGTGCGACGCTTTTTCAAGTTTCATTTCAATAACATTATTTGATAAGCAGGTAATCATGCAAACAATCAACGATCTGGGTGCATTCATCATCGATATGGATGGTGTCTTATGGCAGGGTAGTAAACCGTTGCCAGGATTAACAGAGTTTTTTTCTACATTGCGCGCCAAAAAAATTCCATTTGTACTTGCGACAAATAATGCCAGTTTGACGCAACAGCAATATCTAAAAAAACTCGCGGACATGGGGGTTGAGGTATCAGCCAACGAGATTCTCACCTCCAGTATGGCGACTGCCCGCTATCTGGTGGATACATTGCCTGCAGCGAAACGGAGAGTATTTGTCATTGGTGAGTCCGGTCTTATCGAACCTTTGCAACAGCAGGGGTTTACCGTGACCTCAACCTATTATCCTGCTGATCCTGATGCAGAAACAGATGATATCTGGGCGGATATTGTGGTTTCTGGTCTGGATAGACAACTTAACTGGAACAAATTGGCCACAGCAACCTTAAATCTCCGGGCTGGTGCAGAATTCTATGCGACTAATGCCGATACGACCTTACCCACTGAATTGGGTGAAGTGATGGGAAATGGTGGTGTGCTGGCAGCATTAACCGCTGTGACGGGGATTGAGCCCATTGTCATTGGTAAGCCTGAACCTATTTTGTATCAACAGGCTTTTGAGATTCTGGGTACTGATAAACATAATACAATCGCCATCGGTGACAGGTTGAACACAGATATTTTAGGGGCCGTGAATGCCGGTATGCGCAGCATTATGGTGTTAACCGGCGTGTCATCTGAAGCTGATCTGGCGGAGATTGATTACAAACCGGATTGGGTTTTCCAGGATATTCAGGAAATAACAGCGTTATTAAAACAGCTTTAAAGAAAGGGGAGTGAGAGAATGAAAAAAATAATTAATCACGTTGATAATCTGCTTGATGAAAGCCTTAATGGTTTCGCCAAAGCACATCAGGATATTGTTTCTCTGCAACAGCAGCCTGCATTTGTGCGTCGTGCAACCATATCAACAGAACCAAAAGTTGCTGTTATCTCTGGTGGTGGTTCAGGTCACGAGCCACTGCATACCGGACTGGTAGGCAAAGGTATGCTTGATGCTGCCTGTCCCGGACAAATCTTTACCTCTCCGACACCGGATCAAATGCTGGCCGCGGCAGAATCCGTTGAAAATGGTGCTGGCGTGTTGTTCATTGTTAAAAATTACGCTGGCGATGTGATGAACTTTGAAATTGCCGCGGAAATGCTGGAATGTCAGCACGAAACAGTATTGGTAAAAGATGATGTTTCGTTACCTGAAGCACATAGTACTGGCCGCCGCGGGGTAGCCGGAACATTGATTGTCGAGAAAATGGTCGGTGCTGCGGCAGAGCAAGGAAAAGATCTAAACCAATGTAAAAAACTTGGCGATCGTGTAGCCAATAACACCGCATCAATGGGCTTTGCGTTAACCAGCTGTACCGTTCCAGCCGCGGGCCGCCCAACATTTGAACTTAGTGAAAACGAAATTGAAATGGGCGTGGGTATCCACGGTGAAAGAGGGCGCGAACCGATGACCATGAGCTCCGCTGAAGAGCTGGTTCAGCATGTTACTGCTGCTATTGATAAAGAATTAAATCCTAAAGCCGGTCAACAGGTGCTTTTGCATGTAAATGGCTTTGGTGCGACACCATTGATGGAGCTATATCTGGTATTCGATCTGGCCGCTAAATTTTGGGAAGAAAAAGGTGTTGAAATCAAACGCTCATTAGTGGGTAACTACACAACATCTCTTGACATGGCCGGTTGCTCGGTGACCTTGACCTTACTGGATGAAGAAATGATTGCCTTATGGGATGCCCCCGTGCATACCGCAGCACTTCGTTGGGGCTGTTAGTTTTTAATTAATCGACATGGATGTCGCTGTGGTTTGAGCTTTTATTAGTGATCCGCAGATTATGCAGATGGACGCAGATTATGCAAAAGGATATGCAAACATACGAAATTATCGGTGCGGCAATGAGAGTTCACTCTGCATTAGGTCCGGGGTTCTTAGGGTCTGTTTATCAGGAAGCACTGGAGATTGAATTTAAAGACAGATGCATAGACTATGTAAGAGAAATGTCGCTACCGATTTACTATCGAGGGCAACAACTTAACACTTTTTATAAAGCTGATTTTGTTTGTTTCAAGTCATTGATTCTTGAGCTTAAAGCACTTCAAAAACTGTCAGGGTTAGAAGAAGCCCAAATGATTAATTACCTAAAAGCCTCGCAATTGCAAAAAGCACTATTACTCAATTTTGGGGCAACTATTTTGCAACACAAAAGATTAGTTCTTAATCTGCGTCCATCTGCGTAATCTGCGGATAAATCTCTACTAAAACTTTGTGTCTCTGTGGTTAATGATTTTCAATAATCACATCAGCAATAGCACACAACATCAGCTGGCTGGTGCGGGCACCGGCATCGATATGTCCCCGGGCGCGTTCACCCAGAAAGGATGCACGGCCTTTGGTTGCAAGCATATCCTTAGTCGATTCCATTCCCTCAGTCGCGGCTTTTTTCATATCATCCAGAGCGATGGACAATTCAACTTCATTGCTAACGCTTTGTTGCAGGCTGGTTGATGCCGGAATTAAGCTATCAAGCATGGTTTTTTCACCAATGTCGGCTTTCCCTCGGGCTTTGATAGATTCAACCCCGGCGGTAAATATTTCGGTCATACCCGTTAAATCTAATGTTTTATCTTTCGCTGTTTTGCCCATGGTGACAAACATGGAGCCAAATAAAGATCCTGATGCACCGCCCATGGTCGACATCAAAGTCATACCGATTTTGCTCAACGCGGCGGGAAACTCAAGCTGCTCCAAATCTTCAATGTTTTTCAGCAATGCCTCAATTCCACGTTGCAGGTTAATCAGATGGTCGCCATCGCCAATCGCCTGATCCAGCTGCGCAATTTCGTCAGCATGAGCATTTATTGATTCTTTGATGGCATGGATAAAGGGCAATAGCGACATATTGTTTGACATACTTACCTCAGCGTTTACGGATAATAACATCTGATACTTTAGCGTAAATACCAAGGTTTTTTTACACACTGCAGAAAGTGAAAGCAAAAAAAAGCCCCAACCCGAAGGTTGAGGCTTTTTATCAGTTTTAAACTAAACCCGAGGGTTTAGAAAATAACTTCTTACCAGCTGACGAAACCACCGATAGCAAAGACATCAACTTCATCATCATCTGCAGCAGAGTGATATTCAGTTTCAAGACTTGAATATTCAGCAACCAGTTTCAGGTTAGCAGTTACGTCATGATAAACACCAATTGTCACACGACTATTTTTGTCGAAATCATCATAGACTCCGCCAGCAGCAAATGGACCAATAGAATCATCTTCGTCAAGTGTTGATTCACCGTAAGATGCTGCTACTAATGTTTGACCACCGAAACGGTAACCAGCTTGTGCGTAGTAACCATCGCCTTCACGAGCACTACCATCAGCATCATAAGCACCGAGGCCACCTAAGCCTGCAACACCTTGACCTTTACTGTCATAGTAAGCAGCAACAGCTTCGAAGCCACCCAATATTAACTGACCACCCAAAGTCCAAGCATCAGAACGCTCATCACCAGCCGCACCAAGTTCAACTTCAGAAGTCATGCCGTCCAACCAAATTTTGGTAGAACCACCATCAAATGCTGTTGCGTAGCTCAAAGAAGCTTCATAACGCGGAGCTTTTTCTGATACTTGGGAAGGCATGAAGGTTGTGTCGTTATCAACAACAGCTAATGCGAGTTTGAAGCCATTCATGTCAGCTGAAGTCCAACGGATTTGTGAGCGCCAGTAAGCGTACTCATAACCCCAACCGATACCGCCTAGAGAAGTAGCACCAGTGTTTTGGCTGCCGTTAGCAGTGAAACCTGTCGCACCAACACCGTATAATGTTTGATCCAACAAGATGTTGTTTGCAGAGTACAGGCCTAAAGCTTTACCCATCAAGATTTGACCAAAGGCACCGTCAACCGTAGCAAACGCTTCACGTTGCTCCATAGCGTTACCGTTTTGCAGGTAGCTGCCATTGTTAGTTGATGGAGAGATAGATACGCGCGCAGCTACTGTCAAACCATTAATTTCAGGAGCTTTAACGTTAAAACCGAAGAATGTTGGTAACAGACCGTTGGCAACTTGTGAGTTGTCTTGGCCGCCTGCACCGTTAGCATTATCTTGATCCGTTTGGATGAAGAATTGGTTGATGTTACCGTCAACGCTAAATTCATATCCGTTTTCGCCGCCAACAACGATTGTCGCGTTAGCTGCGCCGGCTGCTGCGAATGCCGCTGCGCCGACTAATGTAGCAAGTGTAGTTTTTTTCATGTCTGTTCACCTTCTAGTTGTTAACAGATTACTTTAAGTTTCTCTCGTAACCGGAATGTTTCGCGGTTAAGAGTGTATTTTCCACATCTACAAAACCTTTGCAACACTTTTACAACAAAAAAATGTGAATTTGGTCATTTTGATACGAATGTGTGTGTTTTTTACAACAACGTAGGTTTTCTATCTATATTATGTAGGGCAAAATTAAATTAACCACGGAGGCACAGAGGACACAGAGATTAAGTTTTTACGACTAAAGCCGTTGGGCCTTGAATATCAGTGAGAAAAAATGTCATCCGCAGATTTCGCAGATGAACGCAGATTAAACTTTGAAAACTTAATTGATAGGTATTTTGGCCTATCAACAGAGCATAGCTCGATTTTGATTAATTTAGCGCTGTAGAAAATACTTATACTGCGCCAACAATTTATATAGAGCTTCGTGGTTTCTATTTGTCCCTGGTTAATATTCATGTTCAAACATAGAAGAGCTGCATAACAACTTCCATGAAAGCATCTTTAAATATCATCTGCGTAATCTGCGGATAAATTTCTATTAAAACTCCGTGCCCTCTGTGTCTCTGTGGTTAATCATCAAAGAAGATATAGATGTCAGAATAACGGGCAATAAAAAAGCCCGGGTTGCAAGGCAAACCGGGCTTTGAATTCGATGGTGGCTCGACCTGGAATCGAACCAGGGACACAGGGATTTTCAATTACAAAGCCCAATATTTTTTAAAGTAATGTTTTTAGATTTAAAACTGTTTCTGTGTATAGGTTTGTAAGGTTTTCTCTTTAGCTGATGATGCTATCAAATTATCTCAAGATCTCCTAGAATGAACTAAAAAAGTAGCCCCAGAGTAGCCCTGGGTTTAATTCATTGCTCAGGATAAGACTTTTGAATAAGCATTTTCTTTTTACTCAGGAAAGATTGAGTAAGCTCTCACCACCTTCATCTGGACGTGTTGAATATTTCGATACAAAGCAACAGAAGTTAAGGTTGAGAATTACATCTACAGGGACTATCTCATTTGCGGTGGTGAAGAAGCTTTTTGATAAGCCTAAACGTGTAACGATTGGAACATGGCCTGAGATCTCCATCGCTAAAGCTAGAGAGCAGGCAATCAAGATACTTGATGATATTCGTCAAGGGGTCGACCCAGTTGCTATGAAACGGAAAAAAGTTTTGGCCACTACAACGCTGAACGATGTGATGGAGCAATATCTTTTAGAGCGAGATCTTAAGCCTTATACAGTGAATAACTATCGTTACAAACTGAAGCTGGGCTTTTCCGATTGGCTCGATATGTCTATTTCAAAAATTGATGAGGACATGCTTTTAAAGCGTCACAAACAATTGACACTTAAAGGTAAAACAACAGCAAATACGACTATGAGGGTGATGAGATTAACTTTAAATTATGCGGTAGCTATAGGGATGATAGAAAAGAATCCTACCAGCATTCTGAGTAAAGCTAGGCTTTGGCACAAAAATAAACGTAAAAATAGAACGATTCCGAGTGACAAACTTATGGCATGGCATGAGGCTGTAGATGCTCTGATTAATCAGCAAGCCAAAGTTTATTTGCTGATACTTTTATATATGGGGTTTAGGAGTAGCGAAGCCTTGACTCTTGAATGGTCAAATGTAGACCTAAAAAGAAAACTGATAACACTATCCGATACTAAAAATAGAACCGATCACACGCTTCCCATACCAGATTTTTTAACCGATTACCTAACAAATCTATACAAACAGAACGCTGACAATAATTGGGTTTTTCCAAGTATAAATGGACCTAATCCTATGTCGATACCCATAAAGCCAATAAAAAAAGTGATTGAAGCATCAGGGGTAGATTTCAGTCCACACGACTGTAGGCGAACATTTGCAACCATTGCAGAAGCCATAGGGCTGCCGATGAGTATGATTAAACGATTAATGAATCATGTCACAACCAATGACGTGACTGGAGGTTACATTGTGACCGAAGAAGAAACCTTAAGGACAGTGATTAATAAAATTGCGGATTATATTCAGGCTAAGGTCACCACAAAATAAATTGAGAGGAGTTGTTATCTTTGAATGTTTTACTTAAGCCTTACTATACCCTGGAAGCAGTTTATAACGAGCTAAAAAACTTTGTTAGTTTAGATAGTGCTGAGGATGTATTGCTACTTGCTAAAGACAAAAAAATTGCTGTGAAATTGCTTTGTGATAGACCCATTACCTTGATTAAGGCCAGAACATCTCAGTTATTAAAAATACCCTATATAGATACAAATGAATTAGCAGAAGAGCTAGTAGCTACAGAGGCTGTACAAGAGATATTAAAATCAGAAGCGTTAAATGCCGTTTGGATTAGCAACGATGTAGATGACTTCATTTACTTTGATGGCGCTAACCAAGAGATATTCTTGCGACCAATTAATTGTATTCCTACCGGTCCTCCCACATCACTAAACTATGAATATGCCGAATCTCGTTGGCTTAAAGGTTTTAGTCCACCTGTAGCCGGTGAAAACTTAGTGGCCGTTGAATACGAAAATGAAATCTTTTTTGTTTGTAAAAGCATGGCTTCAAATCCATTTGGAGCAAAGATTCTGAATTATGGTGATGAACAGAGAGCATTGGAATATAGATTAGATAACTTTTTTGTTAATAATCTGATATCGAATAATAAGTATATTGTCTCTCAAGCTGAATTGAACTCTTTTATTAGTTCACATAAAGATGCTTTTAAAGAATCTGCTTCTTCAGAGTTGGTTCCAAGTTGGGAAGATCTACTCAATGCTCCAAATAAGTACAGCGAAATTTTTGAATGCTGCCAGTCTGGTGTGATCAAATTTATTGAAAGGGAAAAAAGACTCCCAGGACGAAAAGAATTATGGGAAGAGTTAAAGAAGCATTATAAATATGATGAACAAAAAAAAGTATTTTTGAATATATCTAGTACAGATACTGATTGGGTGACTTTCCGCAGGTATTTTAATCGAATCAGTAAAAAACAGGTTTAAATCGGGATAATTGAGACACTATCGGGATATTTGAGATCGTTAAACTATTCTCTAACACAAGCAATCATCATCCATTTCATCGCTGGTCATGCAACGGAATCACCAGCGACCTCTACTATTGAATGGAAATGAAATGATGAAAAAACAACGAAGTAATTTAAAACGTGATATCAGATTAAAATCTATGACACCTGAGGAGCTTGCTTCTCACCTGAATGTATCTGAACGAACATTAGCCAAATGGCGTTCTATTGGCCACCCAAACATTCCTTATATGAAAGTAGGACGTTGCGTAAGGTACAACATAAGTGATCTTGAAGATTATCTAGCTAAACATACCATTAATAATGTGGAGGTTTAGCATGAAATTACCTTTGCCTAATACAAAAATACGTTCTGTGCTGGATGCTCTCATGACGGGCGATAGTTTTAATCGCTTTGAATCTGAAAGGAAATTGCATGACCATTGCCTACATAGCACTATTTCCACATTGCAGAATAAATATGGTATTCAAATTGAACGCGCAATGGAAAAAGTGACCAACTTCTTAGGTAAAAAAACAACTTGCAAAAGATATTGGCTTTCCAAAGAGATCATAAATTTACTCCTTAAAAATAGTTCAGATGAGTTTGAGAAACGTTCGACAAGGGGATATAGAGAGTAATTAAATGTCCCGGAATAAAAAAAACAAACTCCCCTTCGATAGTAGGGGGGGAGTTGTTGTTATATCAAGAAGAATGCTTTCTCATCCAAACTATTTGAATTTAATGCCCCAGGCAAAAGTATTGATCACAATGTTACAAAGTCTATGGAGAAACGATAAACCTGTTGATTTTGGAATACGTGAAGCATCCGAAAAAATCCCATGTGATAGGAGAACCGCTATGAAAGCCTTTAAACAATTAATAGAGCGTGGATTTATAGTTTGTGTTGAGGAATCATTCTTTAGTAGCCGCACTGAGAGTAGAACAAGAAGCTGGCGACTAGAGTGGATGCCTTTTAATGATCAAAAACCACGTAATACATGGGAAAACGTTGAGTGAAAATTATCGTACCGGTGTATTTATGCCACCTATACAAGACAGCGAGATGCCAAAAATGACACCTACACACATAAAAACCTTTTTCACAGGTGCTGTTTATACACCATTGGCCTATACAAATCATATGGTTACTTAATAAGCTGAAGTAGCATAAATACACCACACCTAATAAACCATATCCCCTGTTAGTTAGTAAGGTTTTATATTAATAAATGTGTCGTGATGAGTTAATGTTTGAATATAAAGTAAATTACGGCAAGTTTGAGGCAAGGGAAATCTTTTCACGCTTAAAATTGGATGCCAATTTAAAAAAATAATATGAAATCAAATAATCCTAATCATTTAACTCTAGATAATGATGATGGCAATTGCGATGATGAACGTAATCTACCGATACCCAGAATGATATGTCGGTGTGGTTTGCTAACGCATAAGAAAAATAAAAATGTAATCTGTGTTTTTTTATCTAAACTTGTTAATAAGCTGAATAATAGGTTCTTAAAAAAATGAATGTCACCAAAAGGTGACCTGATTATTAAAAATTAAGGTGTTTATTTGAAGATAAGTTACCTAAATGTATCGAAAACGAGACTCAATTAAGAATGTTTAAAGATACTGTTCTTAGCTCTAACGAATATCGTTAACTGGGTAGGATTGGTGATGAAGATAATAATAAATTTGCTGATTACTTCAATATACTGTCGATTTTGATTTTGTATTTCATCAACGCTTCTTGGATGGCTACGCCAAATATTAAAACAACTAGGCCTTGAATGAGTAAGCGCTTGGTGTTGATGATCATATATTCGTTGTTGTATCGATACGTGGTAATAAGGTCATAACCCTCTGAATAGCAAGCTCCAACAAAATCTTCACACCAAGGTGGGTAAATTACCATCAGTAATAACAAAGCGAAGATGAGGGAGGTTATTAAGGGGTTATAACGTTTATGATAGGTACTGTCGTAAATAAGGCCAACTAAACACAGCATTAAGAAAAAAATCAGATACCAAAAACTCATCTCAGCGAAAGAGAAAATAGCAAAAGTAAAGCTGGTTAGAAATTCCATTTCAAATTCTCAATCGTGAGTCTGCTTCCAACATAAAACGGTAAGGTTACGGTAAGGGTATTAGTTACTCAATATGTGAAGCTTGCTTGGGATTCCCAGGGCAGTCCACTAAATGGCTTAAAGGTATCTAGTAAATTAGTGGCGACTCAAAAAGACCTAATGAATCTAGAGTTGCTTTCAGTTGGTTTGGTCTTGTTATGAAATTTCATGGGCAATCTAAAACAGACACCAATGTGTGTTTGATGGATATCGCATCAGCTGCTAAATCTACCGTTAAGAATCGAATAGGATGATTTTGAACGGTGAAATATTCATCAATGTGGCCATCAACTGCTGGATGTAGAAATAAACCTTTAGATGTCATACTCAGCAAGTCTTTTGATGACTCCTGAGATTTAAGGTAGCTGTATAGCTGAAAAAGATATTCGCGTTTGAAGCGGTCCTGGCCATGATGGTTTTTTGTCAACACTGAGGTAAATTTAGTGTCGATAATGATCCGCTGATTTAGTTCTTTTTTTTCAAGCACAATGTCCGTTTGCATTCGAGGCAAATAAATATCAGCACCTTCCGAGCTTACTGATACTGGCCAATGAATCACTTGGCCTCGGGATACGCTCCAACCTTGCGGTGTAAGGTGAACATAAAAAAAACCAGCCATACTTTTTTCAAAAAGCTGTCTCGCCCAATGCTCTTCACGAGCAGCTATGGGAAGGGCCCTGTAACCGGTAATTTCTGTTGGCAGAGCGAGATTATGGGCTAGTCTGGCTGCTGAGAGCATCATAGCATCGTGACGCTCATGCCTAGCAAGAGGGCTAAGCGCCTTATACTCGGGGAAAGGGTCATTAGATACCCCAAGCCTTTCCATGCTCTTATTTAGGGATAATAGTCGTCTCGCAGTTTGTTTTTTTGTTACTCTTGCTAATAACCGGCATGCCTTTTTTATATATCGATTTCTAGGCGTGTCTTGGGTCAACTCTTCGAACTGACATGCAACTTTGCCTTGAAGCAACAACTGTCGTCTTATTGTTTTAAGGTGATCAATTCGTCCTCTTACTCTGCTGAGTATTTGTTCGGTATTGTGATAACTGGGTGTAAGGCTCTGTTTTAGCCTTCTTTCGAGGCTTCGGCACAAAACTTCTGCAACTAGCTCCGGGATGTCATCAGGGTTTTCTTCTACGTCAAAATAGTGAATCCCATATGCTCGATACAAGTCAGACGCATACAGCATTAATAACCAAATATTTCTTACCGGGATTTTGCCGATAAAACCATCCGACAATGATTGATAGGTGAGATTCGATGCCACTATCAAAAGCCTTCGATTAACTTATCTCTCAGGCTTCTGGCTTTCTGCAAGTCTTCGTACCAGTATTCATCAAGTAAAACACCTATTTCAGTTTTGACCACTTGTCGAAACCAATTCTTTGGATCTTCGATGACATAGCCTTTAGACGGTGTGACATAGCTGTGGCCAATCTTAAATTGCTCACCCAATGTTGGATCACCACTAATCTGCTCATTGAGATCATTAAGACGCTGTCTTACTATAGCCAAGAAGTCTGAATCAATTTTTGAGTTCTTTGCTACCCATTCTTGCCAAGTGTTATTCAATATGGGTTCAAGATTGATGAAGGCAAAACGACGACGTAAAGCAAGGTCTACCATCGCCAGAGAGCGGTCAGCAATATTCATCGTTCCGATAATATAAAGATTTTTTGGAATGGATATCCGTTCGTCATGTGTACGGCGATAAGACAGCTCAAGAGCCTCATCAGGATTACGCTTATCAGCTTCGATAAGCGTAAGCATTTCCCCAAAAATTTGTGCCGGGTTACCACGATTGATCTCTTCTATCACTAATACATAATCATTTTCCGGATCATCAATGGCATCATTAATCATTTCCAGCATAGGGCCATCTTTTAAATCTAGCTGCCCATTGCCAGAGGGTCTGTAACCTCGCACAAAGTCTTCATAGGATAGATTGGGATGGAACTGAACCGCCCTGAGTCTGACGTCATTACGCTCACCCATTAGGGCATAACCAAGCCTTTTAGCAAGCCAGCTTTTGCCGGTACCAGGAGGGCCTTGGAATATTATATTTTTCTTTTCTTTTAAACGAGCAATAAACTCTCTGAGATGATTGGTTTCAAGAAAGCAGCCTTCTGAAATAATGTTCTCTATATCATACGATTCAAATACCTGAGTAACTTCAGACTCATCACCAGAGGCGCTGTAAATAGAGTTAGCATCATGAATGGTACTAAATTCTACGAGTTCGTATTTTCCATCACCATGGAATATAAGTTTGTTGTCATCCCTCAATTTCTGATTAGTACGATCTATTGAGTACTCACAACTGTTGTTATCAGGGAATGCTAATTTAAAGTCGTCTAGATATCGGTCTTTAAATTCCTGGCGGGTATATTTTGCAGAACCTTTATCATTACAAAGTTCGACAGTTTTTGCGTAAACTAAATTAAGCCAATTCTTTTCAACCACAATATCGTTGTCTGCTGGGGGGTTGTAGCGTCTGGCTTGAAGCGATAAATCTGGGAAGGAATGAACGGGATATATATCTTCCAAAAATCGTGATTCTAAAACCTGTTTCACAGTCAAATAGTCGTTTGCATTACAGCGAGAATTTGGGCCATTCAAACCAATTTTGATACCCAGTTTTTTGGAAATATATCGCTGTGATTGGGCGTCCAACGGAGGATAGAACCATGGTCGAATCCAATATAGTCCCATAGTTAAGTTCCATCCAACGTTATAGCGACTAGCGGCTTCGTTGTAATCGTTTAAAAATTGATTTTGTAAATCGTTGGAGTCATCGTTGGAAAAAATTAAGGCGCTTTCAAAGACAGACCATAAAATATCAATATCATTATCACGCCTCTGCGGCATTTTCGTAAATCCAAAGAACCAAGTATTTTGATTGTTCATGACCGGTATACCATCAAAATTCACAGGTGCTTTTTCATCAACCCCTAATTCCTTAGCTAATTCATAGGCAAATCTTGTTCTATTCTCTCCAGTCATACCTCTGGAGAAAATCCCCATAATGGTAAAAGGGCAGATATCCTTGAGTGGTTCCTCAGTACCATCAGTCAATTTATCGATAAACTTTGGAAAGTTGTCGATACGTTCACCTAGCTTATGGATACGGGTGACTAGATTGGTTCTATCATGACGAAACTCTAATAACCGGTCAGCCATGGCTTGGTAAAACCTTGTCCAAGGGAATCTGCTAATATCTTTTTGATTATCACCATATCGTTCGGACCAGAATGGAGCATTTCTAAAACGGTCGATATCTTGTTTTTCATCTAAAAAAGTGAAACGAATTAAACCCTCTGTCATCCAATCATTAGCCGTTACTCGCCAAATTCTTGAGCGATTGGTGTAAAAGTACCATTCTTTGACTGGATCTTCGCGTTTCCAATCAACCTCAAGTTCTTTCCCGTCTCCTTTGTTATTAAGGACCTTCCCAATGGCTTTAATAGCATTTACAGAAACAAATTGGCCATGGTTTTCAAAGTTCAGTCCATACTTGCGTGTATATGCTGATTTAATGGCTATCCAATCCCCAGGCTGAATAGCTTTGACTTGATCTTGGGACTTTCCATCATTCCCATTTAGCCATATTCCTTTATCTATAAAGTCATTGCTTACATCTTCATTTCCAGCGTAAGAAGCTCCAACAAACCAAAACGTTTTTCCTTCAAGTTCATCTGAGAAGGCGACCATGTGTCTCTCCAAGTTGCTATTGATTGTTTATAAAGCTTTCACTGATACTGTTTTCAGTACTGGTATGAGTTTCATCAAAGTTTGCCTGAAAAATGAGCTTAAAACCCAACTAGCTATCTTGATTGCAAACTTTTTCAACACCATGTTTATCTTCATGAAGGCCTCTGTAAACCAATCTACAGACATCACCATTTGTCTTTGTGATTTTCACCGAATCACCAACATATAGCCTGCTCGAAATATCATTGATGGTGAAGCGAATAGACTTATTGCCGTTGTTATAATCACGCAGACCTAGAACACCTAGGTCAGGATATTGGATTGTTTGATACTCTGCTATTGCGATAGTTGGAACAATATCTCCACCTTTTTTCTTTTTCAGCTCTTCACGAAGAATTTCTCTATCATCGGCAACCGTTTTCAGTTTATTCGTTAGATCTTTGTTTGTGGCAAGCGTGAGTTCAAGATTTTTTGATAGTTGAGTGATTGCTGTCTGAGCAGCTGCGTTATCAGTAGTGACAAGCTTTAAATCGTCTATCGATGATTGTACTTTTGAAAAATTCTCGTTCTGAGATTCAATAACGTTCTCTACTGTCGTCCCAAAAAAGTCCGGATCTAAATATGCTATCGCTGACTCAAGCTTCTTTTCCGTGATTAGAGTAGCGGTGATCAAAAATAGTGCAAATATTACTTTCTTCGAATGTTTAGGCGCACTCTTAGCCATATTGGCTGCTTGACTTCTTAATCCATTGAGGTTCATTTCATTTCCTTATGTGGTTAGTTATATTTCTAAATAGTTTTTTCGACAACCGCATTAGCGAGTTGTTGTTGCAGGGTTTGGGCTTGGTTAAGTCTGTCTTTGAGTTGGTCGCACAGCACCATCAGTTCATCGACTTTTTTGACGATCCGGTGTTGTTCGGCAAGGGGGGGGATTGGAATAATCATCTCACCGACATCACTTAATCGAAAACTATTTTTCACTCCTCTCTGAGGAGCATTGAATTGAATATTTGCGAGCGGTGATCTCATTAGCTCAGGGAAGTAGCGGTTTTGGCATTCGGGCATAAACCTTAGTAAACATGTATGTTGATTTATATAAGCATCACCAAAATTTTCAGGTACAAGCCCTAGGTTACCAACATCACCAGTTATAGAGATTAGGAGATCATTTTCAACAAGTTTTGTCCTTGCTCCTTCCCCTGATTTCGGAGGGTTTACGTATCTAATATCATCCATTCGAAGATGATAATGACCGCGGGAGAGGTTGCCCATAGTTATAAAAATCGCACCTTCATTTGAATAATATTTTGCCCACCCTCTAGAACCTGATGTGATTAGCTGAGCGACATCCTCCACATGCGCCCATTTCCAACCAGCAGGCAAAGCAAACGGGGTTTCGATTTCTCGAATTTCTGGCAATGACTTTTGTTCTTTGATTTTGCCTTCTTTAACTAGCCGAGCCTTTTCCACAGCGATTTTTTCAAGCAGGATGTTGGCGGGTTCGTCGTTGGGGTCTTGCGGTACGAGTTTTCCCATGACGGCGAGTTGCAGCAGGGTTTGTTTGAGCTGGTCGATGCTGGATTCGGTGGTGAAGAGAGTATCGAAATGCTCAGCGATACGGTGCCAGTTTTGCTGAAAGCCTTCGGCGTTTTCAGATTGAGTGAGCGCGTCCAGCAGCACTTTGACCAGGATGTCATGCGCCTGAACCGCATCGGCCTGTTGTTGCTCTAGCTGGTCGCACAGCGCCATCAGCTCATCAACTTTTTTGACGATGCGCTGTTGTTCGGCAAGTGGAGGTAAAGCAATTGGATAATTCAAAAGCTTATCTTGTGTTATTCCCGCTACTGTTGTTCCAGTACCTTTAATGTCTATAGTAGTGTATGCGTTCAGAAAAAAGTCGACCGAGACGTGCGATGACATTTTTATAGCTTTCAAATCTTGGTTTATAGCAATAGGGCTTTCACAAATTGCAGTTTTACCCAGTCCCATCCGTGTACAGATTAGGATGTCGCCAACGTCCGCGAGTTTGCTTCCTTTTTTTAGTCCTTCTTCAGTAATAAAGTCTTGAGTAGAGCGGATGTATCTAGCTTTTCCAAGGTCTTTTACACTTGCCCAAGGAATATCTCCACCCCAAAAAGCTGGATTATTTTTACTAGGAGTTCCACCGCTGATTATTGAATTGAACAATACTCCCAAGCGAGTCCAACCCCATCCAGCTGGTGCCTGAAATAGTAATTCTTGAATTGAAACTGGTGGCAGTATTTTTTGCTTTTTGATTTTACCTTCTTTAACAAGTCGAGATTTTTCCTCAGCAATTTTTTTCAGCAAGAGGCTGGCGGGTTCGTCGTTTGGGTCTTGTGAGACAAGTTTACCTCGCACCGCCAGTTCCAGAATCAGTTCACGCAGTTTTTGCACACCATATTGAAGTGTATTTTCAGCACTACGGCCACGACCCGCCGATTTTCGAGTTTGTGCGCTTAACCAAACCGGCAAACTCTCTAACAGGATATTGCCTGCGTCAACGACTTTAAGCACAGGCGCTAGATCGGTCAGCTGATAATCAGCTGATTGTTCTTTGATTTGTGACATCAGTTCGTTCGCTCCAGCGCTTCGCTGAGAATGCCTTTGAGCTGGTCACGAAGCTGACTGATTTGTTGTTGCTGGTGGTGGTATTCGGCCAACAGTTCATCCGGGTCATGGTTAATTTGTTCGCCAACATGTGGATTTTTGAAGTCTAGGTTGTAGTTGCGGGCCTTGATGTCCTCAATGCTGATTTGCCAGGCTTGTTCAGTTTCAACGCGACTAGCAAAGCCATCAGAAACATCACCCCACCAGTCGATTTCGGTCTGAAACTCTTCAAATTTCATCGGTCGGGTTTTATTGTAATTTTTGACACCTTCAGGGTAAGGATGCTCATAAAACCAAATATGTTTAGTGGGTGTGCCTTTGGTAAAAAACAGCAAATTGGTTTTGATACTGGTGTAGGGGTTAAACACGCCATTAGGCAACCGAACGATGGTGTGGAGATTACACTCATCCAACAGTTTTTCTTTAAGGCGGGTCTTCATGCCCTCGCCAAATAAAAAGCCGTCTGGCAGAACCACAGCGGCGCGTCCGCCATCTTTTAGCAGATGGATAATGAGGGTCATAAACAAGTCCGCGGTTTCGCGAGTGCGGAAGGTTTGAGGGAAGTTGGTTTCAATCCCGTCTTCTTCCATGCCACCAAACGGCGGATTGGTAATGATGGTTTCAACGCGTTCTTTTAAGCCCCAACTGGTCAGTGGTCTGGCCAGTGTATTGTCATGACGGATTTGGTCTGGCACATCAATACCATGCAAAATCATATTGGTGGTGGCCAGCAGATGCGGCAATGGTTTTTTCTCAACGCCATGGATACTTTTTTGCAGCTGTTGTTCATCGGCCGGGGTTTTAACGTAATGCTGACGTTTGTGCTCAATGGCACAGGTTAAGAAACCACCGGTACCACAGGCAGGATCAAGCGTAGCTTCATCAAGTTTGGGATCAATGCGATCGACCATAAACTCCGTGACGGCACGGGGTGTATAAAACTCACCGGCGTTACCGGCATTTTGCAAATCTTTGAGGATTTGCTCGTACATATCACCAAACAGGTGTCGTTCTTTCGATTTGTTAAAATCGACGCCTTCCTGAATTTTGTTGATTACCTGACGAATGAGCTGGCCGGACTTCATGTAGTTGTAGGCGTCTTCAAAGACATTACGAATCACAAAAGCGCGTTTGTCTTCACCAACGGCTACCAAATTTTGCAGCGCTGGAAACAACTCATTGTCGATAAAGCCTTTCAGCTCTTCACCAGTGATGCCCTCGGCATCAGCGGCCCAATTCCGCCAGCGGTAGGCTTGCGGAATGGGTGATTGGTAGTTGTCATCAAACATCTCCCACTCTTGCTCACGATCATCAAAGATTTTCAGAAATAGCATCCAGACAAGCTGGCCAATACGTTGGGCATCACCATCTACGCCGACATCTTTCCACATAATGTTCTGGATTGATTTTACAGTGGTGCTGATACTCATTGTGTTCCTTGGTTAGGCTTGTTGTTCTTGGTAGAGGGCATTTTCGAGATCGCGCACTGCTTGCTGATATTCTGGTTTACCACCAAAAGAATTAATTAATTCCATCGGCGCACCCATTTGGCTAAACGGATCAAGGTTGAGGATTTTAACGTCTTCTATGGGTTCAATGCCGGTATCAGCGTATTTTTCTAATAAGGCTTCCAATACTTGTTTAGCGGCGCCTTCGTATTTGGTGAAGTAATTACGTTTTTTGACGTTATCCGCACGTTCTTTGCGTGATAAAGGTGGCTGGTCGAAAACGATATGTGCGATGAGATCAAACGCATCCATCTCGATTCCTTGTTTGTTGCGCACATCTTCTCGCAACTCTTCCCAGAAAACACCTTGTTCGGCCAGTGCTTCGATGATGACTTTTTTCTGCTCAGCTTCATTCCAGGTTTTTAGAAAATCCTTGAGCGTAGCAAACTGCTTTTTGACGCATGTTTTGGTGTAATCGGTCAGCGACTCGGTGATAAGTTTGCCGTGGGCATCCAGAAACTGGACACGCTCAGCAACGACACTGACATTCACGCCACCCACTCGGTATTTAACGCGTGGTTCGCTAATGCCACCCCCTCCTGGAAGTTCTTCAGGCTCTGTCTCATCTGGCCCACCAGGAAAGCCATCAGTTGAATCAGGCTTTTCATCTGGCGGGTCAATGGGATCGTCAGTGTCGGGTTCATAAATTTGAACCGGGTCGCCATCAAAGGCTGGATCAGCAAATAGCTCGGTGGCTTTTTTGAAATCCATAATAGTGAACCAGTGCTTGTCAAAGTCATCATTAATGCGTGTGCCACGACCAATGATTTGCTTGAACTCAGTCATTGATTGAATGCGTTGGTCCAGCACGATGAGTTTACAGGTGACAGCATCGACGCCAGTCGTCATTAATTTGCTGGTGGTGGCAATGACGGGATAACGCTCTTCAGGGTTGATGAAATTATCCAGTTCAGCTTTACCTTCCTGCTCGTCCCCAGTAATACGCATCACGTATTTGCGACTTTCTTGAACACGTTGGGGGTTAAGATTCACCAACGCTTGACGCATTCGTTCGGCATGGTCGATGTCATTACAGAAGACAATGGTTTTTTGATATTCGCCGGTTTTTTGCAGATATTCGGTGATTTTTTGAGCAACCAGATAGGTACGCTCATCAAACACGACATTTTTGTCGATGTCTTTTTGATTATAGATGCGATCTTCAATCAGGTTGCCGTGTAAGTCCTTTTGGCCCTTCTTAGGTCGCCATCCTTGCAGGTCGAGGTCAAAGTCGATGCGAATGACCTTGTAGGGGGCGAGAAAGCCATCATCTATGCCTTGCTTGAGAGAGTAGGTGTAAATCGGCTCACCAAAGTATTCGATGTTTGAGGTTTCTTTCGTTTCTTTTGGTGTAGCGGTGAGACCAACGTGAGTGGCACTGTTGAAGTATTCGAGAATTTCCCGCCAGGCTGAATCTTCTTTGGCACTGCCACGGTGGCACTCGTCGATAATGATTAAATCGAAAAAATCTGGTGAAAACTCTTTGTAAATATTCTGCTCTTCTTCATTGCCGGTGACGGCTTGATAAAGCGACAGATAGATTTCATAAGACTTGTTGATTTGCCGCTTGGTGATTTTGGTCATGGCCTGACCAAACGGTTTGAAGTCGTTGTTTTTGGTTTGGTCGACGAGAATATTGCGATCAGCAAGAAACAGGATGCGTTTCTTTTGTTTGGACTTCCACAGACGCCAGATGATTTGAAAGGCTGTGTAGGTTTTGCCGGTACCGGTGGCCATCACCAGCAGAATCCGGTTTTGCCCTTTGGCTACGGCCTCAACCGTGCGGTTAATAGCATTGGTCTGATAGTAACGTGGTGAACGGCCGGTCCCATCATCATAATAAGGTGCCTGAACAATCTGCTTGGCTTGATCTGAAAAGCCTTTATATTCGCTATACCAGTGCCAGAGTTGCTGAGGTGATGGAAAGTCCGCCAGGGCGATTTCTTTTTCGGTTTGACCGCTAAGGCCAGTCTTATCGTGAAACAGAAAGCCATCGCCATTTGATGAAAACACAAAAGGCACATCGAGCGCATCGGAATAAGCGAGCGCTTGTTGCATACCAGAACCAATGCTGTGTTTGTTGTCTTTCGCCTCAATAATGGCGATGGGGAGATTCTTCTGATGAAATAACAAGTAATCAGCCCTGCGTTTAACGCCTCGGGTATGCAAACGGCCACGGACAATGATTCGGCCAGCGGTAAATGTATATTCCTGACGAATTTGCCTATGGATGTCCCAGCCGGACTGCTGGATGGCCGGAGTGATGAACTTGGTACAAATATCTTGTTCACTTAGCGATTTTTTATTCACCTCGCGCTCATCCATGGTTCAGTTATTTAAAAAATCGACTATATCACCATCGAATTGATGAAGGTAGCACGCAGGGATACGCTCAAGATGAATTTCAAAAATATTTTTAGAGTAAAAAACAAATCTAAAAACCGTAAAAGAGATATTTGAGGTTATTAAATACGGGTTTAATTATTGTTTAATAAACAACATAGTCACGCTTATTCAGTCTTAGATGATTAGCTCGACTTGTTAACATAAAACTATCTTTGGTCGAGTGAAAGCTCAATGATGGTGATTGATGTAAGACATGTCTAATTAAGGTTGGACTTCTTGGCTTGGATAAACCACGTCAATATCACTTAGTCCGGTGTATTTTTCGATCATTAATCCAGCATTTATCATATGTTGCTGACTATGCCATTCCCTATGACGCATATATCGTCCCGAAAAAGGATTGATTTGCCATTTTTGAGTCTGTTCTTTAAAAAGTAATTCACCAGCAATTCTTGCCCATATACTATTCCCAAGGGTTGGATGTCCACCTTGGGAGTCATCACCAATGTGAAGAAACCCTTCAGAACATATTAACCAGATGTACTTAACATCAGTATCTAATGGTTTATTTTGTGATAAAGGTTCAGAAAGAAGTTTTTGTGTAGTTACTTTACTCTGTACCACAGGCGCGTTATTTGAGACCTCATCAACCTTATAATATGCGGGGGGTCTCGGGGGGCCAAAATGTTCGTCTAAATAAGATGAATAGCTCTGTTTCTCTTCGATTATCGATTTGCCAATTTCAGTTATATCATCAGTTGATAAATAAAAATAATTTTGTTCCAGTGGACTTCTAAAGGCGGTTTCAAAACTTTCTTTAAGTAATTGATCTACTAACATTTTGTACTTTAAATCATAATAAATCGTTTCAAGAAAAACAGCTCCTTGCTGAATATCTGTAGCATCGAATAAAAACTCGAAAAGAGGGTGGTTTAAATCATCCTTTGCGATTGCCGACCATATATATTTGGGCATGCTTTTCGAGAGTAAACTTAGTCTGCTACTAACTATTTTGTGCTTTTCTATGTTGATAATTCTTTTCTTCAGCTCATTTACGTTGGTGAGCTTGATATCCCACAAGAATCCTTTTTCCGTGATGTTGATAAACTTTTTTAGAGCCTCAGATGTTTCTGCTCCTCCTAAGAAAAGGTCGACTATCCTAGCATTGAAAGAAATACAGGTATTTTTTATTCTTATGTAAGGAATACGTATTTTAGGGTATACCCCCAACATTACTAAGTTGGGTAAATAAACACGCTCTTTATCTATTAATGATGATTGATGAATTTTTATTTTAATTTGCGAGTTAGCATCTCTTAAGTGACTGTCTTCATTTTGTGGTCCACCAATGATTCTAAGATTGTCATTAGTGATTTCAGTTCTAGCATATGGACCGAGCTGATCATCATGAATATAAAAATAGTTAATATCATCAGATTTTAAATCGATATCATCGATTTCACTTTCTAGTTTTGTGAACTTACTTCTATTTAACGAGTACCCTACAATTGTTACAGCGTGAGACCCTTTATATATAAAGGGTCCATCATCGCTTTCTCGTTCATATACCTCAAGGCCCATAATAATAGGCAACTTAAAAGAGTTATATGAATAAACGATCTCTTTTAGGTGCCTGATAAAGTTTCTTCTATTGGTAAGAGCGCAATCTTTATCTGCCTCCTCGAAACTCATAACATCCTTACCTATCTCTATAGGAGATAATCCTAAGCTTCTAAATATGCTCGACATTGAGTAGGGGTCTAAACCACTTGTATGAAAATCAAGTTTTGATGCTTCTGGGAGAGAGAATGCCATTTTTGAAATTGTGCTGGGAGATGGAATATCTTTGAGATTAAATATTGGAGCATTTAAGTAGGTCCAAAGGCTTGATGTTGCACAGGCTGATACAACACGATCCTGCTCTTGGAATGGAAGCGCATCTACTTTTAATTCAATGCCAAATAAATTCACTTGGATATTCTTCAGCAGAACATTTTTAGTTTCATCATTTAGGATGTATTTGTAGGGCCTTATAGCCCCCGACGCTATAAAAGTACGAGGTATTGGTCTAATGACTATATAGCCAATGTAATTTTCCTGAAGAGAGTCCAGCAGGGTAGAAAGTTTTTTATTATTGCTACTGGCTCGAGTTCTATTGAGAAAGAATCTAGTTTTAGAGTTTGGGCTTAACCTTTCTTTGGACTTTTTTTTAAAGCTGAATGGTTCAGATTGATTTTCTTTCCCGCCAGCAAGGAGATTGGAAAATTCTAGCTCCGAAAACTCACATGAGAAGAAATGTATACGCGTAGACTTTTTTCCATAGTCATTGAAGCATCGAACGAAATAATCAGCATAGTCTTCTAAATAAGACTTTTCGATATATTCGTGCTCGACAACTACTGATTTAGTATTTACTTCTTTATGAGTTAGATAGTGGTGAAGGTAATTGAGTTGTATTTTTGTGTGAACAACTTGAAATTCAGTGTTAGTTACACTCGATATGTAATGGCAAAGAGCCTCGAAATTGTACTCTTTGTAGACAGTGAATGCGCTTGTGAATAAGTTCTTGTTGGACAAAAAAATCCCTTCAATGCCAAGAGGTCGCCCGAGTGAAATATTTAGAGGTTGTAAGCTTGGCGATATTGAACCGCGCTAGGCTTAATAGAACTCTCAATGGCTTTGAATTTTTTATTCTCGGATTCAATTTTCTCACGCACAGTGTTTTTATATTGTTCTGTACGAATAAATTGCTTTAAAACTTCAATCGCTTCTTGCTGTTCTTGATTCATGATAATCAGTGTCCATCTGGCCTAGCAAGTTAATCAAGTTGTGTACTACGAATGCTTGATCAACGAATTTACACGTGTTATCGGACAATAGTCAAGAAAATTGGTTCTTGATTATTATGCGATATAAGTAAAAGTAGCCCCTGGGTAGCCCCAATTTAAAAAGCCTCAAAAGCAATTGCTTCTGAGGCCTTGGTATTTGTGGTGGCTCGACCTGGAATCGAACCAGGGACACAGGGATTTTCAATCCCTTGCTCTACCAACTGAGCTATCGAGCCAACAAGGTGCGGTATTAAACCTGCACGCGTGCTTGCTGTCAAGTCATGTTCACTATCCTGGGAAGTTCTCCTTGTGGCATTTAGACAGCCATGCTGTAATGGCGGGCAGTTTTGCATCGGGGCAGCAAATAAAAATGAATTCCAGTCAGCGTATTTTATTGTGGATCGTCAGTGTTTTAGCGATAGCTGCAGCACTTTATTTTTTATCGCCATTATTTGATTCACTTGCCCCGGCAGATAAACATCTTGTAGACGCTGATGATGACGATGACGGTGATGACGAGAAGCAGAATCATCAGTTTGCGCTGTCAGTTGAGTTAACCGAAGCTGCACAAAAAATGGCGTCCATTGAAAGTCAGACATTGATGGAAAGTTTCTATACCCCCGAAATACGAGCTATGGCAGTGGTTATACCGACTCGGGAGCTGCAATTAGCCCACTCGCGCTGTTCTGAGGCAAAAATGAACCTTCGTATGGCTAAGGTTAATGAACAGGGGATGAGCAAAGAGTTATCGCGTTTAAAAACACTTCAGCAAGCGACCGGTAGTGTGGCATCAAAAGAGGTGGACTTTGCGCAAACCAATTTATCGATTGCTCAGGCGGAAGCTGAGTTAAAACAGCAATTAGTAGAAAACTGTCACGCTGAAGTACGCCAACAATGGCCTCAACCCGTTGCCGACTGGGTTATTAACGGTGGAGAACAATTCGAACTGCTGATGTCGCGGGAACAGTCGATTCTTAAAGTCACTTTGCCTCCCAAACAAAGCCTGAATCCAAACGTTGATACTGTGCGGTGGCAACAACCCCATCAACAAAATGATGTTGGTGAGGCGCAACGGCTTGCCGCTGCCATCAGTGTCGATCCGGTGTTAAGTGGCGAGACCTGGTTTTTTCTGAACAAATCATCCTCTTTGCAGGAAGGTGCAAAGTTACATGTGTGGGTGCCTACTGAGCAGGGTGCATTTTCAGCGGTGCTGATTCCGTATCAGTCAGTGGTCTGGTACGCGGGCCAGCCATGGGCCTATTTGCGCATGGATGAGCAACGTTTTCAGCGTATTTCGTTGCTTAATGGTCATGACTCGGTGGAAGGTATTTATCTGCAACAGGGATTCCATCCGGGCGATGCCGTTGTGACCTCAGGTGCTCAGACATTGTTATCAGAAGAGTTCAAATGGCAAATTCATGATGAAGACGATGATGATGACTAGCCAAATCATCAGCACCCCCTTATTCGATAATTAACAGGAACACGGATGCTTTCTCATTTGGTTGCTTTTTCGGTTCGTGCCCGCGGTGTGGTACTGGCATTAGCGTTATTAATGTTGGGCTATGGTTCCTATCAGCTCTACAAAGCCAGTCTGGATGTGTTTCCAGAGTTTGCCCCAAAGCAGGTCATTATTCAGACCGAAGCGTCTGGATTTACTGCCGAGCAGGTGGAAACCCTGGTGACCCAGCCCATTGAAAACGCACTGGGTGGTCTTCCGGATGTCATGTTTGTGCGTTCAGCTTCGACGCCCGGACTGTCCGTTGTAATCATTACCTTTGAAGATCGAAGCGATATTTATCTTAACCGACAGTTGGTATCTGAACGGTTGATGCCTGCACAGGGACAATTACCGCGGGGCGTTGGACCCGCTTTAATGGTGCCCCTGGAGTCTTCTTCCGGCACCATCATGACCATCGGGTTGACCTCTGATAAGCAGAGCCTGATGCGACTGCGGGAAATGGTGGACTGGACATTAACGCCCAGATTGCTTGCCGTTGATGGTGTAGCTGATATCAATGTGTTCGGTGGTGCTGAGAAACAAATGCAAATCCAGCTCGATCCTCAAAAACTGGCTTTATACCAGTTGTCCCCCATGGATATCGTTACAGCCGCTCGTGAAGCTACGGTATTGCAAGGCAGTGGATTTATTGAAAACAGCAATCAGCGCATGATGCTGCAAGTCGTCGGTTTTCCGGTGAGCGCTGACACAATGGCGAAAGTAGTGATTCGTCAGCAGGGTCAGTCTGTGCTGCATCTCGGTGATGTGGCAACCATAGAATATGGTCCTGCACCCGCTATCGGTGGCGCCGCAATCAGTGGTGAGCCCGGTATTGTGTTGATGGTGATCGGTCAATATAAAGCCAATACTCTGGCAGTAACCCAAGGCATTGAAACCGCGTTGAATGAGTTTCGTGATGGGTTCGAAGTTGATGGTATTGAGTTACATGCCGATTTATTCCGCCCGGCCAATTATATTCAAACCTCGCTGGCGAACATCCAACATCATCTGCTGGTTGGTGGTGGTCTAGTGCTTTTAGTGCTGTTTTTATTCCTGTTCAATTTACGCACGGCGATTATTTCGATGACCGCCATACCACTATCATTGTTTGCCGCGTTGATAGTGCTGCTGGAATTCGGGGTCAACATCAATATTATGGTGCTGGGCGGTTTGGCTATCGCGCTAGGTGAGGTGGTTGATGATGCGATTATTGATACCGAGAATATTTTCCGTCGTTTACGTGAAAATGCCGCATTAAAAGAACCCCGTCCGGTTATTCAGATTGTTTATGAAGCATCGATGGAAGTTCGTGGTTCGGTTGTTTATGCCAGCTTAATTGTGATGCTGGTGTTTGTGCCTTTATTAACTCTGGGCGGAGTGGCTGGAAGAATGTTTGAGCCATTAGGTGAGGCTTATATTCTGGCGATTCTGGCTTCGTTGTTTGTGGCGTTGACGGTCACACCGGCGTTATGTCATACGTTACTCAGTCGGATTGGGGTTACCCGAACCTCTGAGCCACCACTGATCCACTGGCTGCAAATCCTCTATGGGCGCGTTTTAAAAGTAACCTGTCAATTCCCCAAACTGATGATAATCAGCGTATTGGTGTTGTGTATCGCTGGAGCCAGTCTGCTGCCATATTTCGGTGGACGTTTCCTGCCAGAGCTGCGTGAGGGGCATTATATTATTCACACGGCCAGTGTGCCCGGTACCTCGCTGGAGGAATCCTTGCGAATTGGAGGGTTGATTGAACAGCAGGTAGCGGAAATACCTGGGGTGCGAGCCACATCCCAATGGGCCGGTCGTGCAGAGCGTGGCGCTGATACATTTGGCACCCATTACAGTGAATATGAGGTGGACCTGGAGCCACTTTCGGGCCCTGAGCAACAAGTTGTTCTGGATGAAATTCGTGAAATTCTGGAAGCGTTCCCGGGCATCAGTTCTGAGGTGAACACCTTCCTGACCGAGCGGATTGATGAGACCATTTCAGGTTATACCTCGCCGGTCGTAGTCAATATCTATGGTTATGATTTGGATGCACTTGATTATAAAGCGCGTGAAGTGGCTGAGGTGATGGCCGATATCGAGGGAGCCACAGATATACAGCTACGCGCTCCGCCGGGTGAACCCCAACTGCAATTACGCATTAAACTCGAAGAATTACCCCAATGGGGCCTGCAGCCGGCGACGGTGATGCAGAATATCAAAGCGGCATTTGATGGTATTCAGGTTGGGCAGATAACCGAGGGGAACCGTTTGTTTGATATTCGTGTGGTGTTGCCACCCGACCTGCGTGAACAACCGCATCAAATTCTGAGTATGCCATTACGTACTCTAGATAACAGGATGTTGACACTGGGAGATGTCGTTGAGTTACAGCAGGTTTCCGGCAGACATGCGATTCTGCATCACGGTGCTCAGCGATTGCAAACTATTACCTGTAATGTCACCGGACGCGATTTGCGTTCATTTTTTCAGGAACTGCAACAACGGATCCATGAGGATGTGCAGTTCGATGCTGATACTTACCCCGAGTTTACCGGCACTGCTGTGGCTGAAGCCGAGTCACGTAAGGATCTGATGATTCATTCCATTCTGGTTGGACTTATCGTGCTCATTTTATTGTATATGGCACTGCGCAGCGTGCGTAACACGTGGCTTGTGTTACTGAATTTACCCTTCTCGTTATTGGGTGGTGTGGTGGCAGCATGGTTAACCGGAGGCGTGCTATCTATTGGTTCGCTGGTGGGGTTTGTCACGCTGTTTGGCATTACCCTGCGAAATGCCATTATGCTGGTCTCACATTATCAGCATCTGATTGAGCATGAGGGTAAGGCCTGGGTAATGGAAACGGCTATTCAGGGAGCGCTGGAGCGTCTGCCATCGATTTTAATTACTGCATTGGTCACTGCGTTGGCGATGTTGCCAATAGCAATTAACGCTGACAGCCCGGGTCGTGAAATTATGGGGCCAATGGCGGCCATTATAATCGGCGGGCTGATTTCGTCGACATTGCTGACTTTACTGGTATTACCCAGTGTGATGTTGCGTTATGGCGAGTTTAACAAGCAACGACTCACTCAAACGGAAACCACCATGCAAAGGCAATGATGCCAAGCACAATCAGAATCAAAATAATTTCAACAATCATCAGCGACCGATAGCGAAAGTTTCTGTTGTATTGTTGCGTTGCTCAGCAAAGAATTGGTAAATCTGTTTGATTTCATCACTGGAAAAACGGATTAAAATCAGTTCCTGTCCGGGACGGATCAGGTCGGGATCATAGCCCATGGTGTGAGTATTGAAGTTATAAACGTAACTGGTCGATACTTTATCATGCAGAATCTTGCCTAAAAATGAACTTAGTCCGGTGGGTAATGGTTCATCTGCATCCGCTGGAATCAGCACACTGACTTTTTGCTCTGAGCCATCACGCTGCAGGCGGATTCCCTGTCGAAAATTGCGAATCAAACCGGTCTGAATAATGCCCCAGAGACCTTGAATATCCTCTTCCGTTACCCGGTGCAGATAAAACAGGCTGTCCTGCATTTCTTCTGAATCACTATCAATTAACTCGGCGATATCCAGTTTTTGTACACCCCGACTGATGGTGACAGAAATTTCCTGATTCTCTGGAATACCTGACTCGGCCAGCGCGCCTGCTTTAAGCTGTTTGACCTGTTTCTGCTTGCGGATTTGAGTCACAGGCGCCTGTTGATCAATATCTTCACGTTTTAACAACTCCACCAATGGGGCGGTAATTGTCTCGCCTTGTTCAGTCACAATGGTAATCGGCGCGATATGATCCTCTTCCTGAGTTTCCAATTCCTGCAAGGTGGTCTTTTCACGGGTTTCTTCGGTATAGCGAATGGTCACTGGAGTATCATCGCTAAGCGATGTGTCATCCATCAGACTTTTTAATGTGGTGACGCGTTGTTCAAGTTCTGGCAAGGCAATAATGCTGTCCGGGCGGACAAACATATCGTTATATTCATTAATAATAATCGTATCTGTATCAGAATTCGCCAGATTATCCACAAACGCTTCTGCTTCCTGTTCACGAATGGTTTCACTATCCGGCACTTCATCAGCGGAGCGAATAATTTCCAGCGGTAATTCTGGTTCGATTACTTCTATCGGCGGGTCGACTGTTAATTCACTGCGGTTTGGCGGCGCGTCACTCCATAACAAATAGCCAAACAGTAATAACACGATAACAGCGAGTATCGCCGCGATGATTGTGGAACCTGTACGGGCTCGATCCATTTGAAAACCGCCTCAGTGCATGTTTAATCAGTCCGAGAATAAGCTACCAAGTGTCGCCAGATCAAGTTCTCGACACCATGGCTTTTCAATACATTCCGACAGAGTGACCGATTTCAGCCATTCCTCTGCCTGCTGGGGCAGAATCGTATCTGAGGTTTGCAATAACTCAGAAAGATAAAGACCAAGACTCTCTGCATCAATATTATCTTTAGTGACAGCTGTGATGACTGCATACACCACTGTGTTCAGATCCAGCTGTGCCAGTGCAATGGGGATTTTTTTGATGATTACAGCATTTTCCATCGGTTGTAACTCAAAGCCGAATGAGTTTAGTAATGTCTGTTGTTTTTCAACACTGTTTAACTGGGCGTCACTGCACGGCTGGCTGAGCGGCACCAGAATCGGCCGGCTTTTCAAGGGCAACTGTTTTAGCAGCTTGCCGAATTGTTGCTGGCGAGAACTGGAGAGGGCTTTTGGAAGATCAATCAGATAATGCTGTTGCTGAAAATGTATCCAGACATATCGTTGGTGCAAAATTTGCATTAACTGAATAGCATTATTTGAGTCAGTCTGGTTAATGGATACCGGCCTATGGACAGCATACTCTGGAGGAGCTGTGGCAAGGTCATGTCTTTGATAGAGCGAAGCCTTTTCTGCAATTCGTGGCATATTTGTCGTAGAGGGACTTTGAACAGGGCCAGTAATTATTTGTTGCTGTAACTGATCTTTTACCGCTCGATGGATCAATCCATGAATCAGCCGGGTTTCCCGAAAGCGAACCTCATGTTTGGTTGGATGTACATTCACATCCACCCGATCCAGTGGAATGGTCATATAAAGAACATAGGCTGGATGACGGCCAGCCGGAATCAAATCGGCATAGGCCTGACGCACTATCTGACTGATCAGACGATCCCGTATTACCCGGCCATTAATAAAAAAGTATTGTTGATCAGCCTGAGGACGATGCGCCTCCACATGCCCCAACCAGCCTTTTATCGTAATGATATCAAACGCTTGATCAATCGCTATGGCCTGCTTTACAAATGCTTGACCACAGATTTTGCCAATTCTTGCCAATTGCTGAGACTCAGACTGGGCAATGGGCAGGTTGAGCTTTTGCTGGCCATTTAATTGACACTGAAAGCGCACATCGAAGCGGCTTAATGCCAGTCGCTGCATGGTGGTAAGGATTTGTTGCTGTTCGGTACGCGCACTGCGCAGAAACCGGCGGCGGGCTGGCAGATTAAAAAACAAATCTCGCACGGCCACAGTGGTGCCTTCTGGGTGGACAACGGGCTCTGGTTCATCTTCCTCATGATGAATCTGCCAGCCACATTCACTGTTCTGCTGCCGGGAAATCAAACTCAAATTGGAGACCGAGCTGATACTGGGTAAGGCTTCACCACGGAATCCCAGACTGGATATCTGGCTCAGCTGATCACTGGAGGAAATTTTGCTGGTGGCATGCCGGCTTAGCGCCAGACAGAGATCTTCAGGATGAATACCTGAACCATTATCCCGAACCTGAATCAGCTGACTGCCTGAACCTTCAATGGTCACATCAATTTCTGTTGCTGATGCATCCAGACTGTTTTCCACTAGTTCCTTGATGACAGATGCCGGGCGTTCGATAACTTCGCCAGCCGCAATTTGGTTGGCAAGTTGTAGGGGCAGTGCAAGGATACGTTTCGGCGTCAGCATCGACACAGTTTAACAGCTGCGAACAGCAAATCCGCAGTCAAAATCACTCAAGGAATTTTTAAAACGTCACCGACCATCAGTTTGCTGGTTTGCAGATTATTGGTGGATTTCAATTCAGACATATTGACCCGATAGCGTTGTGCAATGGTGCTTAAGGTATCCCCGCTGCTAACAATATGTTGTTGCGGTTTAACCTGCTGGGTTATCGGGTTTCTCTGGAAATAACTACGAATACCAGCCAGCATTGCCTGCGCCAGTTTGTTCTGATGATTGACATCATTAAGCTTGCGCTCTTCTTCCGGGTTGGAAATAAACGCTGTTTCTACCAGTACCGAGGGAATGTCTGGTGATTTGAGTACTACGAAAGCGGCTGATTCAACCTGTTTTTTATGTACCGGGCCAACGCGTTTCAATCCCCCCAGAACACTGTTACCCACTTCAAGACTGGCTTCAAGACTGGCGGTCTGTGATAAATCGAGTAATACCGAGGCCAGCAGGTCGTCTTTATCCTCCAGACTAATACCACCAGCCAGATCAGCAGCATTCTCACGGTCTGCCAGAATCTGAGCCGCCTCACTACTCGCTCCGCGTTGCGATAGCACATAGACCGAAGAGCCTTTGGCGCTGCTACGTTGGAAGGCATCAGCATGGATGGAAATAAACATATCCGCACCATTTTGTTTGGCTCGCTGAATACGTTGTCTCAGGGTAATGAACTCATCGCGTTCACGTGTCATAAAGGCACGCATTCCCGGTTCGTTATCCACCAGCTTTGCCAGCCGACGGGAAATAGCGAGTACCACATCTTTTTCACGTGTACCTTTTCTGCCAATCGCCCCCGGATCACGGCCCCCATGTCCCGGATCGATTGCTATCACGATATCGCGACGGGGTAGCATCGGTCTATTGCGTACCGTGGTCGTAGTGGCTGTTTGCTGCGGTGGTGGGGTGTAATCAACTTTTGTAATTTGAGTGGAAGCTTTTTCTTCCTCTTTAACAGCCGCTTTTTCTGGTGATTTTGATGATTTGTTAGTGGCCAGAGCCGTGGCTGGTCCATGTTTTAAATCGACCAGAAGACGATGCGAGTATTCACCTTCAGGCGCCAGAGTCTGAATCTCATAGTCCGTTTGCTGTTTAAGATCGAAAACCAGGCGATATGTTTCTTGATCATGCTGGGCATGACGGATTTTTTCGACTACTGCACTGTTAAATGTCGGGGCAATTAATTTTTTGTTTACCTTTGCGGCTTTAAGATCAACAACTAACCGATGCGGATTTGTCAGTGTAAAGCTGGAATATTCCAGTGCTGTATCAAGATCCAGTACCACCCGGGTCAGGTTGGTATTTTGGGATATACGGATATTCTCAACCGAGGCGGCAAGCGCATCGACTGTAAACATCAATAATATCAATCCCAATAACAAACGAGACATAGCAAGTTCCAACAAATTACACAGTGCTAGTTTGTGATTGAAGTAATAAAAAATCAAGACTTTTTTCTATATTTTTAATGAGATAGCGAATAAAGCTGAATTAGTTGTGAAGTTTGTCGCAGATATCAGAAGCAACTTCGGAATAAGCCCTAAAAATAACTTCACGGCCGGAAGTCTGATATTTCAAAGAGATAAGCAGGTCGGGCTCAGGTAAAACGCCTGTGCCTTGTTCCGGCCATTCGATTAACGAGAGGGCGTTGGCAGAAAAATAATCTTCTATACCCAGATAGAGCAGTTCTTCCGGATCAGCGAGACGGTATAAGTCAAAATGGTAAATATCCCGCGCATTGAGCTGATAATGCTCGACCAGAGTGTAAGTCGGGCTTTTAACTTTACCTGAATGGCCAAGAGCTTTGAGCAATCCCCGAACAAAAGTCGTTTTCCCCGCTCCAAGGTCACCTTTGAGGTGGATGCAGAATGCTGAATCAGGCAGCAAGGCCGCCAGTTTAGCCGCTAATTCCAGAGTAGCTTGTTCGTCTTTGAGCCAGAACATTAATAGATAAGATTTGCTAGTCGACGCAGATGTGGCATCAAATCCATGGCCAGTGTGCCGCGTTCACCATCAAGTTCGGCTGCTTTATCCGCCGCCATGCCGTGAAGCGTGACGCCCACACAGGCGGCATCCATGATTGGAAAATGCTGCGCCAGCAGTCCCCCAATGACCCCGGCCAGTACATCACCCATACCACCACTGCCCATTCCGGGATTACCCCATGTGGAAAGACGGGTCGGTGCTTCACCGTTGGAAATCAGTGTTCCTGATCCTTTCAGAACTACCACGCCACCATAACGTCTTTGCAGTTCATAAACTGCAGCAAAACGATCTGCCTGGATTTCTTCTGAGCTACAACCCAATAAACGGGCTGCTTCACCAGGATGCGGGGTGAGCACCCAGTTATCATGATGTTGTGGGTTTTTACTCAGCAGATTTAGCGCATCTGCATCAACGACCATCGGCAGGTTGGTTTCAATGGCTTTCTGGAATAACGCAATGGCCCATTCACTCTGGCCAAGACCAGGGCCAACTGAAAGTGCATTTGCAGGACGCAGCAATTCCTCAAGCTCACTGGCACTTTCAACGCCATAACACATCAATTCAGGTCGGGCCAGATTCAGGATGGGACCGTGTGCACTTCGGGTTGCAATACTGGTTAAACCGGAACCTACGCGCGCTCCTGCCTCAGCTGCAACGCGTGCTGCGCCAGGCATACCATGATCGCCGCCAATGATAAACAAATGGCCATATAAACCTTTATGACCTGTACGCTCGCGAGGGGCTAGTCCTGCCGCATCGTTTTCCAGACTGACCCGACGCGCAATGGGGGTAAAAGCTTTATAGATGGCAGAAGGGACTTTTAATGAATCAAAGCAGACCTGGCCACAGTAATTGGGGCCTTCGCCGGTAAATAACCCTTTGTTCAAACCTAGAAAGCTTAATGTGATTGTGGCATGGACGGCGGTTCCTAATGCGCGGCCGGTGTTAGCATGAAGACCGGAAGGAATGTCCAGCGCTAAAACCGGTATTCGTTTTGTATGTTCATTGATAGCGTTAACCGCTAAGGCATGGTAACCACTTACTTCACGACTGAGCCCTATACCCAGAAGCGCATCAACAATAACGTCTGTGGTGGGTAATTTATCTTCAAACCGATGAATTTCAACACCGCTGGCAAGAATTGCTTCACGGGCTGCAAAGGTTTCCTCGCTCATTTCTTTTTCATCGCCCACCTGAAAAATGCTGACGCGATACTCTTCCGCGATTGCCTGTCTGGCCAGTTCGAAGCCATCCCCACCATTATTTCCAGTACCGCAAACCACTAATATACGTTCAGCTTGGGGCCAATGACATTTAATACAATCCAGCGCAGCCCCGCCTGCACGTGCCATTAATGTTGCTGACGAAATATTATGTTGCCCTGTGACAATACGTTCCAGTTCACGGGTCTGTTCTGCAGTGTAAAGTTCATGTGGCAAGGTCGACATAAAATAATATCCCGATGAAAAAATTCAGTTCTTTATAATAGCCCGCATGGCCGATTCAAATACAGTGCAGTTATCCCGAACGCTTTTAAAAGATATGCAGATCTGGGCGCGTTCACTGGGCTTTCAGCAGCTTGGGGTCAGTGATATTGACCTTTCTGCAGCTGAAGATCAATTGCAACAATGGTTAGCGCGCGGTTTTCATGGTGAGATGGAGTTTATGCAACGCCATGGCAGTTTGCGAACCCATCCCGAAGAGTTAATGCCCGGAACTATTCGCGTAATAACCGCCAGAATGGACTACTGGCCTGAAACCGCTTCCGATGCATGGCAAGTGATGGGCGAGAGTGAATTGGGTTTTATCTCCCGTTATGCGCTGGGTCGGGATTATCACAAATTGATACGTAAGCGTTTACTTCGGCTTTCGAAACGAATTGAGGAGGCCGTTGGTGTAATGGGATATCGGGTTTTTACCGATAGCGCACCCGTGATGGAAAAAGCCCTGGCACAAAAATCCGGACTGGGCTGGATTGGCAAACATACCAATGTGTTAAACCGGCAAAACGGTTCATATTTCTTTTTGGGTGAAATTTATACTGATCTGCCTTTGCCACTGACAGAGCCGGTCTCTGATCATTGTGGTTCCTGCACGGCCTGTATCGATATCTGCCCGACTCAGGCGATTGTCGCACCTTACGAACTGGATGCCCGGCGTTGTATTTCGTATCTGACTATTGAGCTTCGCGGCAGTATCCCCGTCGAATTCCGACCTATGATGGGCAATAGGATATATGGCTGTGATGACTGCCAGTTGGTATGTCCCTGGAACAAATTTGCTCAGATGACAACAGAATCGGCTTATTTGCCACGCGAAGGTCTTGATGCCCCTCAGCTGGTGGATTTATTTGCCTGGACCGAATCTGAATTTCTGCAACGCCTTGAAGGCAGCCCAATCCGCCGCATTGGTTATGAATGTTGGTTGCGGAATATTGCTATTGCTCTGGGGAATGCCAAAACTTCACAAACAGTTTTGGCGGCATTAAAGGATCGGATTGAATATCCCTCAGAGCTTGTACGTGAACATGTACAGTGGGCTTTGGAACAACACAATACCCCGTCATAAAGCTGTCATTAACACCCTATAGAGTCTCGTGCCTGTATGTCTATTTATACTGGAGCAGGTGTGAGATTAAGTGTGGTATCAAGATGGCTGGCAATATTTATGGCTGCTGGATTAATGATAGGAGTGCTGGCGGGTATTTGGGGTTGGCAACAATTAGATAAGCCCTATCAGATCGCCCAGCAGTTCCAGCAATTTAAATCCCGGTTTGATATTGAGGTTCGGGTGTTGTTGGCCCGTTATCTGGCTTCCGGTGATGCTGACCTGCTTCAACAGGCGGAAACACAGCTTGTTGAATTATCTACCGTAGAACAGACCTGGCTCACTGAACAGGATAATCAGACGATTCAATCTGCCATTGCCTTGCTTCAGGAAAAAGTACTTGAAGTGCGTGAGGCTGGAAAACTGGCTGGTAATCCACAAGCGCTGCTGATTCAAAATGAACGTGAACGAGATGGTGAAATTGGTCTTTTGATCGACTACGCTCAAAATAGAGAAGCGCAGGGGCATCCATATCAGCAATCCTTTACAGCACTACTGGCAGAATTAAGTCGTCAACTGAATGATATTGGTCGCCTGCGGCAGCGTTATATCGAATTGCAAACCAGCGAGATTCAAACAGCATTAGTTTCTGCGAACAATGCGTTTATCGATAAGTTGGAACAATTAAATACTCTGCCAAAATTTGGTGTTTATTCAGAAGTGAATACCGAAGCATTAATTCCCCAGGAGCCGGAAGAACTTGGGCAACGTGGCATTGACTCATTATTCTCATTGAGCAGACGCTATGAAAAAGAATTAAGCAATACATTAGAGTTTGATCAGCAGCTACAACAAAAACGCGCGGCCTTAGGTGGCGAGATTTCTACATTTGCCGATAAGCTGGATCAGTTTCAGTTAAAAATAGAAGACATCAAACAGTCTATCAGTCAGCAGGTACAGTGGATCATGATGGGGGTTGTTACCATTATTATCCTGACTATTTTGCTGTTCTATTTTTTACAGAAACGAATCATCCGTTTTCTAATTCAGTTAGAGCATTATTTCAGCCAGATGATTAAAGGTAACTTTCAACAGACGCTGGTTTCACAGCTACCGTTTGTCGAATCACGATCCGTTGAGCAATCGGCCCTGCAGCTACAAAGTTATTTTGCTCAGTTGATTGATAAGCTGAATCAGCAATCTCAAAATGTATTGGCTGCCAGTACTGATTTACAAACTGCCTCAATGCAGGCGGTATCGGTCAATCAACAACAGATTGCCGCCACCGAGGAAGTTTCGGCTGCGGTCACCGAGTTATCGTATTCCTTTAAAGAGGTTGCCCAAAGTGCCTCAAATGCGGCTGAATCAACAGAACAGGCTACTCAGGCAACTCAGCAGGCCAGTCAACAATTAACCAGTGCTGCCAATGCCAGTCATCAACTCGCTGAGGATTTGTTAGCATTTGAAAGCACGATGAATACATTGGAACAACGTGGCAAGGATATCAGTCAGGTGCTAGTGGTGATTCAAAGTGTGGCTGAGCAAACAAATCTGTTGGCCCTGAATGCGGCAATTGAGGCCGCAAGAGCCGGTGAACATGGCAGAGGCTTCAGTGTGGTAGCCGATGAAGTTCGACAATTGGCGACCCGCACTAAACAATCAACGGAAGAAATTCAGGCCATTATTGTCGATCTGCTGAACAGCAGCGGTGAAGCTGCTGCAACGGTTCGATCCCAGAGTCAGTTTGCTGAACAATGTGCTGAACAAGGTTTTAAAGCTAAAACAGCGATGACTCCGGTAATAAACGCGGTGCAGAATATTCATCAGGTCAATGCTTCCATCGCCACAGCAACCCAGCAACAGACAGCGGTAGTGGATGATATCGCCAGAAGTACCGAACAGATCAAACAGCGCTCAGAGACCGTGAATCAGCAAATAACTGAAATTGAACAGGCTGGGCACAGTCTCAATCAAGTCAGCCAGAGTTTGAATAAACTGGTGGGGCAACTAAAACAATAAACCGAGTGATAATTTGTAGTTGGAATTTTTATGAACAACCATTTTGATCCACTCCTGCAAAAGCAGTTGAGTCGACGCTCAGTGCTGCAATTCAGTTTAGGTGCGATGCTGGCATCTGCCATGCCATTATCCTCGGCCGCTACAATGCTTCGCAATCAATCTCAATTGCTTGGCTTTACACCGATTCCGACCGCTGATTTACTCGATGAAGTGGTGGTGCCGGAAGGCTACCGGGCTGAAGTGTTTTACCGCTGGGGGGATCCTATTTCGGATGGTCCGGCATTTAACATGGATGCCAGCAATAGTGCCGCTGATCAAATGCAACAGGCCGGTATGCACCATGATGCCTTGCAGTATTTTCCATTGCCTAAAGGTTCAGAGAATAATGATCATGGCCTGTTGGTAATGAATCATGAATATCTGGATCTGGATATCATTCATACCGATGGCAGCCATAAGCATTCACCGGAAACCTACACTGCCGACAAAGTCGCCAAAGAGCAAAATGCTCATGGTGTATCGCTGATTGAAGTCAGACAGGAAAATGGTGAGTGGCAAATTGTCCGTCCATCGACCTATGCCCGCCGTTTAACGGCTAACACACCAATGCAGATAAGCGGCCCGGCTGCAGGACATGAGTTGATGAAAACCCGAGCTGATCCAGAAGGCAAAAACGTGCTGGGTACTTTCAATAATTGCGCCAATGGTAAAACTCCCTGGGGAACGTATCTGACCTGCGAAGAGAATTTTCATTATTACTTTGTCGCTGATCCCAAACACTCAAGAGATGCGGAAACCGAACGCCGCTGGCAACGCTATAAGCTGGGGTTCAGTTATTACGGCTGGCAGCAGTTTGACGCGCGGTTTGATTTGGATAAAGAGCCTAATGAAGCCAATCGCTTTGGCTGGATGGTTGAATTTGATCCGTATAACCCACAAAGCATTCCGGTAAAACGGACCGCACTGGGACGTTTTGCCCATGAAAATGTGGCGCACAAAATAGGCAGGGACGGCCGTTTGGCATTTTATTCAGGTGATGATTCCAAATTTGAATACATCTATAAATTTATTACCCGCGATGCCTGGGATGGCAGTCTGGGCGCACATCATGGTCGGTTGCTGGATGATGGCATTCTCTATGTTGCACGCTTTGAAGAGGATGGCAGCGCCCGTTGGTTGCCGCTGCTGTTTGGTGAAAATGGGTTAACGACTGAAAACGGGTTTGTCGATCAGGCCGATGTACTGGTTCATGCCCGTGCAGCAGCAGATATCGTGGGCGCCACTAAAATGGACCGCCCGGAATGGATCACGGTGCATCCGCATAACGATGAGGTGTTTGTCTCTCTGACCAATAACAGTGATCGGGGCCAACAAGATAACGTCGGTAAAGATGCCGCTAATCCGCGTAACCAGAACCTTTTCGGTCATATTATTAAATTCAGTGAAGCCGACGCCACCGCCACTGAGTTTAGTTGGCAGGTTTTTGTTTTGGCTGGCGAGGGAGAGGGTGAGCAGTTCGCCAATCCTGATGGCTTAAACATCGATGACCGCGGTGTGTTATGGATTCAGACCGATGTCAGTGCCAGCGTATTGAATGATGGGGCGTTTAAACAATTTGGCAATAACCAGATGTTGGCAGCCGATCCGGCAACTGGTGAAATCCGCCGATTTCTGACTGGACCAGTGGGTTGTGAAGTCACTGGCGTTATCATGACGCCGGATATGAAAACCATGTGGGTGAATATTCAGCATCCGGGTGAAATGTTAGATGTTCTGCAAAGACGTGGCATCAATAAGTCCCCCCAAAACCCTAACGCGGCCAGTAACTGGCCCGATCATCATCCAAATGGTCGTCCTCGTTCCGCCACTGTGCTTATTAGCAAAGAGGATGGTGGGGTGATTGGGACGTGATGCTAAGTAATTAACCACAGAGACACAGAGATTTATATAGTCGTTAATCCGCAGATTTCGCAGATGGACGCAGATTATTTGAGAAGTAATATGGATATTACCGTGCCTTACAAACCATAAATGTTGATGGATAAATTTTTTTCGTAGGTTGGCGCTTAGTCTGCGAAGCCCAACACTATATTTATGTCGGGTTACGCTTCGCTAACCTGAACTGCTTCATTTATCAACCTCTGTGCCTTCCGTGTCTCTGTGGTTAATTCAAAAAAAATCTGCGTCCATCTGCGTAATCTGCGGATCAAATAATATTAGTTTTGACTGGGTTTGCGAAACCCAAGATTTATTCTGAAAAATACAACGAATTAGCTGTTAGTCTTGGCTGAGACTAAGTTTTGATTACTATTGCATGTAGTTCATCGCCATTTGAGGCCCTAAATGTTTTCATCCTTGACGTTCAACGTGATCGCTTTTGGCATCGCTGCTCTGATCATCATTCTCGCTGGCAGTCGGTTGGCAAAACTGGCAGATGAACTGGCTGATCGGACTGGCATGGGGGAAGCACTGTTTGGAGTGTTACTGCTGGCGGGAGTGACTTCGCTACCGGACTTTGCTGCGACATTAAGTGCCGCAATGGATTCACGCCCCGATCTGGCCATGAGTAATGTTATGGGTAGCATGGCGGTGAATCTGGTGTTTCTTGGTATTGCGGACATCGTGTATCGCAAAGCCAATCTGGAGCATGCAGCCGCTTCCCCTGTGAACCTGATACTCGCAGGCTTGTTGATTGTATTGCTGACACTGCCATTACTGGCGATCGTCTCGCCCTCAGTTTCCTTTTGGGGCGTGCATCCAGTCACGCCGGTGGTCGTTGTCACCTATTTGTTTGGATTGCGCTTGGTTCACCGCGCGCAATCACGACCAATGTGGTTTCCACGGCCAACCCAACAGACAGTTCCGGATAAACCCCAAAAACATCATCATGGCAGCCTGATGGCGACATGGCTTGGTTTTATTACCCTGGCTTTCGTGACCTGCATCGCGGGTTGGATGGTAATGGAATCAGCCAAAGGTATTGCCGATCACACTGGCCTTTCGGACACTTTGGTGGGGGGCTTGTTTACCGCCCTGGCGACTTCCACACCCGAATTGGTGACCACTATCGCCGCGATACGTTATGGCGCGCTGACCCTGGCAGTTAGTAATATCTTCGGTACCAACTGTTTTAATATTCTCGTAGTAGCCGCAGCCGATGTGGGCTATCCGCATAATTCCATCTATCACGATATGTCACCCGTCCAGATGACATGGGGCTTGGTCAGTATCCTGATGACTGCCATTCTGTTGCTTGGCATGGTGCGGCGCGAGACTTACGGCATTGGCCGAATTGGTTTCGAAAGTGCATTAATTCTCTCTGTTTACGTCATCGCCTTGGGCATTATTGTGTTAAATGGCTGAGACCTTTCAGATTATTAACCACAGAGGCACGAAGCGCACAGAGGTTTATATGGATATTTATCCGCAGATTACGCAGATGTACGCAGATTAATTTAGAGGCAATGGTGTGATTTAACCATGCCTCCTAAACACCAATATTGATAATGTAAAAACTTCTTAGGTTAGCGCTGAGGCACGAAGCCCAAAAATCACGTTTGCTTTGTCGGGTTACACTGCGCTAAACCAACCTACATTATTTATTCATATTTATGCCCTCCGTGCCTTGATGGTTAATCCAAAAAATCTGCGTCCATCTATGTAATCTGCGGATCGAACTCATTAAATTGCTAGTCATTTAATAATGTGAAATATTATTTTTTCAACGTTTCAATGCACCATGCATTATGGAAAGACAGAACGGAGAAAACAGAAAGTAGTTTTGTTTTCTTAAATAAATAGAACAGGGCGCGAAGGTCCTGATAAAGCAAAATCTAGGGAGGGAAAAAATGTCTTCTTCATTAATGATCGGACCCTTACTCGGTGTCGAGTCGGACACTGATTACACAGTGTGTTTTTTGACCGATAAAACGGTGAGCTCCGCTACGGTGATCATGGATGACATTTCTGTTCAGGCAACGCAAATTCAGACAACATCAAAAGGCTACTTCTGGCGAGTTGAAGCAGAAATACCAGCAAACAGTTCAGGTAAGTTTGTCAGCTACACTATTAATCTGAATAACAACAAAGCCAATGACAAGCATGGTCGTGACCGCTGGACGTTTTATGTGCCAGGTTTAGATGAAAAGCCGATATTTGCTTATACCTCCTGTAATGGTTTTTCCAGTGCAGATATTCTCACCAAAACCGAAAACCCATACGCCTTATGGGAGGACATGCAGCGCAAGCATTATCAACAACCCTTTTCCATACTAATGATGGGCGGTGATCAACTCTATGCGGATGAAATATGGTCGGCTGTCCCGGAATTAGAGAAATGGTTACAACTCACTAAAGTAGAAAAAACGTCGCGTACCTTTAACGCCACAATGCGCGATCAGGTCAATCGTTTTTATGAAAAACTCTATTGCCAACGATGGGATAACCCGTCCATGTCATTGATGATGGCATCAATACCGACGGTGATGATGTGGGATGACCACGATATATTTGATGGGTGGGGCAGCTATCCAGAGGAAATGCAGCAATGCGATGTCTATCAGGGTGTTTATGATATTGCTAAACGCTATTTTGAATTATTCCAAATCCGTAGCAGCAAAAATATCAGTTTGCTGGATAATCAGGCAAAACATTATGCTTTTGCTTTTTTATTCCGGGACTATCATATCCTGGCACTCGACAACCGAGCCGAGCGCACGCTTGAACAGGTAATGAGTTTCAGCCAGTGGCAGATGGTTAATGATTATCTTGATAATAAGGTGAACAATGGCGACCTGTTAGTCATGTCAGCTGTACCGGTTGTGTATCGTGACTTTTCATTTACCGAAGCCAGTTTTGATGTCACCCCCTGGGAAGAAGAACTGACTGATGATTTGAAAGATCACTGGCGTTCCAAAGAGCATCAGGGAGAGCGTGCTCGTTTAATTATGCGTTTGCTGCAAAATGCTGAAAAACGCTACAACATTAAATCACAGCATCAGAAAACGGTGATTCTGTCTGGTGATGTGCATCTGGGATGTCTTGGGGTGATTAATGATTCACGCAAACACGATCGACCACTGAAAATTCATCAGGTTGTTTCCTCTGGCATATTGCATCCGTCTCCAAGTCGCATTGCCTGGTTGGGTATTATGGCCGTGACCAATGATCGAGATGAGTTTCTCAATGAAGACGAAACCATCAAAATCTCCATGTTGAAACCCTTTGGCTCCGACCAATATATCCGAGCACGAAATTATTTGACCCTTGAAGAAGGCACCGATGACAAACTTTGGGTTAACTGGATATGTGATCAAAGTAAACAAAAACCGAGTTATCCACTCGAGTAAGCGATTTCTAAAAATCCACTGGACAACAAGTTGATTAATATCTTTTTCCTCTCTAAATTTAAAAATCGCAGAAAGCGTACGGATTGACGAACGTACATTAAGGCGTACAATTTCCACAGTTTTAAAAATTAGTTGAGGTTTACCATGAGCGGAATAACTGCCACTGAAGCACGAAGTAATCTTTACAGGCTTATTGATGAAACGGCCGAGTCTCATCAGCCGGTGGTGATTATGGGCAAGCGTAATAAGGCTGTGTTGATTTCGGAAGAAGACTGGACCGCTATTCAGGAGACATTATTTTTATTGTCTGTTCCTGGGATGCGCGAGTCGATTCGTGAGGGTATGGATACGCCTGTTGAAGAATGTGATAAGGAGCTTGAGTGGTGACATGGAAGTTGGTTTACACCAAGCAAGCACAAAAAGATGCAAAAAAATTGGCCTCAAGTGGGCTTAAACCCAAAGCCCAGGAACTGCTGACGTTAGTTTCAGAAGATCCTTATCGAAAACCACCGCCATTTGAAAAGCTGGTTGGTGATCTTTCCGGAGCCTATTCACGCAGGATTAACATTCAACATCGTCTGGTTTATCAGGTCCTGGAAAACGAGGGTGTAATAAAAGTTCTCCGGCTTTGGAGTCATTATGAATAATGGTTTGAATGGTCTCTAACATCTAATCTTTCGGCAAATCCTTAAACGCGGCAATGGCATCTTTTCTGGCCTGTTTATAATCCACTACCGGTTGTGGGTAACCGTATTGTTCGCGTAAATCTGCTGGTGGATTATGCAGTTGCTTGATTGGTACGTCTTTTAACTCCGGTACAAAGCGTTTGATAAATAATCCTTGTGGATCGTAACGTTCGGATTGCAGGGTGGGGTTAAAGACCCGAAAGTATGGCGCTGAATCGACGCCAGTTGATGCACTCCATTGCCAGCCGCCGTTATTGGCGGCGAATTCACCATCAATTAATGTCTGCAGAAAATACTGTTCCCCACGTCGCCAGTCGAGTAACAGCAGTTTGCTGAGAAAGCTGGCGGTAATCATTCTGAGACGATTATGCATCCAGCCTGTTTGGTTGAGTTGACGCATGGCGGCATCGACAATCGGAAAGCCGGTTTTGCCTTCGCACCAGGCTTTGAAACCGGCTTCATCATCGCGCCAGATAACTTTTTCAGTTTCTGGTTTGAATGCTTTACCCATGCTGATGCGTGGAAAATACAGCAATAATTGTTTGTAAAAATCCCGCCAGGCGAGTTCGCGAAGCCAGTCATCATGACGCCAGTCACGATTGGCTTCACCGCAATAAAACTGAATGGTCGCCAGTAATCTTCTGGGACCTAACTGGCCGTTGGCCAGATATGGTGACAGCGTGCTGGTGGCCGGTTTGCTGGGAAAATCACGTTGACTTTTATAATCATCCAGTTTGATTTCACAAAATGCCGAAAGCCGTTCCAACGCTTTTTGTTCATTGCCGGGCCATAAATCATCACGAAATTCTCCGGCCCAATCACATTTCAATAGCTCTGGTTTTAAGGCTTTACCCTGTGGTTTTGGCTTTGCATAAGGTGCTTGCTGAATATCTTCGAGGATTTGCAACCAGCGACGGTAATAAGGCGTGAACACTTTAAAAGGGTCATCCTGCTGGGTTTTTACCGGTAAGGCGACCAATAGGTCTTCGGCGAGCAGATGCACCTTGAAATTGGCTTTGCTTAATACATCTTTAACAGATTGATCGCGACGTTGCTCATCCAACGGTGTTTCGGCCTGAAACCAGATATCACTGATGTTTTGTTGCTTACAGAGTTTGAGTATTTCAGCAGGTACATCGGCAAAATAATCGACTTCGAGTAAATGAAACGGTATTCCAAGCTGGGCAAGTCGATCAGCGATATCCTGTAATACCGCTGCGCGAAGCCCTAATCTTGCCGGGGATTCATCATGTTGCTGCCATTGTTCGGGTGTGGCGCAGAATACTACCTGGATTGGCCCTTGTTCGGCTGCTAATGCCAATGCGGGATGATCATCGAGGCGTAAATCATTGCGTAACCAGACCAGTTGCGTTGCTTGCATGGAGTTTCCTTACGGTAAATTTCTGAACAAGTATTCAGCATGCTGGCTGATGGCCTGTTGTTCATCTTGAGATTTGTTGTGCCAGTTTTTGACCTGCATACCGAGACGAGGGTTTTTACTCAACAGTTCCTGATGCCGGTCTACAAAAAGCCAGTACAGCGTGGTAAATGGACATGCGGTTTCGCCACTGGCCTGTTTTGGATTAAATGGGCACGACTGGCAATAATTGGACATGCGGTTAATATAGGCGCCGCTGGCAATATACGGTTTGGAGCCGACAATGCCGCCATCGGCGTATTGACTCATACCCAATGTATTCGGGATCTCCACCCAGGCAACGGCATCGACATACATCGCCAGATACCACTCATGAATAGCCTTGGGTTTAACACCCCATAACAAGGCAAACAAACCGGTGACCATCAGTCGTTGAATATGATGGCCGTATCCATGATCCAGCACCTGTTTGACACTGTGATGCAGGCAAGTCATTTCGGTTTCAGCATTCCAGTATAACGCTGGCAGCTTGCGTCGGGCATTCAGAGCATTCATCTGCAACCAGTCATCACGATAGCTCCAGTAAAGCCCCCGCACATATTCACGCCAGCCGAGAATTTGCCGGATAAAACCTTCTACCGCATTTAAAGGTGCTTTATTGTCGGTGTAAGCTTTTTCAGCCGCTGCAATCACCTCTGCGGGGGAGAGTAGTTTGAGATTCAGACAGGTCGATAAGCGTGAGTGATAAAGCCAGGGTTCGTCAGTCCACATCGCATCCTGATAATCGCCGAAATGTGGCAGTCGATGCTGGATAAAATCATTTAATGCTGCCAAAGATTGTTCACGGCTGACCGGCCAGTTAAAGGTTTCAATATTGCCGTAGAGATCCGGCAGAAATTTTTCAACATCGGTTATGACTTGTTTAGTGATGTCATTCGCTTCAAACAATAAAGGCTCAGGCAATTTGGATGGACCTTTTTTGCCAAAGCTTTTGCGGTTGTCCTTATCAAAATTCCATTGACCGCCAAGCGGCTGGTCATCTTCCATCAGGATTTGTCGGCTTTTACGCAGTTGGCGATACCAGAATTCCATTCGCGGTTGTTTGCGATCGGCAAGCCAGGCTTTGAATTCACCTTTTTCACTGATGAAATGCTGATCGGCCAGCCATTCAATCTCAATATCAACATCATTGGCGCACTGCTGTATTTCATTCATAACCCGGACATCACCAGGCAATACGCAACGGATTTTTTTAAATGAATCGTGTTTTAACGTGGCAGATAAAGCGTCTGGGAAACTGGATTTTTTGTCACTCAAAGTCCAGTAAATCAGCGGATAGTTATCGGTTTTGAGTTTTTCAGCAAAGTGCCGCATCGCCGATAAAAATAAAACAGTGCGCTGTTTACTTGATAAATACTCTGTGGACTCAGCTGACACTTCAGCCATCCACAGTCGATCATGCTGAGGATCAAAGTTATCGAATAATTGACTCTCTGCATCAAGTTGATCACCAAGGATCAGATTGAGATAACGCAGCCTAGACATTTAATGTCGACATTGCTGCCAGCCACAAAAAAAACGCAGCGCCATAAGATAGATGAGCACGCAGACGCATCAACTCGGCAGAGTAGATTTCATGGAGTTGCTGCCGTTCGTATAAGTGCAAGCCAATAAATGATAATGCAGCCAGCCATAACCAGTAATGTGTTGGAGATAACAACCAGCACCAGGCCCATAACATGGTGGAGATGCTGACTATCAGCACATGACGGGGAAGCTTTTCAACGCTGCTGACATACCAGATTAGACCACCCAGAAAACTGAAAATAAGTGCCGCATAACTCAACAACCAGTCGATAGCATATAAATAGCCCAGCCAGCTCATAACTGCCAATCCTAAGAAAGGCAGCAGTCCGGCATAGCCTAAAATTCTATGACTTTTAGTGATCATGAAGCCTCCTGTGCAGGTAAACGTAATGTCTCAATCAATAATTGTTTAGGGCGAAGTTTTAATAGAAAGCGTAGCTGGATTTTGTAGGCATCCAGATCAAAATATTGGGGTTCAGCATATCGCTGTTGCAGCTTTTCATAAGCATCATGATGATTTTTAATGGTGCCAAGATAAAGCCATTGATCGACCAGATGAAAATGCGCCGCCTCGTAATCGCCATCTGCCGGCAGTTCAGTAATTACAATGGGCCCTGACCATGGCCAGGCTTGATTTTTAATACCGGATAATGCAGTTTGCAATCGCAGGTTGTACCGTATTGCCGGTTCTTCGCCACAGCAGCCACCCAGACATTTTTTTAACTGATAACCAAAACAGCCGTTTTTAGTTTTTTCCTTGCCGCAAAGTTTTTGACACAGCTGATGTTCATTAATCAGATCGAGTAGTTTTTTTTCCGCCTGTTTTTGGCTACGGAATAATCCATAACGTTGACTGATATCCGGCGGCTGATGCAAGTCAGCCATTTCAATTGTGGTGCGGTGGTATCCCTTCTCATCAACGGTTAAAGCGATTTGATAAAGTCGCTTGGCTTTGGTCTGACGCCGGTTGTAGCGCGGTGTTTTGCTTTTGATTAATTGGTTTTCCAGCAGCTGGGCACCAAAATCGGAAGGCGTTTCGATAAAATCGATATGCTGTAGTTGTTGCTGCATTTCCGAGTTGCGTAGTTTGCCATTCTGTACAAAATGACTGAGCACACGTTGTTTGATATTGACCGATTTGCCGATATAAAGCAGCGCGCCTTGCTCATCAAAAAACTGATAAACCCCAGGGCGTTCTGGCAGTTTATTAATTTCAGCTATAGCCAGATGACTGGGCAATCGGGTTTGTTGTGATAATTGTTTACAGGCTTGCTGGAGAGTGAATTCATCAAAATCGCGTTGAGTCTGCTGGAATAACTCAAGAATGACCTGCGCATCATCCATCGCCCGATGCCGTTGATTAATGGTCAGGCCCAGCCGGGCAACAATCGCATCAATTCCATGACGGCGGTGCTCAGGGTATAACAAACGACTGATTTTGACCGAACATAGCGTTTTGGCAGAAAAGTTTATACCAATGCGACGAAACGATTCGCGGATAAAACCATAATCAAAGCGCACATGATGGGCAACAAATACTTTGTCGGCTAGACGTTGCTGCAATTCTTCAGCAATGTCGACAAAGGAAGGTTGGTTTGCCACCATTGAATCGGTAATGCCGGTTAATTTGCTGATCCATGGGGGAATGCTGATACCCGGATTAATCAATGTCTGCCACCGGTCTGTTTCAACGCCATCGGTGATTTCGATTAAAGCAATCTCTGTGAGACGATCACGAATGGCATTACCACCCGTGGTCTCACAATCGAGTAATACCATTTTTTCCGGGAACCCCACTAAGGGCTTCATATGCGATTGACCTGCTTACGCTGACGACGGCACCGCTCTGAACAGTAAAGCACCTGCTCCCAGCACTCACGCCATTTTTTTCGCCAACTGAATGGTCGGTTGCAGATCAGGCACTGCTTTGACGGTAAGTTTGGTTTAAGGTGCGCCATTACAATCACAATTTAATTGAGTGTAATGATCATCCTGCGGTTGTTGTGAAATTACCGTGAATTGTAGTTACTACAAATGGTGACTTTACTCAGGCACTTTAATCATATGCTCGCGATAGTGCTGCAGTTCGCGGATGGAATCTTTAATATCGTCCATCGCCAGATGTGAAGATTTTTTCTTGAAAGATTTTTCGACTTTGGGTGCCCAGCGCCGCGCAATTTCCTTGAAGCTGCTGACATCAAGATTACGATAATGAAAATAGGCTTCCAGTTCCGGCATCAACCGCGCCATAAAGCGACGATCCTGACAAATACTGTTGCCACACATAGGAGAAATGCCTGCAGGGACGTGCTTTTTCAAAAAATCCAGAGTTTCCTGTTCGGCTTGTTCGACGGTGACAATGCTGTTACGAACGCGTTCAGCCAGACCAGAGCCGCCATGCTGTTTGGTATTCCATTCATCCATACCCGCCAGAATAGCGTCCGATTGATGAATCGCAATGATTGGGCCTTCTGCCAAAATATTCAGGTCGCTGTCAGTGACAATTGTGGCGATTTCGATAATATAGTCGTTATTGGTATCGAGACCGGTCATTTCCAGGTCAATCCAGATCAGGTTATGTTTGCTTTTGGCCATGAGCTCCGTCTTTTTATTACTACAGATTTAGGTGAACTATGTTGCCATTGATTGTATCAAAGGCTAATGTACACGACACCTTATACGATTCTAACTGGTTTAAAAAATTATGAATGAATTTAGCTGGATATTTTTAATTGCCCTCGCCCTGATGACGGGGATTGAGATCTGGTTGTCATTGCGTCAACGTCGCCATGTGCTGGCGAATCGCGATGAAGTGCCTGCCGCATTTCGTGAGCAGATTGGTCTGGCCGCACATCAGAAAGCAGCTGATTACACTGCCGCTAAAGGGGCTCAAATGCGCCGCGAGAGTCTGTTTGGGGCGGTCGTGTTAATTCTCTGGACCCTGGGCGGTGGTTTGGCAATGTTGTCCGGTGCCTGGGAAGGTTTTGGCTGGTCAGCCATGACAACAGGGGTGGTTTTGATTCTGAGTTTTCTGGTGATTGGGTCACTGCTCGAATTACCGTTGTCCTGGTATCGCACTTTTGTAATGGAAGAAAAATTTGGCTTTAACCGAAATACACCTGCCTTATTTCTAGGTGACTTTGGCAAGCAAATTTTGCTGATGTTGGTGCTCGGTGCACCGATTGCCTGGGTGACCTTGTGGTTGATGAACAGCACTGGTGAATTTTGGTGGTTATATTTATGGGCAGCCTGGATGGTTTTTGCTGTGGTGATGATGTGGGCTTATCCGGCATTTATCGCACCGCTATTTAATAAATTTACCCCTCTGGATGATGCCAACCTGAAACAGAAGGTCGAAAGTTTATTACAGCGCTGTGGTTTCAAGAGTCAGGGAATTTATGTGATGGATGGTTCACGCCGCAGTGGACACGGCAATGCCTATTTCACTGGCTTGGGTAATAACAAACGCATCGTATTTTTTGATACGTTGCTTAATACCTTGAATGAAGATCAGATTGAAGCGGTTCTGGCACATGAATTAGGTCATTTCCGTCGCAAGCATGTCGTCAAGAATATGCTGATGATGGCCGTGATGAGTCTGGTTGGACTGGCACTATTAGGTTGGGCATCAACACAGACCTGGTTTTACACCGGTCTGGGTGTAGAGACCCAAAATAATGCGATTGCACTGATTCTGTTTATGCTGGTGATTCCGGTATTCAGCTTCTTTCTGCATCCATTGATGACATCGATGTCACGCAAATACGAGTTTGAAGCAGATGCCTATGCGGCTTCGGTTTCCAATGCCGACGATTTGATAACAGCGCTGGTGGCTTTGTATAAAGAAAATGCCAGTACACTGACACCGGATCCTTTAGTGTCGGCGATCTATGACTCGCATCCACCAGCTTCATTACGTATTGCAGCCTTGCAAACACGGGCAGCTGTCTGAGCGATGCGTTATTTAGTGGCTATGATTTTCCTCAGTGTCAGCGCGACAACGCTGGCACAGGGAAAACAATTGCACGATGCCAATTGCATGCAATGTCATGCTTCACTGACCGATGGAAAAGCTAACTCCCTATACACACGGGATAAACGAGGAGTTAAAAGCCTGGAAGGTCTGAATAAGCGCGTCGCTAATTGTGCAATTGCCGCTGGGGTTAACTGGACACCTGATCAGCAAAAACAGGTGGTCGAGTATCTCAATAGCGAGTTTTACAAGTTCTGATTAACGTAACGTAATGCAATTTCGACCAGCTGCTTTTGATTCATATAAAGCAACATCGGCTCGTTCAATAATATTCAATGTAGTATCGCCTGGCTGATACTGACTCAGTCCAACCGAAACTGTTACTGTTCCGATGGTTTCCTCACTGTCTTTTTTCTTCAGATTACTCCCTGCCAGCTGCTGACGGATAGTATCTGCAATTTGCACGGCAACATTTGATGGAGTGTTAATAAAAATCAACGCCATTTCTTCCCCACCAAAACGGGCTGCTATATTGGGTTGATGCTCACATTGTTTTTTCAGCAGACTGGCAAAAAATTGCAAGACGCGATCCCCCAGTAAATGACCAAATCTGTCATTTACCTGTTTAAAGTGATCGAGATCGAACAGGGCTAATGTGAACACGTTTTTACCATGATGGCACAATTCGGCAAGTTCTTTATTGAGGCTGCTCCGATTTAACAAGCCTGTTAAACCATCGGTTTTGGCTTCCTGTTTTACGGCTTCCAATTCTGATCTGAGTTTCAGAATTTCCTGTGTGGTTTCGGCCAGCTCCTGCTTGAGTTCGCTACCGGACTGTCCGAGTCGACGAGTATTTTCCAGTATTTCTGACAACACACTCTTGATTGCTGAAATATCCTCGGATTGTTCCAGTTTGGTTTGCTGAACTGCTAAATCTTCTGAAAAGTCATCTGCAGCCAGTTCAACCTTATTAATTTGATTCATCGTGTTGTCGACGACCAGTCTAAGGCCATTATTTGTGGCTTCAAGCCTTTCCGGCATGCCCATTAATACGTATTTTTCATAAAGCTGCTGGGTGATTTCCGCTGTGATTTTCTGCTTCTGCTGTAATCGACTGTCAATCGCTTGTTTTAATGCCTGATTGGTGCCTGAGACATATTCGTACCAGACGGCATAATTTACCGGATTAATAGGGGTCTGATGTTGATTTATAAAGGGTAATGCTCGGCGCAGATTTTCAGAGGCCTGATGAAAAGGTTCAGTGTAAACGGGCGGGAATGATGATTGCGTTGACACAAAATATCCTTCTTAGTGAGTTTTTATCAGACAAATTTGCGTTTTAATTTAATGAGAATTGGGATAATCAATAGTACAGCTAAATAAGGTAAATTTTGTAAAAATAATGCACTGGGTGTATCTGCTTTGGCCACCAGATATGTCAGGATTAAAAAACTTATCATCGCCAGATTCTGCACCCAATTATTCGCAGCCAGCACACTGCCTAATTGAGTAATGTCAGCATGCATTTGAATTAATGCATTGAGTGGAATAATAAACAAACCACCAAAAAAACCAAAGCCAATGATTGTTAAAGCGAATGGAATGACAGCACTAAGGTAGGGGATTACAAACAGCATGCTGATTAATCCAATGGCCCCCACCAAAATGACAGGGAAATGAATTTGTTGACGACAAAGCTTTCCGGCCAGAAGAGAACCGCTGATGATGCCCAGACCCGAGCAGGCTAATAAACCCTGAATAATGATCGTATTGTCTTCATTCAGCACGATTTTGGCAAAAGCTGGAAAGACTGCCAGCATGGTTTGAGATAATGCCCAGAATAATGATAATCCCAATATCGAAAACCAGATTATCGGTTTGGTAGTCACCAGTTTTACATTGGTTTTTAGTTGTTTACCTTGGGTATATGCTGCCCAGTTAAAACGATGCTCTTTCTGGCTGGGAAGCAATACTGGCAGACGCCATGCCAGCAATAATTCTAATAATGACAATCCCACTAAACACCAGCCTAATGGGGCAATCAGTCGAATAATATCGGCTTCGTTTTGATAAACCTGATCGCTTAACAGGCTTTCAAACAAGATGGTAAAGACAAATATCCCACTTAAAATTGCCACGATGGTAGTGGCTTGCAGAAAACCATTGGCAGGGGCAATTTCAGTTTTACCGGCCAGCTCGCGGATATAGCCATATTTAGCGGGAGAGTAGATCGCACTTTGTGCAGCTAGAACAAAGGTTAAAGCAAAGGCAGAAATGAACCAGCCTTGATAATAGGAGAGTGTAATCAACAAGGTAACGATGACGGCAGAGAAAGCCGACCAGCGCATAATACCGGGTTTGGCAAATCTATCTGAAAGATAACCTGCCGGGGTAAACAATAAAATAAAGGGTAATAAAATTAACGCATTAACAACGGCTGTCAGGCCGACTTGCGCTGCATCATCATAAATTTTGAAGATGGTATTTTGCACAATAATTTTGTGGCCCAGATCCACCATGGCATTGATAAACGCCACAGCAAGAAAAGGTCCTAAAGCCGATAGGCGTAAAGTCATCTTTGGTTTAACTTTCGTCCTTTAACCTGACGGCTAAAACGTCACACCCAGCATGATGCAGTACAGCATTGGCGGTGGAACCCAGTAGCATTTTAATGCCTTTACGACCGTGAGAGCCCACGACGATCAAATCAACATTGTTTTCCTCGGCAATACGCACAATGTCGCGACCTGGACTGCCAAATTCTATCCATTGATTGTTTGGTTCAATATCAAATTTTTGCCCTAAAGCGGTTAGTTGTTTTTTGCCTGCATCGAGTAAAGCCTCACGCATATCAGCATCAACACTAATCATTGGCTCATAAGCAAAATCTGTAAGTGGAAAATCCTCTACGATATGACATAAACTCAAACGTGTATTGTTAGCCGATGCTAATGCTTTAGCTCGGTGAATCACCATATCCGTATGGTTGGAAAAATCCGCTGCAATCAGAATATGTTGATAAAGCGCCATTGGTATTTCTCCTAAGGATAGATAAGGCAGGGAGGCCCTGCCTTATGAGTTTTTATTTTTCACTTTCCAGAAAACGTTCAGCATCCAGCGCTGCCATACAACCAGCTCCGGCTGAGGTAATCGCCTGACGGTAAATCGGATCAGACACATCACCCGCAGCAAATACACCAGGAATACTGGTTTGGGTACCTTTCTTGAGGATAATGTAGTCATGCTGCATTTCCAGCTGACCTTTAAACATCGACGTATTAGGTTGATGGCCGATGGCGATAAAGACACCTTGAACGGCAATTTCCTGAGTATTATCAGTTTCTGTACTCTTTACACGAATACCTGTAACGCCAGCATCATCACCCAGAACTTCATCAAGAGTATGATTCCAGAGAATTTCGACATTTCCGGTTTCGGCTTTTTTCAGTAACTGATTACTGAGAATTTTCTCACTACGGAAGCTATCACGACGATGAATTACGGTAACTTTGGAAGCGATATTAGATAAATATAATGCTTCTTCTACGGCTGTGTTACCGCCACCGATGACGGCAACAGGTTGATTCTTATAGAAGAAACCATCGCAGGTGGCACAGGCTGAAACCCCACGCCCCTTAAAAGCTTCTTCAGAATCCATGCCCAGATATTTTGCTGATGCACCGGTAGCAATGATTAAGGCATCAGCTGTGTACTCTCCGGCATCGCCGGTTAATTTGAACGGCCGCTGGGTTAAATCCGCAGTATGGATATGATCAAAGATAATGTCGGTACCAAAACGTTCTGCATGTTTTTGCATACGCTGCATTAATTCCGGACCTTGCACACCATCGGCATCACCAGGCCAGTTATCGACATCGGTGGTGGTGGTTAACTGACCACCTTGTTCAATACCAGTAATTAAAACGGGTTCCAAAGCAGCACGAGCAGCATAAACCGCGGCCGTATAGCCCGCCGGACCAGAGCCTAAAATCAGTAGTCGGCAGTGTTTGCTGTCCGCCATAAGAGTGTCTCCCAGTATCGAATAAAAAACGAATCGATTAGAGTACCCATTGCTTTGCTTTTGGACAAGCATCAGCTGTTAAAACCTGTGTTAGAATTTGCGCTTAATCAATTGGCTTCATTGGAATTATCACATTGGCACAAGCGACAAAGGCAAACGACAAAAATAAACCGGATGCCACCGCTGGCGCAGTCGGATTCAGACTTCGGGAAGCTGCACTGATTCTGGCGCTGGCACTGGCGGCTTATTTACTTCTGTCTTTATTAACCTACGAACCGACGGATCCTGGGTGGTCAACTACCGGTACTGATGATCTGATCGCGAACCGGGGCGGTATTGTCGGAGCCTGGTTGGCAGATGCTTTGTTGTACGGCTTTGGTTTCCCAGCTTATCTTGCGCCATTTATGGTGGGCTTCAGTGGCTGGCTTTTATTCAGTTGGGGCAAACGTGCGGATGGCGACGATGCGTTACATTTCTGGGTATTGAAATCAGTTGGATTAGTGATGGCCTTGGCTGCAGCCAGTGGCTTGTCTTCCTTGAGTTTAATGGACTATGCCGATTTGTTGCCATTAGGTGCTGGTGGGGTGCTGGGTGAAGTCGTCGGTCATGGTTTTGAATCGGTTTTTGGTGCTTCCGGAACCAGTTTATTGCTATTGGCGCTGCTATTGACCGGGGTAACGTTGTTTACGGGGTTATCTTGGCTGATGGTTATTGATCGTCTCGGTGCGATGGCCATGGTGGTGTTAATTCATGTGGCTCGCTGGAGTCGTGAGCTAAAGGAAAATTTGCAGGTTAGACGCACCCGTCAGCAACGTGAAGAAACGTTTATCGCTCAGAAAGAGAAAATGCAGCACAAGGCCAAAGTCCGAGTTGAGCCAAAGTTGCAGGTAAAAGAACCCAGCAAACGCGAAGAAAAGGAACGTCAGCAACCTTTATTTGAGACACCTGACGCACCAGGTATGCCGACTCTGTCGTTACTGGATCTGCCAAAAGCTGTCACAGCGGGTTATAGCGAAGATGTATTACAAGCGCTATCACGTCTGGTGGAGTTGAAGTTAAAAGACTTCGGCGTGGAAGTGCAGGTGGTCGAGGTTCAGCCCGGTCCGGTAGTCACCCGCTTTGAATTACAGCCTGCAGCTGGTATCAAGGTCAGCCGCATCAGTGGTTTGGCGAAAGATTTGGCCAGAGCCTTATCTATCACCAGTGTGCGTATTGTTGAGATTATTCCGGGTAAACCCTATGTTGGTTTAGAAATTCCCAACGAAATACGTGAAGTAGTTCGGTTACGTGAAATTCTCGCCTGTAGTGATTATGAAAACAGTAAATCACCGCTGGTTATGGCCTTGGGTAAAGATATTGCCGGCCGACCTGTGGTGGCAAACCTTGAAAAAATGCCGCATTTACTGGTGGCGGGCACAACGGGGTCAGGTAAGTCTGTTGCAGTAAATGCCATGATTTTAAGTCTGCTGTATAAAGCCACTCCGAAAGAGGTCCGGCTAATTATGGTAGACCCCAAAATGCTGGAATTATCAATTTATGAAGATATTCCACATTTATTGACGCCGGTCGTCACCGACATGAAAGAAGCCGCCAATGCATTGCGCTGGTGTGTTGCCGAAATGGAACGACGTTATCCGCTGATGGCGGCATTAGGCGTGCGAAATATCGCTGGGTTTAATAAAAAAGTACAGGATGCGATTGATAGTGGTGAACCCATTCCGGATCCAATGGCTGAAGTGTTACCCGGGGAACCGATTCCAACACTGGAAACTTTGCCATTTATCGTGGTGATTATCGACGAACTGGCCGATATGATGATGGTGGTCGGCAAGCAAGTCGAAGAACTGATCGCCCGGCTGGCCCAGAAAGCTCGTGCTGCCGGTATTCATTTGATTCTGGCAACCCAAAGACCATCGGTCGATGTCATTACCGGTTTGATTAAGGCCAATATACCCACACGAATGGCGTTTCAGGTGTCGTCGCGAATTGATTCACGCACTATCCTTGATCAGATGGGAGCAGAGCAGCTATTAGGGCAGGGCGATATGTTATATCTGCCTCCAGGCAGTGGATTGCCAGAACGGGTGCATGGCGCCTTTGTCGATGATCATGAAGTGCATGCTGTGGTGAATTTCCTGAAAACCCAGGGCGGCCCAAATTATCTGGAAGAAATTACTCAGGATAATGCGGATGATGATAGCGAGGGGGGCAGCGGCATTGGTGATGCCAGTGATGGAGAATCTGATCCCCTCTATGATCAAGCGGTGCAGATTGTGACTGAAAGCCGCCGCGCTTCTGTTTCCGGAGTGCAGCGTCGCCTGAAAATCGGCTATAACCGCGCGGCTCGCATTGTAGAAGCGATGGAAGCTGCAGGTGTGGTTTCAGCAATGCAAACCAATGGTAGCCGTGAAGTATTAGCACCCCCTCCGCGTAATTAATGCAATTAGTTAGTAACAGTTGATGTCTTAGTTGTTCCTGAAATGTTTTGGAGTAAAGAAATGATAAAACGCTGTGCAATACAGTGGTTGATGCTTGGGTGGTTAATTCTGCCATCATTGGCATTTGCAGAATCGGCTGTTGATAGGCTCAATACATTTGTTCAGGAGGTCTCTCAGTTGGAAGCGGATTTCCAGCAAACTGTAATTGATACGGATGGACAGGTGGTTGAAGAAGCAACCGGTCAGTTTCTGTTATCCAGGCCCGGTAAATTCCGTTGGGATTATGAAACGCCTTTCCCGCAACAAATCGTGGCGGATGGCGAGCGTATCTGGTTTTACGATGTCGATTTGGAACAAATCACAGTCAAGTTACAGGATGAAGCCTTAGCCGAAACGCCAGCAGGTTTATTATCCGGCAATACCTTGCCAGAAGCGGAATACGATATTCAGGAACTGGAATCGGAAGACGATCTGCAATGGGTTCGACTGGTGCCAAAAGCGGATGACAACAATTACCAGACAGTCGCTTTGGCTTTTGATGAAAAGGGTATTCGTGAAATGCTGATGGTAGACAGTTTTGATCAGCGCACCCGACTGGTGTTTAAAAATCTAAAGATTAATCCTGATTTACCAGCATCAAGATTCGAATTCAAAGCGCCATCGGGTGTTGATGTGGTGGGCGACGTTCCCTAATGAGTCTGTTTGATAATCTGCATCCACAGGTCGGCCGTCCATTGGCTGATCGGATGCGGCCGCAGTCGCTGGATGAATATATCGGTCAGCAACATTTACTGGCCGAGGGGAAGCCCTTAAGACAGGCCATCGCCACAGGCCAGCCGCATTCAATGATCTTCTGGGGCCCTCCAGGAACTGGTAAGACAACGCTGGCACGATTGATCGCTGGTTATTGTGATGCAGAATTTATCAGTATTTCGGCGGTATTGGCCGGGGTTAAAGAAGTTCGTGAAGCTGTTGCCAGAGCCAAACAGTTGCAACAGGAACGTGGTCGACGCACCATGTTGTTTGTCGATGAGGTGCATCGGTTTAATAAGTCGCAGCAGGATGCTTTTCTTCCTTATGTTGAGGACGGCACCTTTACCTTTATCGGTGCCACCACTGAAAACCCGTCATTCGAATTAAATAACGCATTGTTATCGCGGGCACGCGTCTACGTACTCAAATCGCTGGAAATTAATGATTTAAAACTGATCATTGAGCGGGCTATGCAGGATGGTATCCGTGGACTTGCTGGCCGTGATATCGCGATGAGCGATAAGTTACGTGAACAGTTGGCGCAAGCAGCCGATGGGGATGGCCGAAGGGTGCTGAACCTGTTGGAAATCGCCATTGATTTAGCAGACAGTAAACAGCAAACCGAAGTCGATGAGACTGATCTGGCCGAAGTATTATCAGGTACCTTACGACGATTCGATAAGGGTGGAGAAGCTTTTTACGATCAGATCTCGGCATTACATAAATCAGTTCGTGGCTCCTCACCAGACGGAGCGTTGTATTGGTTATGTCGGATGCTGGATGGTGGTTGTGATCCAGTTTATTTGATGCGGCGTATTGTGCGGATGGCGGTTGAAGATATCGGTAATGCTGATCCGCGGGGCTTGCGTATTGCGTTGGATGCCTGGGAAAGCTTTGATAAACTGGGTCGTCCTGAAGGCGAACTGGCGATTGCTCAAGCGGTGGTCTATCTGGCCAGTGCACCAAAAAGTAATGCTGTATATACCGCTTTTAAAGCGGCGATGCAGGATGCCAGGAACTTTGGTTCAGCCGAAGTGCCTTTGCATTTGCGTAATGCCCCGACCAAGTTAATGAAAGAGCTGGATTACGGTAAGGAATACCGTTACGCCCATGATGAGCCGGATGCATATGCGGCGGGAGAAAACTATTTTCCGGAAACTATGCCGCAGCGACACTATTATCAGCCGGTCAACCGTGGTCTGGAAATCAAAATTGCCGAAAAACTGGCGCATCTGAGAGAACTGGATAAACAACGACGCTAACGGCAATTAACCAGTATAAATATCGTAACGGGTATTTTTACTTTCAATGCTGACGTGTGGTTTTTGATCTGCGAAAAATTCAGCACCTTTTGGTCGTTTAACGGTTACCCGTTTTAACGCAACTTTACGTGCAATATTGAGTAACTCGGCACTATTACTATCGGGGCCGACCAGCTGATGTAAAAGCTGCATTTCCTTTTTGACCAGAGCCGATTTTTCTCGTGCTGGATACATCGGATCCAGATAAACCACATCCGGTCTTTCTGCTTCGCTAAGGCTGGCTAAATACTTCGTAGCATCGCTCTGGTGTAACTGCATGCGCGAGATAATTTGTGCCGTCTCTGCATCTGTCTCTGCACGTTGCATCGCATCGGACAATAGGGCTGCTACAAGTGGTTGCTGTTCAAGCATTGTCACCTGACAACCGAGGCTGGCAAATACAAAAGCATCCCTGCCAAAACCGGCAGTTGCATCGATGATAATTGGATTCGCGCCGTTTTTAAGGCCTACAGCTTTTGCCAGTGGCTGACCCCGACCACCACCAAATTGACGTCGGTGCTGATTTTTACCGCTAACAAAATCGATAAAAACGGGCCCCCCCAGCTGGGGATAACGAATTTCCAGTCGGTTAGGCGTTAAAATCAGCTGGGCTTTTTCTGCATCAGGCAACATTAATTCAAGATTAAGTTGCTCAGCCAGTAAGGCCGCTCTATTGCTTAACGTGGCGTCAGTTACAGCCAGGGAAGTTATCTGAATTGTCACAACAGATTATTGACTGATAATAAAATCACCAAAAGCACGGCTGCCTTTTCCAGTTTTAACATCAGTAATACGTTTGCCCGTAGTCGTGTCAATGATGGATACACTGTCACTACCCCAGTTGGAAACGTAGAGATGTTTACCATTGGCCGTTATATCAATACCTTCCGGACTGTCTTCTACATCAATGGTATTAATATTCTTCTGTGTAGCAATGTCTATCACGGATACGCTGTTTTCATCCTGATTGGTCACATAGAGAAACTTGCCATCAGGGCTAGCCACCGCACAATAGGGCCATTCACCAACCTCGATTGTGGACGTTGCTGTCAAGTTATGAGTATCAATCATCGTCACACTGTTATCTTGAACATTTACGCTGAAAAGCCGTTGTCCGTCCGTCGTTAATGCAAGACCAAACGGGGATTTGCCAACATTTACGATTTCCAGAACCTGTTCAGTAATAGTGTCGATGATGCTGACAGTATTGTCATCACGGTTAGCAACATATAATCGGTTACGTGATTCATCGAGGATAATACCTGCAGGTGATTTCCCTACGTTGATACGATGACGGATTTGTTGTTCATCGACGTCGACGATACTGATTTTATGTTCGTACCAGTCAGCAACATAAGCAATGCTGCCATCATGGTTAGTGGCGATACCGACCGGTCCCTGACCGACTGGAATCTGGCTGATTTCAGTTAATTTACGTGCATCAATAACGGAAATATTCTGGCTGTCAGGATTGGTAATCAGTACTCGATTTCCGTTCTGACTTAATGCCACTCCCGCCGGCGCCTTGCCGGCCTTAATCGTGCTGACTACTTGCCGCTCATTTATATCAATCACCGTTATGTCATCACTGAGCTGGTTGGTGATAAAGGCATAGTCAGTTTTTTCTGCACAGGCGCTTAACGAAATCGTTGCAAACATAAAAAAAGCGACCCGATTAAGGGCCGCTTTCAGAAAAGCATTTTTGTCGTTCGAAAAAAGCATTATTTTTCCATAATGTTTTTCAGGTTTTCCAAACCGCTTTTATACACAGCAGTTACAGCTTCAACCGCTTCAGCATCAGACTGACCTTCTGGTACTGGTGGGTTATCCATGAAAGAACGATAGAATTTACCGCGCCATCTTACTTCAGTTCCACCATCTACTTCATTAACATACATCCATGATTTGTAGGTAGAAACGGGCAAGGTGTAATAAGGTGTATCTTGACTGTTAAACGTAATGGTTTTAACGACGCTCATATCAGTGATCTTGTAAATCAAGGTCATTTTTTCGTCGTTAATTTTATCCAGCTCTTCGGTAATAGTTGGGTTGCCTTCGCTTTTCAATGTTAAAACACGAACCTTATCGTCCTTCATTTCAACACTTTCAACTGCTGGATGCCATTTATCAATGGCGCTAAAATCTTTGAGCATGCTCCAGACTTTTTCAGGTGAAGCATTAATCACTATTTTCTCATCAACTTCCTGACGAGTAGGGCCGTGCGCTGTGGCTACCAAAGGTAAGGCGATAACTGCGGCTGCAACGATTTGCAAAAATTTCTTCATTCTTAAATTTCTCCGTTTGATCGGTGGTTTACCAAAATATCTGCAGGAACTTTGAGTCAATACCCATGGAACTAGTTCCTCAAACTTAACATGGCGACAACACTTTAGCCGATACAGAATGGTTTTTCCACACAGCGATTTGACTTACCAACAGCGATTCAAGAAAATTACCGATCTTTATATCTAATATCGGCAGTAAAAAATGGCGCCACTGATAAAAATCAGGGATTTGTATTTTAACCGTGGAGACAAAGTTATCTTCAGCGGTGTAGATATTGATATCTACCAAGGTAAGGTAACCGCTATCATGGGGCCGAGTGGTACAGGTAAAACCACGCTGCTTAAACTGATTGGCGGTCAGCTTAAACCGGATCGCGGTACTGTTGAAGTTGATGGCCAAAATGTCCACAAGCTTTCTCATTCCAAGCTCTATGAATTGCGCAAGCGCATGGGAATGTTGTTTCAAAGTGGTGCCTTGCTGACCGATCTCAATGTTTTTGAAAATGTTGCTTTTCCATTACGTGAACATTCCAGGTTGCCCGAATCAATGATTCGTGATTTGGTATTGATGAAACTCCAGGCCGTGGGCTTAAGAAATGCCCGGGAAATGATGCCTGCTGAGTTATCTGGCGGTATGGCGCGCCGAGTTGCTCTGGCACGGGCCGTCACACTAGACCCAATGATGATTATGTACGATGAGCCATTTACCGGACAGGATCCCATTTCAATGGGTACACTGGTGAATCTAATACGCCGCATCAACGATGCAATGGGACTGACCAGTATTATCGTGTCACATGATGTCGCTGAAACCACCAAGATCGCTGATGAAATTTATCTGTTGTCCGGCGGAAAGGTCATTGAGAAAGGTAATCCCGAAACGCTGAAAACTTCTGGCTCGGAATGGGTGAAGCAATTTTTACAGGGTTTACCAGATGGACCTGTTCCGTTTCATTACCCGGGTAATGACTTTAAAAATGATCTGTTGAATTCAAAGGAAACACAATGATCGAGCTGCTGCGCAGCCTTGGTCGCTGGGGACTAGATACCTTTCAGCGACTTGGACGGGGCCATTTGTTCTTAGTGCAGATGCTGGCAGGGATTCCAAGCTCGGTATTCCGCTTTTCACTGGTTGTTCAGCAATTATTTTATGTCGGTGTTTTATCAATACTCATCATACTGATATCCGGCTTATTTGTGGGCATGGTTCTTGGTCTTCAGGGCTATAATACGCTGGTAGATTTTGGTGCTGAAGAATCTTTAGGTGTGCTTGTTTCATTATCATTAGTCAGAGAGCTTGGCCCGGTTGTCAGTGCGTTACTGTTTGCCGGTCGAGCTGGCTCGGCCCTGACGGCTGAAATTGGTTTGATGAAAAGTACAGAACAGTTATCAGGTATGGAAATGATGGCTGTTGACCCGATGCGCCGTATCGTTGCTCCAAGATTTTTAGCGGGTCTTATATCCATGCCATTACTGGCAGCTATATTCAGTGCTGTAGGAATATTTGGCGCTTTTTTAGTTGGACATGGCCTGCTCGGTGTCGATGATGGTGCTTTCTGGTCACAGATGCAGGCTAAAACTGACTGGTATGAAGATATCCTGAACGGGGTAATAAAAAGTATTGTCTTTGGTTTTGTCGTGACATGGATTGCTCTGTTTGAAGGTTATGATGCCTCACCAACTTCGGAAGGTGTGGGGCGCGCCACAACGCGGACAGTTGTCCATTCCGCTTTCGCTATTCTCGGCCTGGACTTTGTTCTGACTGCGTTGATGTTTGGAGATGTGTAAATGAATTCGAAAAGAAGTACCGAAATTATGGTCGGCTTGTTTGTCGCAGCTGGCATGGCAGCCTTATTTGTGTTGGCGATGAAGGTCAGTAATCTTGGTGATATTACGGATGAAAAAGGCTATGAAGTCGTCGCCAATTTTCAGAATATTGGTGGATTGAAACCACGATCTCCAGTGACGATGGCAGGCGTAAGAGTTGGTCGTGTAACATCAATATCTCTGGATCCTGACACCTATGATGCAAAAGTCACCATTAATATCTATCCACAATATGACAACATTCCGATAGATACCTCTGCCAGCATCTTTACTGCAGGTTTGCTGGGAGAGCAATACATCAGTTTGTCACCAGGTGCGGATGATTTCTTCCTGGAAGACGGTGATGTGATTGATTTGACTCAACCAGCGGTGGTATTGGAGCAGGTAATTGGACAATTCTTGTACAGTACAGCGGAAGGTGAATAAGATGATTAAATTTAAACAGGTGTCTCTCCAGTTAATGTCAGCATTTTTGCTGGGCATGCTGGCGTTCAGCGCATCCGCTCAGGCGATGCCGGAGCCACAGGCTTTAGTGAAAGAAGCCTCAGACAACATGCTGAAAGCTCTGAAGGATAATGAAGCTGAACTGGAAACCAATCCGCAGAAAATCTATACGCTGGTACAGGATATCCTGTTTCCACATTTCGATTTCGAGCGTATGGCCAAATTGGCATTAGGTCGAAGCTGGCGTGATGCTTCAGCTGAACAACAGGCCCAATTTGTCGAAGAATTCCGTTTGTTACTGGTCAGAACCTACGCTACGGCAATGCTGGAATACACTAACGAAGAAATTCGCTTTCTGCCTTTTCGCGATGACTTGAAAAAGGGGCGGGTAGATGTACCAATGGAAGTGGTACAACCAAACGGTCCATCTGTTCCGATGGCATTATCACTTTATAAAAACAAGAACGATGAATGGAAAGTTTATGATGTCAAAATTGAAGGCATCAGTCTGGTGACGAATTACCGTTCATCATTTAACCGTGATATTAGAACCAGCGGAATGGATGCCTTGATTGAAAATCTTGCTAAACGCAATGATAAAGCCAGATGATGAAGCTCATTTTTGACGATGCTACCAAACGTATCCTGGTCTCCGGTGAGTTGACTTTTGATACCGCTGCCAGCGGTATCGATATGACGGATCAATTGTTTGCCGAAGTGGATCCGCTTGATGTTGATTTAAGTGAAGTCAGTCGTAGTGACAGTGCCGGCCTGGCTTTACTGATCGAATGGATGCGTCAGGCTGAAAAATTAGACAAGCCGATTCGTTATTTTAATATGCCGGCACAGATGCTGGCGATGGCAGAAGCAAGCGGATTGGAAGAACTTCTTCCTCTGCAATAACTATAATTTAAGTGGTGAAACATGAAAGCAGCAGATATCAAAGCAATGATTGAAGCAGGCTTACCTGATGCTGATGTTGAAGTGTTTGGTGAAGATGGCCAGCATTTTGATGCCCGGGTTTTTAGTCCGTCATTTTCTGGAAAAAGCCTGATAGAACAACACCGTATGGTCAAAGCAACTTTGGGTGACAGCTTCAGTAGTGGTGCTGTACACGCATTGTCACTGAAAACGGGCGTCTCTCGCTAATCCATTCCCTTATTCTTCCAGAGCAAATTCATGGACAAATTAATCATTAAAGGTGGTGTCGCGCTGGATGGCGAGATCCGTATTTCCGGTGCCAAAAATGCTGCGTTGCCGATTCTGATGGGCGCGTTGTTAGCTGATTCGCCAGTACGTATTGGCAATGTGCCACATTTACATGACATTACAACCACACTTGAGTTGTTAGGCCGTATGGGGGTAACACTCACCGTTGATGAACGTTCGGGAGTGTTAATTGACCCTTCGACGCTGACGATTACCGAAGCTGCTTATGACTTGGTCAAAACCATGCGGGCATCGATTCTGGTGCTGGGACCTTTACTGGCCCGTTTCGGTAAAGCGGATGTCTCTTTGCCGGGTGGTTGTGCGATTGGTTCGCGTCCTGTGGATTTGCATTTGCGTGGTCTGGAGCAAATGGGCGCAGAAATTAAAGTAGAAAACGGTTATATCCGAGCCACCAGTGGTCAAGGTCTCAAGGGTGCCCATATCTTTATGGATCAGGTCACGGTAACCGGTACTGAAAACCTGATGATGGCGGCAACGCTGGCAAAAGGTACAACCATAATTGAAAATGCGGCGCGAGAACCTGAAGTAGTTGACTTGGCCAAATACTTGAACCAAATGGGCGCGAAAATTACCGGTGCCGGTTCGACAACGATTCAGATTGAAGGGGTCGAAAAACTCAACGGTACTCATTATGCGATTCTTCCGGATCGTATTGAAACAGGTACTTATCTGGTGGCGGCAGCAATTACACGTGGTCGTGTCAAACTGAAGGATACCGATGCCAATCAGTTGGAAGCGGTTTTGCTCAAGCTGGAAGAAGCTGGAGCAAAAATTGAAATTGGTGAGGATTGGATCACGTTGGATATGGAAGGCAGACGTCCTAAAGCAGTCAATATCCGAACCGCACCTTATCCAGCCTTCCCAACGGATATGCAGGCTCAGTTCACTGCGTTGAACAGTATTGCTGATGGGCAGGCCACTATTGTCGAAACCGTTTTTGAAAATCGCTTTATGCATGTGCAGGAAATGCAGCGTATGGGCGCAAATCTGCAAATTGAAGGCAACACAGTGGTATGCAAGGGACAGGAAAAGCTCACTGCAGCCCCGGTGATGGCAACTGATTTGCGGGCATCAGCCTGTCTGGTGTTGGCAGCTCTGGTGGCTGAAGGAGAAACCCAGGTCGAGCGAATTTATCACATTGATCGTGGTTATGAATGTATAGAAGAAAAACTGCAGCAATTAGGTGCTCGCATCCGCCGTATCCCAACCCAGGCAAGGGTGGCCTCTAATGGCTGAAATGATAACGCTGGCTCTGTCCAAGGGACGTATCTTTGAGGAAACCCTACCGCTTTTAAAGGCGGCTGGTATTGAGCCACTGGATGACCCTGAAAAAAGCCGCAAGCTGATTCTGGAAACCAATCTACCGGATGTCCGACTCATTATTGTGCGTGCCTCAGATGTTCCTACTTATGTTGAATATGGTGGTGCTGATCTGGGCGTGGCAGGTAAAGATGTCTTGATGGAACATCCGGAAGCCGAGCTTTACGAGCCGGTTGATTTGAATATCGCACGCTGCAAACTGATGACGGCCGGCAAAAAAGATGCTGAAGAACCACAGGGCCGTTTAAAAGTGGCAACCAAGTTCGTGGAAAGCACCAAGCGTTTTTATGCCGAGCAGGGCCAGCAAGTAGAGATTATCAAGCTTTATGGCTCCATGGAACTGGCACCGCTTGTGGGTATGGCGGATCGGATTGTCGATGTGGTGGATACGGGTAATACGTTACGAGCTAATGGTTTGATACCAATGGAACATATCGCGGATATTAGTTCGCGATTGGTGGTCAATAAGGCATCCATGAAAACCAAACATGCGCGGATCCAGCAATTTATTGAGCAGATCCGCAAAGCAGTAAAAGAGCAGGCAAATGATTGAAATAAGTGAATTGAATTTCCAGCAGGCTGATTTCTGGCCAATGCTTTCCGAGTTGTTGGCCTGGGAAGGTGTTTCTGATGCGGCAATAACCGACACAGTTAGAAATATTCTGGCAGATGTTAAACAGCGTGGTGATCAGGCAGTAGTTGAATACAGCCAACGATTTGATCGGGTAAAAGCAACTGCTATGGCGGAACTGGAAATTCCATTGGAACGGGCTGCAGCGGCATTGGAATCTATCCCTGCTGCACAACGTCAGGCGTTGGAAAAAGCTGCAGAACGTGTACGTCAGTACCATGAACACCAGAAACAGGAATCCTGGCATTACGTAGAGGCTGATGGCACCTTATTAGGTCAACAAGTTACGCCATTGGATCGGGCTGGGCTGTATGTGCCTGGTGGTAAAGCTGCCTATCCTTCATCTGTGTTGATGAATGCTATTCCAGCCAAAGTCGCAGGGGTTCAGGAATTAATCATGGTGGTACCTACACCGGATGATGAAGTAAATGATCTGGTTTTAGCGGCTGCAGCGATTGCTGGTGTTGATCGCATTTTTGCAATTGGTGGTGCGCAGGCTGTTGCGGCATTGGCTTATGGTACAGAAACGATTCCACAGGTCGATAAAATTGTCGGCCCGGGCAATATCTTTGTGGCGACAGCAAAAGGCATGGTGTTCGGTACTGTTGGCATCGATATGATTGCCGGACCATCAGAAATTCTGGTGATTTGTGATGGCAAGACCGATCCTGACTGGATTGCCATGGATCTGTTTTCTCAAGCTGAACATGACGAAGATGCTCAATCGATACTGATTTCTCCTGATGCAGCGTTTCTACAGAAGGTGAAAGAATCCATTGCACGTTTGCTACCTACCATGGAACGCAAGGCCATTATTGAAACGTCACTGAATAACCGTGGTGCAATGATTCTGGTCGAGGATATGCAGCAGGCGATAGAAGTCTGCAATTATATTGCGCCAGAACATTTGGAATTGTCTGTTGATGAACCGATGGAAATGGCCAAAAAAATACGTCATGCCGGTGCAATTTTTATGGGACGTTATACGCCTGAAGCATTAGGTGATTACTGTGCCGGACCAAACCATGTATTGCCGACATCCCGAACTGCCCGTTTCAGTTCTCCCCTGGGCGTCTATGACTTTCAAAAACGTTCCAGCCTGATTCAGGTCTCACCACAAGGCGCTCAAAGCCTGGGGCAAGTTGCATCGGTGCTGGCGCGCGGTGAAAGTCTGACAGCACATGCTCGCAGTGCTGAGTATCGGTTACAGGAAAAATAATGAGCCGTTTCTGGAGTAATTTTGTTCATTCATTAGAACCTTATGTGCCGGGTGAACAACCGCGCGGCCATAATCTGGTTAAGCTCAATACCAATGAAAACCCGTTTGGTCCTTCACCCAAAGTACTGGAAGCCATTCGCATGGCTACAACCGAGCGTTTACGTTTGTATCCTGTTCCTGATGGTGGCCCGTTAAAACAGGCAATTGCTGATTACCATAAGGTGCCAGCTGAAAGTGTGTTTGTTGGCAATGGTTCGGATGAAGTCTTGGCACATGTGTTTAATGCTTTTTTCAAGCATGGAAAGCCGATTTTATTTCCGGATATCACTTATAGTTTCTATCCGGTGTATTGTCAGTTATATGAGATTGATTCGGAGTTAGTGCCGTTGAATGCTGACTTTGCAATCGATATCACTGATTACGAACGAGATAACGGCGGTATTATACTGCCCAATCCCAATGCCCCGACCGGCTGTTTATTATCACTGGACGATATTCGTCGGCTGGTGGAAATGAACCGCGACACGGTGGTGGTCATTGATGAGGCGTACATCGATTTTGGTGGAGAAACAGCTATTCCGCTAACTCAGCGTTTCCCTAATCTGCTGGTCACACAAACTCTATCTAAGTCACGTTCCTTGGCAGGTATGCGTATTGGCTTTGCGGTAGGTCATCCAGAGTTGATTGAAGCACTGGTTAGGATAAAGGATAGCTTTAATTCCTATCCGCTAGATAGTCTGGCGATTGCAGCGGGCGTTGCAGCCTATCAGGATGAAACCTACTTTAAACAATGTCAGCAACAGGTTATTACCGAGCGAGAATGGCTAACCCAGTCTATGACAGAATTGGGTTTTGAGGTTTTGCCTTCGGCGGCGAATTTTGTGTTTGCCAGACATCCACAACACGATGCTGCAACAGTAGCGGCGGGCTTGCGGGAAAAAGGGGTGATTGTTCGCCACTTTAACAAGCCGAGAATTGATCAGTTTTTACGAATCAGTATTGGCAATCACACTGAAAATCAATTATTGATGAGCCAACTGGATTTGCTGGTTTAATCTTCTGCCGCGGTTCCCAACAGCTCACCCAGGCGCTGACGATCCAGTTCATATTGCATATTAAGCGTATCAATTTCAGTTTGTAACTGTTGAATGCTGGACTGATTATTATCAAGTTCCTGTTGCGCAGCTTGCAGGCGACTTTGCAGATTGGCACTGAGACCCATACCACTTAATTCATTATCGGCAGCTTGCTGTTGCACCTGCTGTAATCGTTGCTGTAAACCCTTACGCTTCTTTTTTAATATTTCGATACGTTTTTCTCGGTATTGCAGGTCTTTGTTACGTTCATTAAGCAAATCCTGTTCGGATTGATAGGCAGAAAGCAGGTTATGATCATAAATAGCCTGTTTACGCCGTTTTTCGGCTTCTATTCTGGCGGCTTCTTCAGCCTGTTTTTGTTGCTCGAGCTCCAGTTTTTTCTGTATTTCCCGCTCAGCTATTTCCGCTTCAGTCGGTGCAGGGGGAACCCGTTCAATCACCCGCATCGTTTTCTCATCCAGAATATCGTAACCTTGTTGAGCAACTTCTGCCGGTAGGGTTTTGCTTATAGTGGGTATACCGTTTTCGTCAGTAAAACGGTACAGTTGAGCCGCTGATACGGTTGTGGCAATTAATAATGTTGCGCTGAGCATCGAAGCCGCTACAAAGCGTATTGAAATCATTATGTTTTCCCAGAGAGCCTTATTAAATTGAGCTTTATTGAACATTTTATTCTGTTTGTCATTTCTTTGCTGGCAAATACTTTTTCGGCATTAAGTGGCGGCGGTGCAGGATTAATCCAGTTCCCGGTTTTGATATTCCTTGGCTTGACCTTTTCTGTGGCTTTAGCCACCCATAAAGTGGCCAGTGTAGCGTTAGGGGTAGGCGCAGCATTGCGTTACATCTCTACCAGCCGACTTGAACGTCAGTTTGTGATATTGCTCTTGGTGGCCGGCCTGCCGGGGGTAGTGATCGGCGGCAGTGTGATATTAATGGTACCAGATCGAATCGCAGAGATTGCCCTGGGCGTATTAACCGGATCATTAGGCATATATTCTTTATTTAAACCGGCTTTAGGTCAGTTATACACGCCGTTAAATCGTGAGCGCCATGGTTACCTGATTGGTGCAGTTGTATTGTTTATTCTGGGCATTCTCAATGGCTCGCTCACCTCGGGAACCGGGCTGTTTGTGACCATATGGCTGATATTATGGTTTGGCATGGATTACCAGCGGGCCGTTGCTTACACGCTGATTCTGGTTGGATTATTTTGGAATGGTGCAGGCGCGATTACGTTGGGTATTCTAGGCGAAATACAATGGGACTGGCTTCCTGCGTTACTGTTAGGATCGTTATTGGGTGGTTATCTGGGATCCCATTTGGCGTTGCGTTGGGGCAACCGCTGGATAAAACGCAGCTTTGAAATTGTGACCTTATTAATTGCCATCAGATTAATTTGGGGGCCCTAGGGTCTGTTGATCTTTCAAAGCCACCTCTGCTGAAGGCTATTTTTTTGTCTCACAAGGCGGAAATGATGCGATGTAGTTGTTCTACATAAGTCATTTCCAACGCTGTGGGGCGGAAAAATAGTCCCAGCCCTTCGGGTTGTGGCTGAAAATGCACCACTCAGCGTTACTCGTTATTTATTTAGAACAACTACAAAAACGTCAGGAACGTTTTTGAGCGTAAGCCCCTTAGGGGTGAGATACATGGATGTATCTCACAAACTGCATTCCTCGCGCCTTGATTGGTGCATTTTCAGTCACAACAGAGGCGGCTATGAAAGATCAACAGACCCTAGACCCCATATCGTTCCCGATAGGCTTTTACCGCAGCTAAATGTCGTTGCAAGTCGGGATGATCCTGCAGATAGCTGAGTAAGTCATTGAGACAGATAATACTGACGACGGGGATCTTATGCGTTTGCTCTACCTGTTGAATAGCGGATAATTCGCCCTGACCACGTTCCTGACGATCGAGTGCAATAATGACACCTGCTGGTTCAGCGCCTGCTGCGCGAATGATATCGACAGATTCTCCTACGGAGGTCCCGGCGGAAATTACATCATCAATTATTAGTACCTTACCGTTAAGAGCGGCGCCGACCAGCTGTCCGCCTTCACCATGATCTTTTTTCTCTTTGCGGTTAAATACATAAGGTACATCGCGATCATGCTGGTCGGCCAGTGCGATAACTGCAGTGGATGCTAACGGGATACCTTTATAGGCTGGGCCAAACAACACATCAAAATCAAGCGCGGATTCGGTTATCGCCTGTGCGTAAAAACGTCCCAGCCGAGCCAGTGTTGCACCGCTGTTAAACAAGCCACTGTTAAAAAAATAAGGGCTGATGCGTCCGGATTTGAGGGTAAATTCACCAAAGCGTAAAACGCCGGTTGCTAAGGCGAATTCGATAAAGTCGCGTTGATAATCTTTCATGAGTTTCCGTTATGAATCAAATAAACAGCTATCTGGCCGAACAGGTTAGGTAATAAGCGAATACCAAGCGTATCTTTATGTTCGTGATTAACGACACTGCGGCTCACCACACTAAAACCATATTGGTCACAGAGCTTTTCAAAATCTTTCAACGTACATAAATGAATATTGGGTGTATCAAACCAGGCATTTGGCAGGTTTTTGGATACCGGCATTTTACCTCGTAACCCTAGTTGAAAACGGCATTGCCAATGTCCGAAATTAGGAAAACCGATAATTCCCTGCTTGCCAACCCGCATGATTTCTCTCAGTAAAAAGTCGGGACGTTTAACGGCCTGAAGGGTTTGTGACAAAATAACAAAATCAAAGCTCTGATCACCGAACTGACTGAGACCTTCATCCAAGTCTGCTTGTATAACGTTGACACCACCGGCAATACATTCGGAAAATTTGCTGTTATCTATTTCTAGACCATAACCGGTAACATTGCGTTGCTGCAGATGTTTTAACAAAGATCCATTGCCGCAACCCAGATCGAGCACGTGGGCATTGTCTGGGATCCAGTCACTGATAATTTGTAAATCAACCCGTAAAGTCATCAGCTATTCACCTCTTTTGCAACTTGCTGCATATAGCTGGCAAAGATTTCCATATAGCGGGGGATTGGCATTAAAAAAGCATCATGACCCTGCGTGGCTTCAATTTCGGCATAACTTACTGACTTGCCAGCACTGAGCAGGGCATCAACAATTTCCAGAGAGCGTAAAGGTGAAAACCGCCAATCACTGGTAAACGAAATAATCAACGATTTGGCCTGAATGGCTTTGACTGCTTGAGTCAGATCGTCATCAAACTCCTTGGCCGGATCAAAATAATCCAGTGCTTTGGTCATTAATAAATAAGTATTGGCATCAAAGCGTTCTACAAAGCTGGAGCTTTGATAACGTAAATAACTCTCGATCTGGAACTCAACATCATAGCCATACTGAATTTTGCCACTGCGCAGTTCACGACCGAATTTTTCGCCCATGGCTTCATCGGAAAGATAGGTGATATGGCCCAACATTCTGGCCAGTCCCAGCCCCTGTCGTGGAACAGTATCGAATTCCTGATAGCGGCCCTCATGAAATTCAGGATCAGACTTAATGGCAGTTCGGGCCACTTCATTAAACGCAATATTCTGTGCAGATAACTTTGGCGCTGCGGCGATGACCAGTGCATGACCGACCCTCTCGGGCAACGTAATTGCCCAATCCAGGGCTTGCATACCACCCAGACTTCCGCCCACCACCGCAGCCCATTTATGAATACCTAATGAGTCTGCCAGGATCGCCTGACTTTTTACCCAGTCAGCTACCGTCACAATGGGAAAGTCCGGACCATATAATTTGCCGGTTTCAGGATTAATAGTATTAGGACCTGTGGAACCTTTACAACCGCCAAGATTATTCGGACAAACGACAAAAAAATGCTTGGTATCAATGGCTTTTCCTGGACCTATCGCCGTATCCCACCAGCCGGGTTTACGTTCTTCCAGAGAATTAAACCCTGCAGCATGATGATCGCCAGACAAAGCGTGGCAGATAAGAACAGCGTTGCTCTTATCGGCATTTAATGTGCCGTAGGTTTCATAAATCAAATCGAACTGTGGCAGCATCCGCCCACAATCCAGCGCCAGCGGCGTATCAATATGCAAATGTGAAGGTGTTACCAATCCGACTGAGTCAGCTGGCAGGGAGTCCGACATAATGTACTGTGTCCTATAAAATTAATACTGGGGGTACGCTGAACCGAGCAGTAAAGGCATCACCAGCATCGACAGAACCTGCAGCCCTAATATGACGACTAATGGCGATAAATCAATGCCACCCATTAACGGCATTCTTTTACGTACTGGATCCAGCAAAGGGGCATTTATTGCCTGAATCAGACTGGCGACCGGATTATATCCTTGAGGAGCCAGCCAGCTAAGCAGTACTTCGATAATAATCGTCACTGTAAACAGGCTGATAAACAGGGAAAATAATTCTGCAGCCGTCAGTAGAACCAGGCCAATAAGGGCGGGCCATGCCCCAGCCAGACTCAGTAGCAACGTCAGTTTGACTAAAGTGACCAGAATCAATAGCAGCAAAACGGCAGAATCAAATTTTCGAGTGCTAGGCATAAAACTGCGTAACGGAGCACAAAGTGGCTCGGTAATTCGGATAATGGTCTGAATCAAAGGATGGGTAAATGAAGTCCTTATCAGCGGTAACAATAACCGTATGGCAACGATATACATATAAAGCTGAAAAAGTGTTTCAATCAGAAACATCAATGGATTTGAAAAATAGCTATTAGGCATGGTCTTGTCCCAGTTCATTGGCCAGCTCTCTTGCGCGCAAAGCCGCCGCCACTAATGCGTTTTCAAATAAGCCATGTAAACCACCATCTTCCAGTTCATGAATAGCTCTTTCAGTCGTGCCGCCGGGAGAGGTGACCTGTTTACGCAAAGTGCTGGCAGATTCGCCACTTTCAAGGGCCATTTTAGCGGCTCCGAATGCGGTTTCCAAACATAACAGTCGCGCGGTTTCCTGCGGTAAGCCAAGTTCAATAGCCGCATTTTCCATCGCTTCCATCACCAGAAAGAAATAGGCCGGGCCGCTGCCGGAAACGGCAGTAACAGCATCCATGTGTTTTTCTTCTTTCAGCCAGATTGCCAAACCACAGGCACGCAAGATGGATTCCGCCAATTCATGCTGCTGGTGGCTAACATATTCATTTGCAAACAGCGCGGTAGCGCCGGCTTCCACCAACGCTGGCGTATTGGGCATTGCACGCACAATCGCAGCCTGTGGTTTATCCAGCCAACGGCTAATATCTTCAATACGGATGCCGGCGGCAATTGAAATCAGTAATTGCTTTTCTTGCCAGGAAGAATGAAGCGCTTTAACAACCTCTTGCAGTTGCTGAGGTTTGACAGCAATAATAATGACATCAGCACCTTCGATAGCATGTTGGTTGCTGGTAAACGTCTGCACAGGATATTGACGGTTAAGTGACTCAAGTGTTGCGGCATTTTTATCAGCAACGTGGATATCTTCAGCTGACATGCCATTGGCGATTAAGCCACCAATTAAACTGCGCGCCATATTTCCACCGCCGATAAAGGCGAGCTTGCAAGGTATCATTTAAACTTTCTCCATTGGGACGGACTCTTCAACACTGTAGTGTACTGGTTATTGTTTATTGGGTGTATGTCTCTCACCAAACAGCGCCGTCCCAATCCGGACCATGGTGCTGCCTTGCGAGATAGCTGGCTGCATATCAGCTGACATCCCCATTGATAAAGTATCAACGGTAGCGTGGTTGGTTTTAAGTTGAGAAAAAAGTTGCTGCGCCCGGGCAAAGGCATCGAGCTGTTGTTCAACCGTTTCTGCAATTGCCGGAATGATCATTAAACCCCGCAACCGAATATTTTTCAGTTGGCTTACTGCAGCAGCGAGTTCCATTAAACCGTCGGCATGAACACCTGCCTTGCTGGCTTCATCATCAATATTGACTTGCAGACAAATATTCAAAGGCGGTTTTTCAGTAGGTCGCTGGTCAGATAACCGTTGCGCAATTTTAAGCCTGTCCACACTCTCGACCCAATCAAAGTTGGCAGCAATGTCACGGGTTTTGTTGGATTGAACTGGGCCGATAAAATGCCATTCCAGTTGTAAATCTGCTAATTCTGCGATTTTTTGTAAGGCTTCCTGCAGGTAGTTTTCACCAAAGCGTATCTGTCCTGCTTCAGCTAGCTCACGTAGCCGGGATGCCGGCCAGGTTTTGCTTACAGCAAGCAATTTCACTGAGCCTGGGGAGCGATTAGCCTGTTGTTCTGCCAATTTGATGAAGTTCATCACAGATTGCAGACGTGTTTTTGAATTTGTCATGTTGCAAGCCAGTCTGGAGCGCGCTACCTTTAACAGTATTCGCTATGTTGTCATCGACATGTAGCCATCATTATCGAATTAAGGAATGTGCATGGATATTACTGAATTGCTGACCTTTAGTGCAAAAAACAATGCATCCGATTTGCACATCTCTTCTGGTGAGCCGCCAATGATTCGGGTTGATGGCGATATAAAACGCATCAATTTGCCTGCTATGGAACACAAAGAAGTGCATGCCATGATATATGACATCATGAATGACCGTCAGCGTAAGGATTTTGAAGAGTTTCTGGAGGCAGACTTTTCGTTTGAGATTCCCAATCTGGCGCGTTTCCGGGTCAATGTGTTTAATCAGAACCGGGGGGCAGCCGCGGTTTTCCGGACCATACCTTCAACGGTGCTGACACTGGAAGAATTGGGTGCCCCCGAGATTTTCAAACAGATTTCCGACAATAATCGCGGTATTGTGCTGGTCACTGGACCGACTGGTTCCGGTAAGTCGACCACGTTGGCTGCAATGATTAATTATCGTAATGAAAAAGATAACGAACATATACTAACCATTGAAGACCCGATTGAATTTGTACACCGCAGTAAGAAATGTCTAATCAATCAACGTGAAGTGCATCGTGACACCCATGGCTTCAGTGAGGCATTACGCAGTGCTTTGCGGGAAGATCCTGACATAATTCTGGTCGGGGAATTACGTGATCTGGAAACCATTCGTCTGGCACTGACTGCCGCGGAAACCGGTCACCTGGTATTTGGCACCCTGCATACCTCATCAGCGGCAAAAACCATAGACCGTATTATTGATGTGTTTCCGGCGGCGGAAAAGGATATGGTACGTTCCATGTTGTCAGAATCCTTACGTGCGGTTATTTCCCAGACGCTATTGAAGAAAGTCGGAGGGGGGCGCATTGCGGCACATGAAATTATGATTGGTACGCCGGCTATCCGTAATCTGATTCGTGAAGATAAAGTCCCGCAAATGTATTCTTCAATTCAAACAGGTGGTGCCTTAGGAATGCAGACATTGGATCAGTGTTTACAGGATTTGGTACGTCGTCAGCAAATTACCAAGCATGAAGCATTACCCCGTGCCGTGAACAAGGATCTGTTCCGTTAGGAGATCATGATGGAAATAGTCACTATTCTTAAAGCTGCGGTAAAACACGAAGCCTCAGATATTTTTATTACTTCAGGCCGTCCAGCCACCTTGAAAGTAAATGGCCGTATGGCAACACTTTCGCAGGAACCTTTAACTGAAGAAGAAGCCCGTGAATTGGTGTTGAGCACCATGAACGATGAACAAAAACGTACTTTTGAACGCGATAAGGAATGTAATTACGCTATCGATACCAAAGGTGCCGGCCGTTTTCGAGTCAGTGCACTGTATCAGCGCAGTCGAATCGCTATGGTCTTGCGTCTGGTAAAAGGGGAAATCCCCACCATTGAAGAACTTCATGTTCCTGAAATCATTAAAGAACTTGCAATGACCAAGCGTGGCCTGGTGATGTTTGTGGGGGCCACCGGAAGTGGTAAGTCAACCACACTGGCGGCGATGATTGGTTATCGTAATCAAAACAGTACCGGTCACATTTTAACGATTGAAGACCCGATTGAATTTGATCATAAACACGCAGGATGTGTCGTCACGCAGCGAGAAGTGGGGGTGGATACCGACTCCTACGAAGTGGCATTGAAAAATTCATTGCGACAGGCTCCAGATGTCATTATGATTGGTGAAATCAGAAGTCGTGATACTATGGATTACGGTATTTCATTTGCTGAAACCGGTCACCTGTGTTTATCAACCCTTCACGCCAATAATGCCAATCAGGCGATGGAAAGGGTTATTAACTTTTTTCCGGAAGACCGGCACCAGCAATTATTTCTTGATTTGTCTCTCAACCTTAAAGCTGTTGTGGCACAACGGCTGATTCCAAAAAAAGATGGTTCAGGACGGGCGGTGGCAGTTGAAGTCCTGCTCAATACGCCATTAATTGGAGATTTGCTCGAAAAGGGTAAGGTTGCGGAAATCAAGGATGTTATGAAACGTTCTCGGGAATTGGGGATGCAAACGTTCGATCAGTCTTTATATGATTTGTATAAAGCTGGAGAAATCTCATATGAAGACGCATTGCGAAATGCTGATTCAAGTAATGAAGTAAGGTTGATGATCAAGTTAGGCTCGGAAACTGGTGAACTCCCTGTGGACGCTGGTGCCCAAGCTTTATCCCTAGAAATGGAAAGCGACCCAATGGATAGCCGCTTTTAATTTTCAGGGACATAACTAAGATTAAATATGCCTTTTTTTTAATATGTTACACTCCAAATGTAAATCGTATTATTATGATATCTGAATCTGAACACATGGATTAACCACCGTGTCAGCCAAGATATCAAGAAACGATTACCAACTAAGCAATAAATCTAAAGGAACTAAAACTATGAATATTACAGTTAAATTAACGGCAGCATTGCTGACGATTGGTTTGCTGGCTGGTTGTGCAGGTCCAAACCAGCGTGCGTATCAAGATTATACTTTGTGTTCTGCTCTTGGCGGTGCCGTTGGTGGCGCAGCAGTCGGTGCAGCGGCAAGTGGTGGCTCTGGTGCTGTAGGTGGCGCTGCAGTCGGTGCAATGTTGGCATTATTACTTTGCCCAACTGATGAAGCCCAGGCAGAAGAAGTAGCAGCAGAAAAAATGATGTGTGAGCATGAGCCAGTTCCAGGTGCATTGCTTGATGCCAATGGTTGTGCAATGGATTCAGACAATGATGGTGTTGTCGATGGTATCGATATGTGTGCTAACACACCAGCTGGTGTAACAGTTGATGATGTTGGTTGCCCAATTGATTCAGACAGAGATGGTGTAGCGGATTACAAAGATCTTTGCCCAAATACGCCAGAGGGTGTAATCGTTGACCAAGATGGATGTCCAATCGCCGGTGAAACCATTCTGTCATTGAATGACGTTCACTTTGAATTTGATAAAGCAACACTAACTCCTGAAGCTCAATCAACTCTTGATGAAGCAGTAGATGCTTTGTTGAACAGTGATGAAGTGGTTGAAGTACGTGTTGAAGGTCATACAGATAGTATTGGTACTGAAGCATATAACCAAAACTTATCACAACGTCGTGCAGAGTCAGTGGTTGACTATCTCACGTCAAAAGGTGTTAATGGCAACAACCTGATTCCAGTTGGTATGGGTGAAAATCATCCAATCGCTAACAATGAAACTGATGCAGGTCGTGCTCTTAACCGTCGTGTTGATTTTGTTGTTAACCCATAATAACTAGAACTTTAGTTGAAATGAAAAAGGCCCTTAACCGGGCCTTTTTTGTGTCTGCTGTTTTGAGTGAAGTGGTAAAGAAGGTACTTTGAGTTGCAACTAAATGATTCGTTTTAAAACGCTGAAGCGTTGAAAATTTTACATTTCACCATGTTATTTCTACCACGGTTTAGTGCATCTTTATTTTTAAAATTTCCAGATTTAATATGGAAAACAGATACATATCATCTTGGCATGATTTCTGTAATATTCCTTGTGACTGATATTTTTGCTGAAACTGCATTGAGCTTTATTGCAATTATTTAAAGTTTATTTCAGCAAAAGCCTTTGGTAATAAATAAAGAGCAACAAGCCCTAGGTATCAGATTTTTTAGAGCAACAAGGAGAAAAAAATGAATACAGATATTGCAGAAGGTAAATGGACTCAAGTTAAAGGTAAGCTTCGTGAAAGCTGGGGTGACTTAACTGATGATGAAATTGAACAAACAAAAGGTAATGCCCAGCAATTGGTTGGTCTCCTGCAGGAGCGATATGGCCTGGCAAAAGATCAGGCAGAAAAGGAAGTTGAAGCGCTTACCAAATAGAACGCTTTTTGCTGGATTCCACTAGCTCCAAAGACGCCGAAAGGCGTCTTTTTTGTTAAACATGAATATTTTCCTGATAAAGCTTGTAATTTATTCATGATTATTAAAGTATTTAAAGTGGGAGAGTTGAGTAACCCCATGAATTTATTTGGTTTATATACTTGGCATGGTTATAGCACCTGTTTAGTGAGTGACATTAAATCAATTAGGAGATAAATGATGAAAATTAAAATGAACCATTTAGCAATTTTGACCGCAGCTACCTTAGTTACTACCCCTGTGCTAGCAAATGACTGGCAAGGTGAGGCTAATGATGCTTGGCTGGATGGCAAATTAGAAACATCATTATTGCTGAACACCGAACTGAATAATTTTAAAATTGATACGGATATTGAAAGTGGGGTTGCAGTTTTAAGTGGTGAAGTGAACAACCAGACGCAAAAAGAGCTGGCTGGTGAAATTGCAAAAAATATTGAAGGTATCTCTGAGGTTAAAAATAACCTGACGGTAGATAAAAACTATCGTAATGAAGATAACAACGATGATAAATCTTTTAGCCGTGCATGGCATGATATGACTGTAACTGCCGGACTTAAGATGGAGCTTGCTGCTCATGATGAGCTTGAAGCCACTGCCATTGAAGTCTCAACCGACAATGGCGTTGTCACATTGAAAGGTAACGTGAAAAA